>Ga0335082_10004602_pt1 | contig 15044 bp, 14 predicted proteins | sample Lox_Sample_41_FD_206718 | JGI IMG/M metagenome (GOLD analysis project Ga0335082, IMG submission 206718) | Soil microbial communities from Loxahatchee National Wildlife Refuge, Florida, United States - Lox_Sample_4.1 | ecosystem: Environmental > Terrestrial > Soil > Wetlands | place: USA...
CTCGGCGGGGAGGATCTCGAAGGCCGGGGCCATCGCGAGGTCGCCCGGCCGCAGCGAGTGGCGGACCGGCGAGGCGAGCGCCGGGGCCAGGAAGACCGCGGCCCCGAGCACCCCCGCCGCGGCCACTCCCCACGCCCACCGGACCGGGACGAAAAGGAGGAGGGCGGGCAGCAGGCTCAGGAAGTAGCGGTTGCCCACCGTGCCTCCGCCGCCGTACCAGTTGTCGGGAATGATCCCGATGTAGGCGATCCACGACAGGACGACCGCGACGAGGGCGAGCCATCCGTCCCGATCTCGGGGCCCGGCGACGAGGAAGAGCGCAAGCGCCACCACGGCGGGGAAGAAGTAGGGCAGGGCGCCGCCGAAGCGCCCCACCCAGAAGTAGCCCAGGTTCCAGGCCAACGTCTCGCGGATCTCGCCGGCGTCGCGCGCGGGACCGCTCCGCGCCGTGACGTTCTCGTCGTCGCGCCCGGCCACCAGGGGCCCGACCTGGTTCGTGACCATCCAGGTGCCGCAGTCGTCGAATGTCGCGCCCGAGCCGTCGAAGGGGAAGCGCCCGTAGAAGGTCTTTCGCTCGCCCCCCTGGTAGTTGAGGTCGCCGGTCGCGGCGGCGTTCAGCCCGTAGAGGCTGGCTGCAGTCAGGGCCAGAACCGCCCCCCGCCGGAGCGACTCGACGAGCCGTCGGCCGAGCCCGGGCGAGAGCCGGTCGCCCCCGCGGGGCAGCAGGGGATCGAGGCCGAGCGGAGCGGCCAGGAGGACGCTCGGCGGCTTGACGTATCCCGCCACACCGAGGAGGAGAGCGGCGAGGAGGGGCCTTCCCGCGACCCACGCGGAAAGGCCGGCCACCACCACGGTGAGGCCGAAGATCTCCGGCGTCGGCCAGACCAGGTAGAGAGGCGTCACGGTGAGGAGCAGCATCGCCACCGCCACCGCCGCGGCGGGCCAGGCCGGCGTCCCGCGTCGCCGCAGGAGGCCGAAGGCCAGCCACAGGGCCCCCGACAGGAGGAGCCCGTTCCCGAGCGTCAGCCCGCGGGTGCCGAGCACGGCCACGAGGGGGGCCACGAGGAGGGAGTACCCGAAGGCCTTCGCGAAGTAGAGCCGTCCCTCGTCCGCGCGCACCCTGCGCACCCACGGGAACCCCACCCCCCGGTCCACGGTCAGCCCCCCGCTCGCGCGCTTGAGGAAGATCCCCTGCGGGCCCTGCGGGTACTCGGCGCGGATCCGAGCCAGGTCCCGCGCCTCGAAGCGCAGGTCGAGGTCGCGGGCGAGGCTCCAGGCCATCGCGTAGTACGTGGCGCCGTCGCCGAAGAACTCGGCCTTCGACGCCCGCGGCAGGTCGAGGCCCAGCGTCGCTCCCGCGAGGACCAGGGTGACGAGCCCGAGGACGAGACGGGGCCCCTTCGGCCCGCGGCGCTCCACGGGAGGCCCTTGCGCTCCTAGAGCCACCCGGCCTCCCGATACCACGCGGCGGTCCGCGCGATCCCGTCCTCCAGGTCCACCTGCGGCGCGTACCCGAGGAGGCGGCGGGCCTTCGCGATCGTGAAGGCCCGGCTCTTGGTCCAGAAGTCCACCCGCCTCCGGTGGAGGGGCGGCTCCAGGCCGAGCGGCACGCAGACCGCCTCGACCAGGTCCCCGGCCCACTGGATCGGCCGGGCCGGGATGCGGAACGGGAGGACGCGGCCCCCCGTGTGTTTCGCGACGAGGGCCGCGAGCGTCTGCTGCGTCACGTACGACGGCCCGCAGACGAGGAACGACTCTCCTACCGCCTCCGGCCGGTCGAGGGCGAGGAGGAAGCCCGCCACGAGATCGTCGATGTAGACCGGGTGGTAGAACGTCCGCCCGGTCCCCACGATCGCATAGCGTCCCCTCGCGATCGCGCGGAAGAGCTTCAGGAACCGGGTCTCGCCCGGCCCGTAGATGGCTCCCGGCCGGACCACGGCCACCGGCAGGCCCCTGCTGCGGTGGAACTCCATCGCCAGGACCTCGGCTTCCGCCTTGGTGGCCTGATAGATGTCGCCGGGTGCGAGGGGAGCGGTCTCGTCCGCGGGAGGGACCTCGACGTGGCCGTGGACTCCGACCGTCGAGGTGTGCACGAAGCGGCGGACTCCCTGCCGGGCGGCGGCCTCCAGGAGCCGCTCGGTGCCGACGACGTTCACCTCACGGTAGTAGGAGTCCGGATGGCCGGCGGTGCGGTAGACCGCGGCCACGTGGACGACCGCCTCCGCGCCGTCGACGACCCGGGCGGCGGCCTCCGCGTCACCGAGCCTCCCCTCCACGATCCTCGAGGCCCGCGAGCGGATCCGTTCGGTGACGGACTCCGGGCGCACCAGGACGGACACCGCGTCGCCGCGGGCCAGCAGGGCCTCGAGGAGCCGGCCTCCGGTGTATCCGGACGCGCCCGTCAACGCCACGTTCACCCTGGTCCGCACCTCCCGAACGAGCCGCGCTCGCGAAAGCCGCCCGGCCCGACGGCTGAGTGTACCGGCACACCCGCATCGGCCGTGAGCCGATCGCACCATGGCCTGAGCCGCCGGATTCCCTTGACGGAGCGAACGGCGGGGGCCTACGCTTCCGTCAAACGCGCCGTGCCGTCGCCGGCACGAGCCCGGGACGCCCTCCCGGGGTCGCCGCCTCCGGGACTTCCCCGAGACCCGCGGCCGGGCTCTTGCCCAGAGGAGGCAGCCATGGCCAAGCAGCGCTACTACCTGGACACGCGGGTCCTGACCGCGTTCTTCTTCGCCGCGATGCCTTTCGTCGCCTTCGGTTCGTTCATCGTCGTCAACCAGGCGAGGAACCAGCTGCGCGAGTCGGTCGGCGCGAGCCTCGAGCAGCGCGCCGTCCAGACGAAGCTCGCCCTCGAGCAGTACGTGGGCGAGCAGGTCGTGCAGCTGCGCCTCCTCGCCCTCGATCCCGAGGTGCAGAAGGCCCTCACCGCGCCCGTGCGCGCGGTCCCGGGGGGCGACCTCCGCCAGATGGAGCAGGCCTGGGCCTCCGGCAAGGACGCGAAGCTCAACGCCGCGATCCTCGAGACGCCGGCCGCGGCGCGCCTGAAGCCGCCCACCCTCGTCCGGCCGGCGATCAAGCAGCTCCAGCTCCTCGACACCGCCGGCCGCGTGGTCGCGGCCTCGAACCGCGGCGGACGCCTCTTCTACGGAGAGAGCGCCTGGTTCAAGGACCTGACCTCGCAGGAGGGCGCGCCGGAGGTCCACGTCGGAGAGCTCTTCCGCCCCGCGGGATCGACGGTGAACCTCCTCGAGATCGCCTTCCCGGTGCGCAGCCCCGAAGACGTCCACCTCGGTGCGGTACGCGCGCTCCTCGACGCGAGCGAGCTTTACACGGTCCTCGCCCCGGTGCGCATCGGGCGCTCCGGCCACGCCTCCCTCATCCGCTCGACCGACGGCCTCATCCTCGCGTCCGACGAGAGCGAGCGCATCCTCAAGAGTCCCCTGCCGGGGTTCGACTCCTTCCGTAACGCGGTCGAGGGATTCCCCCTCGCCGAGCCCGGCCAGGAGCTCTTCGGCAAGGCGCGCCTCCGCCGGGGCTACTGGACGATCCCGGAGGTGAGGGGCAAGGACGAGGCCGGCCGCGACGTCCTCATGGAGCCGGCCCGCCTCGTCGGCTTCTCCCCGATCGACCAGATCCCCGACGTCCGCTGGCTGGTCACGGTGGAGCAGGACCTGTCGGAGGCGCTGGCCCCGATCAACAGCGTGACCCGCTACCTCTGGTTCCACTTCATCGGGGTCTTCGCGACGGTGGTCCTCCTCGCGCTCTACTTCTCCTTCAAGCTCGAGCGGCCGGTGATGGAGGAGGAGCTCCACCTGCACGAGGAGCACGTCCCGGCCGGGATGAAGAGGCCGGCTGAGGAGTGACCTCCCGGAAGAGGGCGCGGTAGCGGTCGAGCCCGTCGCGCTCGTCGAAGCGCGAGACGGCCACCCTCCGCGCCTCGGCCCCCATTCCGGCGCGCCGGGCGGCGTTCACGGCGAGTGCCCGGAGAGCGCCGCCGAGCGCCGCGGCGTCCGCGGGCCGCACCAGCAGCCCGGACCGGCCGTCCTCGATCACGTCCACGATGCCGCCCGTGCGGGAGGCCACGGCGGGGATGCCGCAGGCCGCCGCTTCGACGAGTGAGATGCCGAGGGCCTCGAAGATCGAGGGGAAGACGAAGAGGTCGGCCGCCCGGAGCGCGTCCTCGACCCGCTCCAGGCGGCCGGTGAAGACCACCCGCCCGGCGAGATCGACCTCCGCGGCGCGCCCCTTCAGCTCCTCCTCGACGGACAGGGCCTGGCCTCCACCCGAGCCGACGAGGACGAGGCGCAGGTCGGGGACGTCCCGTGCGACGCCCGCGAATCCCTCGAGGAGCGCTTCCAGGCCCTTGCCCCGGAGCAGGCGGCCCGTGTAGACGGCGAGGATCCCGTCCGGCAGGCCGAGACGGGAGCGGAGATCCGCGCGCTCCGCGGGAAACGCGGGCCGGAACCGCTCCGTGTCGACGCCGTGGCGCAGGACCCGCACGCGCTCGCCGGGCACGCCGGCCGCGAGGATCTCCTCCCGGATGGCCCGGGACATCGCCACGAACGCGTCGGCATCGCGCAGCCACCGGTTCCGCAAGGCGGTGGCCGCCCGGGCGAGCCGGCCTCGTGGTCCGGCGGCCCAGACCTTGCCCCAGGTCCAGGCCTCCCCGCTCAGCTCGCCGTTCGTCTCCGGCTGCATCACGACGCCGAGGCGTGCGGCTCGTCCGGCGAGGAGACCCGGGAGGCCGAGGACGCGCGTGCCCCGCACGACGAGGACGTCGTGCCGTCGTGCCTCCCGCCCGACGGCTCGGAGCGCGGCCGGGATCATCAGGAACTTGCCGGTGCGCCCCGGCCCCGGCGGAGGCACTCGCACCACTCGCATCCCGTCGACGACCTCCTCCGCCGGCCACCCGGCTTCGCCCCGTCGCGTCACCACCGTGGCGACGTCGCCCCTCGCCGCGAGGAGAGAGCCCAGCCGGCGCACGTGGGTCTCGCCGCCTCCGAGAACGGGATGGAACGACTCGGCGAGGAAGAGGACCCGCGTCAACGGCGCTTCCGCCGCTCCTGGACCACGTAGATGGGCTTCCCCTGGCTCTCGTGCCAGGTTCGCACGAGGAGCTCGCCGATGAGGCCGAAGCTCACCAGGATGACGCCGGTCAGGAAGAGGAGCGCCCCGAGGAGCAGGAGCGGCCGGCCTCCGATCGCCTCGTCGAGGAAGATCTTCAGGACCGCGAGGTAGGCGAGGACGAGGGAGCCCAGCCCGCCGAGGGCGAGGCCGACGAGGCCGAAGAGGTGAGCGGGCCGCGTGCCGTAGGCGTGGAGGAACTTGACCGTGAACAGGTCGAGGAGGACGCGCAGCGTCCGGCCGATCCCGTACTTGCTCCGGCCCCGGGAGCGCGGCCGGTGGCTGACCGGCACCTCGGCGAGGCTCACCCCCATCCACGACGCCACGGCGGGGATGAAGCGGTGCATCTCCCCGTAGAGGCGGATCCCCCGCGCGATCTCGCCCCGCATCGCCTTGAGCGAGCAGCCGTAGTCGTGGAGCCGCACCCCGGTCGCCCTCGAGATGAGCCGGTTCGCGAAGAACGAGGGAATGCGCTTCGAGAGGGGGTCCTTCCGCTCCTTCCGCCAGCCGCAGACCATGTCGAGGTCGTCGGCCTCCAGCTTCGCGACGAGGGCCGGGATGTCCCGTGGATCGTTCTGGAGGTCGCCGTCCGAGGTCACGACGACCGCGCCCCGCGAGCGATCGAAGCCGGCCGAGAAGGCCGCCGTCTGCCCGAAGTTCCGGCGCAGGAGGACCGCCCGGACGCGGGCGTCTCCCGCCTCCAGCGCGAGCAGCTTCTCCCGGGTGCCGTCGGTGCTGCCGTCGTCCACCAGCAGGAGCTCGAAGGACCGGCCGGTGGGCTCGAGGGCGGCGGTCAGCTCGCGGTGGAGGTCGTCGACGTTCTCGACCTCGTTGAAGAGCGGAACGACGATGGAGAGCTCGGGCGGTCCGTCCATGCCGGTCCGAGTATATCTCTCGGCCCCCGATGCGGCCGGCGCCCCTCGGGATGGCGGGTCAGCGGCCGGCGGCGACGAGGTAGACCCAGTTCGCGAGGAAGAGGAGGAACGTGGCCACGCGGAGCGCGAAGCCGAGAGGCTCCCTCATCTCGACGCGGAGCGACTGGCCCCGCCGGAGGAGCGCGAGGTCGGCCACCGCCCACGCGCCGACGAGCACGGCCACGAGGGTGGTGAAGGGGTTCTGGGCGAGCGCTCCCGCGAAGTCGAGGCCGAAGAGCCGTCCCAGCGCCCGGGTGGAGCCGCAGGTCGGGCAGGGCATGCCGGTCAGCCCCTTGAAGAGGCAAAGGGTCAGCGGGAGCCGGTCGAGCCTCAGGAGGCGGACCGCCGCCGCGGCGGCGAGCCCGATCCCTCCGAAGATGGCCCCGAGGGGCGGGCCGGGCGCGGCCACCAGCCGCAGGAGCGGCCTTCCCGACGCCGCTTCCGCCTCCTCCTTCACTGCAGCTGGCCCACGACGCCGGCGATCGCCCCCGCGAAGACGGCGCCGAGCGCGGCGCAGCAACAGCACAGGAGCACGAGCGGGAGGAGGACGGCCGCCAGCGCCTTGCCGTGGCCGATCTGGTGAACCTCGGCCAGCCCGAGGACGTAGAGGACCAGGCACCACACCCCGCCGACGAGCTGCCCGCAGAACGGAAGGAGGAAGAGGATGCTCGTCGCCTGGGCGAAGCTCACCACGCGGAACGTCGCCTCGAAGTCCCGCCGCGCCCCGCCGAGGACCAGCAGCATGAGGTGGAGGATCCCCGCCGCCACGAAGAGGCCGATCACCACGAAGATCCCGCCGAAGACGACCTGGGCAAGGAAGCCGGCCCAGCTCTCGACCCAGGCGAGCGCCGCCGCGACCTCGGGGCGGTCGGCGAAGGCCCCGAAGGAGGAGCCTACGACGGACCGGAAGATGGCCTGGTAGAACGCCGACGCCACGAGGCCGACCCAGCCGATCACCACCGCGTAGAGGAGCGGCGACCCGAGCCCTCCCGTGACCGGCATCGCCCGGAAGAAGCTCCCGGGCATGGCCAGCACCTGCCGGGTCGTGTCCACGAGGGCGGCAAAGAAGCCCGCCCGGTCCCGCTCGTCCCAGGGTATGCCGCGGCCCGGCCGGGCGGGCGGCGGACCGGGCGGAGCCGCGGCCGACGGCGCGTCCAGGGCCGGCAGAAGGGGCGGCGCCGCCGACCGCGGGTCCCCTCCGCAATTCGGGCAGGAGCTCGCCGCGGGATCCTTCAGGGTGTGGTGGCAGTGCGGGCAGAGAGCCATGGCTGAGCCTCCGGGCGGTGCGGTCGACGAGCCCGCAGTATAGAGTACCCGCTCATGGCCAGGGTGACCGTCGGGACCGTCGAGCACGTGGCGCGGCTGGCCCGTCTGTCCCTGACCGACGGCGAGAAGCGTCTCTTCGCCCGCCAGCTCGAGGAGATCCTGGCATGGGCGGAGTCCCTGCAGGCCCTCGACACTTCGGGCGTGCCCCCGATGAGCCATCCCCAGGACGCCCGGGCGCTGCGCGAGGACGAGCCGCGCGACAGCCTCCCGCGCGAGTCGGCCCTCGGGCAGGCTGCCGAGGCCGGGGACGGGCTCTTCCGCGTGCCCCGGGTGATCGGGTGACGAGCGGGCTCGCCGGCCTCACCGCCTCGGAGATCCGCCGCCGCGTCGCGGTCCGCGAGGTCTCGTGCGAGGACGTGCTGCGCGAGCACCTCGACCGCATCACCGCCGTCGAGCCGATGGTCGACGCCTTCCTCTTCCTCTCGGCCGATCGCGCCCTCGACCGCGCCCGGCGTCTCGACGCGACGCTCGCCGACGGCGGACCAGCTCCGCCCCTGGCCGGCGTGCCGGTCGCGATCAAGGACGTCCTGCACGTCGACGGGCTCCCCACGACCTGCGGCTCGCGGATCCTGGAGGGCTACCGCCCCCCCTTCGCGGCGACCGCGGTCGCGAGGCTCGAGGCCAGGGGCGCGATCGTCGTCGGCAAGACGAACATGGACGAGTTCGCGATGGGCTCGTCCACCGAGAACAGCGCCTACAGGCCGACCCGCAACCCGTGGGACCGGGAGCGCGTCCCGGGCGGGTCCTCGGGGGGCTCGGCCGCCGCGGTGGCGTCGCGCATGGTGCCCCTCGCCCTCGGCAGCGACACCGGCGGCTCGATCCGCCAGCCGGCCGCGTTCTGCGGCCTCACCGGTCTGAAGCCCACCTGGGGCCGCGTCAGCCGCTACGGCCTCGTGGCCTTCGCCTCGTCCCTCGACCAGGTCGGCCCTCTCGCCCGCACCGTCGAGGACGCGGCCCTCGCCTCGTCCGCCCTCTTCGGGCCGGACCCGCTCGACGCCACGAGCGCCGGGGAGCCGCTCCCCGACTTCGCCCGCGCACTCGAGGGCCACGCGGCAGGCCTCCGTGTGGGCGTGCCCTGGGACTTCCTGGCCGAGGGCGTGGACGCGCAGACGCTGGTACGCTTCCGGGAGTCCCTCGCCGCCCTCGAGTCTGCGGGCGCCTCGGTGAGCGGAGTGGCCCTCCCCCATCTGCCCCACGCGATCGCCACGTACTACCTCGTGGCCACCGCCGAGGCCTCCAGCAACCTCGCCCGCTACGACGGCGTGCGCTACGGCCGCCGCGCCCCCGGCATCCACGACCTCGGCGGTCTCTACGGTGAGACGCGCGACCTCGGCTTGGGGGCCGAGGTGAAGCGCCGGATCATCCTCGGAACCTTCGCCCTGTCCTCCGGCTACTACGACGCGTACTACCTCCGGGCGCAGAAGGTCCGCACCCTCATCCGGCGGGACTTCGGAGCCGCGTTCTCCGGCTGCGACGTCATCGCGACACCCACGACGCCGACCCCGGCCTTCCGCCTGGGCGAGAAGACGGGCGACCCTCTGCAGATGTACCTCGCCGACATCTTCACCGTTCCCGCCAACCTGGCCGGTCTTCCCGGCCTGTCCCTCCCGTGCGGCCTCGCCCACGGCCTTCCGGTGGGCCTGCAGCTCCTCGCCCGCCCGTTCGACGAGGAGACTCTCCTCCGTGCGGGCGCGGCCTTCCAGAAGGAGACCCGCCACCACGAGCTCGAGCCGCCGCTCTAGGATCCTGCGCCGCCCGGCCGGCGGGTCAGGCCGCTCCGGGGCGGGAGGCCGCCGGGGCACCCTTGCGCCTCGCCAGGAGCGAGCGAAGGACCAGGAACGACACCGCGGCCGCCGCCACGCCCACCGCGAGGTTGCCGACGATGAAGGGCAGGAGCAGGGGACGAAAGCCCGCCAGGAGCGACTCGTAGAACGCCCGCCCGTGGAGGGCCCAGTCGATCTCCCGCAGGCTGCCGGGCGAGGTGCCGAGCAGGAAGCACCCCACGAGCGTGCCCGCGGTGAACATCGGCGCGATTGTCCAGGGGTTGTTGGTCCAGGCCCCGGCCAGGACCGCCACCTTGTTCAGGCGGAGGAGGAGCGCGAGCAGGATGGCCAATCCGGTGTGGATCCCGAGTATCGGGAAGAAGGCGATGAAGACCCCGAGGGCGAACGCCGCCGCGACGCGCGAGGGGCTGTCCTCGACGTGGAGGAGGATCCGCCCCGTCTGGCTCAGCCTCGGCATCGAGGTCGCTCTCTAGGCCGGGGCCGTGCGGAAGTGGTCGTGTCCCCCCGGGGGAAGAAGGGTCTCGGCCCCGGCCCCGCGCAGGCGAACGACCGGCTCGCCTTCGACGAACTCCCCGATCCTGGTCACGTCCACGCCCCAGACCCGGGCGAGCTCGCCCATCTCCTCGAAGGCCTCCGGCGCCACCGCGAGCAGGAGCTCGTAGTCTTCTCCGCCGTGAAGGGCGAGGGACAAGGCGTCGCCCCCGCGCGCCCTCTCGAGCCCTGCCGCCCTCGAGTCGACGGGCACCAGGTCGGCGTCGAGAACCGCCCCCACCCCGCCTCCCGAGCAGATCTCGACGAGGTCGAGGGAGAGGCCGTCCGAGAGGTCCATCCCCGCCCGGGCGAAGCCCCGCTCGGCGATCGAGCGGGCCAGGGCGAGCGGCGGTCGGGGATCGAGCTGGGCGCGGAGGCAGGCGAGGACCGCGGGGGCCGACGACTCCGTCCAAACGCCCGTCGCGCAGAGCTCGCCGTCCTCGTCGAGGCGCGCGCCCTCGTCGAGGAGCCGCACGCCCTCCGCCGCCGCCCCGAGCGTCCCGGTCACCACGACGCGGTCGCCCGGCCGCGCGCCGCTCCGCCGGAGCAGCTGGCCGGCCTCGCCGACGAGTGTCACATCCACGACGATCGTCCCGGGGCTGCGGGCCACGTTGCCGCCGACGAGCGCCACCCCGGACTCGGCCGCCCGCTCCAGGAGGCCGTCGTAGAGCGAGTCCACCCATCCGAGGGTCAGGTCGGGCGGAAGGCACAGGCTCACCGTGGCGTAGCGGGCGAGGCCTCCCATCGCCGCCACGTCCGAGAGGTTCACGGTCAGCGCCTTGCGGCCGAGGAGCCGCGGGGGAGCCTGGTCACGCCGGAAGTGGACGCCCTCCACGAGGCTGTCGGTGGTCAAGAGCGCGAGGGGAGCGATCTCCACCGCCGCCGCATCGTCGCCGACGCCCACGACCACTCCGGGGCCCGCGGGAACGCGCTCCCGGAAGCGGCGCAGCAGGCCCCTCTCCCCGATCTCGCCGACGGTCTTCGAGAGGGAGAGGGTCAAAGCGAGGCTCTCCGCATTGTCGTGTGGACGGTGACCTGAACCGGGTCACCAGGTGGGAGTCCTGAGCCGCGCTTCAGGCTTCCTCGACGCGGAGGCGTGCTCACCGCGAGGCGAATCGGACCCCCTCATCAGGAACGTTGGTTCGAGGTTTCCGTATCCATCACGGGCAAGGCAGAGAGCCTCGGCCGCATGATAGCCGCACTACCGGGGCGGGGCAACCACGAACCCGGGGCCGGCGGCGGGCCGACGCTACTCCCCGAGCGCCGCCCCGAGCATCTTGGCGAGCCGGCCCACGCGTTCGTCCCCGCCGGAGGCGGCCTTGCGCGACGCGCCCCGCGCCTCGTCGGCCTCGCGCCGCAGCCGATGGCACTCGTCGGCCAGGTTCAAGGCGGCGAGGACCGCGACCCGCAGGCTGTCGACGGCCCCGCTGGCGCGGCTCACTTCCTTCATCTCCTCGTCCACGAACGCGGCCAGCGTCTCCACGTAGCCGGGGTCGCTCCCGGCCTTGACCGCGTAGGTCTGCCCGAAGATCTCGACGTGCACGAGCTTCGCCTTCTCCGTCATGAGCCGGGATTATAGGCGCTCGAGGAGGGACACGAGCTTCTCGATGCGGCCCCGGATCTCCTCCCGCTCCCGCCGCAGCGTCTTCAGCTCGCGCTCGAAGGCCTCGGCCTTCCGGGCCTCCTCGCCCCCCGACCCTGCGGGCGCCGCCGCGGCCAGGGCCTGCTCGGCCTTCGCGGCGCGCCCCTTGGCCTCGGCGAGCTGGGCGCGGAGCGCCTGCGTCTCGGCGGCGAGGGAGCGGAGCTTCTCCGCGGCCCGGTGCACCCTTTCCTCGAGGAGCTTGAAGCTGTCTTCCACGGTCCCTACCCTCGCTCTCCCCGGATCTCGAACCCGGCGGCGCGGAGATCCCTCACCACTCCCTCCACCGCATCCTGCACCTCCTCGCTCGTGAGCGTGCGCTCCGGGTCCTGGAAGCGGAGGCTCACCGTCAGGCTCACCTTGCCCGGCGGCACCTGGTTGCCGGAGTACCGGTCGAGGAGGCTGACCGAGCGGAGGTGGGCCCCGGCCGCCGCCCGGACCCGGGCGTCGACCTCCGCCGCCGGGGTCGCCTCGTCGCTGAGGATCGAGAGGTCGCGCTCGACGGCCGGGAAGCGGTCGAGGGCGCTGAACCGCACCGTCCGGGCGGCGGCCTCGAGCAATGCGTCGAGCCCGATCTCCAGGACGACGGCCTCGTCCCTGAGCTCCCATGCGGCGCGGACGTCGGGATGCACGGCGCCGGCGTGGCCGATCCTCCGCCCTTCCCGGCGCAGGCTCAGCGACCGGCCGGGATGGAGGAAGCGGGGCGGTGCGCTCTGGCGGTCGATCTCCGGCTCCGCCTCGCCCAGCCGGGCGAAGAGCAGCTCGACGAGGCCCTTGATGTCGAAGAGGTCGAACGGCCTCGGCTTCATCGACCAGTGGTGGGGGCTCGTGCTTCCGGACAGCAGCACGGCGAGGCGGCGCTCCTCCCGCGGGGCGCCCTCCCTCCGCAGGAACACGCGGCCGAGCTCGAACACCGCCACGTCCCGCCGGCCGAGCCGGAGGTTGGCGGCCAGAGTGTCGAGCAGCCCCGGCATCACCAGCGAGGCGCGGAGCGTGTCCTGGTCCTCGGTGAGAGGGTTCGCGAGGCGGGTGCGCTCGCCGGCCGGTGCGTCCATCTGCCCTCCGGCCACGAACGCGTAGTTGACCACCTCGACGAGGCCCGCCCCGGCGAGGACGTCGCGGATCCTCCGCTCCCGCTTCTGCGACGTGCGCAGCCGACCACCCCGGGTGGCGGGGGGGAGCGCGGGCTCGATGCGCTGGAGGCCGAAGTGGCGTCCGACCTCCTCGGCGAGGTCCGCCTCGCCCGCCACGTCGAGGCGCCAGGTGGGCACGAGGGCGGACTCCTCGGGCCCCGAGCCCGTGACCAGGAAGCCGAGCGACTCGAGCGTCCGGACCTGCTGAAGGCGGGGCACCTCGACGCCGAGCAGGGCGCTCACCCGCGCCGGGCGCAGGCGCACCGTCCGTCCCCTCGCCTCCCCCCCCCGGCGCTCGACGAGGCCGGGCCTCACCGTCCCCGCTCCGATCTTCAGGAGGAGGTGAGCCAGGCGGTCGAGGCCGACCGGACCCGCGGCCACGTCGGCGCCCCGCTCGAACCGGTGCGAGGCCTCGGTGTGCATGGCGAGGGCCCGCGCGGCGCGGCGCACGGCGAGCGGCTCCCACCACGCCGCCTCCAGGGCCACGACGCGCGTCGCCTCGCTGATCTCGCTCGACGCCCCGCCCATGATCCCGGCGAGGGCCAGCGCGGGCTCGCCGCCCCGCCCCGCGATCACGCCCACCCGCGGCGGGAGCACGCGCTCGACGCCGTCCAGGGTCGTGAGCCGCTCTCCCTCGCGCGACCAGCGCACCACGAGCCCTCCCCCCGGAACCCGCTTGAGGTCGAAGGCGTGGCTCGGCTGTCCCATCTCGATCATCACGTAGTTCGTCAGATCCACCACGTTGTTGATGGACCGGACCCCCACGAGCTCGAGGCGGTCGCGAAGCCAGGACGGGGACGGGCCGACCTTCACGTCGAGGAGCCGCGCGCAGAAGCGGCCGCAGAGGTCGGGGGCCTCGATCTGCACGTCGAGCGCCTCGGCCGCGGCCGGCCCGGCCGCGGCGGCGGAGGTGTCGATCGGGCGGAGGGCGAGGCCGTAGAGGGCCGCCACCTCGCGGGCCACCCCATGCACGTTCATGCAGTCGACGCGGTTGGTGGTGACGTCGAGGTCGAGGACCGTCTCCTCACCCACCCGCTCGATCGCGTCCACGGCCAGGCCGGCCGCGGTCAGGTCTCCGGCGAGGCGCGCCGGCTCGGCCTCGAACGCGACGTGCTCGCGGAGCCACGAGAGAGGGAGCCTCATCCGACGAACTGCTCCAGGAAACGGAGGTCGTTGCCGTAGAAGAGCCGGATGTCGTCGATGCCGTGGCGGACCATGGCCACGCGCTCGATGCCGAGGCCGAAGGCGAAGCCGGTCACCACCTCGGGGTCGTAGACGACGCGCCCGAGGCGAGCGTTGACCGCCTCGAAGACGGCCGGGTTCACCATGCCCGAGCCCAGGATCTCCAGCCAGCCCGTGGTCTTGCACACGCGGCAAGGGCCTCCGGCGAGCCGGCCCGAGCCGCCGCAGACGATGCAGGCGAGGTCGGCCTCGACCGAGGGCTCGGTGTAGGGGAAGTACGAGGCGCGGAAGCGCACCGGATACTCCTCGCCGAAGAGGGCGTGGAGGAACGCCTCGATCGTGCCCTTGAGGTGACCGAGGTGGATGCCCCGGCCCACCACCAGCCCCTCGATCTGCTGGAACATCGGCGAGTGGGTGACGTCGCTGTCCCGTCGGAACACCTTGCCCGGGCAGATGATCCGCACCTCGGGGGGGTCCCGGTTCTCCAGCAGGTAGTGGATCTGGGCCGAGGAGGTGTGGGTGCGGAGGAGGAAGCCGCCCGGGCCTTCCAGATAGAACGTGTCCTGCATGTCGCGCGCGGGGTGGTCGGGCGGCATGTTCAGGGCCTCGAAGCAGTGGTAGTCGTCCTCCACCTCGGGCCCGTCGTATACCTCGTAGCCCATCGCGACGAAGATGTCCTCGAGCTCCTCCCGGACGACGTTCACCGGATGCTTGCGGCCCACGAGAGGCCGACGCCCGGGGAGCGTCCCGTCGAGCCGCTCCTCGCGGAGCGACTCGTCCCGCCGGCGCCGCTCGAGGGCGGAGCCCAGGTCGAGAAGGCGCAGCTCGATCTCCGCCTTGAGGGCGTTCAGGTCCTGGCCCGCCTCGCGGCGCTCGGCCTCCGGGAGGTGGCCGAGCCGCTTGAGGAGGGCCGAGAGGGCCCCTGACCTGCGGCCGAGGAACCGGTCCCGCAGCGCCTGCAACGCCGGGGGGCCTTCCACCGCCGCCACCGCGGCGTCGAACTCCGCGCGCAGGGTGCGCGCCCCCTCGCGGACCTCCTGGAGCGTCTCGGGCATGGTGCTCGCCGGCGGGCGCCCCGCGGGGCGCCTTGCCTCAGGCGCTCGCCCGCGCGGCCTTCGCGTCGTCCCGGGCCGCGATCTCTGCGAGCGACTTGCGGTCGAGGGCGACCCCGGCGCCCCTCAGGCCGGCCATGAGCTGGCTGTAGGTCATGTCGTGGAGCCGCGCCGCCGCGTTGATGCGGATGATCCAGAGGCGCCGGAAGTCCCGCTTCTTGCGTCGCCGCCCCACGTACGCGAAGTTGCCCGCGCGGTCGACCGACTCCTTGGCGAACTTGTAGAGCTTGCTCTTGCCGAGGAAGTAGCCCTTGGCCCGCGACAGCAGCTTCCGGCGCTTGTCGCGGCGCTTG
>Ga0335082_10004603_pt1 | contig 15043 bp, 20 predicted proteins | sample Lox_Sample_41_FD_206718 | JGI IMG/M metagenome (GOLD analysis project Ga0335082, IMG submission 206718) | Soil microbial communities from Loxahatchee National Wildlife Refuge, Florida, United States - Lox_Sample_4.1 | ecosystem: Environmental > Terrestrial > Soil > Wetlands | place: USA...
CGGCGACCGAATCCAGCTTCAGCAGGTGATCCTGAATTTGCTGCGGAACGCTTTCGATGCGATGAGCAGCATCGAAGATCGCCCGAGGGAATTGGTCGTCAGGACCGAAACAGACGGACATGATCGCGTACAGCTGAGCGTGCGAGATGCCGGGGTCGGCATCGACGCGCAGGCCATGGATCGACTGTTCGAAGCGTTCTACACAACGAAAGCCGAGGGCATGGGTATTGGCCTGTTCGTCAGCCGCTCGATCATCGAGGCCCATCACGGACGTCTGCGGGCTGCGTCAAATGAAGGATGGGGCACCACGTTCTCCTTTGTGGTTCCCTGCCATCACCCCGGCGTCTCGGCGACGAGAGATTGGACCGATACCAAAGGAGGATGAATATCCGGAGGTCGAATGAGACACTTCAGGTATGGATAACAGCGACGTGAGCATTCACCGAGCCAAGAGTCATGCCGGCTGAACGTCTGAAGGTGTCGCTGGTCGATGACGATCAATCGGTGCGTGAATCCCTGCCGGCTTTGCTGGAGGAGCTGGGCTACGAAACCGCGGTTTTCTCTTCGGCCGAGGAGTTTCTCGCGTCGGGCCAGATTGCCCTGAGCAGGTGCCTTATTCTCGATATCGCCATGCCGGGCATGAGTGGGCTTGACCTTCTTGGTGAATTGAAGCGCCGGCAGTCGGAAGTCCCGGTCATCTTCATCACCGGCCAGGGAAATGGGGCCACTCGGTCGAAGGTCATGGCCGCGGGCGCTGCCGAATGTTTGTTCAAACCGCTCCACGAGGCCGCGTTGGATGAAGCCCTCAAGTTCGCGACAGGAAGGGGGTAGGCGAAATGGGCTCAAAGTCGCCGAGCGAAAGATTCACGCCCCTGGTGTTTGTCGTCGACGACGACGTATCCGTGCGCGAGTCGCTGGAGTTGCTGATCGGTACCGAGGGGTGGCGCGCGGAGACGTTCGCCTCCGCCCAGGAGTTTCTGAAGCGACCCCGTGCTTTCGTTCCCAGTTGCCTCGTCCTCGATTTTTCGCTGCCCGGCCTGAACGGCCTCGAGCTGCAGGAGCGAGTGGCTCGAGAGCGGATCGACATGCCGATCATCTTCATCACCGGTCACGGCGACATCCCTTTGTCGGTGCGGGCGGTGAGAGCTGGCGCGGTCGAGTTCCTGACCAAACCCTTCAGCGATGAAGCGTTGCTGGGCGCCATCAGGATGTGCCTCGACCGCAGCGAAGCAATGCTCGCCCAGGCCGCCGAACTTGAGGCGCTACGGAAACGCTACGCGAGTCTTACCCGCCGTGAGCAGCAGGTCATGGCGTTGGTCGTTTCCGGCTTGCTGAACAAGCAGGTGGGCGGCGAGCTCGGCATCAGCGAAATTACGGTCAAGGCTCATCGAGGCCATGTGATGGAAAAGATGAACGCGGGTTCCCTGGCGGATCTGGTGAGGATCGCGGCCAAATTGGCCTCGTAGACGTATTCGTGCACCGCTGTGCTCAGCGGTGCGCGTAGTCAGTGAAGACTGAGTCCTTCGCCTTCGCGATCGTGTGGCACGCGGCGCCGCACTTCGCATCGTTACCCTGCGGCGGATTGTCGTTCTGGTCCCCGGGACGGAACGTATCCGAGGCGACGTCATAGTCGAAGGTCGCATACCCCCAACCTCCGCTGTCGGCGAACCGCTTGCTGTCCTTCACCATGAAGTCCACGTTCTTCTGTGCGCCGGGCACCGTCGCGTTTGGGAAGATCTGCAGCTTCGTCGGCGTCCAGTGGACTTTCGCCATCTTGGCCCCGTCAGGGAACGGCTGGCCATTGCCCGGGATGCCGGACTGATAAGCGCGAATCATCACGGGATTGGCAAGGACCGCGGCCATCAACGGGCCATCCTCGCTGATGGAGACGATTTGCCATGACTCGTATCCACGGAATTCCGAGAAGGCTAGCCCACCCGGCACTTTCAGCTCGTACTTGTCCTTCGCCCAAACGGCACACGCACCCGCGATGGCGATCGCGACCGCCGTCACCACCACAAACCGGTTGGTCTTCATTTGCAGCGCTCCTTGTTGGGTTGAAATCATCGCGAAGTTGATCACGCAGGAACGCGGCCGCCCATCACACGAAGGTATGGGCCAATGCTTTGATATCGATCGATACCTTGGATGCATGGAGTCGGCAGGTCGCTTCTGGTGCAATTGCGACTCGAGCGGCCGGCATCCCGCGGGCCGGCTTCCTACTTCAAGGAGAGATTCGATGCATGCACTGAAAGCTTTGAGAATCGCCGCCGCCGCGACTGTGCTCGCCGCCATCGGCGTTCCCGCCATCGCCGCCGTATCCGAGGACTCGTCCCCCGCGCCGGCCACGAAGTGGTGGATGCGCATTGTTCCAACTCAGCAGCGCGTCACCACCGACGTGATCGAGCAAATCCAGCCCGGGATGGATGAGCGCGTAGTGAAGTCGCTTATCGGCGCGCCCGATACCACCGGGCATTTTCCGCTGTCCAATACCACGAGCTGGGACTATCGCTACCGCGATGCCTGGGGCTACATCGCGACGTTCTCTGCGATCTTCAACGAGGACCACGTGGTGGTGAGCAAGGCCAGCATCCGCCGTGCGTACTGAGCTGCTGCTTCTTGTCACGGCACTTGCGTTGTCGGCGGCTTCGGTCGCCGGCGACGCAGCCGTCATTGCCAAGGACCGGGATGCTTTGTTCTCCGCCGAGAACGACACGGCGATGAACCGGATGATGATGGACATGCATTCCGCGCCCACCGGCGATATCGACAGAGACTTCGTGACGATGATGGTGCCGCACCACCAGGGTGCCATCGACATGGCGATCGCCTACTTGCGCTACGGGACGAACGAGAGACTGCGTCGCCTGGCCCAGGAAATCGTCGTCACGCAGCGCGACGAAATCGCGGCAATGCGACTCGCGATCGATCCCAGTGAAGGACATCAACATGCAAGTCATCCGTAATCGGCTCGTCGCCGCTCTCGCTGGCGCGTTCATCCCTCTTTCGGCATTCGCGGGGCAGGCGCCCGGGCCGGCGGACGGCCCGGACATTCCGATCAGCCATCGCGACCGTGTGTACGCCGCCGAACAATTTTCCAACACCGTGTCGGTCACGGACCCGATGGACAACCGCCTGCTCGGCGTGATTCGCCTGGGAGACACGACGCCAGGGAACGTGAGCCCACTCTATCGCGGTCAGCTGCTCGTGCACGGCATGGGTTACTCGCCGGACCATCGCACGATCGCCGTGGTTTCGATCGGCTCGAACTCCGTGACCTTCATCGACACCGCGACCAACGCGATCAAGCACACCACTTACGTGGGGCGCTCGCCCCATGAGGCCTTCTTCACGCCAGACGGAAAGGAGATCTGGGTGACAGTTCGTGGAGAGAACTATGTTGCGGTACTCGACGGCACGACCTATGAGGAAAGAGCGCGCATCGTCGTGCCGAACGGACCGGGCATGCAGATCTTCTCGCCTGACGGGAGGTACGGCTACGTGTGTTCCTCCTTCATGCCCGAGACGGTGGTGGTCAGCGTCGCGGATCATCGGATCGTGGGACATGTGAAGCAGGACAGTCCGTTTTGTCCTGATATCGCGGCAACCCCCGACGGGAAGCAAGTCTGGCTCACGCTGAAGGACATCGGCCGGGTCATGGTATTCGACGCCCGCCCGCCGTTCGGGGTGCTGCACACGATCGACACGGGCCCCCTCACCAACCATGTCAACCTGGCGACGAATGGCAAGGGATCGTTCGCATACGTCACGATCGGCGGGCTGAATGAAGTGCAGGTGTTTCGCACGAGCGATTTCGCGAAGGTTGCGACCATCCCGGTAGGCAGCCTTCCGCACGGCATTTGGCCGTCGGGGGACGGCACCCGCGTCTACGTCGGACTGGAGAATGACGATCGACTCGTCGCGATCGATACGATGACGAACCAGGTGGTCGCGACGGTACCCATTGGGCAGGCTGCCCAGGCCATCAACTACGTTCCGGATGCAGTGCCGGAGGGCGACGGCATGCAGGGCCTGCTGCCATTGGGGATCGCAGGGCAAGCGGCGCACCTATCGCTCGTCAAAGTAGGCGGCAGCCACGATCACCCGGCACCGACCAGCGTCACACTTTTCGACCAGGGCCTTCTTCAAGTGCTCCAAGCCTCGGTTACGGGGCTGACGCCGCGCGCTCCTTATCTGCTGGCCCTGTCGGCGACACGCGATGGAAGCGGAGCGATCGAGCCGCTCGCATCGTTCATGAGCAACCCCGCCGGCTCCGCCATTGTGAATGCGGTAGGGCCGATCAGACAGGTCGTGAGAGGCGAGGCCCAGATACAGCGGCGTTACCTGGTGATCCTGCCTGGGACCGCGGCTGAGCACGGTTCGCCCGTGCAGATCGAGGGCAGCTGAGTCAGCCGCGGCGCCGCACGTAGCCGCGCGGGAATTCGGGCGGATTCGGTTTCGCGGGCGCGGGGGCGAAATCCAGCGCGGGTCGGGCGCGCGTGACGAACGCTTCGCCGTCGACATTGCGGAAGCGCGCGAGCTCGGCGAGTCGTGACCAGAGCGAACCAGGCTTTCCACTCAGGACCAGGTCGGGATCCGGCGCCATAACCTGCCACTCGTGCGCGCTTATCGCCTCCTCGAGCTCGCCCGCAGGCCAGACGACCATGCCTACGAAGAAGCGTGCATCGGCAGCTCGCTCTGAGATCACTCGGTCGACATCAACCGCGTCCAGGGCTATCGAAAGCTCTGGTGTCACCAGATGCGACTTGTCCGGTTGCGTCGCTCGCTCTCTTACCACTGCGAATACGCTGTCGGTGTACTCGGGTCCACCAATGTGCACCGCCGCGCTTACCTTTCGACAAGCCTCCTCTTCGGGGAAGAGAGCCGCGAGCGGCGTATCGGTCGGTTGGTTGAGGATGAAGCCGAAATGCCGTCCATCGACGAGCGGCACCGCGAGCACTACGGTCTCGCCCAAGGTCTCAGTGCCGGCATCCGTAGCCACCAGAACGACCGCGGAGGCGATATTTGCCCCCATGGCTGCCGTGACTGCTGGCAGCAGCAGTGCTACGGCGGCGACTATGGTGGACAACAAGCTCCTCGTAGTCATGGGAGTTCCTCCTATGCGTCGCGCCCGGTCAGGTGATCCACCAACGGACCCTCCGATCGGACGCGAAGGTTCGACAGAAAGTTGACGCGGCCCGCGGAAGAGCGGTCGGGCGGATCCGGACTCCGACGGAAATTGGGATCCGGCTTGAAGATTCGTTGCGCGATCGCCGCGGCGAAATCGGGATCCTCGATCCATAAACATGGCGGAGCTCCACGAGGATCCTCATTGGGAGCTCACACCCGATAGGCGCGATCGTTCACGATCCGGACTTGGTCGCCTGGCCGCAGCTGCCCTTCGCCCATCTGCTCGAGGATCACCTCCCTCCCGCCGTCGAGCCGCACGATGATTCGATAGCGATCGCCGTCGCGCGATTTCTCGATGGCGTTTCCGGCGAGTGCGCCACCAAGCGCGCCGATGACGGTCGCAGCGTCGTTGCCGCGGCCGCTTCCTATCTGGTGGCCGATAACGCCGCCCGCGAGGCCGCCGGGGACCGCACCAAGACCTGTCGGCTGGTCCGCGCCTTCGCGGTACAGCTCGACACGCTCGACCACGCCGTAGTCGACTCGTTGGACGACTTGCGGCGGGCGCGTGGCAGCACCTGCGGAGTCATCGAGGCTCGCACACGCTGCGAGGAGGGTGGCAATCAGGACGGTGAGGGCTGCAAGTCGATTTATCATTGGAGACACTCGTTGTGGGCTTGCGATCATCGTGCTTTGCATTGGCCAGCAACGCCATTGAACCTTGGTATTGAGAGAACGATCGACCTCGGACGTGAGAGGTCGCGGGCGGAATGAAGAGCCCCGCCGTAGCGGCTCTCGTGTTCAGCCGAAGGTGAAGGCATAGGCTTCCGCGCCGGGATCGAGGTATTCGATCTCGAACAGGCGATCAGTCACGCCTCCAGGCTGGCGGATCAGTTGGTAAAGGGCTGGCTTGTCAAGCACCCCGTAACCTTGGTCATCGATGTCCGTTCCGTGGTCGTGGCCAGGAGGCCCGCCGTCGAGCAAGACGCGGAAATGAATCGGAGTACCGGGGCTTCCCATCACAAGATGAAGGTCACGTGCGTGAAATCGATAGGAGATGCGCGCGCCGGCACTAGTCGACATGATCCGGTGTGCTTCCATCGTCCAGCTTCCGGATAGGCCCCACTGGTTGAGCTTCAACGGAGCGTCAATCGCGTAGAGCCACGGTTTGTCGCGAACGCCGCGGGATGCGAAGCCCTCCGTCCTCTCGTATCCGACGTAGGTCTCCGGTGTCTTCAATGCGGATAAATCAGCCGGTGCCTCCAGACCCCGCCCCTGGACGGAGCTCAGGCCGCCCGACACCCCGGTCGCGCCGGCCTCTGTTAGAAGCTGCTGCAGGACCTTTTCCGAGGATGCATACCCGCCTTCACCGAATGCCTGGTGACGAACGCGCCCCTTCCCGTCGATGAAGTAGAGTGCGGGCCGGTAGGCGTTGCCGAACGCGTTCCAGATTCGGTAGTCACTGTCGATCGCCACCGGGTAGGGAATATTCATTTCCCTCACGGCATCGCGTACGTTCGCTGGATCGCGTTCGAACGCGAATTCCGGGGTATGGACGCCTATCACGACGAGCCCTTGGTCCCTGTACCTGTCGGCCCATGTCCGGACGTAAGGCAACTGGCGGCGCCAGTTGATGCAGGAATAGGTCCAGAACTCCACGAGTACGACCTTCCCGTTCAGGTCCGCCGCTTTCAATGGCGCAGAATTGATCCAAGGGCCCGATTCGCTGAGCCAATTCCAGCCGGTCATGGGTGAGCTATTCGGTTTGAGCACGGCCTGGGAGCTGTCGGCGCCGAAGATCTCCCTTCCCTGAAGCGCCGCAGCGAGCGGAGCGAGAATGGCAAACGCGACGAGCGTCGCGGAAGCGAGCTTGTTCGGTTTCATCGCACGTCCTTTGCAACATCAACGCCCTGGTTCATCTGCCTTACGAGTTGTCTCAAAGAGAAACCATGCGCGCCGTTCAGCCTCGTCGATCCAATTCTCGAGCAGGCTCGTGGTGACTACGTCTCCATGATCCTCACAGATGCCATGGGTCTCGCGCATATGCGCGGCCAACACCAGGTTATCTTCCCGAAGCTCTGCGAGCATGTCCAACGGCGAGACGTACTCCGCGTCGTTATCCCGTACGCGCTGGAGGCGCGCGACGTGGGCGATCGAATGCAGGGTCGAACCGCCGACCTTGCGCACGCGCTCGGCAACGCTGTCGGTAATAGCAAAGAGCTCACTTGCCTGCTCGTCGAACAGCAGGTGATAGTCGCGGAAATGAGGTCCGGACACGTGCCAGTGGAAGTTCTTGGTCTTGAGATAAAGGGCGAAGAGATCGGCCAGAAGCGCGTTCAGCGTAGCGGAGATGTCGCGAATCGCGTCGCCGCCGAGTGCCGTGGAAGGGTGAACCCGCGCCGAGCGCCGTGCCTTCAAGTCGTCGTGGATGTCGAGGGACACAAAGCCTCCATCATGTGAACGTGTCTTGGGATCAGGTCCTTGAACGCAAGCTTTGCAGCGCGCCGGACCATTGGACGACTTGATCGAGCAGGTTCTTCAGTTCGGCCTCGTGGCGGGGATCTGGTCGGAACGTGGAAAAGTCCTCGAAATCAGTGAATAGCGAGAGGAGCACCTGGTTGCTCACGTCGGCGATCCCGATGGATCCCATCACGAGCCGCAGCTGCTCTGCGGCACGCGCTCCGCCGGCTCCGCCGTAGCTCACGAAACCTGCCGCCTTGCCGCTCCATTCGGCGCCGAGGTAGTCGATGGCATTCTTTAGTGCCGGCGACATGCCATGGTTGTATTCCGGCGTCACGAACACGTAGCCGTCGAATGATGCGATCTTCGCCGACCACCTGCGGGTGTGTTCGTGCGCGTAGGGTGATCCGGTGCCTGCCGGTTGGGGCTCGTCAAGCAGTGGCAGGTTGTACTCGCCGATGTCCACGAGCTCATAGCGTGCGTCAGTACGACGAGAAGCGAACTCCGAGACCCATCGCGCCACCGCAAGGTTGCTGCGACCTGGGCGCGTGCTGCCGGTCACGACCGCTATCTTCATCATCATCCGATCCTCAGCCAGCCCACTCGGCAGACGCGTGGGCCGCTGCCGTGCGCGTGTAGAAAAAGCCGTTTCGCTCGAAACCGGCAATCAATGTCGACTTCATCCCGGTGACACGACCGGTGATGGCACCGCGGGTGACGAGCTCCTCGGGAAGTGCCTCGGGCGTATGGAATGGCGTCGGCCGCCCGTTGCGATCAACGGATAGATAGATCGCGCAAGTAGCGAAATCGAGATAGGCAGGTCGGAAACCGAGTCCAGAGCCGTAAACGTGCATGGTGCGTCTCCTTTGCCCACATCAGGCCAGAGTCCGCTCGGCGCCGGAACTCGCCCTTGGTATCGGGCGATACCAAGGAATCGGCCGATACGTTCGTGGAATGGATTTGTCTCTCGCTAGGGGGTGAGATCTGCTCACCACGAGCGAGGAGGACAGCAAAATGCATTCGATGACAGGATTGGTGCGAGGTGGCGATCCCGCTGCGGCGAACGCCAATGTGTTCCCCTTCCGTTCTGCGCGAGATGCCGATTCGATCAGGGTCATCGTCGTGCACGGCGATCCCGTTGTGCGAATGGGCCTGCAGTGCGCCTGCGCCAGCTATGCGGATCTCAAGGTGCTCAAGTTGTCGCATCTCGACGATGCGCCCATCCTGCCCATTGCAGTACTCAACCGCGATGCCGACGTGGTCATCGCCGACTACTCGAGCGCAATGATCCTTGCCGACCGCAGCGAGGAAGTCCGCGGTAGGCGTGCACGGATTCTCATCATTGGCGGGAGCGAGAGGGAAGGGAAAATTCGCAGCGCGCTAGAGCGCGGCGTGCAGGGATATCTGCGTCGCGGCTGCAGTGCCGACCAGATCGCCGAAGCGGTTCGCGCCGTGCATCGAGGTTTACGCCAGCCACCCGGGAAGTTCGACGAGCAAAGGCGCACTCAAGCCATCGCGCTCATCTGGCACCGCGGGTCGCTGGCATCGTGAGGGCGGCCCAGCTCGACCTTGCCAGCCCGATTCAGCATGCGGATCACATGCTCGGCCATGCCCGAGCGCCCGTCACCTTAGTCGAATACGGCGACTTCGAGTGCTCTCATTGCAAGCGCGCGGCGCCAGTCATAAAGCTCTTGCTCCGGCAGTATCCACGCGGCCTGCGCGCGGTCTTTCGACACTTTCCCCTCGAGGAAGTACACCCGCACGCCCTCAGTGCCGCCCTGGCGGCCGAGACCGCTGGCGCGCAGGGACGCTTCTGGGCCATGCACGACCTGATCTTCGAGACCCAAGCGCATTTGTCGCTGCCGCAGCTGCGGCGGCGCGCCGAAGCGCTCGCATTGGACATGGTGCGCTACGACGTCGAAATGCACGACACGGTTTACCTGCAGCGGGTGCGCGAGGACATCGAGGGCGCGAAGCGAAGCGGCGTTCGAGCCACGCCAACCTTTTTTGTAAACGGCCGCTTGATCGACGTCTCGTACGGCTTCGAGGCGCTGCATCGCACGATAGGCCAGGAAGTGGCGGCCTGTTTACCGGCGGCGGGGACCTGAGTTGATCCAAGGCACGCTGTTCCTGGTGCTGCTTCTCCTGGTCGTGGCGGCTGCGGTCGGCGTCATCGCCGAGCGGTTCTCATTTCCGTCGCCAGCCGTGATGTTGCTCGCTGGTGCTGCGCTTGCGTTCGTGCCCGGATTGCCGCACCTCAGGGCGACGCCCGACATCGTCCTTCTCGTGCTGCTGCCTCCGCTGCTGTATTACTCGGGGGTCGGCATGAGCTGGAGGGGACTTCGCGCCTATAAGCGCCCGATCTTGCTTCTCGCAGTGGGGTGCGTGCTCTTCACCGCCGCCGCGGTCGCGGCCGCCACCCACTACCTGTTGCACTTCGATTGGGCGATCGGTTTCGTCCTGGGTGCAATCGTCTCACCGCCCGATTCCGTGCTGTTGATTGCCTTGACGAGAGGCCTGCATCTTCCGCGCCGGCTGCTGACCATCCTCGCTGGCGAGAGCCTGCTCAACGATGCCGCTGCTCTCGTCATCCTGGCTTTCGCTCTCCATGCGGCGATTACCGGAACATTCTCCCTGCGAAGCGCATTGCTCGAGTTCGTCGCGATTTGCACTGGTGAGATCGCGTATGGCGTCGTACTGGGGTGGAGCATCCTGCACATTCGCCGCTGGGCCGGGAGCCCGCGTGGCGAAGTCCTCCTCGCCCTGGCGACGCCATTCATCGCGTTCTGGCCGGCTCACGCGATCGGCGGATCGGGTGTCATCGCCTGCGTCACGACGGGCCTCTATGTTTCATGGAACGGCCGGCGATTTATCTCCGCGGATACGCGCCTGCAGGGCTACTTCATCTGGGATCTTGTCGACTGGACAACGGAGTCCCTGGTCTTTCTCGTCGGCGGCTTGCAGGCGGCGGACATGCTCGAGGCGTTCCGGCGGGCCGGCTGGGATCATGCGCTCCTCGTGGCCCTGGTTGCTGTGTTGACCATCGTCGTAGCGCGTTTCGTGTGGGTCTTTCCTGCGACCTACGTGCCTCACCTTATTCCCTCGATTCGCCGCAGCGAGCCTGTTCCCAACTGGCGTTTTCCCTTTCTCGTCTCGTTCGCGGGCGTGCGAGGGGTCGATACGCTGGCAGCAGCGCTTCTCGTGCCGAAGGTCATCAATGGGCAACCTTGCCCCGAACGGGACGTGATCCTTTTCTCGACGTTCTGCGTGATCGGCGCAAGCATTTTCGTATTTGGACCCGCTCTCTCGCCGATCATCCGATGGCTCGGATTGGACGCAAAGGGCCGGGAGGAGGCGGAAAGGAACGGACTTGCAGAGCGACACGTGCGCACGGAAGCCCTGGATGCCGTCCTTGCCTTCCTGAAGCGACCCACTGGCTCCCGGCCCTGCGCGAGTGAGGCCGCCACGCGCGTCCTTCAACGCAGGCGTGACGTGATCGCGGCAAGCGCGGACGCAACGTCGGAGGTCGATGCCGTTTCGGAGTTGACGGCACTGACCCTCGAGCTCGTGCGCATCGAACGGGCGAGTGTCATGCGTGCCTATGACCAGAATCGTCTCACCGACGAGGCGAGGCGGCGCATCGAGCGGGAGCTAGACCTCCAGGAAGTCGTGATGAAGAACCAGCATCACAACCTACGACGCTCTCCGCGGGCATGAGCTCTTACGACATCTGGAGCACAACCATCCGCGTTTCGGATATGACTCACGTCGCGACCATTTGCGCTGTCCCGATGAATGGATCCAGAGGCGAGGTTCATTCCCACACCCGAATACTCGCCACGGCAGGCGATGCGCGGATGGAGTGCTCTCGAATGGCCGTCGGGATGCAGGAAACCCTCATCGCCGAGGGACACGAGATACGACGCGTCAGCGACCTGCGCCGCAGATGATCAACGTCGATACTTTCGTGTCGATCGAGACTATCGTCTAATGGCCTGCGAGGAATGCTTTGACGAGTATGACGTCACCGCACTGCACTGATGTCCGCGTCGCGGAAGGCAGCAATCCCTCATACATATCGGAGATCACATGAAGAACCGTACTGTTTTGCTCGCTGCGTTGCCGGTCATCAGCTTCGCGTTTGTCGCGGGCTCCCTGATGGCCGAGGAAAAGAAGCCCAATACGTTCGTCCAGATGGCGCAAGCCCAGCCGGATGGAATGATTCCGAAGGCTATGGTGATGGGCGCCGTCGAGCGCACTTTCGACAAGGTGGACACCAAGAAGGAAGGCAAGCTGAACGCCGAGCAGGCCAGGCAGTTCCAGTTCTTCCTCAAGGAGTTCACGCGGGAGAGCGGCGCCTGAGGCGGACGATCCGGTCGCGCCCGCCGTCTTCCGCGCGTTGGTGTCGTGATTACTAAGGCGACGTGGACGGCGGTTGCGCGGCCGCTTTCGGGCCGGGCAGCGGTCTTCACGCCGCCACGCGCCAGCGCAAATCGCGCGGCAAGTTGCCGGGCTGAGGATTTCGCCCACCAATCAAGCGTCGGTCTATGCATTGACTAGAGCGTATTTGCGGTCTTCGGCGCCGCAGCTAACTGCACTGGGGAAGGACCCCAATTCTGGACTAGAGGGTCAGCTCCATCTATCGGCCACCAATGGCGGCCTCGAAAGATCTTCTTTACCTCGGCTAGCGACTGCCCTGAACGTTGAGCAGCGGAATGAAGTCTCCGTTGTCGACGAAGCCGGTGATGATAGCCGTGATTGGCGAAACAGCGGCGAGGGTATGGACTTTCTTAGCAATGTCGTCGACTCGGTCAATTCGCATTTGCTCGAGGCTTTGACGTCGCAGAACCAAGATTAGCGAAAACTCCCTCAGTGTGCCGCGCTTTAGCTCGACATAGCCTTGCAGCGTCCGGATGTTCGCGCTCAAGCCAATCAAGTACGGGCCTCGAAACGTCGTAATCTTCGCGCCGCCTAGCGAGCTCCGCCAGGGCATTTGTCTGGCTGGAGTCATGGGAGCCGCCAAGCAGGGCACCTAGCAGGCCTCCTCGCTGCACAAGTTCTTCCTCGATGTCGCGAGCCCCCCGAATGGACTTGTCCTTGACATCCGCGCCCGTGAATTCCTTTGCATACTTGAGGAAATTCGAAGCTTCATACATCCAAAATAGGGCGACACCCGCGATCTTCTTGATTTCGGCGCTTAATTCAGGGTGCGGACCAATACTCTTGCCTTCTAGAAGTTGCCACCAGTCCTCCTTGCTATCTGATGTCACAAGGATGATCGATTTCAACCCCTGTTGCCCGCAGTGGGCAATGAGTTGGCGCCAAAGCAGATAGTCGCCGTATTGGGCCTGGTACTCCAGTCCGTCGAATACATACCTAATGTCCTTCTTGTCCCGAGCATCCTTAGAGCCAGGCGGCCGCGACTGCGCATAGCGTCGTTCTCCGTCCGCGCAAGCCGCCTCGAGTTCTTGCTGGCTTGCGGGGCGAGTTCCAATCTTTCCCGCGAGCAATGAATCTAACTCTTCGCGAATCGGATCATCGAGCGAGGCCGACGCTTGATTCGCCAACGCCGTTGCGATTACCGAATCAATGCCCTTATGCAGCTCCTTGATCTTGTTGGTTTGGTCCTTGAGGTCAATACCGGTTCGGCGCGAAATCTCCAGTTGGATCAACTTGCCGTCTCGGGCCGGCGGTCGGAAGCGCCTGGCTTTGGCGCTTCCGACGAATCGGCCGAGGATTGGTCGCAGGCCGATTCGCAATCCCCGTGGGGACGCCACTCCAAGATAACCGTCCAGCAGGGCAGTTGTCGCCAGCCGCCAGCGCAGCCTGTAGGCGCCTCGGCCGTCCGCTCTTACCTCGCACAAGCACCTTCATGGTCGTACCATTGTTCCATCGGCGGCGAAACTCACCGGTCCCGGGAAATTTCGCTTGATCGACGCCATCACGTCATCACGGTTCGCCTCAACCGCCGGCGAGAGGTGGCTCAACAAGAGACTGTGTACGCCCGCATCCCGCGCAATCTCACCGATGGCGAGTGGCGGGGTATGGAGCGTGTATAGCACTTCGCGCGAGCCGGGCGGGTCGAGGACCACGCTGTTGAACACCAGCAAGTCAGTTCCCTTGGCGATGGCACGCAGGCCGGCGAGCCCGTGCGCGTCGATATCACCCGAGAACGTAATGCTCTTGCCTGCGTAGTCGATTCGATAAATCACGGCCGGTGCGTCGCGGTGATGTCCGGCGACCGCGGTGATGACGAGACCGCCCTCGTTGAAAATTGGGTGCGGGACGGGATTCGGGTGGACCGTCGCCGGAATGTCATGCGCTTGGATCGTGATCGGTGTAGCAAAGTCGCTCAAGTAGGCAAATGCTCCACTTTTCCCAAACAACAGATCGAGAAATCGGCTGGTGGACGGGAAATACGCCTCCTTATGCTTGGCGCCCGTGCCGGCGGGCCCCCAAACCTTGAAAATAATCGAGTCTCCGCCGGACACTGCACGCGCCTTGAACAAGCCAGGCAGTTCACCCGCATGGTCGATGTGCAGGTGGGTCAACAGAACGATGTCCGTGTCCGACAGGGAAAGCTTTGACTCACCGAGCCTGGCAAATGCACCGGGGCCCGCATCAATGAGTATTCGCGGGGTGCCGTCGACAAGCACCAGATAGCAAGACCCGGCGCGGCCGGTCGCTCCCGGGCCCCCGGACCCGAGCACCATGAGTTGGAGGGCCGGGGTTGAGTTTTCCGCGAGAGCGGCGGGAGCGATCCAAAGACAGGTCCCCACAAATAGGGCCAGAGTCCGAATCAGAAGCCCTGGCAGATCCATAAATTGTCCTTGGAGAATTATTTGATCGGGCGCTCGCGAATAGGCGGCCACAATGTTTTCACCGACACGGATGTTAGTTCATTAGTGATCGTCGCTGTATTTGAACTTAGATGGCGGCTCTTCCCGCGTGTGCAAAAGCGGCAGCCCGTTGTGCATGAAGTTACATACGGAGAGCACAAATAACGCCGAAAGATGAAGCCAGCCCGAATCCGTGTTAAAATAATGAAAATTCATGTGGTTACACGGATTTCCACGGGCGAAGTTGCGGCGTTCATATAACCCCCAACACCCCGTGGGGACGAAAAAGAAACGCCGGCCCCGTGCCGGCGTTTTTTCCTTTTTGCCCGTCATCTTCGAGGACATATCGCAATGACCGAAACCCTTCAGTGCCTGAAAAAGCATGGGCAACGCCTGGACCTCGAGATCGCCAAGGAGATGCGGGTGCCTCTCGCAATGGTGAGGCAGCACCTCACGGCCCTGGCCGAAAGCCGTGAGGCCATCGTGTGCAAGACCATCCAATTCGAGAATGGTCGACCGTTCGAAGCGTGGCAAGGCCGCGTCTCGGGCTTCGTCCCGCCGGCAACGCCCGGGCGGAAGCGCAAATAGAAGGCGTAAGCCGTGGGCGGAATTACAAT
>Ga0335082_10004606_pt1 | contig 15039 bp, 12 predicted proteins | sample Lox_Sample_41_FD_206718 | JGI IMG/M metagenome (GOLD analysis project Ga0335082, IMG submission 206718) | Soil microbial communities from Loxahatchee National Wildlife Refuge, Florida, United States - Lox_Sample_4.1 | ecosystem: Environmental > Terrestrial > Soil > Wetlands | place: USA...
CAGAAATGCGGCGGCGACATCAAGGCCACCACCGCCGGCGGCGGCATCCATCTCTACAAGCTGCGGCGCGGCGTGCGCGCCGAGACCGCGGCCGGCTCCATCACCGCCGAATTCATCGGCAAGTCCGCCGAGTTCACCGAATCGTCGCTGACCACCAACGTGGGCGATGTCATCGTCTATCTGCCCGCCGACCTGCACGTCACCATCAAGGCCTCCATCGAGTCCGCCATGGGGCACAAGATCAAGTCGGATTTCCCGGAGCTCAAGATCACCTCCGAGGGCGGCAATTGGGGCCCCAAGGAGATCTTTGCCGTCGGACAGATCAACGGCGGAGGGCCGCTCTTGAAGATCAGCACTACGCTTGGAAACATCGAGCTGCGGAAAGGCTCGAAATAAGGGGACTGCTATGTACCGCACACTCAGAACATTCGCGATCACTGCTCTGCTGGGCTGCGCTGCCTTCGCTTGGGCCGCCGGCATGGAAGGCGACCAGCGCCCCTGGTTCGTTGAAGGCGACCAGCGACCGTGGGTCGCCGAACCCGGCGAGGGCTACGGCGAGGAGATGCCGGCCTCCTACCTCGGCATCGATGTCCGCGATGTGACGCCGGACCGCCTTTCTGCGCTCAAGCTGAAAGAGGAGACTGGGGCGGAGATCATCATGGTGGACCAGGATGCGCCCGCCGGAAAAGTCGGCCTCAAGGAGCACGACGTCATCCTGCAACTGAATGGGCAGAAGATCGAGAGCGTCGAGCAGTTGCGCCGCCTGTTGCGCGAGACCCCGCCCGGACGCTCCGTCACCCTCTCGCTCAGCCGCGACGGCCAGTCCATGACCCTGAAGGCCACGCTCGCCGATCGCCGCAAGGTGATGAGCGCCATGAGCACCGGCAAGCATCCCAACAGCTTCGTCGTGCCCGCCATGCCGGTGATGCCCGCCCTCGAGATCCCGGCCATCGACATCAACATTCGCATGCCCTCGCGCGCCGGCATCGTCATCGAGAGCCTGACCCCGCAACTCGGGGAATATTTCGGCGTGAAGAATGGCGAAGGCGTGCTGGTTCGCTCGGTCGAGAAGGGAAGTCCCGCCGAGCAGGCCGGCATGAAAGCCGGAGACATCATCATTCGCGTTGACAAGGACCGCATCGCCGACCGCTCGGATTGGCGTGCCGCCATGCGGAAGCGCAGCGGCAAAGTGCCCATCGGCATCATCCGCGAGCGCCGGGAGCAGACCATCACCGTCACCCTGCCGGAGACCAAGTCACCCGACGATTCCTACCTTGACCTGCCGGACGTCGATCTGGACGCGCTTGGACATCAGCTCGACCGGATGGCCCCGGAGATCGAGAAAATGTCCTACGCCGCCGTCCAGCTCTCGCACAAGCAGATGGAGAAGGCTCTGCACCAGGCCAATGTCGAGGTGAAGCGCCAGGTGCACCAGGCGTGCAAGGAGATGGACAGGGCCAGCAAGGAGATCGACCGCGCGGCCAAGGAATTAGAAAAGGAAAAGGCGAAGCAGCCGGACACGGGAAAGCAATAGGCGCACTTTCCTCCTCCTGGGCCGGGACTCTGTCCCGGCTTTTTGCTTGCGTGGCACAGCCGCCCCGGCTGTGTTGTGAGGATTCCAACGGAGGTGTAGTGGCCGCACTCGGCCGCGCACATCACTCTTCCCAGCGCTTGAACAGCAGGCAGCCGTTGGTCCCGCCGAAGCCGAATGAGTTGGTCAGCGCGATGCGCAGATCGGGCGCTTTCCGCGGCGTGTTGGGGACGTAGTCCAGATCGCACTCCGGGTCCGGCGTCTCGTAGTTGATGGTCGGAGGAAGCGTGCGGTCGCGCAGCGCCAGCACCACGATGCCGGCTTCCAGGCCTCCGGCGCCGCCCAGCAGGTGCCCGGTCATGGACTTGGTCGAGCTGACCGGCGGCGGCGTCGGCCCGAATGCCCGCTTGATGGCGATGGTCTCCAGCTTGTCGCCCAGCGGCGTCGAAGTGCCATGCGCGTTGATGTAGCCGACGTCGCTAGGCTGCACTTTGGCGTCGGCCATCGTGTTCTGCATCACCCGGAATGCGCCGTCACCCTCTTCCGCCGGCTGGGTGATGTGGAACGCGTCGCCGCTCATGCCGTATCCGATGATCTCGGCCAGGATCCTGGCCCCGCGGCGTTTGGCGAACTCGAGTTCTTCCAGGATCAGGATGCCCGCGCCCTCGCCCACCACGAACCCGTCGCGTCCGGCGTCCCAGGGACGGCTGGCTTTCTCCGGAGCGTCGTTGCGCGTGGACAGCGCGCGCATGGCGGCGAACCCACCGATGCCCATCGGGGTGATGGCGGCCTCGGTGCCGCCGGCGATCATGGCGTCGGCGTCGCACCGCTGGATGATCTTGTAGGCATCGCCAAGAGAGTGCGCGCTGGTCGTGCACGCAGTGCAGGTCGCTTCGTTCGGCCCCTTGGCCCCGTAGCGGATGCTCACGTGTCCGGCCGCAAGATTCACGATCGAACCGGGGATGAAGAAGGGGGAGATCTTGCGCGGGCCGCCGTGGATCAGGTTGGAGTGCTCGCGCTCGATGACGTCGAATCCGCCGATGCCCGACCCGATATGCACCCCGACCCGGGTCGCGTTCTCCGGGGTCACCTTCAGACCGCTGGACTTCATCGCCTCATCCGTGGCCGCGATGGCCAGGTGGATGAAGCGTCCCATCTTCTTGATCTCTTTTTTCTCGATGAAGTCATGCGGGTCGAAGTTCTTCACCTCGGCCGCGATCTGGCAGGCAAAATGGGTGGGGTCGAAGTGGGTGATCCGGCCAAGGCCGCTCTTGCCGGACAACAGTCCGGCCCATGTCTCTTCGGCGGTGTTGCCGACCCCACAAATGAGCCCGAGCCCGGTTACTACGACACGACGCGCCAAGCGTTACTTGCCTTTGGAATGCGCCTCGATGTAATCGACGGCGTCTTTGACGGTGCGGATCTTCTCCGCGTCCTCGTCGGGGATCTCGATGTCGAAGGCTTCCTCGAACGCCATCACCAGCTCGACCGTGTCGAGCGAATCGGCGCCCAGGTCGTCCACGAACGAGGCTTTGGCTGTGACTTCGCCCTCGTCCACTCCGAGCTGCTCCACGATGATCTGCTTTACCTTTTCTTCAACGGCAGCCATTCAGTGCTCTCCTTGCGGATAGGTCAAACTCGCTAGTCTAAATGCCGCTTTGATGGCCTGTAAAGCCGCGCCAAGATAAATGCTGGAGGTGCCTGGGTCAATTTCCGGATGTGGAAATTTCTTCTGCATTTAATGGAGCTTGGCGCCGCGACGCCGTTCCTCTTCGTCCTCGACTTTTATCCAGGTGGAGAGGGAAGTGAGTTCCGCCTCTGAGACGTCCTTTTCCAATGAACGGCGGATGCGCCGCCGCATGCGGGCCGCGGTCACCCATGCGGAGATCGTCGTGACGATCACGATGACCGCGAATGTCAGTATCTTCAGGTCCGACATCGTAAGCCCCGGCCTCTTTGACTCTCAGTTGGTCGATAGAGTCGCTTGCGCCGCGTCCACCGTCTTGCGGATGTCCTCGTCCGAGTGCGCCGCCGACAGGAACGCGGCCTCGAACTGCGAGGGTGGCAGGTACACGCCGTTGTCCAACATTCCGCGATGGAACTTGCCGAACGCCGATGTGTCGCACTTGGCGGCGGAATCCCAGTCGCTCACCGGGTCCTTGGCGAAGAACCAGGTGAACATGGACCCCACGCGGTTGGCTGTCATGGGCACGCCTGCTTGTTTCGCCGCGTCGAGGATCATCTCCACCAGCGTGCCCGCCCGGCGCTCCATCTGTCCGTAGATCTCGCGGTGCTCGCGCAGATGCTTCAGCATGGCGATGCCCGCGGCCATGGCCAATGGGTTCCCGCTTAACGTCCCCGCCTGGTAGACCGGCCCCAGTGGCGAGACCTGGTCCATGAAATCCGCCGGTCCGCCGTAGGCGCCCACCGGCAGGCCGCCACCGATGATCTTGCCCAGCGTGGTCAGGTCCGGTCGCGTCCCGTACAGCTCCTGCGCCCCGCCGTAAGCCACGCGGAAGCCGGTCATCACTTCGTCGAAGATCAGCAGCGCGCCCTCGCGCGAGGTCAGGTAGCGCAGGCCGTCGAGGAACTGGCGGTCGGGCGGCACACAGCCCATGTTGCCCACCACCGCCTCCACGATCACGCACGCGATCTCGCCCTTGTGCTTGCGGAACGCCTCCTGCACCACGTCCAGGTTGTTGTAGGGCAGCGCCAGGGTGAACTGCACGAACTCTTCCGGGACGCCCGCCGAGCCGGGGATGCCGAACGTGGCTACGCCCGACCCTGCCTTCACCAGCAGCGCGTCCGAGTGTCCGTGGTAGCAGCCCTCGAACTTCACGATGTACTTGCGCTGGGTGACGCCGCGCGCCAGCCGGATCGCCGACATGGTGGCTTCGGTCCCCGAGCTGACGAAGCGCACCTTCTCCATCGACGGGTACGCCTCCAGCACCAATTCGGCCAGGTCCGCTTCCGACGGCGTGCTGGCTCCGAAGCTCGACCCGTTCTGGTTGGCCTCGGCGATCGCCGCCACTACCGGCGGGAAGGCGTGACCAAGAATGAGCGGCCCCCACGAGAGCACGTAGTCGATGTACTCGTTGCCGTCGGCGTCGTACATGCGCGAACCCGAACCGCGCACGATGTACGGCGGATCGCCGCCCACTGCCCGGAACGCCCGCACCGGCGAATCCACCCCGCCGGGAATGAGCTTCTCGGCTTTCTTTTGCAGCTCGCGGGACTTGTCGAGTTTTCGTGAGGTGCTCACGGCCATGTCAGCGCTCGATGGGAGAACCGTCTAATATAGCAGGGGGGACAGGCGATTCCTGCGGTCGCCACTGCCCATTCCGTATGCAGTCATCGGCCCAGACCGACGTCATCGCCCTGCGGCGCGGCCGCGAGATCAACACCAGCAACGCCATCACCGCAGCGCTCTGCGGCGCGGTCCCGGCGGCGATCTGCGCCTGGCAGCAATTTCCCAGCCCGAAGATGTGGCTCGCCGGCCTGCTGGTCGGATTCGTCTGGGCCAACGGCTTCGAGTACGCGCTGCACCGCTGGCCGCTGCATTGGCCCGGCACCTGGACCGGCGATGGCCACATGCTCCACCACGCTTCGCTGGGCCAGCCCAACGAGCCCCTGTACGTGAACCTTGCCGGGCGCCCGCTGTTCGTCGTCGGAATGTTCGTCTTGAATATCTGGCCGTTCGTGCTGGCCGATTACTTTCTCCATCTGAATCTCACGCCCGGCGTGCTCATCAGTTTCGCCGCCTACTTCATCCTGACCGAGGAGATCCACTGGCGCTTCCACATGGGCGGATGGCTGCCCCGCTGGCTCGACGCCGCCCGTGCCCGCCACATGCGCCATCACGACGTCCCCACCACCGACTTCGCCATCTTCTGGCCGCTGTTCGACGTTCTGCTGCGCACGGCGAAACCTCGCTCGCGTTAACGAAACCTTCACACGGCGCCTGCTAGAATCGCCGATTCTCGTGACCGCGCGCTTGCTCGCCATCTTCGTCCTGTTAACGTGTGTCCCCGCGACTGCTCAAAGCACCGGCGGCGCGGAACCGTCCGCCGAGCCCGTGGTCACCATGTCTCCCCATCCCGACAACTGGCGCGTCTGGATCTCCGCCCAGGCCAACGTCATCTTCCAGGCCCACCCCGACTTCCCCGCGCTCTACAGCGGGCCCAACAGCCTGCTTGCCGGGGGCGAGAGCAAGATCTCCGAGGTCTTCACCCTCTACACCGGGCTGGAGGCCACTCGCACCACCGAGATCGTGTTCGACCTCGAGAGCGCCGGTGGCCGCGGCATCAGCGACGCCCTGGGCCTTGCCGGGTTCACCAACCTCGATGTGGTCCGCAATCCTGAGCTGGGCCGGTCGCCGTACGTCGCCCGCGCCTACATCCGCCAGATCATTCCACTGTCCAAGCAAAAGACGAAGATCCAGCGCGGCATCTTCAATGTGTTCCCGGAACTTCCCGCCAAGCGCCTGGAGATCCGCTTCGGCAAGTTCGGGATGGCGGATTTCTTCGACCTCAACTCCGCCGGCACCGACAGCCACCTCCAGTTCATGAACTGGACGGTGGACAACAACGGCGGCTACGACTACGCCGCCAACACTCGCGGCTACACCTTCGGCGCCATGGCTGAATTGGTGATGCCCGCCTGGAGCCTGCGCTTCTGCGAGGCTCTGATGCCGACCGAGGCCAACGGCATCAACCTCGACTTCCACCTGCCGCGCGCGCGCGCCGAAAACATCGAGTTCGAACTGCGCAAGAGCCTGCTGGCCAAGCGCAACGGCGCCATCCGCCTGCTTTCCTACGTGAACCACGCCGACATGGGTGTCTATCGCCAGGCCAACCAGGCCTTCCTGGCCGGCATCGATCCCGTCCCCGACATCACCGCTCATCGCCAACAGGGCAACGTGAAGTATGGCTTCGGGATCAACGCCGAGCAGGAACTCACCGGGCTGATCCGGGTCTTCGGGCGATTCGGCTGGAACGAGGGCCAGCACGAATCCTTCGCCTACACCGAGGTCAACCAGACCTTTCTCTTGGGCGGCGACCTCAAGGGCGGTCCCTGGCGCCGCAAGCTGGACAAGGTCGGCTTTGCCGTCGTCACCAACGGCATCTCAAAGGACCACCAGCTCTGCCTCAAGCTGGGCGGCAGCGGCTTCCTGCTGGGCGACGGGAACCTGAACTACGGCCGCGAGAACATCGTCGAGGGCTACTACAACGCTCACATCTGGCGCGGCATCTTCATCGGCTTCGATCTCCAGCACGTCAACAACCCCGGCTACAACCGCGACCGCGGGCCGGTCCTGGTGCCCGCCGTCCGGCTGCACGTCGACCTGTGATCGGGGCCGGCCGGCAGGTCACGAGATTAGCCAGCTTCGGCTGTGCTCACCACACCTGGCCCACGACTCACGACCTCCGACCCACGACCAATAAAGCGCCGTCGCATCGGCCTGCTAGAATGGTTCCGTAATGGTCCTGCCGTTCGTTCGCGAACTCTTCGCGGACGTGGAAAAGAGCCCTGACCTGGCGCGTGCGGCCTCCCACCTGAAGACCGGCGCGGGGCGGATGCGTGTCTCCGGACTCACTCCCTCGGCCAAGGCCCTATACGTCGCGCTCCTGTATCGCGCCCTTTCCAAGCCCCTGATCGTGGTGGTCCCCGACAACCGCGCCGCCGAGACCCTGCTGCCGGTGCTGCAGGCCTTCTGCGAGCTGACCGGCGTCGCCGATCCCGCCTCGGTCATCAACCTGCCCTGCTACGACGTGCTGCCCTACGAGAACTTCTCCCCCCACCCCGAGATCCAGGAGCAGCGCGCCATCGCCTTGTGGAAGATGGCGACCGGCGCAGCCTCGATGGTGGTGACGCCGGTCTGTGCCGCGGCCATGTGCATGCGCCCCCCGGAGTTCTACGCCGAGCTGGCGCGCATCGTCCGCCGCGGCGAAACCATCGACACCGAGCAGCTCGTCCAGCACCTCAACACCGTCGGCTACGCGCCGGTGGACGTGGTGGAGATGACCGGCCAGTACGCCCTGCGCGGCGGCATCCTCGACGTCTATCCGCCCGACGTCGACCGCCCCCTGCGCATCGAGTTCTTTGGCGACGAGGTCGAGTCCATCCGCAGGTTCGACCCCGCCACCCAGCGCTCGCAAAACGCCACCGACGAGGCCGTGCTTCTGCCGCTGACCGAGACCCCGGTCACGGAGGACATCCTGGCCGCCATCAATGGGCGCCTTTCCGGCCAGCGTCTGACCGGTCCGACCGAGCTTCTGGAGCAGGCGGCGGTGGCCGGCGGCGTCTCCGTCTTCCCCGGCTGGGAGTTCTACGCTCCGCTCGCCGGCGCGGATGCCAGCCTCTTTCGCCTGTTGCCCGCCGCTGCCGTCTTCGTGGACGAGCCGCTCGCCTGCGAGGAGGAGCTGAAGGCCTGGTGGGAAAGGGTCCAGCAGGCGCACGAACGCAGCGGGGTCGGCGAGCTGGCCCGCCCGTCCGAGCTGTACCTGGACCCCGACCAATGGCGCGATGTGCTCTCCGCCCTCCCCGGCGGCTCCCTTGAGCATCTTGGGTTCGAGGGTGATAGTGAATTACTACATTTGTCGTATAAATCACAGCCCACCACCCGCTTCCATGGCTCAATCCAGCAGATGGCCGACGAGGTCAAGAAGCTCACGGGCGAAGGAAAGCGGGTGATCTTCGCCGCCGCCAACATCGGCGAAGTCGAGCGCCTGGGCGACATCTTCAGCGAATACGGCGTCCCCTACCGGCTCGGGAGCCGCGCCCAGACCAAGGAGGCCGACAGCTACCTGGAAGAGACCGCCTACTTCGCCGAAGAGGTGTCAACTACAGTAGTAGTAAAAGCCACCATCCCCGACGGCCTCGCTCTTCCCGACCCCGGCCTTGTCATCTTCGGCTATCGCGACCTGTTCGACGAGTCGGAATCGGTCGTCACCCGCCCCCTCCGCCAGAAGTCCAAGACTTCCGCCTTCCTCTCCGATTTCCGTGACCTCCAGGTCGGCGACTACGTTGTCCACGTCGAGCACGGCATCGGCCAGTACCAGGGGCTGAAGGAGATCGAGCAGGGCGACGCCTCCGTCGAGTTCATGGTGCTGGAGTACGCCGAAGGCGCGCGCCTCTACGTCCCACTCACCCGCCTCGACCTGGTGCAGAAGTACCGCTCGGCCGAGGGCGCCAAACCGGTGTTGAGCCGTCTCGGCACCGCCGCCTGGGCCAAGACCAAGGCCCGGGTCAAGAAGGCCATGCAGGACATGGCCGACGAGCTGCTCAAGCTCTACGCCCAGCGCAAGCTGGCCCAGGGCCACGCCTTTCCCGGCGACACCGAGTGGCAGCGCGAGTTCGACGACGCCTTTGAGCATCAGGAGACCGAGGACCAGGAGCAGGCCATCGTCGACGTCAAGCACGACATGGAATCCGTCCAGCCCATGGACCGCCTGGTGGTCGGCGACGTCGGCTACGGCAAGACCGAGGTCGCCATGCGCGCCGCCTTCAAGGCTGTCGGCGACAACAAGCAAGTCGCCGTGCTGGCCCCCACCACCGTGCTGGCCTTCCAGCACTACGAGACCTTCAAGCAGCGCTTCGCCGCCTTCCCGCTCACCATCGAGATGATCAGCCGCTTCCGCACCGCCAGGCAGCAGAAGGAGATTGTCGAGAAGGTCGAGCAGGGCAAGGTGGACATCCTCATCGGCACCCACCGCCTGCTCTCCAAGGACATCAAGTTCCCCGACCTCGGCCTGGTGGTGGTGGACGAAGAGCAGCGCTTCGGCGTCAAGCACAAGGAGCGCCTCAAGCAGCTCAAGAAAGAGGTGGACGTGCTGACCCTGTCGGCCACGCCCATCCCCCGCACCCTGCACATGTCCCTGACCGGGCTGCGCGACATGAGCGTCATCGAGACGCCCCCGCGCGACCGCATCGCCATCCAGACCGTGGTCGCGCCCTTCGACGACAAGCTCATCAAGACCGCCATCGAGCACGAGCTGGAGCGCGGCGGACAGGCCTACTTCGTCCACAACCGCGTCGAATCCATCTACGAGATCGCCGCCAAGGTGCAGGAGCTGGTGCCGCGCGCCCGCATCCTGGTCGGTCACGGCCAGATGTCGGAGGGCGAGCTGGAGAAGGTGATGCTGGCCTTCATCCGCCACCAGGCCGACGTGCTGATGGCCACCACCATCATCGAGAACGGCCTCGACATCCCGCTCTGCAACACCATCATCGTCAACCGCGCCGACCGCCACGGCCTGTCGGAGCTCTACCAGTTACGCGGACGCGTCGGCCGTTCCAATCGCCGCGCCTATGCATATCTTGTGGTCCCGCCCGAGGCCGAGTTGACGCCCCTGGCGCGCCGCCGCCTGGCCGCTCTCAAGGAATTCTCCGACCTGGGTGCCGGTTTCAAGATCGCCGCCCTGGATCTCGAATTGCGCGGCGCCGGCAACCTGCTCGGCGGACAGCAGAGCGGACACATCGACGCCGTCGGCTTCGAGCTCTACACCACCATGCTGGAGCGCACTGTCCGCGAGCTGAAGGGCGAGGAAGTTCCCGCCGAAGTCGACACCCAGCTCAACCTGGGCATCAACATCCGCATTCCCAATGACTACATTCGCGAGGAGAACCAGCGCCTGCGCATGTACAAGCGCGCCGCCGGAGTGGAGAACGAGCGCCAGCTCGCCGACGTCCGTGCCGAATTAGTGGACCGTTACGGCCAGCCCCCCGAGCCTGTCCGCCACCTGCTGGAGTACGCCACGCTCAAGCTGCTGGCGCGCAGCGTCGGCGTCACCGCCATCGACCGCAAGCGCGACGTGGTCAATATCAAGTTCACCGAGAACGCCGAGGTCGATCCCGAGAAGCTGGCCCGCTTCGTCGCCCAGAACCAAGGCTCCCAGTTCAGCCCCAGCGGCCTGCTCAAGTTCAACCTGTCGTATACCGGCGCGGAGGAAGTGCTGTTCAAGCTGCGGACCCTGCTGGAAGACCTGCGCGCCAAAGTCGCCGCGGACTGAATAACCCTTGCTGAGTGATCCCTCACCTTGTTCCGATTTCAGAACAAGATTCAGATTCCAGCCTGTGGAGCGCGTTCTTCCACTAGGCTGGGTTCGAGGACGCACACCACAATGGACTTCCGCTATCCCCGTCGCCTTCTATTCAAGGTGCAGGATCGGTCCCGGCCCCAAAGCTTCAACGGCTGGTTCTGTGAGCGCTGCTGCTGGTCGGTCCGACTCAGCGATGTAGAAGCGGCTCCGCGCGTCCACGCGCTGTTCGAACAGCATGATTGCGAGACCTTCGCGCGAGAGAATTGGGCGCGCGATCCAGAACTGGAACAGAGAGGGACGTAACTCCTGCCGCCGTGGTACCTTGTTTCCCTTCCGAGGTGCCGATGCGAACCGTATTCCTCCAACTTCTTGCCGCTGGCCTGATCGCCTGTTCCGTAACGCCCGCCCTGTCCCAGACCGCGAAGCCCCGGCCCACGGCAACGCCCCCTCACACCGAGCCCATCCCTATCGACGTACAGAATCCTGCCTGGGACAAGCTCGTCGACCAGTACTTCGACGACTACGTCTTCCCCTTCCACCCCACGCGCGCCACCTCCGTCGGTTTCCACGGCTACGACACCAGGCTGGAGGACTTTTCGCGCAAGGGTGTCGAAGACGAGATCGCCGCCGTCAGGCACATGAAGGCTCGTTTCGAGGCTTTCGACGCCAAGACCCTCACGCCCGAGCAGCAGGCCGACCGTGACCTGGTCATCTCGCGCTGCAACGGACGCTTGCTCGAGCTGGAGGACATCCGCGGCTGGGAGAAGAACCCCAACGGATACTCCGGCGGCGTCACCCGAAGCGCCTTCGTCATCATGAGCCGCACCTACGCGCCGCCCGAGGAGCGCCTGAAGTCGCTGATCGCCCGCGAGCGCCAGATGCCCCACGTCTTCGACGACGCCCGCAAGAACCTGAAGAACCCGCCCGAGATCTACACCAGGGTCGCGCTCCAGCAACTCCCCGGCATCATCGGCTTCTTCCAGAAGGACGTCCCCGCCGCCTTCACCGCCGTCAAAGACCAGAAGCTGCTCGACGAATTCCAGAAGGCCAACTCCGAGGTCATCGACGCCCTGCGCAATTACAAGACCTGGCTTGAGACCGACTTGCTGCCCCGCTCCAAGGGAGACTTCCGCATCGGCGCCGAGAACTACCGCAAGAAGCTGCTCTACGACGAGATGGTCGACACCCCCATCGAGCAGCTGCTGAAGATCGGCTACGACGATCTGCACGCCAACCAGAAGGCCTTCGAGGAGACGGCCAGGAAGATCGATCCCACCAAGACCCCGCAGCAGCTGCTCGACGAGATGGGCAAGGACTCTCCGCCGCCCGACCGCCTGCTCGATACCGCGCGCAACCTGCTCACCGGCCTGCGCGAGTTCCTGGAGCAGAAGCGCATCGTCACCATGCCCTCGCAGGTGCTGCCCATCGTCGAGGAGACGCCGCCTTTCGCCCGCGCCCTCACCTTCGCCTCCATGGATACGCCCGGCCCCTACGAGCGAGTCGCCAAGGAGGCTTTCTTTAACGTAACCGTCCCGGAGAAGGACTGGGACCCCAAGCGCGTCGCCGGCATCATGGCCCAGTTCAACTACAACGTCATGGTCTCCATCGTGGTGCACGAGGTCTACCCCGGCCACTACACCCAGTTCCTGTGGGTGCCGAGCGCGCCGTCGAAGGTCCGCAAGCTGCTGGGCTGTAGCTCCAACGCCGAGGGCTGGGCGCATTACTCCGAGCAGATGATGCTGGAGGAGGGCTACGGCGATTCGCCGCAAGCCGAAAAAGCGCTAAGAGAGGACAAGCGCGCGCTGCGTCTCCGCCTCGGCCAGTTGCAGGACGCGTTGCTGCGCAACGCCCGCTACATCGTCGGCATCGAGATGCACACCGGCAAGATGACCTTCGAGCAGGGCGTGGGTTTCTTCGAGAAGGAAGGCTACCAGTCGCGCGCCGTCGGGGAAGTGGAGACCAAGCGCGGCACCTCCGACCCGACCTATCTCGTCTACACGCTCGGCAAGCTGGAGATCCTGAAGCTCCGCGCCGATTACAAGAAGATGATGGGCGACCGGTTCAGCCTGCGCGAGTTCCACGACTCGTTCCTCAAGCAGGGATACCCGCCGGTCAAGATCGTCCGCCGCGCCCTGCTGGGCGACGACAGCCCGGTGCTGTAAGACAGTTTGCTAGTCGCTGGTCGCTCGGGTGGCAGCTAGCGACCAGCGACTGGCGACGACTCCTCCCGCTTCATCATCTACAATGTCTCCCCAATGAGAGTCCGCAAAGCCGTCTTTCCCGCCGCCGGTCTCGGCACCCGTTTCCTGCCCGCCACCAAGGCGCAGCCCAAGGAGATGCTGCCCCTGGTGGACAAGCCCATCATCCAGTATGGCGTCGAGGAGGCGCTGGCCGCCGGCTGCGACCAGATCATCATCGTCACCGGCCGCGGCAAGACCGCCATCGAGGACCACTTCGACGTCAGCTACGAGCTGGAGAAGATGCTGGAGGAGAAGGGCAAGACCGACCTGCTCGCCGTCGTCCGCCAGATCTCCGACATGATCCACGTTGCCTACGTGCGCCAGAAGGAGGCCATGGGCCTCGGCCACGCCGTGCTCATGGCCCGCGAGCTGGTCGGCCACGAGCCCTTCGCCGTCCTGCTCGCCGACGACGTCATCGACGCCCCCACCCCCTGCCTCAAGCAGATGATGGAGGTCTTCGACCAGACCCAATCCTCGGTAATTGCTACACAAGTAGTAGAAGGGCCGGCGATCTCATCCTACGGCGTGCTGGACGTGAAAGAGGCTGACCCACGCTTCGGCGGCCGCGCCTTCGAGGTCAAGCACATGGTCGAGAAGCCGAAGCTGGAGGACGCGCCCTCCAAGCTCGCCGTCATTGGCCGCTACATCCTCACCCCGCGCATCTTCGAGATGCTGGAGCGCACCCCGCTGGGCGCCGGCGGCGAGCTCCAGCTTACCGACGGCATGCGCCTTCTGCTCCAGCACGAGAAGATCTACGGCTTCCGCTTCGACGGCCGCCGCCACGATACCGGCGACAAGCTCGGCTTCCTCAAGGCCACAGTGGAATTCGCCCTCAAGCGCCAGGACATGGGCGCCGCCTTCCGGGAATACCTGAAATCACTCAAGCTAGATTGAGTGACCGGGGAATTGATAATCATGTGATTGAAAAGCTCAGGTCGGGCCCAATTGCCCGATTACTCAATTTCTCAATTACCCGATTCGAATCACTCCATCGCATCCGTCATCAGGAAGTCGTGCATCCACTCCTGCTTGTAGCCCTTGATGCGCAGCGTGTTGGCCATCTGCGCCCAGTGGCGTACGCCGTGCAGTAACGCGTGGATGAAGCACTTGCGCTTGCTCGCCGACAGCGTCCCGGCGGTGCGAGTGGGAAAAGTCAGGACTCTCGCCAAGTCCTGCTCGTTGGTCTTGCCCATCCATTCTTTGAAGTTGGCGCGCGCCTTCGCGTAGATGCCGAACAGCTCATCCAGCGAGCCGGTAGGCAACTGCTCGTATTCCGTGACCCGCTCCGTATCCAGCAGCCGCTCGGAGTAGCGCAGCTCGACCGCGAAGATGTGCAGCAGCACCCCGCGCACGTCTTTCATTCCGGCCGTGTCGATGGGAATATCCAGCGCCGCCGGCCCCACGCTGTTCAGGAAGGTGCGCCACTTCGCCGTCTCCACGTCGGTGTAGCGCATCAGCTCGGTAAAACTCACGCCGTTCATATCTTGCCCTTACTTGTGCGAAGCTCTCAGCTTCGCCGACTTCTCCTCCACGCCCTTCGCCAGCTTCTCCTTGTGGGCGTGCATCTTCTTGGCCATCTCGGGGTCGCCGGCCGCGATGATCTGTGCCGCCAGGATCCCCGCGTTGGTCGCGCCCGGCTTGCCGATGGCCACCGTCGCCACCGGGATCCCCGCCGGCATCTGCACGATGGCCAGCAGGGAATCGAGCCCTTGCAGCGACGTCGACGGGATTGGCACTCCGATCACCGGCAGCGTGCTTTCCGCCGCGATCACGCCCGCCAGGTGCGCTGCTCCGCCCGCCCCCGCGATGATCACCTTGATCCCGCGCCCCGCCGCCTCCCGTGCGTACTTGCTGGTCCGCCCCGGTGACCGGTGCGCCGAGGTCACATCGATCTCGTACGGGATGCCGAACCCGTCCAGCGCCTTGGCGGCCTCCTGCATGATCTCCAGGTCCGAATCCGAACCCATCACGATGGAAACGACTGGCTTCTTGTCCATATCTCTTTCTGTTCACCTCAGGGATGCTGCTTCAATCCTGTCATCCTGAGCGAGTCGAGTCTCGCAGCTCGGCTGCGAGATTCACGAGTCGAAGGACCCCTACTCGCCGCGGAGATTTGTGTTTCAGTTACGCCTTCTGCTTCAGCGCCCTCGCCGCGATGTCCTTGCGATAATGCATTCCCTCGAACTGGATCTTGTCCACTGCCTCATACGCCAGCGCCAACGCCGTC
>Ga0335082_10004608_pt1 | contig 15038 bp, 12 predicted proteins | sample Lox_Sample_41_FD_206718 | JGI IMG/M metagenome (GOLD analysis project Ga0335082, IMG submission 206718) | Soil microbial communities from Loxahatchee National Wildlife Refuge, Florida, United States - Lox_Sample_4.1 | ecosystem: Environmental > Terrestrial > Soil > Wetlands | place: USA...
CGGTCCGGGAGGGCGATCGGGTGAAGGCGGGTGAGGCCCTCATGGGGGGCTCGCCGAACCCCCACGACTACCTGGCCGTGCTCGGCGACCGGGAGCTGCAGCGCTACCTCGTGAACGAGGTGCAGGAAGTCTACCGGCTGCAGGGCGTGACCATCAACGACAAGCACATCGAGATCATCGTCAAGCAGATGCTGCGACGCGTGCGGATCGAGGAGGTCGGCGGCACCGACTTCGTGGTGGGCGAGCTGGTCGACAAGTTCGTCTTCCAGGAGGAGAATGACAAGGCCGTCGGGGCGGGCAAGTCGCCCGCGACCGCCCAGCCGGTCCTGCTCGGCATCACCAAGGCCTCGCTGTCGACCGACAGCTTCATCTCGGCCGCCTCCTTCCAGGAGACGACCCGGGTGCTGACCGAGGCGGCCATCAGCGGCAAGGTGGACGACCTCCGTGGCCTCAAGGAGAATGTGATCGTGGGGCGGCTGATTCCGGCCGGCACCGGCCTGGGCAACTACACCCGCGTGGAAGTGCTCAGTCAGGGGGGGGAGGAGGAGCCGGCGGTCGAGGTCGTGGCTGAGGCGGCCCCCGAGATCGTGGCCGAGATCGGTGACGCCGAGGACGACACGGTGGCCGAGGCCGGCTAAAGCCGCGAACTCGAATGAAGAATTGACAAACAAGGGACTGTCGGATATAAAGTTAGGGTTTTGGCCCAATTGACGGGCACTGACGAGGCACGTTCCGAGTAAGGGGAACCGGGGAATCAATGCCGACGATCAATCAGCTGGTGCGGCAGGGCCGCGAGGCGGTGCGGAAGAAGTCGAAGACGCCTGCCATGGAGGCTTGCCCGCAAAAGCGTGGCGTGTGCATCCGGGTCTACACCACGACGCCGAAGAAGCCGAACTCGGCGCTGCGGAAGGTGGCGCGCGTGCGGCTCACCAACGGGCTCGAGGTGACCTCCTACATCCCCGGTGTCGGCCACAACCTGCAGGAGCACTCGATCGTGCTCATCCGCGGCGGCCGCGTGAAGGACCTGCCCGGCATCCGGTACCACATCATCCGCGGCTCGCTAGATACCGCGGGGGTGGCGGGCCGGAAGCAGAGCCGATCCAAGTACGGGGCCAAGCAGCCGAAGGGCAGCGGAGGCTAGGATGCGGCGGGCTGGCGCAGCGCGACGCGAGATCCTTCCGGACCCCAAGCACGGGAGCCGGCTGGTGGCAAAGTTCGTGAACATGATGATGTACGGAGGCAAGAAGAGCACGGCGGAGCGCATCATGTACGACGCGCTCCAGTCGATGGAAGATCGCGCCCGGCAGGATTCGCTCAAGCTCTTCAAGAGCGCGGTGGACAACTGTAAGCCGGCCGTCGAGGTCAAGTCGCGGCGGGTGGGCGGCTCCACCTACCAGGTCCCGGTCGAGGTCCGGCCGGACCGGCGGACCGCCCTGAGCATGCGCTGGCTGATCGGCGCGGCCCGGCGCCGCTCGGAGCGCAGCATGGCCGACAAGCTGGCGGGCGAGCTGTTGGACGCCGCCAACAACCGCGGAACCGCGGTGAAGAAGCGAGAAGACACTCACAAGATGGCGGAGGCCAACAAGGCGTTCGCGCATTACCGCTGGTAGCGACGAGACGCACAGAGGGGGGCCGAGACCTCGCCCCCCTCTTCTCTTGAGTAGCCGCCGGCCCTAGGAGAAGACGAGCAGTGGAAGCGCAGTACCCTCTGGAAAAAACCCGGAACATCGGCATCATGGCTCACATCGATGCCGGGAAGACCACGACCACCGAGCGGGTCCTCTACTACACCGGCCGGTCCTACAAGATCGGTGAGGTGCACGAGGGCACCGCCACGATGGACTGGATGGTCCAAGAGCAGGAGCGCGGCATCACCATCACCTCGGCGGCCACCACCTGCTTCTGGAAGGACTGTCGGATCAACATCATCGACACGCCCGGCCACGTGGACTTCACGATGGAGGTGGAGCGGTCTCTGCGGGTGCTGGACGGGGCCCTCGCCATCCTCGACGCGGTCTCGGGCGTGGAGCCCCAGACCGAGACGGTGTGGCGCCAGGCGGACAAGTACCGGGTGCCGCGCATCGTCTACGTCAACAAGATGGACCGCATCGGGGCCGACTATTATCGCTGCCTCGCGATGCTGAAGGATCGGCTCGGCGCGCACCCGGTGGCGATCCAGGTGCCGATCGGTCGTGAGGACGGCTTCCGCGGGCTGGTGGACCTGATCGAGTCGCAGGCCTACGTGTGGGAAGAATCGGAGAGCCTGGGCGGGACGTTCATCACCACGGATGTCCCGGCCGACATGCTGGATCTGGTCAAGGAATACCGGGAGAAGATGATCGAGGGCCTCGCCGAGGTCGACGATCACCTGATGGAGAAGTATCTGAGCGGCGAGACCGAGAAGATCTCGCCGGCCGAGCTCAAGGCCGCAGTCCGGGCCGGGACCATCTCGATGAAGCTCTTCCCGGTGATCTGCGGCGCGTCGTTCAAGAACAAGGGCGTGCAGCCGATGCTGGATTCGGTGGTGGACTACCTGCCCTCGCCGCTCGACATCCCGGCGATCAAGGGCGTGAATCCGGAGAACGGGCAGGCCGAGACGCGGGAGGCGGAGCCCAAGGCCCCGTTCTCCGCGCTCGCCTTCAAGATCATGAACGACCAGCACGTGGGCCAGCTCACCTTCGTGCGGGTGTACTCCGGCACGCTCAACCAGGGCACTGGGGTCTACAACTCCACCCGCGAGAAGAAGGAGCGGATCGGCCGCCTGCTGCGGATGCACGCGAACAAGCGGGAGGATATCGACTCGATCTCCGCGGGTGACATCGCCGCGGTGGTGGGCCTCAAGGACACCCGCACCGGCGACACCCTGTGCGATCCGAACAAGCCGATCGTGCTGGAGGCGATGGACTTCCCCACGCCGGTCATCGCGGTGGCCATCGAGCCAAAGACCAAGGCCGACGACGAGAAGCTCGGCCAGTCGCTGGCCCGGCTCGCCATGGAAGATCCGACCTTCAAGGTCAATGTGGATCCGGAGACGAACCAGACCCTGATCCACGGCATGGGCGAGTTGCACCTCGAGATCATCGTCGATCGGCTCCTGCGCGAGTTCAAGGTCGAAGCCAACGTGGGCAAGCCGCAGGTCGCATACCGGGAGACCATCCGCCAGAAGGCGGAGGCCCAGGGCCGCTTCGTCCGCCAGACCGGCGGCCGTGGTCAGTACGGTGACGTGTGGTTCGAGATCGAGCCCGGCGAGGCCGGCTCGGGGGTGGTGTTCGAGAACGCGCTGAAGGGCCCGTCGATTCCGCGCGAGTACGTCCCGGCAGTGGAGAAGGGCGTCAAGGAGGCCGCGGAGACCGGCGTGCTGGCCGGGTACCCGGTGGTCGACGTCCACGTCGCCCTCACCGACGGCAGCTATCACGAGGTGGACTCGAACGAGATGGCGTTCAAGATCGCGGCCTCCATGGGATTCAAGGAGGGCTGCCGCAAGGCCAAGCCCGTCCTGCTGGAGCCGGTGATGGACGTCGAGGTGGTGACCCCTTCGGAATTCCAGGGCGCCGTGGTCGGCGATCTCAACAGCCGACGCGGCAAGATCCTGTCCATGGAAGCCCGCGCCAACGCGCAGGTTATCCGGGCCAACGTGCCGCTGGGCCAGATGTTCGGCTACGCCACGGACGTGCGCTCGATGACCCAGGGACGAGCCACCTACACGATGCAGTTCGCCCGCTACGAGGAAGTCCCCCGCAATCTCGCCGAAGAGATCATGGCGAAGAGTCGCGGGGAGGGCCCCTCCCGCGGCGGTTCCCGCTAGCCCTCCACAGGAGAGCGACTCATGGCCAAGCAGAAGTTTGATCGGACGAAGCCGCACGTGAACATTGGGACGATAGGGCACATCGATCACGGCAAGACGACGTTGACGTCGGCGATCACGAAGGTGCTGCACACGAAGTTCAACGCGGTGGCGGTGCGGGACTTTGGGACGATCGACAATGCGCCGGAGGAGCGGGAGCGGGGGATCACGATTGCGGTGTCGCACGTGGAGTACGAGACGGCGAAGCGGCACTACGCGCACATTGATTGTCCGGGGCACGCCGACTACATCAAGAACATGATCACGGGGGCGGCGCAGATGGACGGGGCGATTCTGGTGGTCGCCGCGAACGATGGGCCGATGCCGCAGACACGGGAGCACGTGCTGCTGGCGCGGCAGGTGAACGTGCCGAGCCTGGTGGTGTTCATGAACAAGTGCGACATGGTGGACGACCCGGAGATTTTGGATTTGGTGGAGCTGGAGGTACGGGAGTTGCTGAAGAAGTATCAGTTTCCGGGCGACGACATTCCGGTGATCCGGGGGTCGGCGCTGCAGGCGATGGAGAAGCCGGAGGACGCGAAGGCGTCGGAGAGCATATGGAAGCTGATGGAGGCGGTGGACAGTTATATACCGACGCCGCCGCGGCCGGTGGACAAGCCGTTTCTGATGCCGATCGAGGACATTTTCACGATCACGGGGCGGGGGACCGTCGTCACCGGGCGGGTAGAGCGGGGCGTCGTGAAGGTCGGGGAAGAGATCGAGATCGTGGGGATGCAGGCGGAGACGAAGAAGTCGGTGGTGACGGGGGTGGAGATGTTTCGGAAGCTGTTGGATGAGGGGCAGGCGGGGGACAACATTGGCGCGTTGCTGCGCGGCATCGACAAGGATGAAGTGCAGCGGGGGCAGGTTCTGGCCAAGCCGGGGTCGATCAAGCCGTACAAGAAGTTCAAGGCCGAGGTGTATGTGCTGGGCAAGGACGAGGGGGGGCGGCACACGCCGTTCTTCAACGGGTATCGGCCGCAGTTCTACTTCCGGACGACGGACGTGACGGGGGTGTGCACGCTGCCGGGGGGGGTGGAGATGGTGATGCCGGGGGACAACGTGACGATGGCGATCGAGTTGATCCAGCCGGTGGCGATGGAGAAGGAGTTGCGGTTCGCGATTCGGGAGGGGGGGCGGACGGTGGGCGCCGGGGTGGTCGCGGAGATCATGGAGTAGTCGATGCGCGACATCATCTCGCTCGCCTGCACGAACTGTCAGCGGCGGAACTACTCGACGACCAAGAACCGGCGGACGCATCCCGACCGGATGGAGATCAAGAAGTTCTGCAAGTGGTGCCGCAAGCACCACGTGCACAAGGAATCGAAGTAGGACTCGGAGGCGTGTAGCTCTAACGGCTAGAGCACCGGACTCCAAATCCGGGGGATGGGGGTTCGAATCCCTCCACGCCTGCCAGATCGCGAGAATCGTGAGGGTATGGAATTTCTGAAGCGATTGAGGGAGTTCTTTCAGGAAGTGTTGGCCGAGTTCAGGCGGGTGAACTGGCCCAGCCGTCAGGAGGTGGCGGCTTCGACGGCGGTGGTGCTGGTCGTGGTGTTCGTGCTGTCCATGTATCTGGGCGCCGTCGACGTGGCGTTGTCGCGCCTGGTGGGGGTGATGCTGAAATGAGCGAGACGGGCACGACCGCCAAGCAGTGGTTCGTGGTCCACACCTACTCGGGGTTCGAGAACAAGGTGGCGTCGGGGATCGAGTCGCGGGCCAAGATCTTCGGACTGCAGGACATGATCGGCCGCGTGATCGTGCCCACCGAGAAGGTGCGCGAGATCCGCAAGAGCAAGAAGATCGAGACCGAGCAGAAGTTCTTCCCGGGCTACCTCCTGGTGGAGATGGAGCTGACGGACGACACGTGGCACCTCGTCCGCTCCACCCCGAAGGTCACCGGGTTCGTGGGCTCCGGATCCAAGCCGGTGCCGCTGCCGCCCGAGGAGGTCGAGGGCATCCTGCGGCAGATGGAGGAGGGAGCGGAGAAGCCGAAGCTCAAGTCCACCTTCCAGAAGGGGGACAAGGTGCGGGTGATCGAGGGGCCGTTCGTCAACTTCCAGGGCTCCATCGACGACCTGAACCCGGAGCGCGGCAAGCTCAAGGTCATGGTGGCCATTTTCGGGCGACTCACGCCCGTGGAGCTCGAGTACTACCAGGTGGAGAGGCTCTAGCATGGCGAAGAAAGTCCAGGCGATGGTGAAGCTGCAGATCCCGGCCGGGAAGGCCAATCCGTCGCCCCCGGTGGGCCCGGCCCTCGGCCAGCACGGGGTCAACATCATGGAGTTCTGCAAGGGCTTCAACGCCCAGACGAACTCCCAGGAGGGGCTGATCCTGCCGGTGGTGGTGACGATCTACCAGGACCGGTCCTTCACCTTCGTGGTCAAGACGCCCCCGGCCGCCATCCTCCTCAAGCGCGCCGCGGGCATCGCGAAGGCGTCGGCGGTGCCGCACAAGGACAAGATCGGCAAGGTGACCCGCGCGCAGGTGCGCGAGATCGCCCAGACCAAGCTGGTGGACCTGAACACGGACTCCATCGAATCCGCGATGCGCACCGTCGAAGGCACCGCCCGCAGCATGGGCATCGAGGTCGTCTAGCGAGCTAGACGGCCTCATGAGGGGAGTGCGGGGGCCTGACGAAGCCCCCGCCGCTGAAGAGCCTGAGGAAGTAAACGGTAGGACGGACAGGGAGCCCGCGATGGCGACGATGACGAAGAGGCTGAAAGCGGCGGAGTCCGTGTACGACCGCGAGAAGGACTACTCCGTCGAGGAGGCGCTCGGTATCCTGAAGAAGCTGCCCAGCGCGAAGTTCGACGAGTCGGTGGACATGTCGCTGCGGCTCGGGGTGGATCCCAAGCACGCGGACCAGATGGTGCGCGGGGCCATCGTGCTTCCCCACGGCATCGGCAAGGCGGTGCGGGTGGCCGTGTTCGCCAAGGGGGAGAAGGAGCGGGAGGCGCGCGAGGCCGGCGCCGACGTGGTCGGGGCCGAGGACCTCGTGGAGAAGATCCAGGGGGGGTGGATGGAGTTCGACTCCACGGTCGCGACGCCCGATCTGATGGGCCAGGTCGGCCGGCTCGGCAAGGTGCTGGGGCCGCGCGGCCTCATGCCGAACCCGAAGCTCGGCACCGTGACCTTCGACGTGGCTCGCGCGGTCCGCGAGGTCAAGGCGGGCAAGGTCGAGTTCCGCGTGGACAAGGCCGGCAACATCCACGTGCCGGTGGGCAAGAAGTCGTTCGCGGAGCAGAATCTGGTCGCGAATACCCTGGCCCTGCTGGAGGCCATCGTGCGGGCCAAGCCCGCCGCCTCCAAGGGGCAATACCTCCGCTCGGTGACGGTGTCCTCCACCATGGGGCCGGGTATCCGCGTGGACGTGCAGCGCGTGGCGAACCTCTTCAAGAAGGCGGCCCAGTAGGGCCCGATAGGACAGAGACGTGCCCACTCAAGAGAAGGCCCAGAGCGTCGAGAGCCTGCGGGAGCGCCTGGGCACCGCCAAGACCGCGGTGCTGACCGAATACCGGGGCCTCACCGTGCGCCAGATCTCTGATCTGCGGAAGCAGCTGAAGGCGGCGGCGGCCGAGTACAAGGTGATAAAGAACCGGCTGGCGCGGCTGGCCGTCAAGGACCAGGCCCTCGACCCGCTCAGCGCCCACTTCAAGGGCCCGACCGGGCTCGTGTTCACCGCCAAGGACCCGGTGCCGGTGGCCAAGGCGCTGCAAGCGTTCGTGCGGGCCAACCCGGCACTCTTGATCAAGCTCGGGTTCGTCGAAGGCAAGGTCCTCCAACCCGCCGAGCTGAGGGCGCTGGCGGATCTGCCGTCGAAGGAAGCGCTGCGGAGCCAGCTGGTGGGGGCCCTGCAGGGACCGGCCTCGCAATTGGTGGCGCTGCTCACCGCGCCGCAGCGAGAGCTGGTGCAGGTCCTGGAGGCGCGGAGCAAGAGCGGCGCCCAGTCGGCAACGGAGTCGCCGTAAACCACGAGACGCAGTATTCACAGGAGGCAGGCGAGATGGCGGCGAATATCGAAGAGATCGCGGAGAAGCTGGACACGCTGACGCTGCTCGAGGCGGCCCAGCTTTCGAAGCTGCTGCAAGAGAAGTGGGGCGTGTCGGCAGCGGCCGCGGTGGCGGTGGCGGCGCCCGCGGCGGGCGCGGCGGCGGGTGGCGGGGCGGCCGCCGAGGAGAAGACCGAGTTCGACGTGGTGCTCAACGCGGCGGGTGACAAGAAGATCCAGGTCATCAAGGTCGTGCGCGAGCTGACGGGTCTGGGTCTGAAGGAGGCCAAGGATCTCGTGGACGGGGCGCCCAAGGCGGTCAAGGAGAAGGTGGCCAAGGCCGAGGCAGCGGACATGAAGAAGAAGCTCGAGGAGGTAGGAGCCACGGTGGAAGTCAAATAATCCCTCCGCCATCGGAGTGACGCAGATCGGGGGGTCGTGATCGGCTCCCCGCTCACAACACGTGTCGCCGCCGGGTGCGGCTCCGGACTTCCCGGAGTGCGTGACGGCGGCGGGTCGAGCCCAGCCCCGCTGAACGGGGCGCGGAGGGTGTATGGCGCGCAACATCGAGTGCGGGCGCCGGGTCCGCAAGGACTTTGGCAAGATCCCGTCCATCGTCGAGATCCCGAACCTCATCGAGATCCAGCAGCAGTCCTACGAGCAGTTCCTCCAGAAGGAGACCGCGCCCGAGCGGCGCGAAGAGAACGGGCTGCAGGCGGTCTTCAAGTCCGTCTTCCCGATCCAGGACTACAACGGGAACGCCACGCTGGAGTTCCACAGCTATCACTTCGGTGATCCCAAGTACACGGTCGAGGAGTGCCACGATCGGGGCATGACCTTCGCGATCCCCCTGAAGGTCACCCTGCGACTGAAGGTCATCGACAACGACAAGGAGACCAAGACCCAGACCGTGCGCGAGGTCCGGGAGCAGGAGGTCTACCTCGGCGAGCTGCCCCTGATGACAGAGAAGGGCACCTTCATCATCAACGGCACCGAGCGCGTGGTGGTCTCGCAGCTCCAGCGCTCCGCCGGCGTGTTCTTCGACGACGACAAGGGCAAGACGGTCGCCTCCGGCAAGCTACTCTTCTCGGCGCGGGTCATTCCCTACCGGGGCTCCTGGGTCGAGTTCGAGTTCGACGCCAACGACATTCTCTACGTGCGGGTGGACCGGCGGCGCAAGATGCTCGCCACCGCGTTCCTGCGCGCCTTCTGGTTCCTCGAGAAGGGCGTGATTCTCTCGGACGAGGAGATCCTCGGCCAGTTCTACGAGGCGGAGGAAGTGCTCTCCTTCGAGGATCGGGTGGCGTGGGTGAAGCTCTCTCCCGAGGTACACAACGGGGCCAAGGTCGCCGACGACGTGAAGGCCGCCCGCGGCAAGGAGGCGCTCGTCCAGGCCGGCCGAGCCCTGAATCCCAAGACGATCGAGAAGCTGGTGGAGGCGGGGGTCACCAAGATCCCGGTCAAGGCCGAGTCGCTGGTGGGTCGACGCACCGGGGGCCGCATCGTGGATTCGGAGACCGGCGAGGTGCTGGTCGAGACGAACCAGGAACTGACCGCCACCCTGCTCGCGCAGGTCATGGGACGGCGGGTGGCCCCCTTCAAGCTGCTGGCTCTCGTGCCGGGCAAGACCGACGCCTCGCTCCACGAGACCCTCTCGCGGGACCACTTCAAGAATCCCGACGAGGCCTTGGTCGAGATCTACCGGCGCCTTCGGCCCGGCGATCCGCCCACGGTTGAGTCGGCACGCGCGCTGTTCCGCGGGATGTTCATGGATCCGCGCCGCTACGACCTGGCTCGCGTCGGCCGCTTCATGATCAACAAGAAGCTGGGCATCGGGGCCAACCTCAACATCAAGACCCTGCGCAGCGAGGACGTGGTCTACGTGGTGCGGCACCTGTTCCAGGTCAAGCTCGGAAGCAAGCCGACCGACGACATCGACCACCTCGGCAACCGGCGTGTTCGCTCGGTGGGTGAGCTGCTTGAGAACCAATTCCGGGTGGGCCTGACGCGGATGGAGCGGGCGGTCAAGGAGCGGATGTCGATCTCCGACATCACGAACCTGATGCCGCACGATCTCATCAACGCCAAGCCGGTCTCGGCGGTGGTGAAGGAGTTCTTCGGCTCCTCGCAGCTGAGCCAGTTCATGGACCAGACCAACCCGCTCGCCGAGCTGACCCACAAGCGCCGCCTCTCCGCGCTGGGCCCACGCGGTCTGTCGCGGGAGCGCGCCGGATTCGAGGTGCGCGACGTGCATCCGACGCACTACGGCCGGATCTGCCCGATCGAGACGCCGGAAGGACCGAACATCGGCCTGATCTCGTCGCTCAGCACATACGCCCGAATCAATGAATTCGGCTTTATCGAAACGCCCTATCGCAAGGTGGAGAAGGGCAGCGTGCTGCCCGGCGACCCGGTGTACCTTACGGCGCTCGAAGAGGAGCGCTATGTCATCGCCCAGGCCAACGCCTCGATGGACGAGCGCGGCCGCTTCATGCAGGACCGGGTCTCGGCCCGGAAGGGCGGCGAGTACAAGATGGTGTCGCCGGAGGAGCTGCACTTCATCGACATCTCTCCCAAGCAGCTCGTCTCGGTGGCAGCGGCGATGGTGCCGTTCCTGGAGAACGACGACGCCAACCGGGCTCTGATGGGCGCCAACATGCAGCGCCAGGCGGTACCGCTCCTGCAGCCGGAGGCACCGCTGGTCGGCACCGGCATGGAGCACATCGTGGCCCGCGACTCGGGCGCGGTGGTGCTGGCCCGGCGGCCGGGGGTGGTCGAGTACGCCTCGGCCAACCGCATCGTGGTCCGGGCGGAGACGCGATCCAAGAAGGCGGATCCGGTCCAGGACCTGCCGCTCGACATCTACAACCTGACCAAGTATCGCCGCTCGAACCAGAACACCTGCATCAACCAGCGCCCGATCGTGGGCAAGGGTGATCGGGTGAAGGCGGGCGACGTCATAGCGGACGGTCCCGCCACCGACCAGGGCGAGCTGGCCCTGGGCCGCAACGTGCTGGTGGCCTTCATGCCGTGGGGCGGGTACAACTTCGAGGACGCGATCCTGGTCTCGGAGCGCCTGGTCAAGGACGACCGCTACACCTCGATCCACATCGAGGAGTTCGAGGTGCAGGCCCGCGACACCAAGCTTGGCAAGGAAGAGGTCACCCGCGATATTCCGAACGTTTCCGAGGAAGCGCTGAAGGACCTCGACGAGTCCGGCATCGTCCGCATCGGGGCCAAGGTGAAGGCCGGCGACATCCTGGTCGGCAAGATCACCCCGAAGGGCGAGACCCAGCTGACCCCCGAGGAGAAGCTGCTGCGCGCCATCTTCGGCGAGAAGGCGGGCGACGTGCGCGACACGTCCCTCACGGTGCCGCCGGGCATCGAGGGTACCGTGGTCGACGTGAAGGTGTTCTCGCGCCGCGGGGTGGACAAAGACGATCGTGCGAAGTCCATCGAGGACGAGGAGATCGCGGCCCTGGAGAAGGACTACCAGGACGAGATCGCCATGGTCGAGATGGAGCGCGACCAGAAGCTCAAGAACCTGCTGGTGGGCAAGACCCTGGTGCAGGATCTGGCCGACCCCACCACCCGGGAGCGGCTCGGCAAGAAGGGCGACAGGATCGACCGGCCGGACATGGACAACCTGTCCTGGCACGAGCTGAAGAAGATCAAGATCAAGGAGGACGAGGGGCTCGCGGTCACCGTGAAGAAGATCGAAGACCTCGCCGACGACCAGATCGCGTTCTTCGACCGGATGCTGGAGGAGCGCGTGGGCCGGCTGCGCCGTGGTGACGACCTGCCCCCCGGCGTGATCAAGATGGTCAAGGTCTACGTGGCGGTCAAGCGCAAGCTCTCGGTGGGCGACAAGATGGCGGGCCGCCACGGCAACAAGGGCGTGGTCTCTCGCATCGTGCCGCAGGAGGACATGCCGTACCTGCCGGACGGGACGCCGGTGGAGATCGTGCTGAACCCCCTCGGGGTGCCGTCCCGTATGAACGTGGGTCAGATCCTGGAGACCCACCTCGGGTGGGCCGCCCGCGCCCTCGGCTTGTGGGTGGCGAGCCCGGTCTTCGACGGGGCCACCGAAGCGGAGATCACCGCGCACCTCGGGGACGCGGGGCTGCCGTCGACCGGCAAGACGCGCCTCTACGACGGGCGGACCGGCAAGTCGTTCCATCAGGAAGTGACGGTGGGCTTCATCTACATGCTCAAGCTGGCCCACCTCGTCGACGACAAGATGCACGCCCGCTCCATCGGGCCCTACTCGCTCGTGACCCAGCAGCCCCTGGGCGGCAAGGCCCAGTTCGGCGGCCAGCGGTTCGGCGAGATGGAGGTCTGGGCGCTCGAGGCCTACGGGGCCGCTCACACCCTCCAGGAGATGCTGACCGTCAAGTCCGACGACGTGGAAGGGCGGAACCGAATCTACGAAGCCATCGTGAAGGGAGAGAACTTCCTGGAGCCGGGCACGCCGGAGTCCTTCAACGTGCTCGTGAAGGAGCTGCAGAGCCTGGCGCTGGACGTGGAGCTCATCCCGAAGGACGGCAAGAAGCCGTCGTAAGGAGATTCATCGAATGCTGACGGACCGGCCTTTCGGCAGCCTGGTACGCGAGGACAAGCCTGCCAAGGACCTGTGGGGCATCCTGGATCGTCACCCGAAGCCGCTGAGCTTCGGGGCGATCCGTATCAAGCTCGCATCGCCGCAGAAGATCCGTGACTGGTCGCACGGGGAAGTGAAGAAGCCGGAGACTATCAACTACCGGACGTTCAAGCCGGAGCGCGACGGCCTGTTCTGCGCCCGCATCTTCGGCCCCACCAAGGACTACGAGTGCGCCTGCGGAAAGTACAAGCGCATGAAGTTCGCGGGCGTGATCTGCGACAAGTGCGGCGTCGAGGTCACCCGGGCCCGCGTGCGCCGCGAGCGCATGGGCCACATCGAGCTGGCCTCGCCGGTCTCGCACGTGTGGTTCTTCAAGGGGTTGCCCTCGCGCATCGGGCAGCTCCTCGACATGTCACTGCGTGAGCTCGAGAAGATCCTCTACTTCGAGGAGTACGTGGTGGTGGATCCGGGCAAGGTGCCGGGGCTCAAGAAGAAGGACCTGCTGTCGGTGGACCGGGTCCGCAAGCTGACCGAGGAGCACGGGCCCGACGCCTTCGCGGCGGGCATGGGCGCCGAGGCCATCCGCGAACTGCTGCGGGGGATGGACATGGACGTGCTGGCCCGTGAGCTGCGGTCCGGCATGGGTGTGGAGACGTCCGCCCAGAAGCGCAAGAAGATCGTCAAGCGTCTGAAGGTGGTCGAGGCGTTCCTCAAGTCCGGCAACCAGCCGGAGTGGATGATCCTCGAGGTCCTGCCCGTGATCCCGCCCGAGCTCCGCCCGCTGGTGCCGCTCGACGGGGGCCGGTTCGCGACCTCGGACCTGAACGATCTCTATCGGCGCGTGATCAACCGGAACAACCGGCTGAAGCGGCTCATGGAGCTGCGGGCGCCCGAGATCATCATCCGGAACGAGAAGCGGATGCTCCAGGAGGCGGTGGACGCCCTCTTCGACAACGGACGCCGCGGCCGGGTCATCACCGGGCCGAACAATCGCCCGCTGAAGTCGCTGTCCGACACCCTCAAGGGCAAGCAGGGCCGGTTCCGGCAGAACCTGCTCGGCAAGCGGGTGGACTACTCGGGGCGCTCGGTCATCGTGGTGGGCCCGTACCTCAAGCTCCATCAGTGCGGCCTGCCCAAGAAGATGGCGCTCGAGCTGTTCAAGCCGTTCATCCTCCGTAAGCTCGAGGAGCGCGGCATCGCCTCCTCCATCAAGGCGGCCAAGAAGTACGTGGAGAAGGAGCGGCCCGAGGTGTGGGACATCCTGGAGGAGGTCATCCAGGAGCACCCGGTGCTGCTGAACCGGGCCCCCACGCTGCACCGGCTCGGCATCCAGGCCTTCGAGCCCATCCTGGTCGAGGGCAAGGCCATCGAAATTCATCCTCTTGTATGTACGGCTTTTAACGCCGACTTCGACGGCGACCAGATGGCGGTGCACGTGCCGCTCTCCATGGAAGCGCAGATGGAAGCGCAGGTGCTGATGCTGTCCGCCAACAACATCCTGTCGCCCTCGAACGGAGCGCCGGTGGCGGTGCCGACCCAGGACATGGTGTTCGGCATCTACTACATGACCAAGGAGCGCCCGGGGGCCAAGGGCGAGGGCCGGCTCTTCGCGGATTCGGAAGACCTCCGGATCGCCTACGACAACGAGGACGTCGACCTGCAGGCCCGCATCCGGCTGCGCTACAGCGGCAGCATCATCGAGACGACCGTCGGCCGTACCCTCTTCAACGAGGTGGTGCCGGAGCCTCTGCGGTTCCTCAACAAGGAGCTCAAGAAGAAGGAGATCGGACAGCTCATCTCCGACTGCTACAACCGGCTCGGCAACGAGGCGACCGTGACCTTCCTCGACGAGCTGAAGGACATCGGCTTCCGCTATGCGACGCTGTCCGGGCTCAGCATCGGCATCGTGGACATGCACGTGCCGTCGACCAAGGGCGAGATCATCGAGCGCGCCCGCCAGAACGTCAACGAGGTGGAGCAGCAGTACCAGGACGGTGTCATCACCAACGGCGAGCGCTACAACAAGGTCGTCGACATCTGGGCGCACGTCACCGAGCAGATCGCCGACCAGCTCTTCAAGGAGATGGAGGTCCGGGCCGAGAACGGGGACTTCAACCCCATCTTCATGATGGCCGACTCGGGCGCGCGGGGCTCCAAGCAGCAGATCCGGCAGCTGGCCGGCATGCGGGGCCTCATGGCCAAGCCGAGCGGCGAGGTCATCGAGACCCCGATCACGTCGAACTTCCGCGAGGGCCTCACCGTGCTGGAGTACTTCACGTCGACCCACGGCGCCCGCAAGGGCCTGGCCGACACCGCTCTGAAGACGGCGGATTCCGGCTACCTGACCCGCCGGCTGGTGGACGTGGCCCAGGACGTGATCATCTCCGAGTACGACTGCGGCACCGTCAAATACATCGAGGCCTCGCCGCTCATCGAGGGCGGTGACATCATCCAGTCGCTCCGCGACCGGGTGCTTGGACGCGTGGCCGCCGGCGACATCCGCGATCCGTACACCGGCGAGATCATCGTGCAGGCCAACACCGAGATCAACGAAGAGCTCGCCCAGAAGATCGAGGACTCCGGGCTGGAGCGCGTCCGCATCC
>Ga0335082_10004609_pt1 | contig 15036 bp, 11 predicted proteins | sample Lox_Sample_41_FD_206718 | JGI IMG/M metagenome (GOLD analysis project Ga0335082, IMG submission 206718) | Soil microbial communities from Loxahatchee National Wildlife Refuge, Florida, United States - Lox_Sample_4.1 | ecosystem: Environmental > Terrestrial > Soil > Wetlands | place: USA...
CGAGTCCTCTCTGCCGCACCAGAATCCCCTCTCTGATCGCTCGAGCATCCGGCGCCTCCGAGGCAACGACCCCCATGAGCACGACGCGGCCCGCGAGTACGCTCGTGTCGACGCGAAGCTTCGCGGAAGGGCCCGGACGGTTTGGCGGGGAGACTTTCACGGCATCGACTCGTTCGTGATGAGAACCTTCTTCTCGCGCTTCAGGCGATCCACGATGCTCCCGCTGCGCAGGAGGTTCTCGATCAGGGCGGGCGAATGATCGTCGACCCACTCCTCGGCGAGGTCGAGGCGGACGGTCTCTTGCTCAAGCTCGTTGGAGACTCGAAACACCCAGACGAGACGAACGGAATCGTATTGCCTACGGACCGAATGGCCGCTGAATCCGAACGTCAGAACCCTGCGTACGGCGTCTTCCTTCTCCGCATCGATCTCCACAGCGGTCCCTACCGACACCCCGAGGCTGTCGTCGACGACTCGCCGCCAAGTTGCGATTCGCGACACGTGCCTCTTCCGCCGGGCAGACTACGAGAGTCGAGCCGATTCCGCCCAGCCCCGCGCACCCGTACGCCAGACCAAGATCGCCCATGCGCTGGAGCCGACCACCCGATTCATGATAGAAGGAGATCCTGCGTAATGGAGCAGGTGTGTGCAGGGCGCACGAGCGAAGATCTTCGCGCTTTGGCTTGCATCCTCGGTCGGCCTCGCACACGAAGCCGCCGCGGTACGGTGGCTGCCGGTTTGGCTCTCGAACGAAGACGTACCGGGGCTGGCGGGCGGGCTCGAGGCAATCGGGGTGTCCGACGAAGGGCGCGTCACCCTGGTCGGTGGCCAAAACGAAGGTATCTGGTCCTGGGGCGCCGCCGATGGGCTACACCCCGTTGCGATCCCTGGCTCGTCACCGAGCATTCCGCCGGACCTGCCGCTGTTCGGAGACCCCATATCAGTCTCAGGGGGCTCCCTCTGGGGCAACATCTACGTGAGCCCACATGGAGACGTGGGCTTCTCCGCGCTGATCGCCCCCCCGACTTCATCCCTGACGCCTCCTCCCCTTGCCGTGATTCACTGCGATCCCGAGGGCACCTGCAAGGTCGTCGCTCGCACGGATGACTCGGCGGCGGGCTTCTCGGCCGACTGGCTGCTTGCGTCTCCTCTAGCGGCATGGCTGGACGCGAACGGAGGTACCGCGTTCACGGCGCTGGTGGGTGGGCCCGGGTTCGCTCAGACGAGCGCCCTGTTCGCTGCGGACAGTGCTGATTCGATCAGCCTCGTCGCGCGCTCCGATCAGCCCGCACCCGACGATCCATCGCTCGTGCTCGGGTCGCTCGGACCCGTGGTAGGCCCTATCAGGTCCGGGCCGATCGTCTTCTATTCGAACTTGACCGATCCCAGCTTGCCGATTGGCGCACCCGGCTCGATCGTGGGCTACGCGCTCTGGCGGTGGACGGCGGCGGATGGCCTGTCCCTGCTCGCCCGCGACTGGGTCCAGGCGCCGGGAATGAGCGGCGGCGAGATCCTCACCATGGACAGCTTCGGTGCCAGGGTCAATGCTCCCGGAGAGGTGATCTTCAGCGGCGCTCTGTCTGGCAGTGGCGTGACGCCGGACGACGACGCCGGAGTCTGGATCTGTGAACCGGCGTCACCCTGCTCGCTCTTCCTTCGCAAAGGCGATCCGCTGTCTCGGGGGCCGACCGGGAACCGATTCCAGGGAGCGAGCAACCTGGTTCTGAACGATGCCGGCCAAGTCGCCTTCATCGGTAGCCTCGCTCTCGACGGGGGTGGGACCACCGGTGGAGCGTTCGGTCCCGACGGCGCGGGGAACCTCGTCCTGCGTGTCCAGCCCGGCGTCGACGCACCCGGAATCGAGGGCCGGCTTATCGGCGGCATCGACACGCTTTCGCTCGGCCCTGACGGCGCCATGGTGGTCGAGACGGGAATCACGGATCCGAGCACGGACGCCGCGAGCGGAGCAATCTATCGAGTCGATCCGTCGGGTCAGCTCACCCTCCTCCTGAAGGACGGCGACCTCGTCGAGGCCGGGCCATCGGGACTGCTTCCCGTCACGATCGGGATCTCTTCCACCTTCGCGGACCGAGCACTTCAGCACGTCGTCGTGAGGGCGGCCTTCGAATCGCTCCCCGCGGACGCGGTGTGCATCGGCGTCGTTCCAGAGCCAGAAGGCCTCGCTCTCGGCTTCGCCGCTCTCGGAGGCCTCGGGTGCTGCGCGGGACGGCGCCGGTCGGGCTCGGAGATGACGACGAGGCGCTCGAGAGCTTCCGTTATGGCGCTCGAGGCCGATCGCAATCTCGCAAGCGACCCGAGGATGTGTCAACGAAGATCGTCCGGACCCAAGAGGAGGGACGCGCGCGTCGAGACGAGCTCGCGGGCCCGCGATGGGGGGCGCGGTCGAGGCCGAATGGAGGCCGCTTCAGTGCGCTTGCGCCTCGACGCAGCTCGGGCCCAGGGTCACGGAGCGGGCCGAGAGGCTCGGCGTGGGCGAGAGGCGCGACGCGGGCTCCCAGGACCGCGCGAAGCGGAGGCAGTCGCGCCACGCGCCGTCTTCGGTCGTCGCGACCTGCTGCGCGACCGGAAGCTGCGCGCTTCCACCCGTCGCGCAGCCCGCGCCGATTGCGATCCCCAGAAAGCCGACCCGAACGATCGCGAGAGTCCAACCGCGCTGGTGAGCCGTCATGGTTCCAGGTCTCCCAAGAGTGGGTGACCCGGGTGTCCGGAAACGGCTCATCTCGCCGGTCGGTTGCGCGCTCCCGGCGCGTCCACGGGACAGCCGCCGAGCGAGCCGCCGCGCCGGGATGGCGCGCGTCTTGCCGGATCGCGGCCTGCGCGAGGGCTCTACCGCGGCGCGAGGCGGCGGTAGTGCGCGTCGTAGTAGAGCAGCGGCTCGCGATCCTCGTCGAACTCGGTGTCCAGCACCTCGCCGACGTAGATCACGTGATCACCGGCTTCGTGCGCCGCGACCACCTTGCAGTCGAGCACGGCGAGCACCCCCGGCAGCCGCGGCGCGCCCGTCTCGCCCCGCCGGCAGTCGAGCCCCTCGAAGCGCACTGCCTCGTTGCCGTCGGTGGCGAAGCGGGTCGAGAGCGCGCGCTGGTCGGAGGCGAGCACGTTGACGGCGAAGACGTGGCTCTCCTCGATCAGAGGGAGCGTGTGCGCCTTCTTCTCGACGCACACCAACACCAGCGGCGGATCGAGCGACACGCTGCTGAAGGCGGACACCGTCATCCCCAGCACGCGGTCGCCGGCGCACGTGGTGATGATGCTGACGCCGCTCGCCCAGCGCCGCAGCGTCGCGCGGAAGTGTTGGTGATCCACCGCCATCGCGTCCGGCCTGATGACCTCGCGCCGGCCGGAGGAACCGGCCGCGCCAACACGAGTTCCGGGACTGCGAGCCTTCAGGCCGCCTTTTCCATGGATTCGGTGTAGCGGCCGCTGCGGGCGGCGCCGTTCATCTTGGCGCGGTGGTAGAGGGCGCGCTGGCCGGCGGCGACGTTCTCCGCCTTGCCGCCCCACGCCTTCAGCGAGGGCGCCTGCAGCGCGCGGCCGTAGGAGAAGGAGAGCTGCCAGGGCCCACCGCCGAGCTTGTTCATCTCGTTCAGATGCGCGGTCGCCGCCTCGTCGCTCTGCCCGCCGGAGAGGAACACGATGCCAGGCACGGCCGCGGGCACCGCGCGCCGGAAGCACTGCAGCGTGCGCTCCGCCACCTCGCGCACGCCCGCCTGCTTCGGGCACTCGTAGCCCGAGAGGACCATGTTGGGCTTGAGCAGCATCTGCTCGAGCGGCACGCGCTGGCGGTAGAGCTCGCCGAACACCAGGTGGAGCGTGCGATCGGTCACCGCCTGCGCGCGCTCGATCGTGTGGGTGCCGTCCATCAGCACCTCCGGCTCGACGATCGGCACCAGGCCCTGCTCCACGCACAGCGCGGCGTAGCGCGCGAGCGCGTGCGCGTTGGTCTCGAGGCAGTAGTCACTGGGCTGACCTTCGGCGATCGCGATCACCGCTCGCCACTTCGCGAAGCGGGCGCCGAGGCCGCGGTACTCGACGAGCCGCTCGCGCAGACCGTCGAGTCCCTCGGTGATCTTCTCGTCGGTGCCGGCGAGCGTCTTGGCGCCGAGATCGACCTTGATGCCGGGGAGGATGCCCTTCTTCTCGAGCACCTTCGCGAGCGGCGTTCCGTCCGAGGCCTTCTGGCGGATCGTCTCGTCGTAGAGGATCACGCCGCTGATGAACTCCTCGGCGCCCTTCGTCGTGAAGAGCATCTCGCGGTAGGCGCGGCGGCTCGTCTCGGTCGACTCGAGCTTGATGGAGTCGAACCGCTTCTTGATCGTTCCCGAGCTCTCGTCGGCGGCGAGGATGCCCTTGCCGGGTGCGACGAGGGCCTTCGCCGTGGCCTCCAGCTCGTGGCCCGTGGCATGGCCCGTGGGTTGGCTCATGGAATGGACTCCTGATTGGCGCGCGTTCGGACAGTCTATCGACCTTCGCGGCGAGCCGACACCCCGCCCTGGGCGCCCGAAACGACGGCGGGGGCGTGGCGTATCGCCTCGCCCCCGCCCCATGTGCTGCGCGGAGAGCTAGCTGCCCATCTTGCAGCCGAAGTTCTCCATGGTGTCCTCGTCGAGCTGCTTGGTCTCGCGATTCATCGGGTCGGGCGCGTCGGCCTTGTTCGCGAACTTCCCGTTGGGGTCCTGCGGGTCGACGATCCAGTAGATGAAGATCGGGCGATTGACCTCCAGCTCCACGAGCTGGGCCTTGCTGCCGTTCTTGGTGACGACCGTGCCATTCTTGTCGAGCACGGAGGTCGCCTGCTTCACGCGGTAGGTCTCCTCCTTCTTCGTGAGGCGGTCCTTCACGACCATCTTGCCCGCGTTGGCGTCGATGCTGACGAGGCATCCCTCGGTCTTCTTGGTCTTGCTCGCCTTCTCCTGCGCGTGAGCCGCGAGCGGGGCTCCCCACGCGAGCGCGCCGGCCAGGACCAGGGCGGCGGCTCGCGCCATCGAGCGGATCGGCATCGGGCGTTCCTCCGTGTAGAGACGTTCGCCGGGACTTCGACCTCCCGGGCGGCGGGCGGCAATCCTACACGCTCTCGGACGCCTTCGGAAAGAGGGCATTCGCCCGCGTGACGGGCCCGGGCGGCTCGGGCTCGACGCGCAGCAGCAGGAGGTCCGTCACGTTGGTGCGCGTCGGCCCGGTCCGCAGCAGCCCGCCCTCGGCGGCGAAGAAGTCGTAGGACGCGTGGGCCGCGAGGGCAGCCTGGGGGTCGAGTCCGACGGCCCGCGCGCGCGCCGCCGTGCCGCCGTCGGCGAAGGCGCCCGCCGCATCGGTCGGTCCGTCGCTGCCGTCGGTTCCGGCAGCGAGCAGCGCCGCGCCGGCGGTGCCTTCGAGCGCGATGGCCGCCGCAAGCGCGAGCTCCTGATTGCGACCGCCGCGGCCGGCGCGCTCGAACGTCACCGTCGTCTCGCCGCCGGCGATCAGACACGCCGGCCGCTCGCGCCGCACGGCGCGCGCGAGCGCGGCCACGCGGCGGCCGACCTCACGTGCCTCGCCGCGTAGGGCCTGCGAGACGGCGATCGGGCGCAGGCCTCGGGCCGCGGCCTCCGCGCGGGCCGCGGCCAGCGCGTCGCCGAGCGATGCGACCACGGTGGTGCGGACGCGCTCGAAGACGGGGTCGCCCGGCTTCGGCGACTCGGATCGCTCGCCGCGCGCGCCGGCCTCGAGCTCGGCCCGCACGCGCGCCGGCAGCTCGGCGCGCAGCCCGCGACGATCGATCGCGGCCAGCGCGTCGGCGAAAGTCGTCGGATCGGGGGCGCAAGGGCCCGAGCCGATCACGTCGAGCCGATTGCCGAGCACGTCGGAGACCACCAGCACCTCGATGCGAGCGGCCCCCGCCGCGCAGGCCAGCCGCCCGCCGGCCACCTCGACCAGGTGCTTGCGCACGGCGTTCAGCTCGGCGATCTCGGCACCCGACGCGAGCAGCGCGCGCGTGGTCGCCGCGAGATCGGCGAGCGAGAGGCCGGGCCGCGGACAGGTGAGCAGCGCCGAGGCGCCGCCCGAGAGCAACACCACGAAGACGTCGGGCGGCCGCGTCGCGGCCGCGAGCGCCAGGAGCTCGCGAGCGGCCTCCTCGCCGCGCGCGTCGGGGATCGGATGCCCAGCGCAGCGCACACGCCAGCCCGCGACGGCGGGGGGCGCGAGCTCGTGGCCGTCCTTCGTCACCACCAGCCCGCCGGCGACGCGCGGGCCCGCAGCCTGCTCGAGCCCCGCGGCCATGGCCGCCGCCGCCTTGCCGGCGGCGGCCACGACGAGCCGCGCGCCGTCCGGGATCGGGCGGCTGCCGATCGCGAGCGATGCGCCGCGACGCTCGACCGCGTCGCGCACGGCGCGCTCGGCGTCGACGGCGTGGAGAGCGGCGTGGAAGATCGCGAGCAGCTCGCCGCGCCCGCCGTCGCTCAAGGGCTGCCCGTCGGAGCTGCGGTCGGAGCGGAGGGGGACGGGGCGGCGGCCGGCGGACTCCCGGGGGCCGGCGTCGTCGGGGAGGCGGCCGGCGCGCTCGCGAGCGGGATCGCCCGGATCTCGATGCGCCGGTTCTGGGCGCGGCCGTCGGCGCTCTGGTTCGACGCCACCGGCTGCTGCGCGCCGAGCGACACTGCAGAGAGGCGGGCCGGATCGAGGCCGTGCGCCTGGAAGAAGCGCACGACGCGCGCGGCCCGCGCGGCGGCGAGATCCCACGCGGTGGGGTAGCGCGCCGCCGCGGCGCCCCTTCGCGGGGCGTCGTCGACGTGGCCCACCACCTCGATCCGATACGGGCGCCCGCGCAGGTCCCCGGCCACGCGCGCGAGCGACGTCTCGCCCGCCGGCGTCAGATCGGCGGAGCCCGGCGCGAACAGCGAGTCGGCGGCCAGGTTGGTGACGAGGCCCTCGCCCTGGATCGTGTTCGTGGAAGCCTCGGCCTCGAGCTCGCGGATCAGCGCCTGCTGGCTCTCGACGAGCGCGCCCTTCTCCTCGAGCTCGTGCTGCCGCGCGGCGAGCTCGCCCTTCGCGTCGCCGAGCTCCGACACCTGCTTCGCGAGCCGGTCGCGCTCCTGGCGCAGGTCCTCGAGCTGCTCGGCCTGGCTGTCGCGCTCCGCCTGCAGGCTCTTGTCCTGGGCCTCGAGCTGCTGCACGCGCTCGCCCAGCCGATCCCGCTCGGCGGCAACGTTGGCGCACGCCGCCAACGCGAACGCGAGCACGGCGAGCCCGCGGGCGGCGCGCAGCGGGCGGAGGCGCGGCGCGGTCGCGCGACTCACGCCGCGGCGTGGAGCAGGGTCTTGGCGAGCGCCTCGTCGATCGCGTCGACGAACGAGAGCTCGAGCCCGTCGAGCAGGTGCTTCGGGATCTCGTCGACGTCGCGCCGGTTGCGCTCGGGCAACACCACCTCGTGGATGCCCGCGCGCTTGGCGGCGAGCACCTTCTCCTTGATCCCGCCCACCGGGAGCACCTTGCCGCGCAGCGTGATCTCGCCGGTCATCGCGACGTCGGGCCGCGCCGGCCGGCCGGTGAGCAGCGACACCAGCGACGTCACCATCGCCACCCCCGCCGAGGGGCCGTCCTTGGGTACGGCGCCGGCGGGCACGTGCAGGTGCACGTCGGAGCTCTCGAACACCGCCGGATCGACCCCGATCGAGGGCGCGTTGGTGCGAAGCCACGAGCGCGCCGCCTCCGCCGACTCCCGCATCACCTCGCCGAGCGAGCCGGTGAGCTGGAGCGCGCCCTTCCCCGGCATGCGCGTCGACTCGACGAAGAGGATGTCGCCGCCCGCCGGCGTCCAGGCCAGGCCGACCGCCACGCCGGGGCGGCCGGCGCGCTCCGCGAGCTCGGGCTCGAAGCGCACCGGTCCGAGCATCGCGGCGAGGTCCTCCGGACCAACGGCGATGGGGCCGCGGCTCTCCTCCTCGGCGACCCGGCGGGCCACCTTGCGGCAGAGCGCGGCGATCTCCCGCTCGAGGTTGCGCACCCCGGCCTCGCGCGTGTAGGAGCGGATCAGCGCACGCAGCGTCTCGTCGGGCACCTCGAGATCGACGCCCTCGATCCCGTTCTGCACGCGCTGGCGCGGCAGCAGGTAGCGCTTGGCGATCTCGACCTTGTCCTCCTCGGTGTAGCCCGGGAGCTCGATCACCTCCATGCGGTCGCGCAGCGCCGGCGGGACCGGGTCCATCCAGTTCGCGGTGGCGATGAAGAGCACCTGCGAGAGGTCGAACGCCACCTCGAGGTAGTGATCGCTGAAGGAGTGGTTCTGCTCCGGATCGAGCACCTCGAGCAGCGCCGACGAGGGATCGCCGCGGAAGTCCTGCCCGACCTTGTCGACCTCGTCGAGCAGGAACACCGGATTGCGCGTCTTCGCCTTGCGCAGGCCCTGGATGATGCGCCCGGGGAGCGCACCCACGTAGGTGCGGCGGTGCCCGCGGATCTCCGCCTCGTCGCGTACGCCGCCGAGCGAGATGCGCACGAACTCGCGGCCGAGCGCGCGCGCGATCGAGCGGCCGAGCGAGGTCTTGCCGGTGCCGGGCGGACCCGCGAAGCACAGGATCGGGCCCTTCAGGTCGCGCTTCAGCGAGAGCACCGCGATGTACTCGAGGATGCGATCCTTGACCTTCTCGAGGTCGTAGTGGTCCTCGTCGAGGATGCGCTGCGCCTCGGAGACGTCGAGGCGGTCCTCGCTGGCCTTCGACCAGGGAAGCTCGACCATCCACTCGAGGTAGGTGCGGATCACGCCGTGCTCGGCCGAGGCGGCCGGCGTCTGCGCGAGGCGGTCGAGCTCGCGGCGCGCCTGCTTGAGCGCCTCCTCGGGCATGCCGGCGGCCTCGATGCGCTCGCGCAGGCGCTCGGTCTCGGCGCCCTCGTCCGGCCCCTCGCCGAGCTCCTTGCGGATCGCGTCGAGCTGCTGGCGCAGCAGGTAGTCCCGCTGCGTCTTGCCCATCTCGCTCTGCACCTTTTCGCGGATCTCGGCCTCGACGGTCTGCGCCTGCTGGCTGCGCGTCAGCTCGGAGAGCACCAGCCGCAGCCGCTCCACCAGGTCGGTCTTCTCGAGCACCGCCTGCTTCTGCGCCACGTCGAGCTCGAGGTTCGAGGCGACCAGGTCGGCGAGGCGGCCCGGATGGTCGATGCTCGCCGCCAGCACCTGCAGCTCGTCGGAGAGCTTCGGGCTCTCGGCCACCAGCGCCGCGAACTGCTGCGCGAGGTTGCGCTGCAGCGCCGTCACGTCCACCGAGCCGGGGTCGCCGGTCTCCTCGAGCGCGTGGACGCGTGCGCGAAGGAACGGCTCCTCGGCGACGAAGCCGTCGATGCGGGCGCGCGCGACGCCCTGCACGAGCAGACGGTACGACTCGTCCGGGAACTTCAGCATCTTCACGATGCGCAGCACGGTGGCGACGCGGTGCAGGTCGTCGGGTACCGGGCTCCCCTCGATCGGCCGGCGCACGGCCGGCGCCACCAGCAGCCGCTCGGGCGTGACCAGCACGTGGTCGATCACCCGCTTCGAGCGCGCAGTGTTGACCAGCAGCGGCGACAGCAGGAAGGGGAACAGCACCGTGTTCTTGAGCGGGAGCACCGGCAGGGTCTCGGGCAGCGCGACCGCCGCGCCTTCCTCGCCGGTGCCGACGCCGACCGTGACGGCCGTGGGGGTGCTGCTCGCGACCGGCAGCTCGCTGCGCTCGTCCTGGGGTCGATCGCTCATCTCGTGGGCTTCCGTTCGCCTTCGGGCCGGGCGGCGCCGCCCTCGACGTCGATGCGGCGGCTCGAGCGCTTGGGCAGCGTCACGCGCAGGAAGCCGTCCTCGAGCTGCGCGGAGACGCCTGCGCGCTCGAAGGGGATGCCGATGCGCAGGACGCGCTCGAAGGGACCCGACGCGATCTCCATCTGGTGGAGCCGCTGCGCCTCGCGATCGACGCGCACCTGGCGGACGCCGCGGATGCGCAGCACGTCGCCGTCGACCGACACGTGCACGTCCGAGCCGGCGACGCCGGCCAGCTCGAGGCGTACGACGATCGCCTTCTCGGTCTCGTAGACGTCCGCGGCGGGCCGCCAGCGGTCGCCCCCGACCAGCTCGGCCGCACGGCCGAACCAATCCCCGAACGGGTCGCCCTCTCCGCGCGCGCTCACGCTAGTTGCCGCCCTTGTCCTCGGTGTACTCGGCGTCGATCACGTCGCCCTCGGCCGAGCCCGCCGGCTTGGCGCCGGCCCCCGGCGCCGCGGCGGCACCCTGCTCGGTCTGCGAGCGGTAGAGCGCCTCGGCGATGCCGTGCATCTCCTTCTCGACGCGCTGTCGCGCCGCATCCATGCGGGCGGCGTCGTTGCTCTCGAGATCGCGCTTCGCCTCCGCCAGCACGCCCTCGGCGCGCGTGCGATCCGCCTCCGGCAGCTTGTCGCGGTTGTCGGCGAGCGTCCGCTCGGCGCCGTAGATCATCGAGTCGAGCTGGTTGTGCTTCTCGACCTGCTCGCGCCGCGCGTGGTCCTCGGAGGCGTGCGACTCGGCGTCCTTGATCATGCGGCCGATCTCGTCCTTGGAGAGGCCGCCCGATCCCTCGATGCGGATCGACTGCTCCTTGCTGGTCGCCTTGTCCTTGGCCGAGACGGCGAGGATTCCGTTGGCGTCGATGTCGAACGTCACCTCGATCTGGGGCACGCCGCGCGGCGCGGCGGGGATGCCGTCGAGGATGAAGCGCCCGAGCTCGCGGTTGCCGGCCGCGATCTCGCGCTCGCCCTGCAGCACGCGGATCTCCACCTGCGGCTGGCTGTCGCTCGCGGTCGAGAAGGTCTGGCTCCGCTTGGTGGGAATCGTGGTGTTCTTCTCGATCAGCTTCGTCATCACGCCGCCCAGCGTCTCGATGCCGAGCGAGAGCGGCGTCACGTCGAGCAGCAGCACGTCGCGGACCTCGCCGGCGAGCACGCCGCCCTGGATCGCCGCGCCGACGGCCACGACCTCGTCCGGGTTCACGCCCTTGTGCGGCTCCTTGCCGAAGAAATCCTTCACCTTCTGCTGCACCAGCGGCATGCGGGTCGAGCCGCCGACGAGCACGACCTCGTCGATCTGGGCGGCCGAGAGCCCCGCGTCCTGCAGCGCGATGCGGCAGGGCTCGAGCGTGCGCTCGACCAGGTCGCCGACGAGCTGCTCGAACTTGGCGCGCGTGAGCTTCAGGTTCATGTGCTTGGGGCCGCTCTGGTCCGCGGTGATGAACGGCAGGTTGATGTCCGTCTGCTGCGCACCGGACAGCTCGACCTTGGCCTTCTCGGCGGCCTCGCGCAGCCGCTGCATCGCCATCGGATCCTTGGAGAGATCGATGCCCTGGTCCTTCTTGAACTCCGCGATCAGGTACTCGATCACGCGCTGGTCGAGGTTGTCGCCGCCGAGATGCGTGTCGCCGTTGGTCGACTTCACCTCCACCACGTTCTCGCCGACCTCGAGGATCGAGATGTCGAAGGTGCCGCCGCCGAAGTCGTAGACGGCGATCTTCTCGTCCTTCTCCTTGTCGAGGCCATAGGCGAGCGCCGCCGCCGTGGGCTCGTTGATGATGCGCTTCACCTCGAGCCCGGCGATCTGGCCGGCGTCCTTGGTGGCCTGGCGCTGCGCGTCGTTGAAGTAGGCGGGGACGGTGATCACGGCCGCCTTCACCGGCTGGCCGAGATAGGCCTCGGCGGCGGCCTTGAGCTTCTGCAGGATCATCGCGGAGATCTCGGGGGGCGTGTAGTCCTTGTTGCCGATGCGCACGCCGGCCCGGCCGTCCTTGCCCTCGACGACCTCGTAGGGGACCAGGCGGATCTCCTCGGGCACCTCGGACTTGCGGCGGCCCACGAAGCGCTTGATCGAGTAGATCGTGCGGGTCGGGTTGGTGACGGCCTGCCGCTTGGCCGCGGCGCCCACCACGCGATCGCCGTCGTCGGTGAAGGCGACCACGGAGGGGGTCGTGCGACCGCCTTCCTCGTTCGGGATCACGACCGCCTGGCCGCCCTCCATCACCGCCACCACGGAGTTCGTGGTTCCCAGGTCGATCCCGATCACCTTGCCCGTCGACTCGCCAGCCATTCAGCCCTTCCTCCGATGAGTGGGGCGCAACGTCGGGTCGCACCCCCGCCATGTCAAACGCGACGACGGTCGCCGGGCCCGATCCTCCCCAAGGGGCCGAGGCATGCAGGCCGACCCGGTAGGCTGCCGAATTTCGGAGGATCCGCGCCGTCCTCCAGCACAACCGCCCAGCGGACTGCGGGTTATACTGCGCGCGGTCGGGGGGCCGGCTCGCGAGCTCGTGGGTTCTGGCCTGGCTCGGCTCACAGGAGAACCCCCCCGAGAATCGGGAGCCATGAGCCGCGTCGGCATCTGGGTTCTGAACGGGGCGCTCTTCGTCCTGTGCTGCTTCCTCACCGCCAACCTGGTGAACGGGTGGCTCGGGGAGTGGCTCGCCGGCCCGCCGGTGGCCGCACCACCCCCGAAGCCCGCCGAGGCACGGGTGGCGCGCTCCTGGAGCGACCGCGAGGTGATCCTGAAGCGCAACCTGTTCCAGGTCTCGACCCTGCTCCCGAGCGAGCTCTCGGCCGAGGACGCGGCCGCCGCGGCGGCCGAGCAGCTCGAGGCGACCAAGCTGCCGCTGAAGCTCCTCGGCACGGTCGCGGCCTCCGGAGGCGCACAGGCCTGGGCGGCGGTCGAGGACACCCAGGGACACAGCCAGATCGTCGTGCGCCTGAACGACACGCTGCTCGATCGCGCGACGGTGCTGCGCATCGAGCGGCGGCGCATCGTGCTCCAGAACGGCGCCAAGCGCGAGGAGCTCGCGCTCGACGAGACCGAGCAGGCGGCGGGGATCCCCGATCACACCGCCGGCAACGGAGACCCGGGCGCCCGCATCCAGCGCGTCGCCGACAACCAGTACCAGGTCCAGCGCGACGACGTCGAGAAGGCGGTGCGCAACCCGGCCGAGCTGTTCTCGCAGGCGCGCATCCTCCCGAAGTACGAGAACGGCCAGATGACCGGCGTGCAGCTCAACTCGATCCAGCCGGGCAGCCTGTTCGAGCAGATCGGGATCCGCAACGGGGACGTGATCACCCAGGTGAACGGCATCGTCGTGTCGAGCCCGCAGGACAGCGCCAAGCTGCTGAGCGAGCTCACCTCGGCCAATCAGTTCGAGGTGGGCGTGGTCGGCGCGGACGGGCAGACGCGCACGCTCAGCTACACGGTCCAGCAGTAGGCGCCGCCATGGGATCGGGCCCGGCGCACGGGGGAGAGCGCAGACGGTGAGACGGGGAGCTCGACGCACCCGGGGCTTCGCGAGGTCGCTCCACCCCGCGGTGCTCGCGCTCGCGGCGGCCACCCTGCTCGCTGCGGCCGCCCTGTTTGCGGCCGGCGCCGCGCGCGCCCAGGCCGTGCCCGGTGCGCCGGCGCGGCCGGCGCCGACCCGCCCGGGCGGAGCGCCGCCCGCAGCCGCGGCGCCCGCGGCTGCGGCCAAGACCACCGGCCCGACGCTGACGCAGGAGGGGCTGGTCAACCTCGACTTCGACGACGTCGATCTTCCGGTGGTGATCGACACCATCGCCAAGCTCACCAACAAGAACTTCATCTACGACGATCGCGTCCGGGGCAAGGTCACGATCGTCTCGCCGACGCCGATCCCGATCGAGCAGGCCTACACGGTGTTCGAGTCGATGCTGCAGGTGAAGGGCTTCACGACGGTCGAGACGCCGGGCGGCGCGATCAAGATCATCCCGATCCGCGACGCCAAGGAGACCAGCGTCGACACCCACGAGGCGCGGCGGTCGACGCCCGACAGCGACCGCTTCGTGACGCGCCTGATCCCGCTGACCTACATCGATGCCGACGCCATCGCCAACACGCTGAAGCCGCTGGTCTCGAAGGAGGCCGCGCTCGTGGCCTACGGGCCGACCAACACCGTGATCCTGACGGACTCCGCCTCCAACATCCGCCGCATCCTGTCGATCCTCGAGGCGATCGACGTCGAGAGCTACAAGGAGGAGCTGGCGGTGATCCGGCTCCAGTACGCCGACGCGTCGACGCTCGCCAACCAGCTCTCCGCCGTCTTCGGCGGCGAGGTCACGAGCGCAGGCGGTGGAGGCGCTGGCCGCGTGCAGCGGCCGCAGGCGCCGAACCGGCCGCCCGTCGCGACGCCGGTCACGCCGGAGGGCACGCCGCAACGCGGCCAGGTGCGCATCATCACCGACGATCGCACCAACGCACTGATCCTGCTCGCCGGCCGCAGCGTGCTCGAGGAGATGCGGACCCTGATCCGCAAGCTCGACGTGCCGCTCGAGGGCGGCGGGCGCATCCAGGTGTACTACCTGAAGCACGCCGACGCCGAGGACCTCGCCGACACGCTGAACGCGCTGCTCACCGGGCAGTCGCCCGAGGGCGGTGGCGGCGGCGGGCGCGGCCCCGGGCCGAACGCCGGCCTGCCCCCGACGCTGCGCGCGGCGATGACCGACCTCTCGAACTCGGTCAGCAGCATCACCGCCGACCCCGACACCAACTCGCTGGTGATCCAGGCGAGCCCCGAGGGCTTCGCCACCCTGATGCAGGTGATCGAGAAGCTCGACATCGAGCGGCCGCAGGTGCTGGTCGAGGCGCTCATCATGGAGGTCGACGTCACCGACAGCAAGGACCTGGGTTTCAACGGCGTGCTGCATCTCACCAGCAACGGCAACAAGATCAACATCGGGAGCATCACCGACAGCCGCACCTCGAGCAACCAGGGAACCGAGTCGACCATCGGCGCCATCGCCAGCGCGATCGGGAGCAGCACCGTCCCGGGCCTGATCACGAGCGCCGTGCTCGGCAACGGCAGCACGATCCAGGCCATCATCCGGGCCGCCGCGACCGACAACCACACCAACGTGCTCTCGGCCCCCCACATCCTCACCGCCGACAACGAGGAGGCGCAGATCCTGGTCGGCAACAACATCCCGATCATCACCAACCGCGTCCAGTCGGCCACCGGCGTCACGACCGTCGCGCCGAACTCGACGCTCGCGACCTCCGTCAATGTCGAG
>Ga0335082_10004610_pt1 | contig 15034 bp, 14 predicted proteins | sample Lox_Sample_41_FD_206718 | JGI IMG/M metagenome (GOLD analysis project Ga0335082, IMG submission 206718) | Soil microbial communities from Loxahatchee National Wildlife Refuge, Florida, United States - Lox_Sample_4.1 | ecosystem: Environmental > Terrestrial > Soil > Wetlands | place: USA...
CCGAGGAGCCGACATCGCCCATGGCCGAGCAAGAAACGTTCATGCGGGTTCCGAACCCGACCCCCAAGCGCACCCTCTACACGGACGCGATGGAGATCTTCCATCGCGCGGCCGACACCATCGGCCTCGCGCCCCGGGTTCGCCTCGAGCTGGAGGAGCCTGACTACGAGCACATCTTCTACGTCACGGCGAAGCTGAAGGACCGGCTCCGTCCTCTCTCCTCCGAGGCCGCCAAGTCGTTCGCCGACCTGCCTCCCACCCAGGTCAGGGACCCCAACGGCCTGGAGCGGCTGGCCGACGGTCAGATCCTCCTCAACGGCAAGGCGCTCCTCGGCTCGGACGTGGTGATCCGCCGCGGGCACCTGCGACTTCCCGACGGCGGCGTGTACCAGCTGGTTCCCGGCGAGTCCCAGCGCTTCAAGGCCTACCGGGTGCAGCACAACCAGGCCCGCGGCCCGTACAAGGGCGGCATCCGCTACCACCGCGAGGTGTCGCTCGACCTGTTCAAGGCGCTCGCCGCGGAGATGACCTGGAAGACGGCCATCGCCGAGGTGCCGTTCGGCGGCGGCAAGGGCGGCATCCAGATCGACCCCCGGCAGTACGGCCGGGAGGAGCTGGAGGCCATCACCCTGCGCTTCATGTACAAGCTGAAGCGGCTGATCGGCCCGAACATCGACATCCCCGCTCCGGACGTGGGGACCAACGGGCAGATCATGGCGCTGATGATGCGGCAGTACCTGGACGGCGAGCACGAGCGGCACGTGGGCCGGGCGATCGTCACCGGCAAGGACGTGCGGATCGGCGGCTCGGAGGGCCGGGTGAAGGCCACCGGTCAGGGCGTGGTCTACTGCATCGAGGACTACTACGCCGACCGGGGGGAGAGCCTCCGGGGCAAGACCTTCACCGTGCAGGGCTTCGGGAACGTCGGCTCGTACGCCGCCGAGGCGATGGGTGCTCTGGGCGCGCGGCTCCTGGCGGTGAACGACGCCGACGGGACCATCTACAACGCCGACGGGATCGACATCCCTGCGCTGATGGCCTACGTGGCGGATCCGAAGAACCTGAAGCACAGCGTGGACGGCTTCCCCGGGGCGCAGCGGATCTCCAAGCAGGACTTCTGGGAGGTCCCGGCCGAGATCCTCATCCCCGCGGCCCTCGGAGGCGAGATCACCGCCGACGTCGCGGAGAAGCTGAAGTGCAAGCTCATCGCCGAGGGCGCCAACGGCCCGACCACCCCCGAGGCGGACCGGGTGCTGCTCAAGCGAGGCATCGACCTCATCCCGGACATCATCGCCAACGCCGGCGGCGTGACCGTGAGCTACTACGAGTGGATCCAGAACAAGAGGATGGAGTCCTGGACCGAGGCGGAGGTCAACGCCAAGCTCGAGCACGCGCTGAAGAGGAACTACCGGATCATCCGCGACGTCTCGCGGAACAATCCCCGGCGCACCGAGATGCACGACAGTCGCCCGTTCTGCGTGGGCAAGCAGGTGGAGCCGCGCCTGGCGGCGATGATCCTCGCCCTCAAGCGGATCGAGGCGCACTACATCATCGAGGGCTTCTCGCAGTAGGCGCGACGGTCCGGAGGGGACGACGGAGCGGCGGGCGTGCCAGCACCTGGGCCGTCCGCCGCATCGCGCCGCATCCGCGCGCGCCGGACGCCGGGCTGGGCAGCCGCGGCGGAGTCCCCCTCAGTGCATCACCCGCTCGCGATCGACCAGGAGCAGCGGATGGTCCTCGCGCGTCTCGTAGGCCACGATGCGCAGCCCCATTCCCCGGGTGTGGCCCGGCTCCTCCGCACCCCGCCCGTAGCTGAGCGCGACCTGGTAGCGGACCTCGCAGAGGCAGGTCATCTCGGTGCCGTCCTCGCCGGTGAACGTCACCCGGACCCGGCCCCCCAGGGGCATCGGCTCGCGTGTTTCCACGAAGAGGCCCGTCGCCGAGATGTTCCGGGCGATTCCGCGGGTGAGCCCGTCCGGCGTACTGATGTAGACGGTGAAGACCTTGTCGAATCGCAGGTGACGACGGCGATCGCCCACGGCGTGCTCCTTCTGGAAGGATGCGACGCGGAGAGGGTACGCAGTAGGCAGATGTAGTCAAAATATCTACCTCGGAGGTTGCCGTGCTCGCCAGGTCCCCGGTCTTGCTGCTGGTCCTCTTCCCGGTGCTCTCGCTGGCCGAGGGGCGCTTCGACCCGCTCCGCAAGGACGCCCAGCCCTTCGACGGCGGCCTGGGGGACTTCCTCGAGCTGTACCTCGGCGACTGCGGGCAGGCGTCGAGCTCGGCCAACTGCAAGAGCCGGTCGCAGCAATTCCAGGCCCAAGCGAAGGGGAAGCGCTTCTACGCCCTGCTCCGCGAGGACGAGGCCGGCATGGTGGGCATGTCCGACGGGACGGCGCACGGCGGCGACTTCACCGTGGAGATCACCCCCTTCTTCCCCGGCAACGAGCACGCGCTCACCAACGCGGTGCCGAAGAAGCTGGACCCCCGGGGCTACCCCATCCTCCCGGTGCTGATGATCCCCGGCACCCTGCCCCCGGGCGAGACGGTGGACGACATGATCCGCCTCTTCAAGAACCGGGGGGTGCGGCTCGAGCTGCTCTTCACTCCCGAGGAGCCGTGGGCCGTGGCGCGGAAGACCGGAGGGAAGCTCACCGGGGTGAAGGCGCGGCTCGACGCCATGCAGGTGACGTCCCGGACGGGGACGGTGCTCGCCACCTGGGTCGCCCCGGGGAAGTGAGGCCGGCAGGACGCCGGAGGGGTGAGGCGGGGCGCAGCGTGGGCTCGCCTGAGCTCACGCGCCCAGCACCTCGGCCACCGCGGCGACTCCCCTCCCCGCCACCAGCGCCTCGACGAATGCGTGCGCTGCGGCGGCCGGGTCGGCCCCTGCCGGCAGCTCGCCCCGGATCCGCCCGCGCAGCAGGAGGTGCCGGACCGATTCCTCGAGCGCGGACCGGGCGCCCACCCCGGTGAGCGGCGCCGCCTCCCACCGGAGCGCCACCTCCCCGAGCGCCTGCCGGACCGTCCTCCCCTTCCCCCGCAGCGGCTCGAACAGCGCGTCGGGGACGCTCACGGCGTCTCCAGGACCAGGCGCTTCGGCTTCCCGGCTCGCTCCACCTCCAGGGTCAGCTTGCTTCCCGCGGACCGCTCCGCCAGGGCCGAGCGGAAGCTCTCCACGCTCGCGACCCGCTGCCCGGCCGCCTCGACCACCACGTCGCCCACGCGCACGCCGGCGCGGGCGGCCGGCCCGCCGGGGGTCAGCTGCACCACCCACGCGCCGAACGGCGAGCGCGCTCCGAGACGGGAGGAGGACTCGACGTCGAGGTCGGAGACGCTGAGGCCCAGCCGATCCAGCTCCGCGTGGGTCTCGACCTCGCCGGTGCTCCCGCCCGCGGGCGCCGGCCGCACCGGCCGCTCCGCCACCCGCGCGGTGAACTCCCGCGCCGCCGACCCTCGCTGCACCCCCAGCCGCACCAGCGTGCCCGGGGCGAGCAGGGAGATCTTCCGGAGCAGCTGGAGGTACGAGTCCACCGGCCGGCCGTTGATCGTGGTCACCCGGTCCCCGGCCCGGAGCCCCGCCGCCGCGGCCGGACCTCCCGGGTAGACGTCCACCACCTGCGCCGAGTGCTTCCCGGGCTCTTCCACCACGGTCATCCCGAGCCAGCCGCGCTCGACGTGGCCGTTGTCCATGAGGTTGGGGAGCAGGTCCTTCACCATGTTGATCGGCACCGCGAACCCGATGCCCTGCGCGTTGCTGATCACCGCGCTGTTCACCCCCACCACCTCGCCGCGCATGTTGAACAGCGGGCCGCCGCTGTTGCCGGGGTTGATCAGCGCGTCGGTCTGGATGAAGTCGTCGAGCGGCCCCACCCCCAGCACCCGCTCCTTGGCCGAGATGAGCCCGTGGGACACGCTCCGGTCCAGACCGAAGGGGTTGCCGATCGCCACCACCCAGTCGCCCACCTCCAGCCGGTCCGAGTCCCCCAGGACCACCGAGGGCAGGTCGGTGCCGTCGATGACGCGCAGCAGGGCCAGGTCGGTATCGGGATCGCTGCCCACCAGCTCGGCGTCGAACGTTCGTCCGTCCGCCAGGCGCACCTGGATCCACTGGGCGTCCTTCACCACGTGGTGGTTGCTCACCACGTACCCTTCCGGCCCGAGGAGGAAGCCGGAGCCCGTCGCGGTCGGCACCCGCCCCGCGGAGATCCCTTCCACCGGCTCCGAGTAGGTGAGGACGTTGAGCACCCCGGGGCTGACCGCCCGGATCAGCGGGGCCAGCGAGCTGGGAGCCGAGAAGCCCACCAGGAAGGGGCCGGAGCCGTTGCGCTCCCGCCACGGAGGCGACTTGGAGGCGTTGGGACGATCTCCCTGCTCGAACGCCCGCGCGCGCTCTCGTGCCCAGTCCTCGAACGCGTGCTGGGGACCGGTCGCGGCGAGGGCGAGGGCGAGGAGGGAGGGGAACGGCACGAGTCGGCGGACGACTTTACGCCTTCGCCGGCTCCAGGTACCGGCCCACCTTCACCCGGCCGGGCCGGATGACCCGCCCCCGCTGGGCATAGGCCGGGCGCTGCTCGGCGAGGACCTGCTCGGACCGCTCCGGCTGCGCGACCAGCTCGATGTCCACGGCCTCGGCTGAGTTCGGGTCGTACGGCTTGCCCACCAGCTCCAGCCGCTCGATGCCCATCGACTGGAGCTTCTTGAGCAACTTCTCTCGGATGAGGCGCACCCCCTGGGCCAGGGCGGAGCTGTCGTCGGCGCGCAGCGAGAGATCCAGCTCGTCGAGCGCCTCGATCAGCGCCAGCGCGACCTGTCCCTTCTCCACCTCGAGCATCCGCTCCCGTTCCCGCTGGATCCGCGTCTTGAAGTCGTCGCGGTCGCGCATCACGTCCTGGATGCCACGGGCCAGCTCGTCCACCCGGCGGCGCGCCGTCTCGAGCTCCGAGCGCAGCCGGCTCACCTCGTCGTCCTGAGCGGCCGCCTCGGGTGAGGAGCTCGGCTCGGGCTGCGAGGCGGTGGTCTCCGCCTCGGGATCCGCCACGCCCGCGCGGGGGGTCCCATCGGTGTTGTAGCGGCGCTTGTCGGTCACTCGGACGGTCATCGGTTCGGAGAGAGCGGTTGCCCCGCGAAATTAACCAGGGCAGCCGGGCTGTCAACGCCCGAACGGACGAGGCGAGACCGGGGGAGCAGCCCCGGGGACACGACGCGGGAACCCCTCGAGGGGACCGGCGCGCGCCGGCTCAGGCGTGCGACTCGCCCCAGGCGCCCATCGCCTCGATCGACTCCTCGGCGGAGGCGCAGGTGATCTTCGGACCGAGGATGCGGGTCAGCTCCGGCTCCTCCACCACCTCCGTCGCGAGCAGGCGCGCGGCGAGCGCCTCGACGCGGGAGCGGTGGACCCTCAGGACGGTCCGCGCCCGCTCCAGAGCCTCCTGGGTCAGCCGGCGGATCTCCGAGTCCACCAGCCGTGCGGTCTGTTCCGAGTAGCTGCGGAGCTCGGGAATCGCGGCCGACTGGAGGAACGCGCTGCGGTCCTCTCCGAGCGCGACCGGACCGATCTCCCCGCTCATCCCGTAGTCGCGGACCATCAGGCGGGCCATGTCCGTGGCCTGCTTCAGATCGTTGGAGGCCCCGGTGGAGATCTCGCCGATGAAGAGCTCCTCCGCCGCCCGGCCGCCCATCATCGAGGCCATCTTGTCCCGCAGCTCGTCCAGCGACATGAGGTACCGGTCCTCGAGCGGCATCGACATCGTGTAGCCGAGTGCGGAGAGCCCGCGGGGGATGATGCTGATCTTGTGAACCGGCTCGGCGTGGGGAAGCATCCAGCCCACCACCGCGTGCCCGGCCTCGTGGTGGGCGACGATCTCCTTCTCCCGCTCGGTGATTCGCCGGTTCTTCTTCTCCAGACCGGCCACCACCCGCTCGATGGCCTCCTCGAAGTCGGAGCGGAGCACCGCGGTGTGATCCCGCCGCGCGGCGAGCAGCGCCGCCTCGTTCACCACGTTCGCCAGGTCCGCCCCGGCGAATCCGGGAGTCCGCGCGGCGATCGAGCGCAGATCGACGTCCGGGCTCACCTTCACCTCCCGGGCGTGGATGGCGAGGATCCGCTCGCGCCCCCGCTTGTCCGGGCGATCGACCAGCACCTGGCGATCGAAGCGGCCCGGCCGGAGCAGCGCGCTGTCCAGGATCTCCGGGCGGTTGGTCGCGGCGATGATGATCAGCCCCGCCCGCGCGTCGAACCCATCCATCTCCGCCAGCATCTGGTTGAGCGTCTGCTCGCGCTCGTCGTGCCCTCCGACCGAGCCGGCGCTGCGCGTCTTGCCGATCGCGTCGAGCTCGTCGATGAAGATGATGCAGGGAGCCTTGGCCTGCGCCTGCCCGAAGAGATCCCTCACCCGGGCGGCACCGACCCCGACGAACATCTCCACGAACTCCGAGCCCGAGAGCGAGAAGAACGGCACCCCCGCCTCGCCGGCCACCGCCCGCGCGAGCAGCGTCTTCCCCGTCCCGGGCGGCCCCACCAGGAGCACCCCCTTGGGGATCCGGCCTCCGAGCTTGCGGAACTTCTCCGGCGTGCGGAGGAACTCCACGATCTCCCGCAGCTCGTCCACGGCCTCGTCGATGCCCGCGACATCGGCGAACCCGACTCCGGTGTCCGACTCGGCCTGCACCCGGGCCCGGGTCTTCCCGAAGCTCATCACGCTCTGCGGTCCCTGCCCCAGCCCCCCGGTGCCCATCCGCCGCATCATCCAGGTCCAGAAGGCGAACCCCAGCAGCAGCGGCACTCCCCAGATCCAGAGCGCCTCCCCGAAGCCGCTGCTCGAGGCGGCCTCGAAGTCGACCTTCTTCTCCTCCAGGAGATGGATCAGCTCCGGGTCCTCCACCCGGTTGGCCATCCACGGCCCCGAGACAGGGTCGCCGGGGCGCACCGGAAGACCCGCGGCGTCGCTGGTGAAGCCCCGGATCGCGTCGGAGGTGATCTGCACCCTCTTGAAGCGCCCGTCGCGGATCGCCTGCTTGAAGTCACTGTAGGAGACCCGGAGATAGCCCGCCTCCTGGAAGACGTTGCGGAAGAGCAGCAGCCCCACCACGACCAGCCCCAGGTAGAGCAGCGGGGAGCCGAACCGGAAACGCTGTCCAGGCGACTTTTCGTGCTTGCGCCCCCGCGGATGGAGCCCCGCAGGGTCGTTGGAGGAGGAGCCCACGCCGAGATCGAAGATGGGCAATGGGACGGCGGACGGCAACGCCCCGACGCCCGGAAGCCGGGCGGGCTTGAGCCGACCCGCGCCTCCATCGTACGAGAGTCGACGGGCGCCGCTGCCGGCGCTCCGACGGAGGTCGACTGGCGATGGCGGGACCGGTGATCCGGGCGCCCCGGGGGGTGGAGCGCAGCTGCCGCGGCTGGGTGCAGGAGGCCGCGCTCCGGATGCTGATGAACAACCTCGATCCGGAGGTGGCGGAGCGCCCCGCGGATCTCGTGGTCTACGGCGGCACGGGGAAGGCGGCCCGGGACTGGCCGTCCTACGAGCGGATGGTCGCCACCCTTCGGACCCTGGGCGACGACGAGACGATGCTCGTCCAGTCCGGAAAGGCGGTGGGTGTCCTCCGGACCCACCCCGACGCGCCTCGCGTGCTGCTGGCCAACTCGAACCTGGTCGGCCGCTGGTCGACGTGGGAGGTGTTCCGCGAGCTGGAGGCCAAGGGCCTGATGATGTACGGCCAGATGACCGCCGGCTCGTGGATCTACATCGGCACCCAGGGAATCCTTCAGGGGACCTACGAGACCTTCGCCCAGGCGGGACGGACGCACTTCGGGACCGACGACCTGTCCGGACGCCTGGTGCTCTCCGGCGGCCTCGGCGGGATGGGTGGGGCCCAACCGCTCGCCGCGACCATGAACGGCGCGGTCTTCCTCGGGGTGGAGGTGGACCCGGAGCGGGCCCGCCGGCGCCTCGAGCACCGCTACCTCGACGTCATCGCCCGGGACCTGGATGACGCGCTGGCCCAGGTGGACGTCGCACGGGCGAGGAGGCAGGCGCGATCGATCGCGGTCGTCGGAAACGCGGCCGACGTCTACCCCGAGCTGGTCCGCCGCGGGATCCGTCCGGATCTGGTCACCGACCAGACCTCCGCCCACGATCCGCTCAACGGGTACGTCCCGCGCGCGCTGTCCCTCGCGGAGGCCGCCGAGCTGCGCCGGAGCCGTCCGGACGAGCACATCCGCCGGGCCCAGGAATCCATGGCCGTCCAGGTCCGGGCGATGCTGGACATGAAGGCGGCCGGGAGCCACGTCTTCGACTACGGGAACAACATCCGGGCCGGAGCGCAGGCCGCGGGCCTCGCGAACGCCTTCGATTTCCCCGGCTTCGTCCCGGCCTACATCCGCCCGCTGTTCTGCGAGGGCGCAGGCCCGTTCCGCTGGGTGGCGCTCTCCGGCGACCCGGAGGACATCCGGCGGACCGACCGGGCCGTGCTCGAGCTGTTCCCGGAGAAGACCGGACTCGCCCGGTGGATCCGCATGGCCGCGGAGCGGGTGGCCTTCCAGGGCCTCCCGGCGCGCATCTGCTGGCTCGGGTACGGGGAGCGACACCGGGCTGGGCTGGCGTTCAACGAGCTGGTGCGCCGGGGGGAGGTGAAGGCACCGATCGTCATCGGCCGCGACCACCTGGACTGCGGCTCGGTGGCCTCGCCCAACCGCGAGACCGAGGCGATGCGGGATGGATCGGACGCGGTGGCCGACTGGCCCATCCTGAACGCGCTGGTCAACGCGGTGAACGGCGCGAGCTGGGTGAGCGTGCACAACGGCGGTGGGGTCGGCATCGGCTACTCGCTGCATGCCGGACAGGTCATCGTCGCGGATGGGACGGACGCGGCCGCACGGCGGATCGAGCGGGTGCTGACCTCCGATCCCGGCATGGGCGTGCTCCGCCACGTCGACGCGGGCTATGGCGAGGCGGTGGAGGTCGCCCGGAAGCGCGGCGTGAGGATCCCCGGCATCTCCGGTTAGCGAGGAACCCGCGCCGCCGGGTCGAGCGCCGGAGCATTCGCCTTCCGGTCGACACCGGGGGTCGGCGATCGGTCGCCCGTCGAATCACGGACCATGACGACCGCCTTCCCTGCCCCGTAGCATGGGTGGGTGGCTCGCTCCTTCGACCTCCTCGTCCGCAGTGCCGCGACGGTCCTCACCGCCGACGGTCCCGAGCCGGGCACGGTGGATCAGCTCCTCGGGCGCATCTCCGGTGGCGCGGTGGGTATCGTCGACGCACACGTCGCCTGGCTCGGACCGGAGCGGGAGGTTCCGCGAGGATCGATCGGGCCCTCGACGAGGTTCCTCGACGCCGGCGGCGGTCTGGTCGCTCCCGGCTTCGTCGACTCGCACACCCACCTGGTCTGGGCCGGGGATCGCTCGGGCGAGTTCGCCCTGCGCTGCGAGGGGACCGACTACCTCTCCATCGCCCGCGCCGGAGGCGGGATCGCCTCGACGGTGCGCGCGGTCCGCGCAGCCTCCGACGACGCGCTGATCGCCCTCGCCCTCCCCCGCCTCCAGCGCCTGCTGGCGCAGGGCGTCACCACCGCGGAGGTGAAGAGCGGCTACGGCCTCGAGCCCGAGACGGAGCTGCGGATGCTCCGGGTGATCGACCTCCTCGGCAACCGTCAACCCATCCGCCTCGTCCGGACCTTCCTCTGGCCCCATGCCCTGCCCCCGGGGATCACCGACCGTGCCCGGTATCTCGCCGCCGGCCGCGAGCTCCTCCGGCACGTCGCCCGCGCCGGGCTCGCCCGCTTCGCCGACGCGTTCGTCGAGGAGGGCGCGTTCGGCGCGGACGAGGTGCGCCCCTTCCTCGAGGAGGCCCGCGCGCTCGGCCTCGGCCTCAAGCTCCACGTGGACCAGCTCCGGCCCGGGGGCGGTGCGGAGCTCGCCGCGAGCCTCGGCGCCGTCTCGGCCGATCACCTGGAGCACACCGGACCCGAGGGGATCGCAGCTCTGGCCGGCGCCCGGGTCACGGCAGTGCTCCTCCCCACCGCGTCACTGGTCCTGCGGCTCTCGCGCGACGCGCCGGGCCGCGCGCTGGTCGACGCCGGGGTCCGCGTCGCGGTCGCGACCAACTGCAATCCCGGCAGCGCACCCACCGAGAACCTCGCCCTGGCCATGTCGCTGGCCTGCCTCCGCTGCGGCCTCTCACCGGCCGAGGCGCTGCTCGCCGTCACCCGCCGGGGCGGGGAGGCCCTCGACGACCCATCGCTGGGGCGACTCCGGGTGGGGGGACCGGCCGACCTGGTGGTCCTCGGCGCGCCCGACGTGGACCACCTCGCGGCTCACGTGGGCGTGTCCCACGTGCAGGTGGTGGTGCGCGCCGGTCGCATCGTCCTGCGGTCGGAGTCGAACGCCCGCTGCTGAGAACTGGTTCCGGCCCGGGCCTCCCCATGAGACCCGGACCGGAACAGGGCTTTCCCGCTCCGCCCCCGACCATCGGGGACGGAACACCCATGCACGGGCAAACGAGGACCCCCGGCCCCTCATTCCGCTGGTCCGGCACAGATGCAGTGGGTGACCGGGGCCCCGCTGCACCGGTCACCGGGCTCGGGTATGACTAGGGACACTTCATGTGTCGTCTGTTCGGTTTCCGCTCCGCAGCGTGCGAGCGAGTCCATGACGCGCTGGTGCTGGAGCGCAACTCGCTCCGCCAGCAGTCGCTCGAGCATCCCGACGGATGGGGGATCGCCTGCTGGCAGGAGGAAGGGCCCCCTGACGTCGCCCGGGGGCTCGGCGCTGCGCACCTCGATCCCGAGTTCGAGCGGATCAGCAGCGCGGTGCAGGCGCGCACTGTCCTGGCGCACGTGAGACTGGCCTCGGTGGGCGCGGTGAAGCTCGACAACGCCCACCCCTTCACCCACGGGTGCTGGGCCTTCGCCCACAACGGGACCCTGCACGCGTTCGAGCGACACCGGCTGGCCATCGAGGCTCTGATCGCCCCGTCCTACCGGGCCCTGATGCGCGGGGAGACCGACTCGGAGCGGTGCTTCGCGCTCTTCCTCACCCGGCTCGCCTCGCGGACCGATCCCGCCGGCCGACCCTCGCTCGCCGACGTGCAGTGGGCGCTGGCGGCGACGATGGACGAGGTGGCCCGCATCACCGACGTCGAGGTCGGCACCGGAAGACGGTCGGCGATGAACTTCCTGGTCACCGACGGGGACCTGCTCGCCGCGACCAGGCGCGATCGCACCCTCTTCTTCGCCGCCGAGCTGGACGAGGGACTTCCGCTGCGCACCCGTCCGCCCAGCGGCTCGCGGGTCTACGCCCTGGAGGTGGCCAGCGAGGAGCTGCAGGGCCTCGACGTCTGGCACGAGGTGCCCCAGGACGGCGTGATCGGCATCGACCGCGACCTCACCTTCGTGGAAACCTCGCTCGCGACGCTGCTTCAGCGAACCGCGGGCACGCTCGCCCGCACGGGGTAGAGCCCATGCGCAACATCCAGCAGCAGGCCCGGGCCGCGATCGAGCAGGCCCAGGAGAACGCCCTGGCCCGCCAGGCCCTCCAGGCCCAGGCCCGCTTCGCCAGCCCGTCGGTGGAGCACGTCTCGCTCGGCCGCGGGCTCCGGGTGGTCATCTTCCTGCTCCTCTGGGGGCTGGGGACGGTGGTCTCGACCCTGCTCGGGCTCGGGGCCGGCGGGGTGCCCGGGCTGGGCATCTCGCTCCCCATCGGGATCGTGATCTCGTTCCTCGTCGCGCTCTACCTGAGTCACATCGTCCGGGTGGCAGCCCAGTGGGAGCGCGGGGTGGTGCTCCGCCTCGGGAAGTTCCATGGGCTCAAGGGTCCGGGCGTCATCCTGGTCTTCCCCGTGCTGGACTCGGTGCGCTTCGTCGACACCCGGCTCCTGACGCTCGACATCCCGCATCAGCAGGTCATCACCCGGGACAACGTCCCGGTCCGCGTCGACGGGGTGATCTTCTTCCGGGTGCACGACGCGGAGCGGGCGGTGATCACCGTCCAGGACTACCGCTTCGCCGTCTCCCAGTACGCCCAGGCCTCGCTCCGGGACGTCATCGGCAGCATGACCCTCGACGAGCTGCTCAGCGAGCGCGATCAGATCCAGTCGAAGATCGCCGCGGTGGTGGAGAGCCGGGCCTCCATGTGGGGGACGCACATCGATTCCATCCGCCTGCTCGACATCGACATGCCCGAGGATCTGAAGCGGATGATGTCCCGGCAGGCCTCCGCCGAGCGCGAGAAGCGGGCCACCATCACCAAGGCGGAGGGCGACCGGGACGCCGCGCTGAACCTCGCCGCGGCGGCGGCCACCATGGCGTCCAGCCCCGGGGCCATGCAGCTGCGCACCCTGCAGACCCTCGACGGCCTCGGGCCCTCGCCGTCGAACACGGTGGTGATCGCCGTGCCGGTGGAGGTGCTGGAGCTCGCCCAGTCGCTGGCGAAGACGCGCGGAACAGGCTCCTGACGCAGGCGAGGCCCCCGGCACCCACGCCCGGGGGCGTCCTCGTCCAGTCCGGTGGGGGGGCACCCGGACCCGAGCGCGAGCTGCTCCAGGCAGCGATGGAGCGGGCGGGCGGCAACAAGAGCGCCGCGGCCCGGCTCCTGGGGATCACCCGGCGGCGGCTCTACTCCCGGCTGGACAGCCTGGAGGCCGGCCAGGAGGGAGACGGCGAGGGCTGATCAGCCGGCGAGGCCGATCAGCTCGTCCCTCCAGCGCTGGAGGAGGTGCGCGGAGCGCGGACCCGAGGTCGTCACGACCAGCTCGCGCCGATCGTCGGTGGGCTCCTCGAGGACGATCCGCAACGCGTCCGGCGGCGCGGCGGCGGGAACCAGGTCCACCCACTCGACCAGGGTCGCTCCCGGTCCGTCCCGGAGCTCGTGGAAGCCCGTTCCTTCGAGATCCGCGGGTCCGGTGATCCGGTAGAGGTCGGCGTGGGTCAGGAGGATCCGGCCTCGATGCTGGTGGACGATCGCGAAGCTCGGGCTGACGACCTCCGCGTCGGGAATGCCCAGGCCGCGGGCGATGCCGCGGGCGAGCTCGGTCTTCCCCGCGCCCAGCTCCCCGACCAGCCCGACGAAATCGCCGTCCTGGAGCACCCGGCCGAGCGCCTCGCCCAGCGCGCGGGTCTCCTCCGGCGAGGTCGAGGAGAAGCTCACCGCTTCCATGCGGTCCACACCTCTCCCAGCGCGGCGACGAGGTCGGAGGCCACCAGGCCCAGCCGCCCCCAGCGGCGAGCCGCGGCGTCCCCGGCGAGGCCGTGCGCGAGCACCCCCACGCTCGCCGCGTCGAAGGGCGAGAGCCCCTGGGCGAGGAAGGCGCCGATCATCCCCGAGAGGACGTCCCCCGTCCCTCCGGACGCCATGCCCGGGTTGCCGGTGGGGTTGACCCGTGTCTGTCCCCCCGGCTCGGCGACCAGCGTGCGCGCGCCCTTGAGCACCACCACCGCCCGGTGGTCCCGGGCGAAGGTCCGTGCGGTGTCGAGCCGATCCCGCTGCACCTCGTTCACCGTTCGATCGCCGAGGCGGGCCATCTCCCCGGGATGGGGGGTGAGGACCACCGGGGCCGCGCTCCGGTCCAGGACCTCGACGTGGCCGGCCACCGCGTTGAGGGCATCGGCGTCGAGGAGGACCGGAAGGTCGAGCCGTCGGAGCAGCTCCCCGAGCAGGGCGTGGGTCTCCGAGCCGCGAGGGATCCCCGGCCCGATGACCAGCGCATCCTTCCCCTCGGCGGCGGCGAGCAGCGCGTCCAGGTGAGAGGGACCGAGGACCGCGGAGGCCGGGAGGCCCACTCCCATCAGCTCCGGGGCGTGGCCCTGGACGTCCGAGAGCGCATCGGCCGGAGTGGCGACCGTGCACAGACCCACCCCGCTCCGGAGCGCGGCGAGCCCGGCGAGCGCTGCGGCACCGGTCTTCCCCCGGCTTCCCGCGACCACCAGGAGGTGCCCGTAGGTCCCCTTGTTGGTGTCGGCGCGCCGGACGGGAAGCCAGCGCGGCCCGTCCCCGGGCTCGAGCAGCCAGGTCGAGGAGGTCACCGCGGCGAGGCCGATGTCGGCGATCTCGATCGTCCCGGCGAGCGAGGCCCCGGGCTCCAGGGCCAGGCCGACCTTCTGCGCCCCGAAGGTCACGGTGAGATCCGCGGTGACGCAGGGATCGAAGGCGCGGCCGGTGTCGCTGGAGAGGCCCGAGGGCAGGTCGACGGCCAGCACCCGGACTCCCTCGGCGCGCCACCGGAGCAGCTGGCGGATCGCGTCCGCGGCATCGCCTTCCGGCGCGCGGCTCAGGCCGGTCCCGAAGATGGCGTCGAGCGCGACGTCACCGGATCGCAGCGGCAGCGCGGCCGCCGAGGAGTGCACCGGAACCCCACTCTGCTCCACGGCGGCGTGGTTCCGTGCCGCGTCTCCCTTGAGTCGAGAGGGGTCGCCCAGGCGCCAGACGTCCACCTGGCGCCCGCCGGCGTGCAGCTTCCGGGCGGCGACATAGCCGTCTCCACCGTTGTTGCCCGGACCGGCGACGACCAGGAAGCGCGAGCCGGGCGTCCCCAAGCGCACCGCAGCCTCGGCGACCGCGGTGCCGGCGCTCTCCATCAGGATGGAGGCGGGAAGGCCCCGGCGCTCCGCGTCGGCCTCGGCGGCGCGGGTCTCGGACGCGGTGAGAAGTGGTTGCATCGGCTGCACCCGAGCGTGCAGCCGAAGGCACGACGCCGCAAGTTCGTCCGCGGCGCATCCGCCGGCCCGTCCACCGTCCGCGCGGGCAAGGCAGCCAGCTCGCCCGCGGATGTCTCGTCGAGGGTTGCGGCGGAGCGCACCCCAGGCCCATCGTCAGGAGGCGTCGAGGACCACCGTCGCCGCGGCGATGCCGCCGTCGTGCGTGAGGGCGAGAAGCACCCGGGCCCGGCGGTCGGAGACCTCGCGCGCCGCCACGCCGGAGAGCGAGAAGTAGGGCGCGCCGCTCTCGGCCTTGAGCACCTCCATGTCGGTCCACCTCAGACCCCCGGGCGCTCCCAGGGCCTTGACCAGCGCCTCCTTGGCCGCGAAGCGAGCGGCGTAG
>Ga0335082_10004612_pt1 | contig 15029 bp, 12 predicted proteins | sample Lox_Sample_41_FD_206718 | JGI IMG/M metagenome (GOLD analysis project Ga0335082, IMG submission 206718) | Soil microbial communities from Loxahatchee National Wildlife Refuge, Florida, United States - Lox_Sample_4.1 | ecosystem: Environmental > Terrestrial > Soil > Wetlands | place: USA...
GTCGACGCATGCCTCGCTTGGTTCGAGGGGCGGCTGCCCAAAGCCAATCGGCTGCTCGCGAGGGCGGAGATCCTGGCTCGGCGCGAGACGTGCCCCTGGGTCCTCTGGGGCGTGGCGCGCGTACGCGCACACATGCTTCGTGACGAGGGCAACCTCGACGCCGCCCGCGACCAGGCGCGCATCGCAGAGACGCTTGCGCGCGAGCACGGCGCGGAAGCGCGCGCGCAGCTGGTGCGCAGCGAGTTCTCTCTACCCTCGCCTGTCGAAGCTCTGAAGGGCAGCTCGAGTGCCTCCAGTGCGCGCCGGTCCTCCCACCGCGCGCGCCGACAGCTCTCGTCCCTCCTCCACGTCGCGCGCGCCCCCTACGGCCAGCTTCGACGCGAACAGCAATGTGCCGCGATCGTGGACGACCTGGTGCGCGAGCTCGCCGCCGATCGAGCGTTCATCCTCTTCGAGCCCCCGGACGACGTCGCCTCCCTTCTGTCGCTCGGTCGGAGCCGTCTCGGCGAGACCCTGCCCGCCGCTAGCGGATGGCGCGAGAGCTTCATGCGTGCGGCGATGCAGCACGCCGATCCGTGGATTGCAGCGCTCCCCGACGAGCTTTCGCCCGAGAACGCCCCCGACCGAAAGCGCGTGCTCGCCGTGCCGCTCCTGCTCAACGAGCGCGTCGTGGGCTCCCTCTGCGTCGAGCGCAGGACGGTCGAGGCGCCGTTCGATCTCGACGACCAGGAGCTGCTCATGATCCTCGCGCACCAGGTGCCCCTGGGCCTCGAGCTCTCGCGGCTGCTCGAGCAGCGCGACAGCCTCCAGGCGTCGTTCCAGCAGGCCCAGAAGATGGAAGTCGTGGGGCAGCTCGCGAGCGGGGTCGCGCACGACCTGAACAACATGCTCAACGCGATCGCCGGTGGCATCGACGCGCTACGTATGGACGGTCTCGCCCCGCAGGCGGTCGAGGACATGCAGATGATCGAGGACGGCTACCGCCGCGCGAGCCGTCTCACGCGCAAGCTGCTCTCGATGTCGCGCGACCAGCCGTTGACGCTCGCGAGCACCGACGTGAACGCGCTCATCAAGGGCCTGGAGCCGATGATGAAGCGGCTCGTCTCGACGCAGCCGCACGTGGACGTCGTGCTCGATCTCGACCTCCGCGCTCATCCGGCCGTGACCGACGAGACGTCGTTCGATCAAGCACTCGTCAATCTCGTCATCAACGCGCGCGACGCCATCACCGGGCGAGGCAAGATCACCATCTCGACGCGCAACGAGGTGCTCGGCGCGGATGCCGTGCGCCACGGCGCGCAATCCGAGGGCGACTACGTCGTGATCGAGGTGTCCGACACCGGCTCCGGCATCCCGCCCGAGGTGCTGCGACGGATCTACGAGCCGTTCTTCACGACGAAGCCGGCCGGCAAGGGCACCGGGCTCGGTCTGACGATGGTCTACGCCTTCGTGAAGCAGTGCGGCGGTTACCTAGAGGTCGAGAGCCACGTCGGCCAGGGCACGGCCTTCCGCATCTACCTGCGGCGCGGCGAGCCGATTCACCTCATGAGGCGCAGCTCGGGGCAGGCGAAGCCGCGTGCCGTTCCGGGCGTTCACAAGCCCGCGATGATCCTCGTCGTCGACGACGACCCCACGATCCGCGAGCTGACACGCGACCAGCTCCAGGAAGGCGGCTACCAGGTCGTGACGGCGTCGGGCTCGTCGGAGGCGCTCAGCCTCGTGCAGTCGAAGGGGGCCGAGATCGCGCTCGTCGTCCTCGACATGAACATGCCCGAGATGACGGGGCAGGAGCTCGGCAAGCGGCTCGCCGACATGAATCTTCCTGCGAAGGTGCTCTTCGTGACCGGGTACGCCCCGGAGCAGGTCGCCGAGTGGACCGGCGTCGAACCGGACCGGATGCTCCAGAAGCCCTTCAGGCTGGCCGACCTGCTCGACCGCGTGCGGAACCTGCTCGACGCCTGAGTCTCCTCAGGCCCAGGCCCAGCAGCGCGAGGCCGGCGCTCAGGGCGAAGTCTCCCTGCGCGGCTCGTGCGCCCATTCTGCACGCGCAACCCGATGGGCTCCCGTTTCCCGAGGACGCGCCGTTGCCCTCCGCCGCTGCGCCGTCCACGCCGGCATCGACCCCGGAGCCGCCGCCGCCGCTCCCCGAGTCACGCGACAACGCCGCATCGGCGCTTCCCCCTCCGCCGGCGTCTCCACCGCCGCTCGTTCCACCGTCTGCCCCGCTGGGCGGGCACGCCAGCGTGACGGGCGGCGAAGTGCCCGCATCCCCGCCCGCGCAGTTCCGCGCCTGACCGAAGGAGGTCCACCTGTCCGTCAGCCGCGTGTCTCCCGCGGGATCAGCGGCCTCTCCGTAGAGCCCCCCGAGCTGCTGCCGGAGCGACACGAGCGCCGACGTGCCGCCCGCCACGTCCGGCTCGAACTCGGAGCCCTCGGTCCAGTCGTCCCACGTCTCCATGACGAGCCCCGTGGTCCCCTTCGCGTGGAAGTAGTCGAACTCCCCGAGCAGCACTTGCGGATCGCGTGCGTCGCCCGCCGGAAGCTGCCGCTCGGTGCATCCGCCCCAGTCCTCGGTGTAGTCGTCGAAGCCCGGCGTGGCGGCGCCGAACACGACGCGACCCGGGTACTGCCCCACCGCTCCGTAGAGCGGGTCGTGCATCCCCGCCGTCCACGCCTGCGCGTGCGCCCGCACCGTCGACCCCGAGGTGCTCGCCCAGTCGAGCTGGATCCACGGCGAGATCCCGTCGAACACCCCGAAGTACGCCGTCTGCGTCGCGTTCTGGCTCGACACCACGAAGTAGAAGTCGGTGCCCGCCGTGTTGCGCGCATTCTGCAGGATGGTCCCCCACTCGGTCGGTGTGAGGTGCGCCGGGTCCATGTACACGTAGAATAGCGGCTTGCCGTTCAGCTTGAGCGCCGACGGGTGAGCGAGCGCCATCGTGGCCATGTCGACGAGGTCCTGAGTGAGAGCGTCCTCGCAGTTGTGCTTCGGGTTGCCGCTCGTGTCGTTGCACGCGCCCAGGCCCATGTTGGTCCCGAAGTGGAAGTAGAACGTGGCGTCGTCGGCCGGGATGATCACGCCGTCCATGTGCGCGGCGTCGGCCTCCTTCAGGAACGCCTGCGTCGCGTCGTAGGCGATCTCGCACGTCGTGCACGACGGGTTGCCGGCATGCGCCGACGTGTCGTGCGTCCCATTCATCTGCACCGCCCACGCGTCGATCCTGGCGCCGTCGTCGCACGCGCGGCGGACGTTCGAGAGCATCAGGCCCACGCGCCGAAGGCCCTCGGCGTCCTGGGCGCTCGCCGAGTAGATGCCCGCCAAGGGTCTGCGTCGCGACGCCATGTCGCGCTGCGGGGTACCCATCTGCAGGCAAGTGTCCCCGGTGCCCTTCAGCACGCAGTTGCTGCAGGTGGCCGGGGCGTTCGTGGTCACGCAGCCGCCGCCCCACTGGGTGTTGCCGTACGACGGATCCGGGCCCGCGCCCTGAGGGTCGCCGTGCGGGATGCCGAACCAGCTCATGGAGAACATGACGGCGAGGTGCGCCGGCATCCGCATGGCCAGGTCGAAGACGTGGGTGATCACGCACCCGGGTTCTAGCACGCGGTCTGCAAAAAGCTGCCGCGCGGGCTAGGCGTCCGCGTCCACGTACACCTCGCGCTCTCCCGGCACCACCAGGACCGCGCAGCTCACTCCACGCACGATCCGCTCCACGGGCGACCGGAACACGCGCCTTCGATCACGCGGCCGGCTCCCCATGACGATCAACGTCGGTGAGTAGCGCGCGCACGCGGCGACGACCGCGCGCGCGATGTCGTCGGCGCGCACGGCTTCCACGCGCACGCGCGAGCTGCTGCCCGGCACCACGGCGTCCGCGAAGCGTTGCATGTGCTCGAGCGACTCGCCGACCACGTCACTCCGTCCCCACGGCACACCCGTGTGGTCCAGGAACTCGTCGTTCCCGTCGGCCCCAGCAGCGTGGAACAGCACCACCTCCGAGCCCCACCGCTCCGCGATGCGCATGGCGAGCGCGTACGCCGCGTGTGCGCCGGAGGAGAAGTCAATCGGGACGAGCAGCCGGTCGAACGGGTTGGTCGCGGTAGCGGTCGCGCCCAGGCTCGCGGGCTCCTGCGTGGCGCTCGTGCTCGGCTCGGTCATCAGGGGCTACCTGGGGCGAAGTCGCTGACGCCGCAAGGGGTCATTCGATATACCGGACGCGTGAAGGAACCCGTGCGCGCGCTCCTTCGGCGGATGAGTCGCCTCGTGGTGGGCGCCGACCCGCGCGCCTTGCTCTGGTTCGTCGGCCCGACCGCGCTCGGCCTCGCCATCGACCTGGTTCTTCGCGCACGCGCTCTCGCCGGCTACGCCCTGCAGGGCAAGGCGATCTACGGGAGCTCCCTCCTCGTGAGCGCCGGATTCTGGATGCTGCCGCTCTGGACCGCCGCACGGCTCCACTCGGTGCGCTCTGCCAGAGTGCGCCGGGGCGCCCTCGCGGCGCTCGCGGCGCTGTGGATCCTGCCGTTCGCGACCTTCTGCTACGGCGGGCAGATCCTCTACCACCGCGTCTTCGCGTCCTACATGGGCCGCGACACGCTGCGCCTCGGCATCGCCTTGCGGGGCACCGTGCACGAGTGGTTCGACGCGTGGGGCGGCCCCTGGCTCATGGCGGCGATGCTCGCCGCAGGCGCGCTCGTCACCTGGGGCGCCTTACGCATCGCGCGCACCGCGTCCCCGCGGGTCAGGGGTCACGTGCCGGTGCTCGCCGTCGTCGTCTTCGTGGGCGCGTTCGTCTGCTTCTGGACCGACAACGTGGACAGTCGCTTCCTCCAGGCCGCCACGCCCGATGCGTGCTTCGTCCACGGCTGCGTGCACGCCTTCCGCATGGCGGTCACCGGCCAGTGGCACCGGAGGCAGGGCGTGTCGCTCCGCACGCCCGCGCCTCTCCCCGACGGCCTGACGAGCTCGCGCGCCCATCCGCCGAACGTGCTCGTGGTCCTGACCGAGAGCGTGCGCGCGGACGCCATGTGCTCCGACCCGCCTCCCGGCTGCCGCGACCCTTACTTGGACGAGAGCGTCCCGGATCGCATCTCGCTGGGGCGCGCGACGTCGCAGACCCCCAACACCTTCAGCGCCTCCGTCCTGCTCTGGACCGGAGTCGTCCCGACCGCCGACTTCGCCGCCGCCCACAGCGCGCCGGTGCTCTGGGAGCTCGCGCGGGCTGCTGGCTACCGCACGGCGTACGTGTCCTCGCAGAACCCGGAGTACGAGGACTTCGGCACCTTCACGCGGAGGGCGGGCATCGACAACCTCGTCACTGCGCTCGACCTGGGCGGCATGGCGCAGGAGCAGGTCGGCGCGCCGGACGAGCGGGCGGTCGAGGCGATGCGCGCGTTCGTCCGCTCGGTGCCCGACGGCACGCCCTACTTCGCCGTGCTCCACCTGTCGAACACGCACGCGCCGTACCGCATCGACCCGGATCTGGTGCCGTACTCTCCCCAGTCGGCCGACCCGCTCGGCGACGTGAACGCGTTCCACAATCGCTACCGCGACGGCGTGCGGCTGCAGGAGCGAACCCTCGCCCCGCTGCTGCGCGAGGTGCGCACGTCATCGGGTTGGGCGAACACTGCGGTGCTCTTCGTTTCCGACCATGGCGAGCAGTTCCGCGAGCACGGCGGGCTCTATCACAACCACTCGCTGTTCGAGGAGGAGGTCCGCGTTCCAGGATGGATCGCGGCAGGAGCGCAGGCTCTCTCGGGCGCGCAGCGAGCGGCGGTCGCCACCTACGCCTCCCGACGCACCTACATGCAGGACGTGCACGAGACGATCGTCGACCTCTTCGGCCTCGAGGAGGCGCGTATGTCGCTGCCCTTCGCCACCCTCGTCACCGGGCGCTCGCTGTTGCGCCCGTGGTCGGGCGAGCCCACCATGCTCCTCGCCACGTCGACCGCCGTCTGGGAACCGGACGACGCGCGCTACGGCGTCATGCGCGGTGAGCTCGCGCTGTTCGGCGGGCCCGATGGCGCCTGGCGGTGCTTCGACGTCGCGCACGACCCTTCCGAGCGCGCTCCTCACCCGGCGAGCGCCTGCGGCGATCTGGCGTCGATCGCGACCAGCGCCTTCTCGGCTCAGAAGTAGCCGTCGACGCGCAGCCCAGTGGGCGTGACGACGAGCGCCGCGCCCGAGTCGGGAGTGCTCTTCGGCATCGACAGGACGAACAGCGTCGCGCCGACGGCCAGGCCGGCGATGCCCACGCCGAGTCCCACGTTCGCGACGACCTGCTGCGTCTTGCCGGAGGAGATCTCGCCGTTCTTGCTCGCCGGACAGGGGCCGCCGTTGCACGCCTTGTCCAGGTCGTCGTACGTCGACTTGGCCATGACGGCGAAGATGCCGAAGGTGAGGAGGCCTGCGGCTCCGACGCCTCCCGCCACGTAAGCCCACGGGCGAAGCGACGCTCGGCTGCTGCCCGTGTCCACCGGCGGAGGAGGTGGCGGTGGTGGTGGGGGAGGGGCGGCCGGCACGGCTTCGCCCGACATGGCGTCGATGGGCAGCGTCATCTTCTGTCCCGCGGCGAGCGTCACCGTTCGCTTCGCGGGCGCGTGACCCGGCGTCGACACCACGACGTCGGTGGCCCCCGGCGTGACCGGGGCGGGCTCGGGCCACGCTGCGCGCCGAATCTCCTCGCCCCCGATGGTGACGGCCGTCGCATCCGTCGGGTTCTGCACGTCGAGCGTCACGAATCCCAGCTTCGGCTCGATCTCGTTGCGCTCGTTCGTCGCGGCGTCGAAGGCCTTCTGGTAGCGGTTGTCCTGCCCGAGGAGCTCCTTGGCCTCCACCGCGGTTCGTCCGAACTCGACGTACGCGGCCACGAGCTTGCCCGCGGCACGCAGGCATCGGGAGATCTCGAGGCGGGTGTTGGGACTGGCCACGATCTCGTGCGACGCACGGAACTCCGCGAGAGCGCCCGCGTAGTCCTTCTTTCCCAGGAGCTCCTTGCCACGCGCGAAGCGTTGCTGCGCCTGCTCGCGCTGGACCGGCGTCGCGGCGTCGGGCAGGACGCCGTCGGCGAGCGCGATCCTCGTCGACGTGGAGCAGAGCGAGACGGCCAGGAGCATCGCTGCGAAACGTGCTCGCAATCAGATTCCCTCCGGTTCGTACTTTGGACGTGGTGGCGGTCGCACGACGGGCGCCTGGGGCGCGGCCGGGACGGGTGCGGTCTGCGCAGGCGTCGGCTCCTGACCGCGCGGCGCGGGCGGCGCCTCGCTCGCGGGAGGCGTCGACTGCTGCGCCGGAGGGGGAGGAGGCTCGGCGTAGGCGCTCTGGCTGTCCGCCGGAGGCGCGGGAGGCGCCGCGGAGGTCGCTGCCGTCGGGGCGACGGCGACGGGAGCGCTTGCGGACGGCGCAGGCTTCGCAGTTGCCGTCTGCTCCGGCCCGCGCAACGCGAGCCACCACACGACGGTAGCGGCGCCGAGCACCACGGGCACGGCGAGAAGCGCCAGCGTCCTGGCGTGCGATCGCGGTCGCGGGGCGAGAGGCGGCGAGTCCAGCGGAGTGACCACCGGCGGGACTGCTGGCGCGGGCGACTGTGCGCGCGTGTCTGCCGGGGGCGGGACCGGTACCTCGCCGAGTCCGCGTTCCAGCTCCTCGGGTACGCGCGCCGCCAGCGGTATCGGCATGGCGACGAGCGGCGTCGGCACCGAGATCCTGGGCGGCGCTGGAGGCGCGAGCTTGGGCATGGGGGCCGGAGCGACGGCTGGCGGGGGTGGCTTCGTCGTCGCTGTGGGCTCCGGCGGGTCCGAGATCCGGATCTCTTCTTCGACCTCCACCGGCTCGATGGGCTGCGCCGCCGTCGTCGTGGACACCTCTCCCTTTTCGAGCTGCTCACGCCTGGTTCGGATTCGATCTCCGAACGCGCCGCGCACGTGCGCCGCGACCCGGGGGGCCGGAGGGAGCTTGGGGCCGGCGACTCGGCGGATCTCGGCCGCCATCGCAGCGGCCGAGGCGAAGCGCTTCGACGGATCCGCCGACAGCGCGCGCGCGGTGACCCCAGCCAGGGGCGCTGCCCAGGCGTTGCCCTCGGGGATCGTCGGCAGCGGAACGCGTCCGCTGAGCAGATGCGTGACGATCGCCGCCGGCTGCGTGTTCGGGAAGAGTGCGCGACCGCTGAGCAGCTCCCACAGGACGACGCCGACGCCGTAGACGTCCGCGCGGGCGTCGGCCGACTCGTCGGCGAGCAGGATCTCGGGCGCCAGGTACGCGCTGCCTGACTGCCCGGCGCCCGCGGTAGCCGAGCGCAAGCGCGCCGTGCTGACGACGCGCGACGTCCCGTCTAGGCCCACAACGATGCACTCGGGCGTGAGCTCACCGTGCACGAGCTTCAGCGGCTCGCGCTTGGCGTCACGCAGGTTGTGGATCGCGCTGAGGCCCGTGAGCGCGTCGACCAGCACCCGCAGCGCGACCTCGAGAGGAGGTCGAGGCTCCGCCGCGACCACCTCCAGCCAGCGCACGCCGTCGACGTAGTCGCTGACGACGGAGACCTCTTCGCCCGAGATGACGACGTCGCGCACGCGTCCGACGTTGGGGTGGTCGAGCGTCGCGATTCGCCGCGCATCGCGGATCCAGTCCGCGATTTCCTGGTCGCCGTACTCGCCGCCGCGGGTCACGCGCTCCACGACGACGAGACGCGGCTGGCTTCCGGCGGACGCATCGAGCGCGGCCCACGAGGGAACCACCCGCGCGCCGAGCGGGCGCACGAGACGGAAGCGCTCCGCGGGCGTCCCCCCGTGAGCGTCGGCCGAAGACTGAGCCGCCAAGCTTCCAATAGGGTACACCGGACGGCCGCGGGTGCTCGCATGTGCGGGAAATGTAGGACAAGGCCGGTCGCCCCGTCCCGCGCCGGGTAGGGCCCTTTGGACAACCCCGGGGCGCGCGTCTAGAAACCCCCCGTGCGCGTCGGCGGCTTCGCTCGGTTTGCCTGGGGCGTTCTCGCGTACGACCTGGCCGTGGTGGCCTGGGGCGCGTACGTCCGGGCCACCGGGTCCGGCGCGGGATGCGGCCGCCACTGGCCGCTTTGCAACGGTGAGATCGTCCCGCAGTCGCCGAAGACTCAGACGCTCGTCGAGCTCTCTCACCGCGTCTCGAGCGGCGTCGCGCTCGTGCTGGCCGCGGCACTGCTCGTGTGGGCTCTCAGGGCGTTCCCCCGGGGCCACCTGGTTCGTAAGGGTGCCGCGGTGGGCATGGGCCTCATGCTGATGGAGGCCGGGATTGGCGCCGCCCTCGTGCTCTTCGAGCTCGTCGCGCACGACGCATCCATGAAGCGGGCGCTCAGCGTGAGCCTTCACCTCGGCAACACGTTCCTGCTGCTGGCGGTGACCGCGCTCACGGCGTGGTGGGCATCGGGTGGCGCCCATCCGAGCGTGCGCGGGCAGCGGGCCGTCGTGCCGCTCCTGGCCGTGCCCCTCGTGGCGATGTTCTTCGTCGGCGCGAGCGGCGCCATCACGGCGCTCGGGGACACTCTCTTCCCGCCGTCGTCGCTGGCCGCAGGGCTCGCGCAAGATCTGGCGCCGGGCGCTCACGCCTTCATCCGGCTTCGAGCCCTCCATCCCTTGCTCGCTTCCCTCACCGCAGGAGTGATCGTCGTCGCGTCCGGACTGGTGCGCGCACTGCGGCCCTCGAAGGCGGTCCGTGTACTGTCGCGCGTCGCTGCGGTGCTCGCGATCGCGCAGGTCGCCGCCGGGCTGCTCGACGTCGCGACGCTCGCGCCCGTGTGGCTCCAGCTCGTTCACCTCGTGATGGCCGACGCGGTGTGGGTGGCGCTCGTTCTCCTCGCGGCGGCTGCACTCGCGTGCGAGCCGAGCGCGGTACACTCTCAGTCGGCCGTCGAAGCCGTCACCGCGCGTCCCTGAGCTGCTGCACGCGGAATACGCGCCCCCAGAGCGGGTAGCTCCAGCCGAGGAACACCGCGTGGCTCGTGGCGAGGCGCACGAGCCAGTAGAGCGGACGAGCTCCCGGCACGAGGCGCAGCACGATGTCGTACAGGAGCCCGTTGAGCGCGAGCGCCACGAGCTCGACCGCGGTGTAGCCAGCCGCCTGCTTGCCGACGTGCCCCGCCTGCGCGCGGAAGGCGAAGTGCCGGTTGCCCACGAAGTTCACGACGCCGCCGACCACCAGGGCTGGCACGTTCGCGACGCGCGGGTCGACATGCAGAACCGACACGAGCAGCGCGAGCGTCGCGACGTCCGACGCCGTGGCGGCGATGCCGGCGATCCCCGCACGCAGGAGCTGCATCGCCTTGGCCCACATCGCCGTGTGTGGGTGCAACGGCCGGGCCGTCCGCGGCGTTCCCGATTTCGCCGACTTGCAGGCGCGCGAGCTGCGCGCGCCCCTTCGCACCGCGCCTTCCTATTTCGCGGGACGGCCCGTGCGCTCGTCCTCTTCCGCGACCTCGGCCAGACCCGCGAGGTCGGCGAGCGGGATGGGATGGATCGGTGGTCGCGGCGTGATGGGCAGCGCCGCGCTGCCTCCGCGCTCGACGAGGAGCCGCGCACAGAGCGCCACGCACCACTTTCCCTGGCACCAGCCGGTGCCGAAGCCGGTGTACCGCTTGAGCGACTCGAGGTCGCTGTGGCCGCGCGCGATGGCGTCCTCGAGGTCGTGCAGGGTCACGTCCTCGCAGCGGCACGCGAGCGTCTTGCTCACGTCAGGTTCCCTCGTACTCGCAGCGCGACTCGCACGTCTCGCAGACGGTGATGCGCACGAGCGGCGAGAGGGTCGGCTTGATGCGGTCCCAGATCCAGCGCGCGAGGACCTCGCTGGTGGGGTTCTCGAGGCCCTCGACCTCGTTGAGGTAGTGGTGGTCGAGCTTCTCGTGCAGCGGCTTCCACGCGTCGTAGAGGTGCTGAAAGTCGAACAGCCAGCCGGTCTGCTCGTCGACCGGACCGGCGACCGCCAGCTCGACGCGGAAGCTGTGGCCGTGCAGGCGCGCGCACTTGTGGCCGGCCGGGACGCGCGGGAGGCGGTGGGCCGCTTCGAAGCGGAACTCGTGCACGAGCCGGACATTCATGGTAAAGGGCCAGCCCCTCCGAGGGACTGCCGCCATGTACATCATCCTTTCGAAAGAGCCGCGCAAGCCCAATCGCAACAAGAGCAAGCGCTTCCGCGCCAAGCTCAAGGCGAAGGACAAGGCGCGCCGCAACCGCGTCTACCAGCAGGCGAAGGCGTAGGCGCGCGCTAGAAGCCCGACGTCTGTACGCTGTCCTTCGGCTTGGAAGAGACGGCCGGCGCGGGCTTTGGCGATGGGGCGGCGACCGCCCCGCGCCCCGTGTATCGCGGAGGCGAGGGCGCTGCAGTAGCGCTGGGTGCCGCAGCACTGCCCGATGGAGCCGCAGCGACGGAGTCGGTCGGGGCAGGCGGCGTGCTCGTCGACGGCGGCTCCGACGTGATTGCGGCGGCGCTCGCGGTGACGGGTGGCGTCGCGTGCTCGGCGGGCGTGTGTCGGCTGCCGAAGAACACGACCGCACCCACGACGACCACTGCTCCGACGATACCTCCGAGGTAGAGGGAAGCGCGCGATGAAGTCCGCGCGCCTGCCGTGGGGGGCGCCGGGCGCGGCGGCAGCGCGGGCTGCTGCGCCACCGTCGCGGCGAGAGTGGGCTCGAGGGCCCGCTGGGTGGCGGCGTATGCGGTCTTGCCCATCGCTCGTTCCGCTTCGGAGCCGGTTTGCGGCGCGGGCATCGTGAACGCGGCAGGAGACGGGTCGGCCGCCTGCCGCACGGAGGGGACCGAGACGCCCCCCGTGGTCGAGGCGTCGACCGTCGCGGCCTCTGCTCGGTCGGAGGGGGGTGGCCGGAGCGACGACGCCGGCAGCCGCGAGAACAGCTCGTTGGCCGCCGTGCGCGCCGTGATCGAGGTCGACGCGGGAAGCCGCGCAACCTCGCGGTCGAGCGCATCGGCCAGCTCGGTGGCGGTCTGGAAGCGATCCTCGCGTCGCCGCGCCATCGCGCGCTCGACGACGGCAGCGACGCCGCCGGGCACCGTCGGCAACGTCTCCGACATGCGCGGGCGCTCGCCCGTGATGATCTGGACGACCAGGTTGTTGTACGTGTCCGCCGAGAACGGCGGCGAGCCCACGAGGCACTCCCACAGCACGACGCCGAGCGCATGGATGTCGCTGCGTCCGTCGATGGTCTTGTCGCTCGCCGCCTGCTCGGGGCTCATGTACAGCGGCGAGCCGAGGACGGCTCCCGTCTGCGTGAGCCCGGAGCTCACCTCGGGCCCGCCCGAGGTGCCGCTGGCGCTCGCAATCTTGCTGATCCCGAAGTCGAGCACCTTCGGCACGATCGCGCCCGTCCCCGGCCGGTGGAGGAAGATGTTCGCCGGCTTGAGGTCGCGGTGGACGATGCCCTTGTCGTGCGCGAGGGCGAGCGCCCGCGCGGAGTCGGCGATGCTTTCGAGCACCATGCGCGGGGGAAGGGCCCCGATGCGCCGCACCAGGATGTCGAGCGAAGCCCCGTCGAGGAGCTCCATCACGAGATACGGCGCGCCCCCGAGCTCCGAGGCCGTGCCGACGTCGAATATCTCGATGACGCTCGGGTGGCGAAGCTTGCCGGACACCTTGGCTTCCTGGAAGAAGCGCGCGAGCAGGCTCTGGCTCGAGGCGCACGACGCGTGAAGAAACTTGATGGCGAAATCGCGCTCGGTGACCGTGTGCACCGCCTGCCAGACGGACCCCATCCCGCCCGCACCGAGCTCCTTGACGATCCGGTACTTGCCGGCGACGAGCGCTCCAATCTGCATGTGCGAGTGCGAGAAGCGGTGGCCCCTCACTATCTCACGGGGGCGGCCCTACGCACGAGCCCCGGGGTTCGCGTACGATGAGCGGCGTATGCGCGCGGGACTCGGTTCGCTGGTCGCGGCGGCGACGGTGTGTGCGGTCGTCGCATGGGCTCCGTGGGCGCGCGCTCAGGAGCCTGGGGACGTCGCAAAGGCGGAGCAGTCGTTCAAGCAGGCGCTCGCCGACGAGCAGGCGGGGGCCTGGGACAAGGCGCTCGGCGAGTTCACCCGGGCGGGCCAGCTCGCGCACAAGCAGACGCCGCAGCTCCTCTATCACCTGGGCGTCTGCAACGCGAAGCTCGGGCACCTGCTCGCCGCGCGCGAGCAGCTGCGGGCGGCCGCGGACAGGGCGCAGCAGGAGGGGCTCGAGAACGTCATGACCCAGTCGAAAGCGCAGCTCGCCGACGTGCAGCCGCGCATCGCTGGGATCACCCTGACCAGGCCGGGGCAGGGCACCGTGGCGGCAGTGACCGTGGACGGCGCCGACGCGACGGCGAAGCTCGGCACGCAGATCGATGTCGACCCGGGACAGCACGCAGTGCACGTGACGTACGCCGACGCGGCGCCTCAGGACGTCAGTGTGAAGCTCGCGGAGGGAGAGCGCCGCGACCTGGTGATCCCTACGCCCGCGTCGGCCGCAGCGGGCCCGACGACCGCGCCGACGCGCGACGTGCCCACACCGACAGGCAGCGGGTCTCCGGAAGCTCCGGCGGTGCAGTCGGGAGGATCGACGCGCACGATCGGCTGGGTCCTCGTGGGCGGCGGCGCAGCGCTCGTCACCGGCGGCGTGGTGATGTGGATCCTGAGGGGCAACGAGATCTCGACCTTGAACGGCGAGTGCCACCCGACCGCTCAGGATTGCCCCACGTCGGCGCAAGGCGACATCAGCAACGGCAAGCTCTACGACGCGCTCGGCATCACCGGGTTCGTCGCGGGCGGCGCCGCGGCGCTCGCGGGCGCAGGGCTCCTCGTCTTCGGCGGATCGCACGGGGACGGTGCTACGGGCTTCACCGTGGGACCGATGCTCGCCCACGGCGGAGGCGGCCTCCGCGTCACCGGGGCCCTCTGGTGACGAGGCGCACGGCCGCGGCGTCTCTCGCTGCGCTCGCTGCGACGGCGGCCGGGTGCTTCCCGGACTACGCCATCGGCAACGGGAGCGACGGCGGCGGGGACGGGGAGAGCGGCAGCAGCAGCGGCAGCGGGGGAAGCAGCGGCAGCAGCAGCGGAGGACCGGACGGCGGGAGCGACGGCGCGGGCGACGCGACCACGGAAACCGGCGACGACGCGATGATGGACGCCGCCACGGACGTCCAGGGCGACCGGAGCGACGGCAGTTACACGCTCGACGCCGGCGACGGCGCCATCTTGTCCGGCATGGTCGCGGTCGACGGTGGCGCATTCACGTTCCCCGTCTACGTGGGAGGCGGCGACATCACCGCGTACGCGAACCTCGACTACCAGGTCGCGATCGATCGCACCGAGGTCACCGTCGGCGAGTTCACCGCCTTCGTCCAGGCCGGCCTTCCGCTGCCGTGCGGCGACGGCGGCGTGTGCTCGCTCGATCCGAGCGGCCCCTACGCGAGCTCGATGCTCTGGGACCCGTCGTGGAACGGGATGGCGCAGAGCGACGCCTACGTCAACGGAAGTGCGACCTGCACGTCCGACCTCGGGTCCCCGATCATCACGTACAACACAAACGGGAGCTACCCGATCACCTGCGTTCCCTGGCAGCAGGCGCTCGCGTACTGCGCATGGCTGGGCAAACGCCTGCCGACCGACACCGAGTGGCGCTTCTTCGCGACGGGTGCCGGGACGCGCCCGACGTACCCTTGGGGGTCGACGTCGCCCGACTGCAGCTACGCGACCGGGGACTTCGACGGCGGGCGGTGCGGCTTCCCCGTCGTCGTGGGCCACGCGAACCTGGGGGTCAGCAAGGACGGCGTGTACGACCTCGTCGGCTCTCTCTCGGAGTGGCTCTGGGACCAATGCAGCGCGAGCGGCAACTACGGGTACCCATTCGACGCGGGCACCGACTACCTCGGGCCGACCGGCGCCGCCGGGGGAGGCTCCGCCGATCGTCTGTGGATCCCCAGCGACTGGAGCGACCAGGCGAGCAGCTACTTCGGGTCCGACCGATCCGGCGCCGGCTCCGCCGACACCACCGTCGGCTACGACAACTGCGGTTTCCGCTGCGCGCTGACCA
>Ga0335082_10004614_pt1 | contig 15027 bp, 17 predicted proteins | sample Lox_Sample_41_FD_206718 | JGI IMG/M metagenome (GOLD analysis project Ga0335082, IMG submission 206718) | Soil microbial communities from Loxahatchee National Wildlife Refuge, Florida, United States - Lox_Sample_4.1 | ecosystem: Environmental > Terrestrial > Soil > Wetlands | place: USA...
GCCAAAGCTCCCCGCCATATCCCGCAGATGGGCGGCCACATGCGCGAAGATGGCCGCGCCCGCCTTGGAATCTGATGCCCCGCGGCCATGCAGCCACTGCCCGATGATCTCCCCGGACAGCGGGGGGTAGGTCCAGGCGGCCTCATCACCGAACGGGGCGGTATCCAGGCAGGCATCCAGCACGTACCGGGGACCGGGACGGCAGCCGGGCACCTCGCACATCAGCGCAACCGTCGCTCCGTCCGGGCCGGCCAGCCGGCGGCAGGCCAGGCCGTGCCCGGTCAGCCAGCCCGCCATGGTCTCCAGGACCGGATCATAAGAGTCGATCCCGCCCCGGCTGGGAACCCGCACCAGCTCACGCGTCAGCGTGACCACATCCGCGAAATCCTCGCTGGCGGCCCGCAACGTGTCGATCGCTGCTCCCTTCGCCCCTGTCATGCCGGACCCATGCCGTCCCGGACTGCCCCCAGATCGCGGATCACCACGGCGGCCTGTATCCGCCGGGCTGCCGCGGACGTCTGCCGGCCGTGATCGACCAGCCGGGCCGCCGCGGCCGGGCCGGCCACCACCCCGCTGCCGGACGCCTCATGAGAGGTCAGCGACGGAACCGGCACGATCGCCATCTCCTCGCTCGCGCAAAAGAACCGCTCCGGTGAACTGCCAGTATCCTCCACCAGGCCGATATACAGCGTCTCGACGCCCAGGCCATGGTCGGCCGGGTTCCTCGCTCCACCAGCCGGGCCAGGTGATCCTTCAGCACCTGATGACGGGGAGGGCCGGGTGTTATCCGGCATCGCGGGGACTCCTGCCGGGTAGCGTGGCGTGGTGCGGGTTCGCGTGACGGGAATCGTGATCGAGGACGGCCGGCTGCTCCTCCTCAACCAGGACACACCTAATACAGGCCGGTCCTGGAGCCTGCCGGGCGGGAAGCAGGAAGATGGCGAGACGCTGGCCGGGGCGCTGATCCGGGAGATGAAAGAGGAGACCGGGCTCGATATCGAGCCGGGCCGGCTCCTGTACGTGTGCGACCACCTGCCCGGCGACGGCACGCATGTCGTGCACATGACGTTCGAGGCCCGCCGCACGGGCGGGACAGCCGGGGAAATCGCGTCTGGGGCCGACACGACCCCGATCCGTGGCGTGGAATTCGTCCCGGTGTCCAAGCTGACCTCGCTCGGGTTCAGCGACCGGTTCGCGGAGCTAGTCACGGCCGGATTCCCCGGCGCCGGCTCCTACATGGGGCCGAAGTCCGCGATCGGCCTGTAGCGCCTCCAGCGCACCGGCCAGGGCTTCATCAAGGTCACGCTGGTTTCGGCCAGCCGGATGGCGCTTCTTCGTGCGAGGGTCGATGACGGGCGGGTGCATCACGGCTGTGGGGATGCTGGTCAGACCCTGCCCGGTGTACCAGCGGCGCGCCCATCGCAGGATCGCGCTGCGGCGTGGCCGCCACTCAGGGCAGAGCTGGGACAGCACATCGGCGCTGAATCGTTGCGGAGCCCGACCCACACGGGGTCATCGAGCATCCTGGTCCCGTGGAACTCGCCGGGACCGGGTCCGGGCAGGTCCAGGGCGTCGGCCAGGATCGCTGCCGCCGCCCGGGTCGGACCGCCGCCCGTGTAGCCCCACAAGAACCCGCCCTCGCCTGGCTGGGGCAGCAGTTCACGCAGGACCGTGACATCCTGACGCTCGGTGGGACCCGATTCCATCTCCTCGACGAGGATGTGAGCCTCATCATCGCCGCCGTCGATGCCGTGATACGTCCAGTCGCCGGGTACCTCACCCATCGCGATCCCTCCGTTACGTTTCCGTCCCTCTATTCTGTTATCTGTCTATACCGCCGCACCGTCCAGCCCAACCGGGGCACCGGCGCACGCTGGCGAGGGCAAGCGCGTGGCGATTTCAGGCTTCACCAGCCGTGATACCGCGTAACCGGGCGGTCGTCTCAGCACCTGCCTGGACGGCTGTGCCCCCCGGGCGTGTCACGCACGCCGCGCCGACCGTCTCGTCGGCTACCGCTCGCGGTCCAGGAGCATGTGCGGGTAGCCGCGCCTGTGGCGCGTTCCGAGTTCTACACCGATCTTGTCTAGGGATGCTTCCAGGGCCTGAGCTGCGTCGTCCACGGTCAGGGCGTCCCCTGCGTACTCGAGTTCTATGAAGGAACCGAGGCTAGCTACTGTGTCCACCGCGACGATGACGTCGCCGAGCCGCCATTCGCGCCTGATCTTGTCCACGATGATCATCTCGGTGCAGCCGAGGGCTTCGAGCAGCTTCCGCACGGCGTCGACATCGCTTACGGCGGACTCGAATTCGTCGCAGTGCGTCGGCTCCGGGGAACCGAGCGGGAGCCAGCGTTTGAAGTTGACGGATGTACGGGAGGGAGTGCCGTGTCCGGTTTCGGTACGTATCCGCAGCCACTCTGAGACGATCTCTGCCGCGAGGAAGTCGCGACCGGGTGCGTTGAAGTAGGTGTCGACCTGCCGATGTTCCCCGAGTGGCACGGCGTCGAGTTCGGTCAGGCGCTGGACCAGGACTGCCGGATCGGGCAGTGAGTACTTGACTTCCACCTCGATATGTTTCACGCCGGATCCCGTCTACTCTCTGCGATCAGTGAGCAGCAATGCTCGCACTTGTTAGCGTGGGCGGCCCTACAAGGCCGTGGTCCCGGCCGGTAGCCTAGCCTGATGATCGCGGACGGCCCGGATCAGCGAACTTTGAGCGCGGCTGTAACCGATACGCGTTGGCGGAGGCTGAGTTCGACAGTGCACGTGCCTGGCTGGAAGAAGCACGCCCTAGCCTACGGGGGCTATCGCAGCTGAGGTATGGGCGTTTGACACAGCCTTTCAGCATGTCCTCCTGGCGCGGCTGGGTGCCGTCTGGCGGGAAGGTGGAACCCAGAGAGACTCCTCGTTTTGGCAGCGGCCCGCGAGCTGTTCGAAGAGACGAGGATCGCAGCGGAACTGGCGGGCAGTCCCGCGGCTGTGTCGGTGCGGGCTTACCGGTCAGATTGGGCCACCGGCGCTCACCTTGTCCTACGACGCGGTGGCGGAAAGGTCAATCCCGTTGAAGGCGGAAAGTCATCAATCTGCCACTGGGTTCCCTGGCTCAGGACTGGGCCGGGTTCGTCTCCCAGGACAGGCCGAGGATCCGCGGCTACGCCAGACATCTGTCTCGCGTTCGCGGGGCCATACCGTCCTGACGATCGCGGGCGCCTGAGGCGGAGGTCCGACAGGTCCGCCGCCTTCAGCGCGGACCCCTCGGTGAAGCCCGGTATTACGCCTCCGCGACGATGACAAGCCACTGGGTGATGGTGGTTTGCGGCTTGTCCAGCCTGGCGAAAGCCTTGTCCAAGATGTCCATGCGCTGTCGGTGGGTCAGCTGCCCCGGCGGACGTGCGAACAGGGGAATGGAAAGCCAGGCGCGTTTCTCTTCCAGGGTGCCCTGGTAGGCAAAGACTTCTGATGTGATGGCCGTGAACCTGGCCTCGGTCAGCTGCTTGCTGAGAACCGCGAGGGTCAGCATCGGTGCTGATGCCTGCTTCCGCGGCGCGTAGCCGTAGTCGAGCACGGCGATCGCGTTGATCAGGTCGTTCAGGGATGGCTTCGCGCGGCAGGGAGAACCACCGGGATCAGCAAGGCCGGCGAAACCTCCGCCCACGTTGAAGACGAACCGGCCGCCGGGGCGAAGGATCCGCTTCACCGCGGCGAAGGTCGCGGGTGTGTCGGTCTTCCAGATGGCAGAGTTGCATATCACGGCGTCCACTGGCTCATCGATGTGATCCGCGACGGCTTCGGCCTTGGCGGTGATCCAGGTGACTCGCGGGTCGGTGACGGTGCGGCGGCCGGCCCGTTGCATGGCTTCGGCGCTGTCGACAGAGATCACCCGTGCCCGCGAAGTCATGGTGTCCAGGAGAACGGCTGCGGTAACGCCGGTTCCGCCGCACAGATCGACGACGACCTGCGTTCCGCTGAGGTCTGCACGGGCGGCGAGGTCCTGGCTTGTCTGGGTGTAGAGCGGGTAGTCGCGGCAGAATTCGGCGTAGAGCCGGGCGTTGAAATCGTCGTTCCAGCCGTCGATCGCGTCGTGGGGCCGCATCAGTGGTTCCTCGATTCGCTTCGCGTCGTCGGCCTACCGGGGAAGGCCGCCGGGTCAGGAGAGTCGTGGACTGGGTTCAGAAGAGAAGTGCCTGAATGGTGGCCGGGGGTGAGGAGAAGTCGCCGAAGACGACGCGGCGGCCCTTCAGGACATTGAGGTCGATGACGTACCTGACTGCGTCGGGGTCATCGCTGAGCCGGGCGAGGACCACGGTGCCGGCGCATGACTCGATGCGGAATCCGTGCTCGCCTTGGCGCAGGTCGTGCGGGTAGGCCGCCCGTTCCCCTGCGGGCTGCGGGGACAAGAGCGCTGCGCCCGGAGGCGGAGGTGCCCATTCCTCCCGGATCGCGCGGATGCCCGATGCGGCCAGGACGGCCGCCGCGTCCTGGACGGCGCGTTCATGCAACTGGCGGATCCGGCCGGGGTCGGGGCTGAGCAGCCCGGTAATCTTCGCAGCACCGCGGGCGGCCTGCGGCATGCCGAGTTCGCAGCTGATCGCGTCTTCGAGGTGGCGGACAGCGCGGCCGTCTGGTGTCTTAGTGAGGTATGTCGCGCACATGGCTGCCTGCTCGTCCAGGCGCGACTTGCGGCGCGGCGCGGCTGCGGTCCCCGCCTTGGACGCTCCGTGGGCGAACGTGGCGACGTAGAGCCAGTGAGGCTGAGACATGTACGCGGCCAGGGCTGGGGTGACATGGCCGCCGTCGTGGACGTGGTGGGCGAAGCGGAACTCGTCCTGTTCAAGGCAGCGGGGGCACTGGCCGTTGCGGCCGGCCTCGGCTTGTTGCGGGCAGGGAGCCGGTTCCACGTGGAATGTGCCGGAGAACCTGTAACGTCCGGTGCAGTACCGTGCGGGACTGGCCACGCGGAGTCCGAGATCCAGCCCCATCACCTCGATCTGGCCGAGATGCCCGGTTGCATCCGCCAGGAGCAGGGCGGGTTTCCCGGTGGCCCAGGTGATGCCGTGCCATAGGTATTCCGTCGCAGTTTCCAGGTTCACGCAGGTCCGTCTTTCGTTGTCGTGGTTCCGCGCAGTATTCAGGCGAGCTGGATGCCGAGGCGTGCGGACAGGATCGCCAGGGATTCTTCCAGGACAGTGCCTGCGGCCTTGCCGGTGACATCGATGGTGACCCACGTCTGGTCGGCCTGCTGGCGCAGCTGCTCGGTGACGCTGTCCTGGTAGGCGATGAACGCATCGCCCGTTGATCCGGTGTATCCCGCTTCCAGGGAGCTGAAGTCTGGCTTGCGGGCAAGGGCCTGATCCGGCGTGACGTTCAGGAACAGGACGACCTGAGGGGCGGTGAGGTGCGCGAAGACCTGGCAGGCAACGCCGGTGGGCACTTCGGAGTTGACGGCGTACCGGGCGAGGATCTTGTGGTGGGCGTTGTCGAGGACCACGTGAGTCCCGGCCCGCAGCGCGGGCTGGATGATGTGCCGGTCCTGGAGGGTGTACCAGGCCGCGAGGGCGAACAGCCAGTAGTGGTCCCCGCTGGCGGCGCACACGGTTGTCTTGCGCCGGTAGACGACGGCGTTGACCCTATCGAGATACTCGGACAGATCCGCGCTCACCGGGACCACGGTGGTGTGCTTCCCCACGAGGATGGCGTCCTTTCCGGCGGCGTTGAGGGCCGCATGCAGGGAGGCGGCCAGCGTCGATTTCCCGGCGCCGTCGATCCCGGCCACGGCGATGAGCTTGCCGGTTCCTGGCGTCCGGGCGGTCACGGCCCGCCCCAGCGTTCGCTGAGGCCGGCTGCCCGCAGCCGCAGCCGGATGATCTCATGGATGCGGTCGAGCAGCTGTGCCCGTCGTTCGACGACCATGCTGAGCCGTTCGTTGGACAGGTCGTCTTGGTAGTGGCGGGCCAGGTTGTTGGAGATGATGTGTAGGAAGCCGAACTCGATGCCTGCGGCGCGCGCGGCGCGTCCCATGTGCCCGATCTCCGGGTCGACGAACCGGCCGTCGGCATGCCTGGCTAGCCAGGTCTTGTCTTCGAGCAGCACCGACGGCGAGGTCACGTGGGTACCCGGGCGGACGTCCGGCTGGCCGATGGCGAGGTCGCCGAAGAAGTCCCGCCATCTGACTTGCCGGCCGGCCAGGATGCTGCTGCTGCCGGTGGCCAGGCAGGTGTTGGGAGCGATCTGCGGGTCGAGTGATCCGACCTTGCCCACGTAGACGACGCGCCGGGCGCCCAGCGCCGCCAGCCGGGCGACGACCCGGCTGGCGACATCGCCCCAGATGCTGTGCAGGTACCCCAGGTAGAGCACCTGGTACCCGTCGATGTCCGCGCGCTGCCACGCGTAGCCGTGGCCCGGCGTCCACGGCCCGCTGCCGGCGAGGCGGCTCAGTCCCCAGCCGATGACGACGAGATCGTCCGCGGACGCGTCGACGTCGAGCCGGGCGGCGGCAGCGCGGCACAGCGGTTCGCCGGGGAGCTGGTAGTGGACCTGGCCGCGGTACCTGCCGGTCATGTTCAGGTACGTCGCGATGATCAGGGCGTAGTGGCGGACGTAGTCCAGGCCGGGGAAGCACTTGATGACCAGCGCGTCGCCACAGATCTCGGCGGTGGGGCGCTGCCAGTTGAACGGCTTGTCGTTCTTCTCGTTCGCCGAGATCACGCAGTCGCGGTCGTACTCGCCGATGACGCGGATGCTCGCCCAGTCGTGTTGCTGGATCAGGTGATGGACCTTGATCTCCAGGTAGCGGAACAAGCGCCGGGCGTTCATGGTGTGCTGCGCGGCGTCGACCGGGGCAGCGGCGAACCGGCTCGCCCGGGTGATCGTGACGGGCGGGACGGAGGCCGGGGCAGTCATTGCGGAATCCGGATCTGGATAGGGCAGCCGGCGGCGTGCCTGACGGCCTGGATGTTGTCCCGGATCAGCGGAAACCGGGCCGGGTCGATCATCTCCACGGTCTCCACCCGCGGGGTCGGGATCTTCTCGTACGGGCCGGAGGGATGCATCCGGACGCCCATCGCGCCGAGCAGGACCGGTGCGGCGCAATCGACCGAGCTGATCCATTCGTGCTCGCGCTGCTCGAGTAGTTCCAGGTGCCCGGTCCGGCCCAGGCCAAGCAGCCGGTAGATCCGGGCCTGGTCGACCAGGGCGTGATCTTCGAGGTAGCGGGTCACGGCGGCCCGGTTCCCCGACAGGCCGGCGCCCGGTTCCTTCCGCCGGGAAGCCGGGAACGCGACGGCGCCGGCGTACCCGGCCGAGGCGAAGTGGTCAAAGCAGCGATGCCATTCCGCGTCATCGGCGCCGTGGATCACCACGCAGAGCCGGAACTCATCACTCAAGCTCAGGATCTGGGCAGCCGCGCGGTCCGACGCCTTCATGGTGGCAGGGCCGTCGTGCATCACGTCAGGCAGGATGATCTCCCCGGCGTGCACCGCACGTGCAGCCCGCACCAGGTCATCCGGGCTGAGTGACTCACCGAGGTCGAAAACGCCGTTATCGAGGATGATCGCAGCGCCCCGCTGCTGTTCTTCGAGGAAGAATTCCCGGTAAGAAAGGTCACGCAGAACCCGCTGGGCGGCCACATGGTGCACCGTCGCAGGTGACTGGCTGGCGAAATCGCGCAGGTAAGCCGCCGGCGCGATCACCGAGACGCTGATGGTCCCAGGCGGCCCGTCCCGGAGGTCATCTGCCACGTTCGTCTCCCCAGATCAGGACATGCTCGCGGGTAGTCAGGTTCCAGCCGTGTTCCAAGGCGGGGCCGGCGGCGAGCCGCATCTGCTCCAAGACGGCCGCCGGGCAGGTGCCCGCCGGGCTGAGCCAGACCTCGGTCAGCGCGAATTCGAGCTGGAGTGCGGCGATCTCGGCCAGGTCCTCGGGGCCGCAGAAGACGAACTTCCACCGGGCCTGGCCACTGGCCTGGATCTCGGCGATGGCATCGGCCTTGATCCTCTTCGCCCGCGGTACCGCCGACGTCGCGAGTTTCAGCCCGGCGTTGAACGCCACCCCGGCCGCGACAAGTTCCGCGCCCGGCCTGATGGTGGCGTTGGTCTCGATCTCCATCCGCCGCCCCGTCATCCTGGCCTGGACCGCGAGATGGAGGAGGGCGTGCTTGCGCAGCAGCGGTTCCCCGCCGGAGGCGACAACCAGGTCGACCGGGCCGATGGACGGCCGGGTCGTGGCCGGGTCGAGCTTCACCAGCTCGGCCCAGATTCCCTGCGGCGTCAGGTACCGCACACCCTCGGCGAGGTCGTACTTCGCCCGGTTCCACGTGTATTCGGTGTCGCAGAGCATCTTGCCGTCGGCCGGAACGTCGGCACCGGCGGGGGCCGCGGCGTAGCCGCAGGTCAGGTTGCATCCCGCGAACCGGACAAACAGGGCGCGGCGGCCCAGGTTCACGCCCTCGCCCTGGAAGGAGTAAAACAGCTCAGAGACCGGGACCGGCCGGTCGAAGGCATGGCCGCCGGGCGGCGGCGTGCAGGTGGACATGATCCTCCTCTCACGATGCGGACTCAGCCGGTTCCCGGCAGGTAAGCCCAGGCGCGCCTGTCGGCGCCTTGGCGGTCAGGTCACTGGCTGGGGCCGGTACTCGGCCCACGTCGCCGCCGTCTCACTGACCCGTACCGCCTCCAGGGCCGCGCCGCCGGGCAACCGCACGTTGGCGGCGCACCAGTCGAACAGCACCCGCGCCAGGTTCTCGCTGGTCGGCTCAACGGCGACGACCTCGTTGAGGACCCGGTGGTCGAAGACCTCGGCCAGGTAGTTCTTCAGCGGGTCCAGGTCGGCGAAGTCGGCCACGAAGCCCGGCCCGGACAGCACCGTCGCGGCGACAATCACCTCGACGGTGTAGGAGTGGCCGTGCAGGCGCCCGCACTTATGGCCCTCGGGCAAGCCGCCCAGCCGGTGAGCGGCTTCGAAGGCGAACTTCTTGCCGATCCGGGTGCTCACCCGGCCCTCCGCGTGCACGGCATAGCCAGCTGCAAGAACTCGGCGCGGGCAGCCGGGTCGTCGCGGAGCAGGCCGCGGCTGGCGATGGTGACCGTGTCCGCGCCCAGCGCCCGCACCCCGCGCCGCGTCATGCACAGATGCTCAGCCACCAGCAGAACGCCCACCCCGCGGCATTGCAGCTGCTCGTCCAGGAACGCGGCGATCTGCTGCCCGAGTTCCTCCTGGACCTGCATCCGCGCGGCGAACGCCTCAACAGCGCGGGCCAGTTTGGACAGGCCCGCGATCCGCTCACCGGGCAGCACACCCACCTGGGCCAGGCCGGAGAACGGCAGCAGATGATGAGCGCAGACAGAGGTGAACGGCACATCGCGGGCCAGGACTAGTTCATGCTGGCCCTCGGGGTTGGGGAAGGTGGTGAACTCCCACGGGGCGGAGCTGAGCAGTTCGGCCAGCCCCGCGACCATCCTGGCTGGCGTCCGCAGGGCGGCCTCGCTGCTGTCGGGGATGCCCAGCGCCGCGAGCAGCGCCGCCGCAGCCCGTTCGGCGGCCTCCAGGTCGATGCTGGGCGACCCGGTGACCAGGTCCACGGGTGCACGGCTCGTTCCGGGGTACGCTGCAAGCACCTGACCTCCTCCGATGCGATTCCGCACATGACCTCCAGCCAAGCCGGGCTCAGCTGATCAGGCCACGGCAGCCGTAGCGCAGCTGTGAGGCATCCGTGCGGCATCCCCGTGCGCGTGCGGAGGCGTCCCGTACGCTGAGTCTGGTGACTGACATGCGGTCGGAGGTGCCCCGTGGCGAGACGGCGACGCCTTGCGGAACGGCGGAAAGCCCTCGGCTACAGCCAGGAAGTCCTTGCCGAAAAGCTCGGCATCGACCGCACCACGGTGAGCAGGTGGGAACGCGGGCACACAGACCCCTACCCGCACATCCGTCCGCAGCTCTGCCGGATCCTGAAGGTCGCAGCAGACGAACTGCGCGTCCTGCTGGAACCCGGACCTGAGCCGGTTTCTCACGCCCGCCACGTAGCACCGGCCCTCACAAGCCGTGCCGTGTCCAAGCCAGACCTGACAGGTGAGCTGGATGAGATGTACCGCCGTGAACTGCTCCGCCTCCTGAGTGTCGGGGGTGCGCTCATCGCGCTTCCCCCGATCGCGCCGACCGCAGAACCCGGCCTGACCGCTGCGCCTCAAGACCCGGCAGACATTGAGCAGTACGCGCTGCTCAATGCCCACCTGTGGCAGGTTTTCGCCCTGGCCAGGTCCAAGCGCCTGGTGTACCCGCTGGTCCGCGACCAGCTCAGCCTGCTGATCGACCAGCTGCAGCAGACCCGCTCCGCCCAGGCCCGCCAGCGGCTATGCGTCCAGGTCTGCGAACTGTTCCAGCTCGCCGGGGAGATCTTCTTCGACAGCAACCGGTACACCGACGCTGCCGGCTGCTATCACCTCGCCGCGGACGCTGGCCGGGAAGCGCGATCCTACGACCGGTGGGCCTGCGCGCTCACCCGGCAGGCATTCATCCACATGTACGAACAGCAGTACGCTCAGGCCGGCTCAATCCTCGCCGCCGCCGCCAGGGTCGCCCAGCACGGCGACAGCCAGCTGTCTACTCGCCATTGGATCGCTGCTGTGCAGGCCCAGGCTTTGGCCAGGAGCGGTGACCTGGATTCCTGCCAGCGTGCCCTCGATACCGCAGGCACGGTCCTCGATCTCACTGGCCCGGCCGGTCCTGGCGGCTGGCTCCGCTTCGACGGCTCTCACCTCGCCGAAGAACGCGGCACATGTTATCTCGCCATCGGACGCGCCGATCTGGCTGAAACAGCCCTCACCGAAGCGCTCGGTCAGAGCGTTTCCCTGCGGCGCCGCGGCAGCCTCCTGACCGACCTGGCACTCGTCGGCATCCAGCGCAAGGATCTGGACCAGCTGCTGCGGTACGGCCACGACGCCATCGACCTGGCCGAACAGACCCAGTCCTCCGGTTACGTCGGCCGGAAGCTGCAGATCCTGAAAACCCATCTGGAGCCCTTCCTGGCCGACCACCGGGCGACGCAGCTCACCGACCGCATCGCTAGGCTGCCGGACACCGCCTGACGAGAGGAACCCGCAGTGCAGACCGAGACACACGAGCAAGGCCGGATCTTCCGCGAGGCGTGGATCGCCGGTGTGAACAAGCACTACCCGGGTGAACCCAAGCCCGGCTACATCACACCGTGGGAGGACACCCCCGGCTGGGAGCGCCAGGCCGCCGCTGCCGTCTACCACCAGGTGCGCGCTTTCGCCGAGATCAGCGCGGGCAACACGGCCAAGCTCACCCGCGAGCAGAAAAGCCGCTTCGTTGCCATCTGCTGGATCGCCCAGATCTACAAGCACATCGCAGATCCCAAACCGTCCTACGTGGCCGACTGGGCCGACCTGCCGGAGTGGCAGCAGGAAACCGACGCCGACATCTTCGAATGCATCGAAAACGATGCTTAGCTGGCTCGATCGATCAAGATCGGCGGCCTGACCATCATGCGTCCCTGCGCCACCTGCACCAGCGATTACGCTTGGAGTTAGCGAGCTGCGGGAAGGCGGCGTGACGTGGACGAGACAACCATCGGCGCTAGGCTCCGCACGCTACGCCGCTGGCGCGGCAAGACCCAGACAGAGCTAGCAGGATTGGCGGGCCTGTCCCCGTCGTTCATATCGATGGTCGAAACGGGCCAGCGTCCCCTTGACCGCCGGTCGCACATCGCGGCGCTGGCCAGCGCGCTCCGGGTCTCTGAAACCGACCTGGTGGGAGGGCCGCACCTCAGCGCCGACCGGCAGCAGTCCGACCCTCACATGAGCATCCCGGCGTTGCGGGTCGCGATCTTCAGCAACACGCTCACGAGCGCCGTCACGGAACGGGCGCGGGCGCTAACGGACCTGGCCAGGGAAGTGGCGAGCGAGGTGCGCCCTGCATGCCGGGATGCGAACTACCGGCGTGCCGGGGAGTTGCTGCCGTCGCTGATAGACGAGTTGCACCTGCACGTCGCCGAGCCCGCCGACGAGGCGGCGCTGAGGCTGGCTTTGGAGACCCTGGTCGATGCGTGCATTGCCGCCGAGGAAACGGCCAATGTCCTGGGTTACACCGATCTGGCTCATGCGGCTGCAGCGCGTGCCATGGAGGCCGCGGCGATCTTGGGAGACCCGGTCCCGAAGGGGAAGGCGGCCTGGGCTCATGTGATGGCGCTGCCACGCGACGGGATGCCAGAGCGGAAGCTGGCCGTTGCGGAACGGGCGGCGCAGCAGCTTGAGCCGCACGCCCGTCAAGGGCTCGGCGTGCAGGTCCTCGGCATGCTGACCCTTACTGCGGCGATGGCTGCCGCGGTGGTCCATCAGGGATCCACGGCCGAGAATTGGCTTGATGAGGCGGATGCGCTTGCTGGCAGGGTGCCGGATACGCCTATGGTCAACTGGCAGCTGTTCTCGGCGACCAATGTCGGTATCTGGCGGGTTCAGGTCGGCTGCGAGCGCGGGCTGGCCGGAGCCGGGATGCTGGAGCTTGCCGGGCGGGTTGATGTCAGCCGTGTCGGCGTGCATTCCCAGCGCAGGGCGGCATTCCTTGCCGATACGGGCCGCGGGCTGGCCCGTGATCCGCGCACTAGGCGCGAGGCTGTCCAGTGGCTGCTACGGGCCGAGAACGCTGCGCCGCAGTGGATCCGCAACAACCCGGCGGCCCGCGAGTCGGTCGCCTACCTGCTCGACCGTGCCACCGCCGCGGCTGGCGGCCGGGAGCTGCGGGGTATGGCTGCGCGTATGGGCGTGCCGCACTGATAACCCGGCTGCCGTTCTAGGCTGACCAGCTCCCCGCACACCGCGAACTCCCTAGCCAGTGTGCGATCGAAACCCCGCTCTTCGGTCACGCTTGAAACGGCAGTCGCCCGAGTTGGGTAGCCGAGTAGGACGCTAGATAGCCAGCGAACACGTGGTAGTGCAAGGGGGAGAATTCCTCGCGAACTGTGTCGTGTACAGGTAGGATGAAGCGGGCGTGGCTGGCGATCTCATCATCGTCGGGAGCCACCGTGACGACCTGCCGTCCCTGGTCTGCAGCGGCGGCGGCAACGGTTAGCGCCCGCGGGCGCGGGTTCCCTGGCGCGAACTCGACAAGCGTCATCGGCAGCCGATACCAAACCCAGACCTGCCCCCGCAGGACCCGCTGAGCCGGGCGATCCGCCGCTCGCGGCCTCGCCCCTGCGGGAGAAGATAGGTTATGTGACTCTCACCCAGCCTCGGCCAGTGGTCCTGTACGTCATCGCCTGTGGCGGGCGTCCGGCCGGGCAGCTGCCTGAGTTCGTCCGCTTCGCGCAAGGCGAGGGCTGGGACGTGTGCGTCATCGCCACGCCGGACGGGACCAAGTTCCTGGACATCACGCGGCTCGCCGAACTGACCGGCCACCCGGTGCGGGTGCACTACAAGGACCCGGACGAGCCGGATGTCCTGCCGCCGCCGGATGCGTTCGTGATCGCGCCAGCGACGTTCAACACGATCAACAAGCTGGCCGCCGGGATCAGCGACACGCTCGCGCTGGGGCTGGTGAACGAAGCCGTGGGCCTGGGCCTGCCGATCGTCGCGGCGCCCTGGCCAAGCATCCAGCTCTACCGCCATCCAGTCTTCCTGCGCAGCATCGCGGCGCTGCGCGAGTGGGGCGTGACCGTCATCATCGACCCAGCGCACCTGCCGCCAGCCGGTGAGAACCCCGCGGTGTTCCCCTGGGAGCAGCTGCAGACCGAGCTGGGCAAGCTCCGCGGCGGGCGGTGTCACTAATTCGGTCAGCGCACCGGTGAACGACCAGACGTAGTACGCCTGTCGCTAAAATCGGTTTTATCGGCGTCTCGCCACCGACGCTGGAGGCGAGCGCTCCCCGAGGAGGTGCTTGCCGTGGACGAGGTGACCATCGGCGCGCGGCTCCGCACGCTGCGCCGCTGGCGCGGCAAGACCCAGACCGAGCTGGCCGGGCTGGCGGGATTGTCGCCCTCATTCCTGTCGATGGTGGAGACCGGCCAGCGCCCGCTTGACCGCCGTTCCCACATTGCCGCCTTGGCTAGTGCCCTCAACGTATCGGAGATGGATCTCGTCGGCGGACCGCACCTGACGCCCGATCCGCTCCAGTCGGCCCCGCACATGGGCATCACGGCGCTGCGTGTGGCGCTTCAGACCAACACGCTGACGGCACCCGCGGTCGACCGGGCACGGCCGCTGGGTGACCTGGCCCAGCTGGTGACGCGGCAGCTTGAGCCGATGCGCCGGGCCTGCGATTACGTCACGATCGGGCACCTGCTGCCGGACGCGCTGGATGAGTTGCACTATCACGTCGTGACGGCTGCTGATGAAGCCGCGAAACGGCTGGCTTTGCAGAGCCTGGTGGAAGCCTGCATCTGCGCTGCTTTCACCGCCAAGAACCTCAATTATCCCGACTTCGCCTACGTCGCTGCCCAGCGCGCCGAAGACGCGGCCGGACTGCTCGGTGACCCGGTCTATATGGGCAAAGCTTCCTTCGCCTGGCTCATGACGCTGTCGCGGGCGGGGTCGTGGGAGCGTCATCTGGCCGCCGCGGAACGGGTCGCCGGCCAGCTTGAGCCGCATGCGCGTGATCCGCTCGGGCTGGCGGTTCTCGGCATGATCACGCTGACTGCTTCCCTGGCCGCCGCCTCGATCCAGCGCAACGACACAGCGCAGCACTGGCTGCGAGAAGCAACCGCGCTGGCCGCTCGCGTACCGGATACGCCGATGGACAACTGGCAGTCCTTCTCGGCCACCAACGTCAGTATCTGGCGCGTGACCGTCGGCGTGGAACGCGGCGAGGCCGGCCCGGCCGTGCTCAATCTCGCCGAGTCCGTCACGCTCGGAAGACTGGAGCCGAAGTCGTCGCGGCGGGCTGACTTCTTCGCCGATGTCGGCCGCGGCCTGTCCCGCGAACCGCGAACCCAGGCCGAGGCAGTGCGCTGGTTGCGCCGGGCCGAGGAAGCGGCCCCGCAGCGCATCCGCAACAGCGCCCCGGCCCGCGAGACCGTGGCCTA
>Ga0335082_10004615_pt1 | contig 15025 bp, 18 predicted proteins | sample Lox_Sample_41_FD_206718 | JGI IMG/M metagenome (GOLD analysis project Ga0335082, IMG submission 206718) | Soil microbial communities from Loxahatchee National Wildlife Refuge, Florida, United States - Lox_Sample_4.1 | ecosystem: Environmental > Terrestrial > Soil > Wetlands | place: USA...
GGCCCGCGGCCCGCCGTATCTCAGCAGCCACCCGCGAGACGCCGTCGGCGTCCATGCCGCCGGCAGGCTCGTCGAGGACCAGCAGGTCCGGGTCGGCCAGCAGGGCCTGGGCCACCAGCGCGCGCTGCGCGTTGCCGCGCGACAGCGCATGCAGCGACATCGCGGACGCGTGCGCCAGGCCGAGCCGGGCGAGCAGGTCCCCGGCGCGGCGCGCGGACTCATCGCGGCCAAGGCCCGCGGTCCGCGCCAAACCCAGCAGCCAGCGTTGCAGCGGTATCCGGGGCAGTACCCCGGCCCGTTCGGGTGAATAACCGACCGAACCGGGCCGGACGCTCGTGTTGTCCGCGGGCAGCAGCCCGGCCGCTGCGGCCAGCAGCGTGCTCTTGCCCGAGCCGTTCGCCCCCTCGACCGCCACGACGTCGCCCGGCGCGGCGTCCAGGGTTACGTCCCTGGCCACCACCACGCCGCGGGCCGCCCGCAGCCTGCGGGCCCGCACGACCAGGACGGGCTCATGCACGGCCGGTTATCCGCCTGAAGAGTTCGGTGTAGCGGGCCTGCGTCGCCGCGACCACGTCGTCCGGGATGGCCGGGCCCGGCGGTCGGCGGTCCCAGTCCAGGCCGGCCGACCAGTCCCGCAGGAACTGCTTGTCCAGCGAGCGCTGCGGGCCGCCCGGCTGCCACTGCGAGGCGAGCCAGAACCTGGACGAGTCGGGCGTGAGCACCTCGTCGGCCAGCATCAGGGTCCCGTCCGGGAGCAGGCCGAACTCCAGCTTGGTGTCGGCGATGAGGATGCCGCACGCGGCGGCCAGCTCAGAACCCCGCCGGTAGACCTCCAGCGTGGCCCGGCGGAGCTCGGCGGCCACCGGGACGCCGACCAGCGCCTCCAGCTCGGAAAAGGTCATCGGCTCGTCGTGGCCGGCCGCGGCCTTGGTCGTGGGGGTGAAGACGGGTTCGGGCAGCCGGGACCCTTCGCCGAGGCCGGGCGGCAGCCGGACGCCCGAGATCGTGCCGGTTTCCCGGTACGATGCCAGGCCCAGCCCGGCCAGGTAGCCGCGCGCGATGCACTCCACCGGGAGCATCCTCAGCCGGCGGCACCGGATGGCGCGGCCCTCCCATTCCGCGGGCACGTCGGCGCCGGAGATCACATGGTTGGGGATTACGTCGCCAAGCTGGCTGAACCACCACAGCGACAGCTGGGTCAGCACCCGGCCCTTGCCCGGGATCGGTGTGGGCAGCACCACGTCGTAGACGCTCACCCGGTCCGAGGCGACCATGATGATGTCGTCGCCGTCGGCGTAGAGCTCCCGGACCTTCCCGGAATGAACCAGTTCCAATCCGTGCTCCTCCCAGCCCGGCGGGGACGGGGCCAGCGTACTAGGGGCCCGGGCGCGTACCATCAGGGCCATGGCCGACCTTGAGGTGCGGTACCTCCAGGTACAGACGACGACCGATTCGCGGGCCGAGGCAATGGAGCTCTCCCGCGCCGCGGTCGAATCCAGGCTGGCCGCGTGCGCGCAGGTAGCCGGGCCGGTGACGTCGATGTACTGGTGGGACGGTGCGCTGGAGCGGACCGAGGAGTGGCTCGTCCTCCTCAAACTGCCGGCCGACCGCTACGACGAGCTCGCCGCCTTCATCACCGAACGCCACAGCTACGACGAGCCCGAGATCATCGCGCTGCCCATCCTGACGGGTTCGGCCGCGTACCTGAACTGGATGCGGGAGGAGACCCGGCCGGTAGACCCGGCCCAGGGCGGCTAAGTCATCCGGTTACGGCGAGGGCGGCACGTTCCAGGACGTGATGACCGGCTCGGCGTGTTCGGAGCCCAGGGTGCTGACCGTCCCGGTGTCCAGCCGGAACAGCCGCCCCTCCGCCGGAGGCTGTCGCAGGTAGCAGGCGGTGAGCACGCGCGTCACGTGGCCGTGAGCGACCAGCGCGACGTCGCCGCGGGCCAGTAGCGGAGTGACCCGGGCCAGCACGCGTTCGGTCCGCTGGGCGACCTGCTCGATGGTCTCGCCCGGGTGCGCGGCGTCGCCCGGGATCACGCCGTCGCGCCACAGGTACCAGCCGGGCCGCCTCTGCAGGATCTGTCGCGTGGTCAGCCCCTCGTAGCCGCCGTAGTCCCACTCCCACAGGTCGGGATCTGGCTGCGCGTTGGACAGGCCGGCGAAGGCCGCGGTGGTGACCGCGCGGCGGGCCGGGCTAGTGAACACCGCCACGATGTCGCGCCGGGACAGCAGCGGCTCCAGCGCCTTGGCGGCCGCCTCGCCGTGCGCGGTGAGCGGGATGTCGGTCCGCCCGGTGTGCCTGCCGCTCAGGCTCCACTCGGTCTCGCCGTGCCTCAGCAGGATCAGCTCGCCCATGGCTCAGCAACTTACTCAGAGCAGTTTGCGGAGCGCCAGCAGGTCCCGCATGCTGGCCTGGACCTTGACCCGGCCGGACAGCCACATCCGGGCGATGTTGGCCGGCGTGGCGGAGAGCGAGATCACGTCGTCGCTGCTCGCGGTCAGCTTGATGTCGGCCGGCGGGTCGTCGGGCTTCGTCTCGGTCACCGGTTCGGCGCCGGAGTCGGTGAACCTGGTCACGAACGTCACGCCGAGATCGGTCACGTGGCAGCTCATCGACCGGTTGCCGAAGTAGCTGGCCCGGTCCTGCGGGCTCATCTCGGTCAGCCGGCGGCTGAGGTTCGTCAGCGCCTCGCGGCACTCCTCAACTGAAGCCATGCGCGCCTCGCTCTAGTCAGCATCGGACGGTAGCGTTCCACGCGGAGGGTAGCGCACATGAACGAGGAATACCCAGACCAGGGTATTGAAGGTCAAAGTCAAGACCTTGATGCCGAACGGTCGCGGGCGGCCGCCACGCCGAACAGCGGGGAGCTACGCCCGGCGGCCGAACCGGCCCTGGGACCGCCTACGGGCGACGACAGGGTGGACGCGGCCGTGGCCGGGCTGAATCGCCTGGCCGGGGCCCCGGCGGAGGAGCACGTCGCGGTGCTCGAGGAGGTGCACGGGCGGCTCAGGGACATCCTGGGCGAGGTCAACGAGGGCACGCCGTGACCGCGACCCGGGTACGGCTCGACGCCGAGCTGGTCAGGCGCGGCCTGGCCAGGTCGCGGGAGCAGGCCGGCGAGCTGGTAGCCGCCGGGCGCGTGACGGTGGCCGGGCTGGTCGCGGCCAAGGCCGCGACCCAGGTGAGCCGGGACGCGCCGATCAGCATCGCCGACACGGGCGAGCCCGGGTACGTCTCCCGCGGCGGGCGCAAGCTGGCCGGGGCGCTCGAGGTATTCGGCCCCCTGGGCCTGACGGTGGCGGGCCGGGCCTGCCTGGACGCGGGCGCGTCCACCGGTGGGTTCACCGACGTGCTGCTGCGGGCAGGGGCGGCGCACGTGGTGGCGGCGGACGTGGGGTACGGGCAGCTGGCCTGGTCACTGCGGACCGACCCGCGGGTCACCGTGCTGGACCGGGTCAACGTGCGGACCCTGGAGCAGGTAACGCCGGTGCCCGGGCTGGTGGTGGCCGACCTCTCCTTCATCTCGCTCACCTTGGTGCTGCCGGCCCTGGTAGCGTCCGCAGCGCCGGACGCGGACTTCGTGCTGCTGGTCAAGCCCCAGTTCGAGGTGGGCAAGGGCCGGGTCGGCGCGGGCGGCGTGGTGCGCGATAGCGCGGACCGCGCCGACGCGGTGCACACGGTGGCCCGCGCGGCTTCGGGACTCGGCCTGGGCGTGCTCGGGGTCACGGCCAGCCCGCTGCCCGGGCCCGCCGGGAACGTGGAATATTTTCTGTGGCTGCGCCAGGGCGCGCCGCCGCTCGACGACAGTCAGCTGGAGCGGGCGATCAAGGAGGGACCCAGCTAGTGGGACAGCGGACGGTGCTGGTGACGGCGCATATCGGCCGGGAGAACGCGCTGCGCAGCGCCCGGTTCGTGGCCGACCGGCTGACCGCCGCCGGGATCGCCGTCCGCACCCTCGCGGGCGAGTTCAGCTCCCCGGGCGCGCACGAGGTCCCGGCCAGCGCCGCGGCCGCCGAGGGAGCCGAGCTCGTCATCGTCCTCGGCGGCGACGGCAGCCTGCTCCGCGCCGCCGAATTCTCCCGGCCGGCCGCGGTGCCGCTGATCGGGGTGAACCTCGGCCACGTCGGGTTCCTCGCCGAGGCCGAACCGGACGGGCTGGCCGACCTGGTCGAGCGGGTGGTGGCGCGGGAGTACGCGGTTGAGGAGCGGATGACGATCGACGTGACCGTGCGCCGCAACGGGACAGGAATCGCGTCCACCTGGGCGCTGAACGAGGCTACGGTGGAGAAGGCGGCACGCGAACGGGTGATCGAGGTGATCATCGAGATCGACGGCCACCCGCTGTCCCGCTGGGGCGGCGACGGCGTGGTGTGCTCGACCCCCACCGGCTCGACCGCCTACGCCTTCTCCGCGGGCGGACCGGTGGTGTGGCCGGAGGTGGAGGCGCTGCTCATGGTGCCGATCAGCGCGCACGCGCTGTTCGCCCCGCCGATGGTGGTATCGCCGCAATCGGTGCTCGCGGTCGAGCTCATCGTGGCGTCCGAGACATCGGGGGCGGTTTTGTGGTGCGATGGTCGGCGTAAGGTCGATCTGCCACCCGGGGCCCGGGTGGAGGTCCGCCGCGGGGCGCTGCCGGTCCTGCTCGCACGGCTGCAGGCGCCGGATTCCCGGGGCGGGGGCTTCACGGACCGGCTGGTGGCCAAGTTCGGCCTGCCCGTGACGGGCTGGCGCGGCCGTACCTGGGAGGACGCGGGCAAGCATGCTTGAGGAAGTCCGGATCACCGGGCTCGGCGTCATCGACGACGCGGTGCTCGAGCTATCGGCCGGGTTCACCGCGCTGACCGGCGAGACCGGCGCCGGGAAGACCATGGTGGTGACCGCGCTCGGGCTGCTGTTCGGCGGCCGGGCCGACCCGGCGCGAGTGCGGCCCGGCGCGGCGCGGGCCGCGGTGGAGGGGCGCCTGCTGGTCACTCCGGAGGTAGCGCGCGAGGTCGAGGAGGCCGGGGGAGACCTCGACGACAACGGGTCCTCGCTCGTGCTCAGCCGCTCGGTGTCAGCCGAGGGCCGGTCCCGGGCGTTCGCCGGCGGGCATTCGGTGCCGGTGTCGCTGCTCCAGGTGCTGGCCGATGACCTGGTGGCCGTGCACGGGCAGTCCGACCAGCAGCAGCTGCTCAAGCCGGGTCGGCAGCGGGACGCGCTGGACAGGTTCGGCGGGCCCGAGCTGGCCGCCGCCCTGGCCGACTACCGGAGGGTCTACCACCGGCACCGCGCGGTCCGCGACGAGCTCGAGGCGCTGACCCGGGCGGAACGGGAACGCGCGGCCGAGGCCGAGACGCTGCGGCTCGGCCTGGCCGAAGTCGAGGCGACCGCTCCGGAGGCGGGCGAGGACTCGACCCTGCTGGCCGAGGAGGAGAAGCTGGCGAACGCCGACGCGCTGCACGCCGCGGCCACCACCGCGCACGAGGCGCTGCTCGGCGATCCGGCCTCGGCCTCCGTCGACGCGTCCGACGTGGTGACGCTGCTCGGCCTGGCCGTCCGCGCGCTCGAGCCGGTCCGCTCGCACGACCCGGCCCTGGCCGGCCTGGCCGACCGGCTCTCCGAGGCCAGCTACCTGATCTCCGATGTGGCCGGTGAGCTGGCCTCCTACACCGAGTCGCTGGACTCGGACCCGGCCCGGCTGGCCGCGGTACAGGAGCGCCGCGCCGCGCTCGGGCGGCTGATCCGGGCTTATGCGGCCGCCTCGGGTGACCTGGCCGGCGTGCTCGACTGGGCCAAGCAGGCCGGATCGCGCCTGGCCGAACTGGAAGGCGATGACGACAAGATCGCCGCGCTGGCCGCGGAGGAGGCCGACCTGCAGTCCGAGGTAACCTCGCTCGCGGCGCGGCTGACCGGACTGCGTTCGGCGGCGGCTGAGCGGTTCGCGGCCGAGGTGACCGCCGAGCTGACCGCCCTGGCCATGCCGCACGCGTCGCTCACCGCCGTGGTCAGCGACCTGGACGTGCCCGGCCCCAACGGCGCCGATGACGTGGAGATCAGGCTGTCCGCGCACCCGGGCGCGCCGCCGCTGCCGCTGAATAAGGGCGCCTCCGGCGGCGAGCTCTCCCGCGTCATGCTGGCCATCGAGGTGGTCTTCGCCGGCGCGGACCCGGTGCCGACGTTCGTGTTCGACGAGGTGGACGCCGGGGTCGGCGGCAAGGCCGCGGTCGAGATCGGCAGGCGGCTCGCCCGGCTCGCCCGCTCCTCGCAGGTCATCGTGGTCACCCACCTGCCGCAGGTCGCGGCGTTCGCCGACAACCACCTGGTGGTGGAGAAGTCGGGCGATGGGCTGGTGACGGCGAGCGGCGTGGTCCGGCTGGACCGGGCCGGCCGGGTCCGCGAGCTGTCCCGGATGCTGGGCGGCCTGGAGGAGTCCGAGTTCGGCCAGGCGCACGCGGAAGAACTGCTATCCCTAGGCTCCGCCGAGCGCGACACCCTAGCTGACCCCTCCGGCTGATCAGGCCCGTCTGACCATCCGTGGAATACAACCAGTCACATCAGCACCACCAGTAATGTGTCCCGGTCAGCTTGCTGGTTCGCGGGCCGCAGCGCAGATATGGGAGCGTATTTCCGTCACTTCGGCACCACCCGTACTAGGTCAAACGACATGGATGCCGCGTTCATGCTGTTCCAGGTTGTTCCAGGTGCATGGCTGGGACATCCATGCAGTTTGAACCGGGGCGGCGCGGCGCGCGGGCAGTCACGGGAGTGCACGAACACCACGGGCGTGACTGAAGTCCGTTGGGCTGTCCGCCGCGGACTGCGTCGGGGCGTCCGCGGGTGTATCACGGCTGCCGTTCTGTTCTCCGGGATGGGTATGGGGGTGCCGCGGCGGGGCGCGGCACGGGGGAGTGATCATGGGGATGATCGTGCATGCCGACGCCGTGAATGGCGCATGCCGTCCGTCTCGCGCCGCGGTCCGGCTAGCTGGCCTGGGCGCGGCGGGCGCGAAGGCTGCGGTTCTTGAGCCTGTTGCCGCACGAGGCCATGTCGCACCACGCACCCTGCCGGCTGTGCGACCGGTCGTAGAACGCCCAGAGGCAGTCCGGGTTGCCGCACAGCTTCATCCGGTCCCAGCTACCGTCGGCCTGCGCGTCGCGGATGGTCAGCAGCAGCCCGGCCAGTCCGTCGACCAGGCGCTGAGCGTCTTCACTGCACTCCAGCTCGACCTGGCACTCGGCGGTCACCCCGAGCCTGGGCGCGGCCTCGCTCGTGACGTGCTCCAGGGGGCGCAGTCCGGCTTCGGTGAGCTGAGGGCCGCCGCTGTTACGCGCGATCATGGCGCGCAGGCTCTCCCTGAACGCGCGGGCCAGCTCGAGATCGGCGGTGAGGTCGGGTTGCGCCAGATCGCGCAGGCCGGCGTCGGCCAGCCAGGCCTGGGCCTCGTCGGCGTGGGCCAGTATGTCGGTGCGCAGGTCCAGGTCGAGGGTGTTGACGTACGCCTGGACGAGCAGCAGCGGGGGCGGCGCCGGCTTGTGCAGCAGATGCGACGCCCACGACGGCAACGTCATGCCGTTCAGGCTAACCGTCATGATCACCAGCTTTCATGTTGATCGTGACCCTATAAAAGCCTTTACAGGTCATCCATGACCAGTATAATGGATTTATTGGTCACTACGGGGAAGTGGCAGATGATGCATATCCTGCTTGACGACGATCTTGGCCGCCTGACTGTCCAGCGGCTGCGGCCCTGGCACCGGCTGCTAGCCCGCTGCCTGGCACCACGGCTGGACCGGCGGCTGGCCGCAGGCGCCCGGCCCGAGGAGAACGCCGTGCTGGCCGCGCGGGCTATGGTGCTGACCTCCGTCGGCTACCGACGCGCCCTGGCCGGGAGCCTGCGGCGGACGCTCGCCGCGTCCGTATCGCCGCATACGCGCCCGCGGCTCATGGCCGCGTCGCGGTCGGCCGGAGTCGCGCGTCAGCCCTATATCCCGCTCCGCCGAGACCGGATCGCCGAGTCCGCATCCGAGCTGGCCGGGTTGGCAGGTTGCCTCGCCGGGCCGGGCCCGGTCCCGGCTCAGGGCGTGGCCATGGTGAGCCAGCTGCTGGCTGACGGGGGTGGGCCGCTTTACCGTGCGGGCGCGCGCGATGACCTCGATGCGATCATCGAACGGGCCGCACAGGCGCTGACCAGGTAACCGCCGGGATCCCCGGCGCAAGCCGGCGCTATGCCCCGGGCTTGCGCGCCACGGCGCCGTGCGCGGACACGGTCCCCTCCGGCGCGGAGTCACCCGCGCCGGGGCGCCACTGATGGACTTGCACCAGCCCCGGGTCGACCAGTTCGAGGCCGGCGAAGAACCTGGCCACCTGCTCCCGGGTGCGCAAGGTCTGCGGCGTGGCGACGCGCTCGTTGTAGACCCGCTGCGCGTTCGCCTGGGCCTGGTGGATGTCGATCGCGGGATGCGAGATCGTCAGGTAACTGCCGGGCGGCACCGCGGCCATCAGCCGGGCCACGATGCCCCACGGGTCCTCGCCCTCCTGGATCAGGTGCAGCACCCCGAGCAGCATGACCGCCACCGGCTGGCCGAAGTCCAGCAGGGCTGCCGCCCGGTCCAGGATCGCCCCGGGATCGCGCAGGTCGGCCTGCAGGTACGCGGTCGCCCCCTCCGGGGTGCTGCGCAGCAGGGCCTGCGCGTGCAGCAGCACGATCGGGTCGTTGTCGACGTAGACCACGCGCGCATCCGGGGCGACGCGCTGCGCGACCTCGTGCGTGTTGCCGGCCGCCGGGATGCCGGTGCCGATATCCAGGAACTGCCGGAGGCCGGCCTCGGCAGCCAGGTACGTGGTCGCCCGGCCGAGGAAGGCCCGGTTGGCGCGCACCCGGTAGCGCAACCCGGGCGCCGCGGCCAGCACGCGCTCGGCTGCCTCCTGGTCGGCGGCGAAGTTGTTCGTGCCGCCAAGCCAGTAGTCGTAGACCCGGGCCGGGTGCGCCACGCCGGTGTCCAGGCCGGCGAAGCCCTCAGCCTCGGCCATGGCCCACATCATATTCCGCGGCTCTGCGGTCCCGGCGGGGCACCGGGTCAAACTTAACGCGCCGAGGGTGTATCAGGGAGGCCGGCCGGCGCTCCGGACATGCTGAGGAGCACCTGCGGCCTGATGCAGGCGCTGGCTTCCCGGCCGGCAGTGGGAGCGGCCGGCCGGGCAGCCGGGGATGTCAGGACTCCCGGCAAAGGAGGCCCACGATGTGGTCCGTGCATTATGACCTGAGCATCGATACCGCCCGGGCCGACGCGCTCTTCGCATCCGCGCTGCAGATCTCCGACGCGCCAACCGCGGCGCAGGTGATACAGGCGATCGACGCGGCGACCAGGGCCCTCGGCAACCTGGGCTGCGTGGCCAGGGTCGCGCAGGAGTTCGGCGAGCACCCCGAGACCGCGGTCACCAGGATGCGCTGGGCCAGGGAAGAAGTGGCTTGCGTGTTCGATGGCTCGCCGTCGGGCCCCGAGTGCGCTCCCCGGCCCGTCCGGCCCGCTGGCGCCTGCCCCGCGCCGCGACGGCCCGGCGACCTGGCCGGCCAGCCGCCTGGCCACCTGCTGCTGGCCTGTTAGCGGCCGGTACGCGTCACGGCCAGCCGACGGCGATCTCGGCCGAATCGGCCAGCCGCAGCTTGCGCCGGACCCGTTCGTAGAACGTGGTGAGGCCGAGCCGGACGACCCGGGCCGCGCCCGGCCGCGCCCGTAGTTCGATCTGGTCGCCGGGCTCCACCTCGGCGGCGACGTTGCCGTCGGCCTCGACCGCGAGCCGGCCGCTGGACGGCAGGACGTTCAGGGTCAGCTGGTCATCGACGGAAACGACGAGGCCGCGGTTGTAGGCCGAATGCGGGGCGGCCGGCGTGACCAGCAGCGCCTCCACTGCGGGGCTCACGATGGGGCCGCCGGCGGAGAAGCTGTACGCGGTGGAGCCGGTCGGCGTCGCGACCACGATCGCGTCGGCGGCGTAGCTGACGAAGGGGCGTCCCGCGGCCTCCACCGCGATGGCGGCGGTCTTCTGCCCGGGAAACCGGACGAACGCGATGTCGTTGAACGCGGTGATCAGCTGTCCTCCGATGACCGCGTCGACGGCCAGGCGCGGTTCGGTGGTGAACTCGTGGTTGTCGATCGCGGACAGCGCGTCGGCCAGGTCCGGCACGTCGACCTCGGCCAGGAATCCGAGCTTGCCGAGGTTCACTCCGAGGACGGGCGACCGCTGCCGGTCGGCCAGCCGCATGGCGCGTAGCATCGTGCCGTCTCCGCCCAGGCTCACCAGCAGGTCCGCCCGCTGTCGGAGTTCGGCAGCGGTCACCGCTTCGGCGGTGCACGCCAGCCGGCGGATCTCGGTGTCGATGCCGAGAACCTCGATCTCCCGGCGGGCCGCCCACTCCAGGATCGACCCGACTGCCCCGCTGCAGTCCCGCTCGGGGTGCAGCACCATGCCGACGACATGCATGGGCTCAAGCTACTAAAGGATCTAGCCGGGCGTAAGCGGCGGCTACCGTCCGGGCACCAGCACGCTCAGGCAGGTGACGCAGCCCTCGAGCTTCTCGAACTCGCTGATGTCCACGACGACCGGCGTGAAGCCAAGGTCCTCGAGGAGCGCGGCGGTGCGGGGAGCGGACGCGGCAATCAGCACGCGATCGCCGCCGAGGGGTACGACGTGACTACCGCCCTCCTCGGTGACCGGGCGCACCGCCGGGAACAGTTCGGCCGGCACCAGCTCCGGCAGCACCAGGAACGTGCCGTCCGGCAGCGCGGTCACCGCGGACTTCAGGTGCAGCACGTTTCCCAGCGGGACGCCGACCACGGTGCGGCCCAGCGGCGCGAGCAGCGCGCGCAGCTGGCGGATGCCCTCGCCGTTGGTCCGTCCGCCGCGGCCGACGTATACCGTGCTGCCTGCCTGCAGCACATCACCCCCGTCGAGGGTCCCCGGCTCCTCGATCCGCGCCGTGCGCAGGCCAAGCGACCGAACGGTCTGGGCGACTCCGTCGACCTCCGGCCGTCGCACCGCAGCACCCGGCCGGGTCAGCACCGCCAGGTCCTCGCAGACCACGACGGTGTCCTCGACGAAGACCGAATCCGGGTAGTCATCGGCGGCGGGGGCCTGCCGGATCGCCCAGCCGCTGACCGCCAGCGCGTCGGCATAGACCGCGTGCTGGGACCGGGCCAGTTCCACGTCTACCGGCGCGCGGCTGATGTGGGTGACGATGCCCTCGGCCAGCTTGCTGCTTGGCCGGCGGATCAAGCCCGTGCCGTTCATCGGATCGGTCCCTTCCTGACTGGGAACTTTCATCCTGGCACCCGGCGCGGCCGGGCCATCGGCCCGCCGCTGAGTTAACTTTCTGCTATGGCCGCAGACGGGGTGGAGATCGAGGTCGGGGGCAGGACGGTCCGGATCTCCAATCCGGACCGGGTGTACTTCCCGGCCCGCGGGGAGACCAAGCTGGACCTGGTCCGCTATTACCTGGCGGTGGGCGACGGCATCGTGCGCGCGCTGCGGGAGCGGCCGTGCATGCTGCACCGGTTCCCGTCCGGGGTCGCCGGGGACAAGGTGCACCAGAAGCGGGTGCCGGGTGGTGCGCCGCCGTGGCTGGAGACGGTCCGGCTGCACTTCCCCCGGTACGGCCGGCACGCCGACGAGCTGTGCGTGACCGAGCTGGCCGCGGTGATCTGGGCGGTACAGATGTCCACGGTTGAGTTCCATCCGTGGAACTCCCGCCGGGCCGATACCGAACGGCCCGATGAGTGGCGCATCGACCTGGACCCCGGGCCCGCCTGCGAGTTCGCCACGGTGCGCCGGGTGGCCCGGATCGCGGGCGAGATCCTCGGCGAGCTCGGCGCGACCGGATGGCCCAAGACCTCCGGCGGGGCCGGCCTGCACATCTACGTCCGGATCGAGCCGCGGTGGGGCTTCGCCGAGGTACGGCGGGCGGCGCTCGCCTTCGCCCGCGAGGTCGAACGCCGCGCCCCGGACCTGGTCACCACCACCTGGTGGCGCAAGGACCGGGACCCGGCCATGCTGTTCGTCGATTACAACCAGAACGCCCGCGACCACACCATCGCCAGCGCCTACTCCGTCCGCGGCGTGCCGGAGGCGACCGTCTCCACCCCCATAAGCTGGGACGAAATCGACGATGTCGACCCGCGCCAGTTCACCATCGCCACCCTGCCCGCCCGCTACGCCGAGCTCGGCGACCTGCACCGGGGGATCGACGACTCCGCCTACTCACTCGATACCCTGCTGCGGTGGGCCGACCGCGACGGACTCGACTAGGAGCCACGCATGATCAACGGGATGCACGCCATCGTGTTCTCGCCCGAGGCGGAGAAGGTCCGCGACTTCTTCGCGGACGTGATCGGCCTGTCCAGCGTCGATGCGGGCGGAGGCTGGCTCATCTTCGCCCTGCCGCCCGCTGAGCTGGCGGTTCATCCCGCCGACGGGGAAAGCCGCCACCAGCTCTACCTGATGTGCGACGACATCGGTGCCACGCTCGCCGACCTGCGCGCCAGGGGAGCCGAGGTCGCGCAGGAGGTCTCTGATCAGCGCTGGGGCCTGGTAGCCGCGATCCGCCTGCCCGACGGCACCGAGTTTCCCATCTACCAGCCCCGGCACCCTTCGCCTCACTGATCCCGGTCTAGCGTTAGAGGATGACGAAGCTCAGGGTGCTGTTCATCGGGGGCAGCGGGGTCATCAGCTCGGCGTGCTCGCGGGTCGCGGTCGACAGCGGCATGGAGCTGTTCGTGCTGAACCGGGGCCGGAGTGCCGTGCGGCCGCTTCCGCCCGGCGTGAGGCTGCTGCGGGCGGATGTGCGGGAACACCAGACCGTTCGGGATGAAATCTCAGGCCGTGACTTCGACGCGGTCGTGGACTGGGTGGCCTTCACCCCCGGGCAGGTCCGCACCGACATCGACCTGTTCCGCGGGCGGACCGGCCAGTACGTGTTCATTAGCTCCGCGTCGGCTTACCAGACGCCGCCGGCGCGGATGCCGGTCACCGAGTCGACGCCGCTGCGCAACCCGTACTGGCAGTACTCGCGCGACAAGATCGCCTGCGAGGACCTGCTCGTGACGGCGTACCGGGAGGAGGGATTCCCGGCCACGATCGTCCGGCCGTCGCACACCTACGACGCGACGCTGGTCCCGTTCGACGGGGGGTGGACGGTGCTCGGCCGGATGCTCGCGGGCAAGCCGGTCATCGTGCACGGCGACGGGACCTCGCTGTGGACGCTCACCCACCACGACGACTTCGCCCGCGCGTTCGTCCCGCTGCTCGGGCACCCGCGGACCCTCGGCGAGGCCATCCACATCACCTCCGACGACGTGCTCACCTGGAACCAGATCGCCGGGTCGCTCGCGGCGGCCCTGGGGGTGACGCCGCGCCTGGTGCACGTGCCGTCGGACGCGATCGCGGCCGCCGATCCGGACTGGGGCGCGGGACTGCTGGGCGACAAGGCGCACTCGATGGTGTTCGACAACGCCAAGCTGCGCAGCATCGTGCCCGGCTGGCGCGCGGTGATCCCCTTCGAGCAGGGCGCCAGGGAAATCGTGGAGTGGTACCTGGCCGATCCGGCCCGGCAGGTCACCGATACGGCCATGGACGCGGTGATGGACAAGCTCGCGGCCGCCTGGACGGTATGACCAGCACGGTCCGGGACGTCCGCGGGCTCGCCGATGACCTGCTGTTCCCGGACGCGATGCGGGTCGACGGGCTGGACGTGCTCCCGGCCGGCCACCTCGACGCGCTGGCCGGCCTCGGCCTGTACGGTGCGCCGGCGCCGGTCCAGGCCGGCGGCCTCGGCCTGGACCTGGCCACCTACTGCGCGGTGGTGGAGGACCTGGCCAGCGGCTGCCTGGCCACCACGTTCGTCTGGCTGCAGCACCGCGGCCTGGTCATGACGCTGGCCGCCGACGGCACGCCCGCCGCGCTGCGCGACCGGTGGCTCGGTCCGGCCTGCCGGGGCCAGATGCGCGGCGGCATCGCGCTGGGCGGCCTGATGCCCGGGCCGCCGCGGCTGCGCGCGCGGCCAGACCGCGGCGGGTGGCGGCTCGACGGCGACGCGCCGTGGGTCACCGGGTGGGGGCTGATCGACCTGCTGCTGGTCGTGGCGCGAGGCCCCGAGGACAGCGTGGTGTCCCTGATCATGGACGCGACCGCCCAGCCCGGGCTCACCGTGACCCGCGAGCGGCTGGCGGCCGTCCACGCGAGCGTCACCGTCCGGCTCGGCTTCGACGGCGTCCTCGTGCCGGGGGAGCGGTGGGCCGGCCAGGAGCCTTTCGATCCGGCGGAGGGCCTGCGACCCGACCGGATGCGCGTGAACGGGTCGCTGGCGCTCGGCCTGGTCCGCCGGTGCGCTCGGCTGCTGGGTCCCGGGCCGCTCGACGACGAGCTGGCCGCCTGCCGGGAGCTGCTCGATGACGCGACCACCGCCGACGCCACGGCGATGGCGGAGGCGCGCGCGGCAGCATCGGAGCTGGCCGTGCGGGCGGCGGCCGCCCTGGCGGTACGGGACGGCAGCCGGTCGGTCAGCGTGGACCAGCACGCCCAGCGGCTCGCTCGGGAGGCGCTGTTCCTGCTGGTGTTCGGGTCACGCCCGGGAATCAAGAGCGCGCTGCTGCGGCGCCTGGGTGCGACCCCCTAGCCCACCTGCCCGGCGCTCCCTCCAGTCTGTCCCAACAGACACACCCACCCCAGCAGCTACAGCCAAGAGTCAATGACAACCATTGAATTGGCAGTCTCGCGGCCTGGCCGGGATCGGACATCCGGGCCTACCGCGATGATCCGCCGGCCACCTCGTAGGACCATAGCTCGCTGCCGATGCCGACTGGGTGAGGCGCCTCGCCGCCTGCCCGTTCGGCCGCCGACCTGTGCCCGTGGGCGAACGCCGGAGAGCTCACCCACGCCTGGAAGGCCGCCTCGTCCCGCCATCGCGTCACCACCAGCCAGGTGGTCCGCCCGTCGGTCGGCTTGAGCAGCTCGAAGCCCTCGAAGCCGTCCTGGTTGTCCACCGCG
>Ga0335082_10004616_pt1 | contig 15025 bp, 16 predicted proteins | sample Lox_Sample_41_FD_206718 | JGI IMG/M metagenome (GOLD analysis project Ga0335082, IMG submission 206718) | Soil microbial communities from Loxahatchee National Wildlife Refuge, Florida, United States - Lox_Sample_4.1 | ecosystem: Environmental > Terrestrial > Soil > Wetlands | place: USA...
ACCCCCGACCGTTCCATCGACTTGTTGCTCAACCGCTGGCTCCTCTACCAGACCCTCGTCTGCCGGGTGTGGGCGCGCTCGGCCTTCTACCAGGCCAGTGGTGCCTACGGCTTCCGCGACCAGCTGCAAGACGGTATGGCGCTCGCCCTGTCGAAGCCCGAGGTCACGCGGGAACACCTGCTGCGAGCGGCGGGGCGGCAGTTCGTCGCGGGCGACGTGCAGCATTGGTGGCTGCCGCATTCGGGCCAGGGCGTTCGCACGCGGATCTCCGACGATCGCATCTGGCTTGCCTACAGTGCGGCGCAGTACGTCGGTGCGACTGGCGATCGCGGGATCCTCGAAGAGACGATCCCCTTCCTCGACGGACCGGCTTTGCGCGAGGGTGAACCCGACTCCTATTTCCAGCCGATGATCTCCGAGGAGCACGCGACCCTCTTCGAGCACTGTGCACGCGCGCTCGACCGGAGCGTCGCGGTCGGCGTCCACGGGCTCCCGCTCTTCGGCACCGGCGACTGGAACGACGGCATGAACCGGGTCGGCGAGGAAGGCAAGGGAGAGAGCGTCTGGCTGGGCTGGTTCCTGCACGCGACACTCGCGGCGTTCGGGCCGCTGGCGGAGGCTCGGGGGGAAGCCGCGCGGGCCGCGGAGTGGCGAGCACACGCAACCAATCTCGCGGTTGCCCTCGAGCGAGACGCGTGGGACGGCGCCTGGTATCGACGCGGCTGGTTCGACGACGGAACGCCGCTGGGCTCGGCCGCAAGCACCGAGTGCCGGATCGACGCGATCGCGCAATCGTGGGCGGTGCTCTCGGGCGCCGCCGATTCCGCACGCGCACGCCGCGCCATGGCGGCCGTCGACGAGCACCTGGTCCGCCGCGACGATGGCCTGGTGCTGCTCTTCACACCGCCCTTCGATCGGGCTCCACTCGACCCCGGCTACGTCAAGAGCTACCCGCCCGGCGTGCGCGAGAACGGCGGCCAGTATACGCATGCCGCAGTGTGGACCATGCTCGCCTTCGCAGAACTCGGCGATGGCGACAAGGCCGCCGAGCTGTTCTCGATGTTGAACCCGATCCGCCGCGCGAGCACGCGTGCGGCCATCCATCGTTACAAGGTCGAGCCCTACGTCGCCTGCGCCGACGTCTATGCGGTGCCGCCGCACGTCGGACGCGGCGGCTGGACCTGGTACACCGGCGCGGCGGGATGGCTGTACCGCGCCGGCCTGGAGTGGGTCCTCGGCTTCCGCGTGCAGGGCGCGTCTCTGGTGGTCGATCCCTGCATCCCGAACTCGTGGCCTGGCTTCGAGATCGAATTCCGGCATCGGTCGGCCCGCTACCATATCGCCGTCGAGAATCCGCGCGCTGTGAGCCGGGGTGTGATGCAACTCGAGCTCGACGGCGCGGCGCTGCCGGCGGGCGCCGTCCGAATCCAACTCGCCGACGACGGCGCGCTACATCGGGTCCGCCTGGTGCTCGGATGATCCGCTTTGAGCAGACGCTGGCGCGATGGCATCGACGCGACATGCCCCCCGCGTTCGCTCCCAGTAGTCCCGCGATCGCGTGCGGGATTCACGATGCTGCTTTACTTGCCACGCATGGAAGGATACGGCGAACCCAGGATCAAGAACGGCCCGCCGCTTGCGGGTCACGGCGCCGAGGCCGTTCGCGACGCGATCGCGTCGACGATCGTGACCCTTCCCGAGAAGCTTCGTCGGTCGCTGACGTGGGACCAAGGAGCGGAGATGGCGCATCACGCCCAGCTGCGCGTGGATACCGGAGTCGCGATCTACTTCTGTGATCCGCACAGTCCATGGCAGCGGGGCACGAACGAAGGCTGCTTCTCAGTACTTCCCAAAGGGTACCGACCTGAGCAGGCAGCTCAGACGATCTCGCAGCCGTAGCTGCAGCTGCACAACGGCCGAGCCCGGAAGATGGTGGGCTGGAAAGACACCTGCCGAAGCCTTCGACGAGCACCTCAGATCGATAGAACACGGCCTCGTTGCGACGACCGATTGAATCTACCCCTGCGACTGGCCAACATGGGGTGTCTCTCGATGATGCGGAGCGCGCTCTCAACATCGCCGAGAACCTCCTCGGTCTCGTCAGCCGAGAATATCTCGACATATCGACGCAGGTTCGCGAGCGCGACGAGGAGTGCGTCGTGCTCGCCGGCTTCGAGAACCCCTACTGTCGCCGCGAGATCCGCGAGATCGCAGACGAGTCGCTCCAGTTCGCGGGGCTCGATGACGTTCGAGCCGCCCCCGCGGGAGTCGGCGAGGACGCGGCGCAGGAAGCGCAGCCCAGCCGCCATCGCGCGCCGCCGTCGCCATTCGCTGAAGATCGGGACGACGGCGACAATCGTCACAGAGGCCGCGGCGACTGCAGCCGCCATTACCCCCAGCGCCCAAATTGCGTGCCAGTTCACAGCTGTAATCTCGATCCGCCGCCACCTTCAGCGCTACAGCGCGCGGTGGCCATCTTGCCGTTGTTCCCCGGCGCGACGACGGAGCGCGCGCTGGCGATCACACCCACGAGCTCGTGTTCAGAGTCCCGACGTCCTGGGGAGGGCGTCCTCTTGCTCATGACTCGGCGCTTCCTTCGGGTCGGCGCCTGAGGAGTGCGAATTTTGCCTCGATCGTCGCGGCGATGCGGTCGCACACCGCGTGGTAGAGCGCCAGTATCGCAAGTGCGCCGACCAGGGCCACGAACATGCTGTAGGGTTTGAACTCGGTCAGACTGGCCGCACCCATCCGAGTGACGAAGAAGCAGCCGCCGATGATCGCACCCGCGATGCCAAGTGCGATGTCGAGAAGGAGGTCTTCCTCCTGCGATTTCACGACCTTCCTGGCGACGAACGCGGCGATCAGGCCCGAGAAGATCCACGCGATGACCGACATGCGATTGATCCCGTCCCAATTCCAATTCGTGTTGAGTGATCGCGCACGCGTCAGATCGGGGCGATCCAGTCCTCCGACCAGAGCCCGGGCGCACCTCGGAGCTGCGGCGATAGCCGGTGACGCTCGTCCGTCGGCCCGCCCAGAGCATCTGGCCCGGCTCCGGCCGGAAATCTGCCGGCCTCCGGAGCGCCGCATCGAGAATCGCGGGAGCAGCGATTTGAACTCGCGAGCCGATATGGAGGCTCATCTCCCACCGCCAGCTGCCTTCTGGAGGTCGGCATCGAGCGATCCGACCTCCTGGAGGAGGGCCTTCACCTTGTCGTCGTCCAGGACCAGCAAAGGTCTCGAGTCCGAAGGCCCCGATTGCTTCGCCAACTCGTAGACGCGCGTTCCCAACTCGGAGCACTTCTTGAGGAGCTTCCGCTCGAGGCGCGCCTTCGCCACACGCACCTTGGCGGCGTCTCCCAGCTCGCCGAAGGAGCCAACGACATGCTCATTGGTCCGGTTTCCCGCGACGAGCCGGTCGAATCTGCTCCGGACCTGACCCCACAGACTATCGGGGTTGCTCTCCCGAAGCGTCGAAGCGAGGCGGTCGTAGCCTTCCCGGAGCTCGATCATTGTCTCGTGGAGCACGTCCGCGCTCGCGTTGGGCTCGAGGCGATTCCAACGCCTTTCGAGATCGTCCCAGAGTTCCCGCGCGTCCATCCGCCCAAGGCGAACCTTCAGGCGCAGCTCTTCGCGCATGCGGCGGAACTGTTCAAACTGGCGGTGGAGAACATCGTGGTCATTGCGCACGGATTTCTACCTCGCGTTCCCTCGTACCCGATCTTCGCAGCGATCGGGCTTCCGCCTCGCGCTGTCCATCGCGGACCCCGGCCCAGAAGCGGGTACGCGCCTTGGCCGCACGGCGCTCGTCGCTACCCCGACGCATGCGGCGCCAGAGGCACGACAGCATGGGACGGAGACGTCTGGACATCTTGGCTCCGTCACGGACGCCCCCCGGTGGTCTTCGCCTCCTCCTCGATGCGCTTGACGAGGAGTCGGTCGCGCAACGGTCTCAGCTTCATGACTTGATTCTCCCCCGGCGGTTTCCGCTTGACCGAGGCGCCTGAACGGCTTCTCTAGGTTCCTTGCCTCACCGACTCGCCGGGAGGTGCCTGGCATCGAGACGGGGGTGCCGCGTTGTCGAGCCCATCGCTGCCCCCGAAATCGTCGTAGTTGCGCCACTCCTTCTCGAAGGCCGCCTCGGCGGAGCGCGCGTAGCTGTACGCGAAGCGCGTGTAGCTGCTGTCCGACGCGACCCCGACGCGGGCGAGCGCCGGAACGTCTAGGGGGCGGTGCTGGCGCTGATGAGCGCCCCACGGCGCCTTGGTCGAAGGGGCATACCGGTCGCAGCAGGTCGGCGCTCCAACCCACCCGTGCAGCCGGTCCCTCACGTCGAAGTCCGAGCGTCCCACGTAAAACACCATGAACGTATCGCCATCCAGGTAGCCAAGTGCGTAGTTACCGGGCGACGTCCGGGTCAGCACCTCGTCGATCGCCTCATCGGTGAGCGGATAGGATCCACTCATCTCGAGCCGACCCATCGGAAAGCTTCCCGCAGTGACTGCGATCGCCGTCCTCATGAATCTCCGGATGGCGCCATCAAAGCGCTTCGGCGACCGTGCCTCGAACGAGGCCGGTCGACTCCGTGTTTCGAGGCCTCCTGCACGCTCCCCTCGGAGTGGATTCGACCTCTTGTCTCGGACTGCGAATCAAAGTGCGGAACCAAGACCACCTCGCTTTGCTAACAATAGCAAGCTTGCTAAATACGTCAAGCAGCCGCTCAGCCTTGCTTGACCGAGCACGCGGATTGGCCATACTTTGCGGCGCATGACGAATGGCAGCGGACGACCTCGACGCAAGCGCAAACGCGCCAAGTTCGAGGGGCACCCGAAGGAGCTCGGCGGCCTTCTCGCAGATCTGCGTACGGCCAGGGGCTTCACGCTGCGGCAGGTCGAAGAGGCCGCGGACAACGGGGTCTCGAACGCCTACTTGAGCCAGCTCGAGAAGGGGAAAGTCCGGAAGCCCTCGCCCAACGTGCTGCACAGTCTCGCCGAGGTCTACGCCGTGCCTTACGAGTCGTTGATGGAAAAGGCCGGCTACCTGTTGCCGTCCGGGGGAAGTGAGGGCGGGCGTCGCAGAAGGCTGAATGCCTTCAGGATCGACGACCTGACCGCCGAGGAAGAGGAGGAGCTCCTCACGTACCTGGCGTTCTTACGCTCGCGCAAGCCACCGCGATGAGTCCGTGGGCGCGCGTGGGGAAGCACTTTCGCAGCGGCCACTCAGCGACGCAGGGTTCAGCACCCACGCCGCGAATCTTGCAGCGAGCAGGGCTCCGCGATCGATGGTGGCGTACCAACCGTGGCGGCCTTCGAGCCCGCTGTGATCCCGGAACCCGCTTCTCTGCTGCTCCTCGGCAGCGGCATGGCGGGGCTCGTGCTGCTCGGGCGCACGAAGCGCAGCTGAGCGTGGCCCGGCGATCGTTCTCGTCCAAGAGAGCGACGCTCACGTCCGCCACCCGATCCGCGCATTCCTGCACCCCATGAGTACGTCGCGAGCATGGGTTCAATACCTCGAGCCGAGACGCTTGTCCCTTTCGTACCGCGTGGAGGTGGCGCGTTTTGACGCGTCGAAGCGCACCGTGCAGATTCCGCGCCGCTCGAAGATCGCGGCCTCCTGCACCCAGATTTCCTCGCGCTCGGAAACTCGGCTTGCCCTCCCGCCGGCGCGTTCGAGGGCGCGCACGACGTCCTGGCGTCCGGCCCCCGGCGTGACCGCGCTGCAGGCCACGCGAAAGGCGGAGGCACGCTGCACATCGAAGACCCAGAAAAGTGCCGGGATTGCGACCAGCGCAGCGATGATGATCGAGGGGCGAACCCGAGTCGTCACGTTCTCGACTTCCCCGTGCTCTGGAGCTGGTAGGCGGGATTGAGCTGCGTGACTTCGAGGAAGATGTCGCAGCGATCCTTGACAAATGTTGAACAATGCCAAGAGCCAAGCAAGCCGCTCGACCTTTCCGGTGGCTCGCGTTGGCGACGACCTGAGCAAGAAGCGTACCAGCCGGTCGTCGGACATCGCCCGTACCACGTTCCAGCTCCTAGCCCTCGGCGTTCTGATCGCCAAGCTTCTGGATCGTACGGCCATTCCTGCTCGCGTTGGCCTGGGCCACGATGATCGAGGTCACCACCTGACCACTCTTGCTGCGCGCCCAGGCGTGGCTCGGCGGCAGGCGCTCCCTCGCTACGGCGCCGATGACGCTCGCGCTGGTGCTGAATCTGGGCGCGTCGTTCCTGCTCGGCGGACTCGAGCACCATGTGCAGGAGTTCAACCTGGCGAGCACTCGACTCCAGGCCGTGGAGTTGTTTCTGGCGACGATCGCGTTACTGGTTCCCTCGGCGGCGGCGCTGAGCGGGGCGGACGCCGCCCAGACCGCCGACTTTGCGCAGCAGCTGAGCTTTTCCTGGCGGTCTCGCTCAATCGCGACGTGCGGCCTGGGGCTGCTCTTCTCGCTTAGGACGCATCGCGAGGTCTTCGCCACGGCGGAACACGCGGAAGGCGATGAGGCCCCGTGGTCGATCGGTGTGGCTTTGGCAACGCTGGCCGCGGTCACGCTGCTGGTCGCGCTGGTGAGCGAGGTCTTCGTCGAGTCGGTGCAAGGAGCGTCACTGGAGCTGGGCATGACTCCGGCGTTCGTCGGCTTCATCGTCCGCACGGCGCCGATGAACCTGCAGTTCTGGCCCGGCGCGGTGGTCATGATGCTGATCGCCACGCTCACCGCCTCGCTGATCTCCAACAATCTCCTGCCGCCCCGAGCGTTGTGAGCACCTGCCCTGGCAACCCCGGGGCCGTCATCGCGGGACAGCATGGCTCGCGGTCGAGGCATCGCGCCTCACGAACAACGCCGCGGAGCCGGGTTCCCGCGCACGGGAGCTAGTCTTGCACTCGATCGAGTTTGGTCCGCCCCTTGCACCATCGAAGGGCACGCAGGGTTCGATACACGTGGCGTTCACTGGCGCACGAGAGGAGACGAGATGGGCAATACGACCAATCGCGTCAAAGGCAAGATCGAAGAGCTAGCGGGCAAGGCCAAGGCTGGGGTGGGCAAGACGATCGGCGACGAGCAAATGCAGGTCGAGGGCGAGACCAAGCAGCTGGCAGGCAAGGCCAAGCAGGAAGTCGCTAAGGCTGGCGAGCGCGTGAAGGGCAAAGTCGAGCAGCTCGCGGGGCTCGCGAAGCAGGTCAAGGGCAAGCTCGAGGAGCTCAAGGGCGTCGCGCGCCAGCGTGCACACAAGTAGGTCGCGCATGCCATGCCGAGCTCGAACGTCGGCCTCACCGGCCGTCGCGCCGGTTCGATAGGAGAACGCAAGATGACGCGATCGCGAACTCGGGTAGCCTCGCTGCTCGCACTCGGATTCCTGGCGGCGCCCGCCTCGGCGGAGATCCCGGACGCGCCGACCCTCCTCGCCGCGGTGGGTCTGTCGCCGGACCAGGTCCAGCAGGTGATGTCCGGCCAGATCGTGCGCGGTGCGATCCAGCCCGCCAGCGAGCGCGAGCTCGTGACCGCGGCGGCCTTCCTGGTGCACACGCCGCCCAGCCAGTTCGTCGCCGAGCTGAAGGCGGGCCTCGGAACCAAGGTCGACCCCGACACGCTGGCCTCCGGCGTATTCAAGGGCGCCGGCAGCGCCGCCGACGTCGCCAAGCTCACCCTCGAACCCGGAGCGCAGAAACGCGCAGCTGCCTACACCGAGGCCGCGCCCGGCGGCGATCTCAATCTCTCGACGCAGGAGATCGCGTCGTTCAACAAGCTCGCGGGAAGCGACGTCCCGACGGTGACGGCGGCCGTGCGCAGCGCGCTGCTCGCGCGCCAGACCGCGTATCGCCAGCAGGGTCTGGCCGGCATCGCGCCCTACGCGCTCAAGAACGGGAGCCGCTCGCCCGCTGACGAGCTCCGCACCGCGACGCAGGCGGCGAAGGGGCTCCAGCGCTACGCCCCCGCCGCTTATCAAATGCTGCTCGACTACCCGAACTCGAAGCCGGCCGGGACTGAAGAGGTGTTCCGCTGGGCGCAGATCAACGCCCACGGCACACCAACCCTCACGTTGACGCATGCCGCCTTCATTCCCGACGGCAATGCCTGGGTGGTCGTGCAGCGAATGTACTACGTGAGCACGGGCTTCAACTCCGTGCAGGCGATCGCCGCGCTGCTGCCGGTGCAGGACGGCACCGTGATCACCTACGCCAACCGGACCTCCACCGATCAGGTCGCCGGCTTCGGTGGTGGCACCAAGCGCTCGATCGGCGGCAAGCTGCTCGCGTCGCAGCTCGAGGCGCTCTTCAAGAAGGCGCAGGCGTCGACAAAGCATTAGAACGGGCGCCGCAGATCGCACGGCGAACTCGCGACGGCCGACACCTTATTGAGGCGTCTGCCAGCGCTCGTGCAGCGAATCCGCAATATCGTCGCGAACCCCTCAGCCTCGGCCCTTGAGCTGCTCTTTGGCCTTCTCTAGCTCCTCCCGGGCTTCCATCATCAGGCGGTAGGCGACGTAGTATTTGTAGATATTGGAGACGTAGGTCACCGGCTCCGCCCCGACCTGCTCGGCGGCGACATACTCCACGTTGTGGAACCAGATCCCACGATCGCGAGGGTCAGTCCCTAATCCGTGTTCGAACAGTCAGAACGTGCTCCCCTCTGTAGAACCGGTCGAACACGGCGCCGACATAGTTCCACCTGTCGGCAGGATCGAACCACACCTCCACTTTCGGGAGAAAAGGCGCGATCAGAATGCCGACCCAACCCAGGTCGGGCTCGAGCTCGATTCTTGCCAGCTCGCCTGGATACATCGGCCACCGCTCGCGCTTCGTGGCCACCGATGCCTCGACGGGTACGATCTTCGGCCCTGGCACACAGTTGAATGCATGGAACCTGATCCGCTCGAGCTGACCCTGACGCAAGCGGGCGACGACGAGCATCAGCTGTGCGGCGCCAGCATAGGTATCTGGCGGAACCGTGAGAGTCGACCGACGAACTTGGGGAACGCCGTTCACATATTCCGTGCACGAGGCCGTACCGGCCTTCGTGTCCAAACGATCCACGGCTTGCGGCGATCCGTCAGCGTGGAAGAACGAGTGCTCGGCGCTGAGGAGGATCCGTGCCTGCTCTGGGCCCCCCAGCTTCAGTCGCTCGAGTTCCCGGTCGTTCCTGCCATCGAGATACTCGTTCTCCCCTTGGATTACCTCGATGCCGTCCGTCTCGGTGACGCGGTAGCGCCCGTGGCCGATGACCTGCCTCTCATGGGGGCTGAAGATGGTGACGTCGGTCGGTAGAAAGTCGAAAGCGGATTCGAGCTTGGGATCCACGCTGGGTTCGAGGGCGCTCGAAGCACCGGCGCCCGTCAGGATTGGTGTCATCAGAGCACCGAGCAAGGCTAGAACGCGCGTAGTCGCGCGAGAGGCGGTGCGTTGCTCTCCGTGCGGCCTGGTTCGAACTGGTTGACACGCCACGAATGACTTCATCGATCAGGTGCGAAGTTGAGGAAGCCGTCGTCGGATTCTCGGGTGACGTATTCGCTGCGAGGCGCACGACGCTGGATGTAGGCGTCGCGCACGAACACGTAGTAATCGAGCGCCGCCTTCTTGGCGATCTGGATGTCGTGCTCATCCTGCGCGCGTCCGTTGATGGCAAAGACCGCGGCCGCGCCCATGCCCGGCAAGATGGGCGCCCACGTCAGCGGATTCAGCGCCAGGTCCAGCACCCCTCCGGCGAGGTCCCGCGGCGTCGAGGGACCCACGATCGGGATCACGATGAAGGGACCGGGGGGAACGCCCCAGTGGGCCAGCATCTTGCCGACGTCCTCGTCGTACTTCGGGATGCCCGCGACGGTCGCGGGATCGAGGAACCCGGCGATGCCCATCGTCGAGTTGATCAGGAAGCGCGCCAGCTCGGCGCCGGCCTTGCGCAAGGCGCCCTCGCCGAGGCTGCTCACGAAGCGGTCGGGGAACGTGAGGTTGTGGTAGGCGTTCGAAATCGAGTCGCGCACCGCCTGGGGCGTGATCGCCATCCAGTCCCGCGCCAACGGGCCGAGCGCATAGTCGTCGATGTGCAGGTTCACGTTGAAGATCGGGCGGTTGATCGATTCGAGCCGATCGCTGCCAGGCTGCGAGGTCGACGCGCAGCCCCCGAGCGCCTCCAGGCAGGCGAGCCCGAGAAGGGCGCCCGCCAGCCGGCGATTGGACCTATCCCGCCGGCGAGGCCGCACCGGCGGTTCCGTTTGCGGACGGATACGACCCCGCGAAGCGACGTGGAACAGCAGACCCACCGAACGCCCTCGCCTGCAACGCCCCCCCGATGCCGAAATGTGCATCAGCCGTGCCGCACAAGGGCGGTCGGCGCGAGAAAGGACGCGTTTCCAGAGCGCCGCCAGAGGGCCCCGTGTGTGGCGAAATGCGCTCCAGCGACGCGCTCATTGCTCTTTCAGGTGCGCGTAGAGGATGCGGCGCACCTCCTCGATGGTCGCGGGCGTCGCCTGCGTCGAGTGGCTGTCGCGCACGATGAGCTCGGAGGCGACACCGTCGATGTGGGCGCTCGTATACCTCACCACTCCGTCGTCGCCTTCTTCCGGCGGCCCGTTGCCCTGCACGGCAATGATGGAATGCGCCTCCACACCGGGGGCGATCGGGAGGGAGGCGAGGGTCTTGAGGAACGGGTTCGACCAATCCATGTTGTCGATCGCCGTCGGCATGTGCACCGCCATCTTCGCCGCACCGACCGGATCGAGCTTGATGAGATCGACCGTCACCTTCGTCAACTTCGCCGGCAAGGTCACCAGCCGGCGCGCGAGATTGCCGAGAAAGTTCTCGGCCAGGAAGCTGCCGCGATGCGGCGTGCAGATGAAGATCACCTCGCTGACGAACGGCAGCGGCTCGACGAACATGCCTCGGCGCAGCAAGTCCTTGGTGTCGGCGGGCATATCGGCCTGCTCAAACGGCATCCGAAAGCGTGCATCCCAGAAGCGCGTGCCGCTGTTCACGACGGTCATCTTGGTGAGCAGACCGCCTTGACTGTGGCCGATGATCACCATCTGGCGCAGCGCAGGGTCCTTGCCCTCAGGATCGATGTCCTGCAACGCGTGCTGCAAGCCTTCCCGCAGGCCCATGGCGGAGTACGCGACCGGGTTGCCCGTGTTGTAGATGTAGAACCAGAACTGGTAGCGCTGCCCAAGGACCCGGTCGTTCATCAATTCATTGAGCATCTCGGCCCAGCGCGCCGGGCTCGACGCCGTGCCGTGGACGAACACCACCGGGATGCGGCCGGGGTGGTACGGGCGCAGCATGAACAGATTGTCTTCCCGCTGGACCAGGCTGAAATCGCCGCGGCGAAAGCCGGCGATCTCGAAGTCCCAGACGGGCGCGCCTTCGAGCTGGTAGGCCAGGGTGGTCGTGGTCTCGGACTCGAGCGGAACCGCGACGTCGCCGATCTGGACGGTCCCGCGTTCCTGGGCGTCGTACACGTGAATGGTGGCGTGGAGCGCACCCTCACTCATGCCGCGGCGCGGATCGTCGAAGCGAAGCAGCGCGGTGACCGGCACCTTCGTCCGGGGCGGGATCCAGCGGTCGACGCGCGCCTCACCGGACCTCGCCACCGATGCCGCGAGCGGCGCGCCGATGCCACGACGCCGGTAGCGGTTCCGGAGACCCCTCACCTGGAAGTCCGCCAGCGACGCAAAGTGGACGAGTTGGTAGCCACCGAACGTGAAACCGGCCGGATCCACGTCCAGTTGCAGGGGGGCGAACGGGAGGACCACGCGGCGCGCGCTCAGATCCACTTCGTCGCCCGTGCCGCTGGCCAATCCCGCCGTGACGCCGCGGTTGTAGAGATCCATCGCCGTGCGGACGCGCGGATCGTAGCAACCCGGGCGCACGGCCGGATTCTCCGGAAACAGAAATGCCCATGCATACGCCGCCGACGCGAGGAAGTAGGTACGGGGGCCGCCGTGCTCGGCATAGTCAAAGGACAGCTCCGCTAGCGCGAAGAGACGGTTGGACTCGTCGGTCTGTCCCAGTCCGGCGTGCAGCGCGCCGATCGTATCGGCCGGGTCCGCGCGATACTTCTCGGAGAGATTGAGGCGGTAGAGGAACTCTTGCGCCGAGGCACCGGGCTTACCGGTCGTGAGCACGCTTGCCGTGAGCTGCCGGTTGGCCTCCTCCGGTCGAATGCGCTTCACGCCGATCGGCGTCGCGCAACCGGCGGCCAGCAGGCTCAGCACCAAGCCGGCGGCGAGCGCCGTCGAACGGCCGCGTCTTGCCGAGGACAGACGCCACAGGGCTCCCCCCCTCAACACGTTCTTTCTCCACCGATCAGCAATTGCGCCAGCGCATGCGTCACCACCATCCCCTTCTTCAGCTCCTCGGATGGCGGCTTGGCGTCGAGCCGGATCGAGAAGACCGCCCCGGCGAAACCCTCTTGCTGGAATGCACCCAGCTGGTCGCTTGCGCGGGGCGTGGTGAGCGGGTGTCGCGTCAGGTTCCCGGGGGCGCGGCGACCGCCACGTAGGCTTCCTCGCCGTTCACGTACGCCTTCTTGAACCAGTTTGGTTGGCAGTGGTAGTAGTTGACACCGCTCACCGTCACCGCATTCATCGTGCACGCAGCCGGTTGGTTCGCTGATGCCGTCGTCATCGCTTGCATCGTGCTCATCGTGACTGCCGTGCCGGCGGCGATGGCGGTCGCCGTGGCGGCAGCGCCAGCCGGGTAGCCGTAGTAGCCGCCCGACCAATGGACGTCGTCGTAGGCCTCCTGGCGGTCTTCCTGCATGTTGCTGCGATTCTGCTGACTGCTCTGCTGCAGCTGAGTCTGCTGCTGTTGGCGGCTCGCCTGCAGCTGATACTGCTGCTGCTGGCGGCTCGCCTGCTTCTGGCTCGCGGCCTCCTGCCGTGAGCCCTGGCTGCCGCTCTGCTGGGACTGCACGGACTGCGCCGCGCCGGCTCCCGGGCCCTGGCCCCGGCTTTGCGCGGACCCCCCGCCGCCAGAGAAGCCGCCGCCGCCACCACCGCCCCCTCGACTGAAGGAGCCACTGGAGGCGGGGCCGCTGCTCGAGAATCCGCCGCCTCCGCCGCGGCCACCACCGCCGTGTCCACCGCCACCGCGTCCGCCGCCGCCGCGCTGGGCGGTCGCCGGCCCCACCGCGACGAAGCTCACGAGCGCCAGCAGACCGAGACACCAACCGACACGCTGCCTCGCGGTCTTCAATGGGAGCCCCCTTTCCTGCCCGCGGTCGGACGCGGCGCGAACGCGATCTTCTCGGCGTCCTTCGGCGGATCGAATGCGAAGGTCGCCGCCGTGACCTGGGGCGACAGATCCCACCCCGTGATGCGCGCGCGGAACTGCGGCCTGCCCGTTTCGTGCTCGTAGGTAATGATGATCCGGCGCGGCAGCGAATCGTCCTGGCCGATCCATAGCTGCATTCCACCGACCTCGTTGCGCAGCGCCACGTGGTCGCAGCGCACGCCATCGACCGTGGACTCGCCGACGTAGCTTGCGGACGCGAGGTGCTCGCCGAGCAGCTTGGGAAGATCCGGGGAGAGGAACTCCGAGAGCGCCACCGGAATGCCGAGGCGATCCGACACGAACTCGACCATCTCGTCCACCGGCCCGGTCCGCGGATCGGTCGCATAGACGTTCTGCTCGAGATCCTGGAGGACGATGCGCTTGCCGTCGTAAAGGAGGCGCCGCTTGCCTCCCTCGCGCAGATCGAGGTCGACGCGGAGGTGGTCGGGACGCTGCAACACGAGCTCGCGCGTCGCACCGAACTCGAGCGTCTGCCCGTCGGACTGCACGACGTCCCAGGCGATGTCGCCATCGAGCCGGAAGCGGTCGGCTCCGGCGATACGCTCAGCCATCCGCTGCACGATCTCCGCCGCGTGTGAATCCACCCTCGCCGCCGCCGCGGTATGCGGAGCGTTCTTCGCCCCCGCTTCCGCAGCGCGACCCGATCCGACCCGGCCCGCGACCCCGATTGAGAGCGCGAGAACCGTTATGCTCAGCGGGCGGGCCCATCTCATCTTCCCGAAGTGCATGGTTCCCCTCCTCGAGCGTCGAATGAAGGGCTCGCCCTCCCACCGACGATCCGCGCCACGGAGGAGCAAGCGCCGTTCCAAGGCGTGACGCGTGTCTGCACTCAGCAAAAGGTCCGAGTGAGACATCGCGTCGCACAAGATCCCTCGGTTGTGGCGATTTGCCATCGACATTGCCGACGGGGGCCGCGCGCCCTCGAGTCGTTCATAGGGCTTCCGCGGTGCGGCCAGACATTGCTCGGCCTCGGCACCGCGAATGTGCTCGTCGCCCTCGGAGGCGAGTCGTGGCTGCCCCGCGTGGTAGCTTGGAGCGAGTGTTCGAGACCCTCACACGATTCGCGAGTCGACAAGGGCGCCGGCAAGGGAACACATTCGGCCGCCGTCCTTTCGACCGGCTCGATCGCGAGACGCTTCACGACCCGACCTGGACCATCGCAGGGTCAGACCGAGGTCCATCGGACCTCGAGATGACCGCTCCCTTGTCTTGCCAAACGACAATCCTTGTCCTCGCCCTTGCCGTCGTCAGCGCCGCGCCAGCCGCTGCGCGCACCTTCCAGCTCGGCGAGGTCGAGGGCACTGCCAACCTCGAGCTCAGCTACGGCTTGCTCGCACGGGTCGAGGGCCGGGATGCGGATCTCGTCGCCATCGCGAACGGCGGAAAGGCCGAGTCGGCGAACTGGGACGACGGCGACCTGAACTACGGCAAGGGGATCGTCTCGAACATGGTCCAGGCGAGCCTCGAGCTCACTGCGCAATGGCGCTTCCTCAGCGCGTACGTGCGCGGCCTCGCCTTCTACGACTTCGAGACGGAGCTCGCGAACCGCGAGCGCACCGATCTGAGCAGCGGTGCCGATGAGTACGTCGGCAAGAGCATCGCGCTACCCGAGTACTACCTCGAGGCGAACTTCCGCGCGGGCGGCATGCCCGTGCACGTGCGGCTGGGAAGCCAGGTGCTCAACTGGGGCGAGAGCACATTCCTTCGCTTCGGCGTCCAGAGCGAAACGCCGCTCGACATCGCG
>Ga0335082_10004617_pt1 | contig 15024 bp, 12 predicted proteins | sample Lox_Sample_41_FD_206718 | JGI IMG/M metagenome (GOLD analysis project Ga0335082, IMG submission 206718) | Soil microbial communities from Loxahatchee National Wildlife Refuge, Florida, United States - Lox_Sample_4.1 | ecosystem: Environmental > Terrestrial > Soil > Wetlands | place: USA...
GACGGGCGCGGCCGCGGCACGTTTCGACCGCGCGATCGCGCGCTTCGACGCGGCGAATGCCGAGGATCCCAATCACGAAACGGTCGGCGACCGCCACCGGCCCAAGGAGCTCGTGTACGCGGAACGGCTCTCTGCGATGCTCGCGCGCTTCGCCCCTGACGCCTCCGAGGTCGTGCGCCTCGCCGTGCGCAGCCAGCACATCCAGCGCTGGAAGATTGCGCGCACCGAGTATCCGATGGACCGGATCGGCTACCTGCAATGGCGCAAGCGTCTCTACAAGTTCCACGCGCAGCTCGCGGGCGAGATCCTGCGGGAGGTCGGCTACGACGAGGCGACGATCGGTCGTGTGGGAACTTTGCTCAAGAAGGAAGCGCTCAAGTCCGATCCCGAGGTGCAGATCCTGGAAGACGTGGTCGATCTCGTTTTCCTAGAAAGCTACCTCGCCGACTTTGTCGCCAGGCACGGCCAGTACGACGCGGCGAAATTCACCGACATCCTCGCCAAGACGGCGAAGAAGATGTCGCCGCGCGGGCGCGAGGCTGCAGTGACGCTGATCGATGCGCCGGGGGAGCTTGCGCCGCTGATTCGTAGTGTGATGGAAGGCGCGGCGGCGCTGCCCTGACTGCTTCTGCGCCAGCCGTCCGCGCGGCCGAAGACGTCAGTGCAGCGCCTGCGAGTGTCGATCGCGGGGTTTCGAGATTTCTGATACGGCTCGGGCGGTGACCGCCGGTTCTCCCTTGCGTGAGTTTCGCGGGCCGCTGTCGCAGGCGGGAAGGGTCGTTGCCGCAACTTGCTAGGGGATTTGTCCCGAGCCCTTGGCGTCTGCGGGACGCGTCCGGAGACGGCTTCGGCCATCGAATCGACGGCCCCAGTCGAGGATCGGCCGCTCGAAGGTGTGCCACGACAGCATGGCGAGCGCGAGCGTCAATCCAAGCGCGACGGCCAACGCCTGGAGGGACGTCAGCCCGGGGGCCGACTGGATGTACTTGACGGCAAAGAGATGCCAGAGGTAGATGCCGTAGCTCACAACGCCCAGGTAGCGGAGCGGCTGTAGCGGCCACGATTCCGCGAACGAGGGGAGCCGGACGGCGGCAGCGACGACGCAGAGAAAGAACGCGCCCAAGAGCGTCCGCCAGAAGATCACCATCCCCGGCACGTCCCAATAGCTCGAGTGCGCCCAGTAGAGGCTCATGCAGAGCGTTCCGGCGACGATCGCGGCGGCCGTCCAGATCAAGCCGGCAAACGGCCGCGCGCCCGCGCCGCGATCGACGATCCGGGCCAGGAACATCCCGGCGCCGAATTCGTCCAGCACACCCGGGAGCTGCATCACGCCGAAGAACAATCGGTCCAGTGGGACGGGGCCGAGGATCAGGTACATCGCCGCCCGCCATGTCACCGCAATCGCAACGCAGCCGAGCCAGATGCGCCAACCCGGGGTCCGCGCAATCCAGGGGACGAGCAGCGCGACGGCCAGGTAGAAATGCATCTCGATTGCGAGCGTCCAGTTGACGCCGTCGATCGAACCGAACGTCCGGCCCGAGAAGGTGTGCGTGAACGTCAGGTGCGCGACGATCTGCCAGAGCCACCCGCGCACGGAGTGGTCGAAGAAGTCCGGCTTGAACAACGCGACCCACAACACGCACGTCACGAGATAGAGGGGCAGGATCCGCGCGAGCCGGCGCGCCCAATAGCGGCCGGCGAAGCGGGCCGGATCCGCCCGCCACAGCGCGAGTGCGCTCCACGTGATCACGAAGCCGCTGATCACGTAGAAAAGGTCGACGCCGATCCAGCCCATTCGAAACGTGACGAGCGGGCCGTCGATCGGAAAGCTCTTCCACTGCCGGTACTCGATGACGTGGTAGACGACGACCGCGGTCGCCGCGAACGCGCGGAGCAGATTGACGTTTTCGAAGCGTTCGCTCATCGGACTGGAGGCGGCTCCCGACCCTTCTCCGGGGCACGCAAGCGAGCGAGTCTACACGGCCGGGGCCCCGCCGGATGTTGCGCCGCTATCGAGAGCGCGCAGGGCCGCGGCGGGCGCCGCGACGTCGTCGCGGCATCTCGCTTTGAGGTCTCCTAACGTCGGCCGCGCTGCCGGCCGCCTTGCATTATTTCTTTGTCCTCCGGTCGTAAAGCATAGGCGAAACCCCTGAGGGAAAACCCTGATTGTGTAGAACGGTTCGTACTGTCCTACCTCTGCGAGAGCGGGGGCGCCACGCGCCGGACGACCTATTTGGAGGAACAACTATGCAGGCGAAACCCACCTTTGGACGACCGAACCTGCTCGCCGCTCTCGTGGCGGCGGGGCTGATCGCTGGCGCGGGCGTGGCCGCGCCGACTTACACGTCTCATCAATACCGCGGCGGCCGTGCAGTGACACGACCACCGGAGGCAGTCAGTAGGCGCAGGCGCCGCTTCCTCGAAATCTTCCGACGCCCGGTTGAGCCGCTCGAAGTCGAGCCTTGTCAGTCGATGATGTGGTGAACCGGTGCCTTCTCCAATTCCCATTTGCCGGTATTCCGGTCGTAGCGGGACAAGGTGAAGCAATGCCAGTTCTCATCATCTAGCTTCATGTGATCACCTCGATAGTAGTACCCCGGCCAACGCGTCTCCTGGCGGAACAGCGTGTGACGGGTCACGGACTCCGAGGCCAACAGACGGTGGTGCAGCTCCCACGTGCGCTGAAGCTGGTGAAGATCTTCGGCACCCATCGAGTTCATGTCTTCCTTCAGCATGCCCAGCAACTCCAGTCCGCGGCCGAGCAACAAGCCGTTCGTCATGTAGTTGGTGCTGATGCCGCCGACGTATTCGTCCATGATCTTCTCGAGGCGCTGAAGACCCTGGATCGGCAGTAGATAGCTCGGCGATACCGTTCCGGCGACGATCTCGTTGCGGCCGACCCGGTAGTTCTCCAACGGCTGGAATATCAGCTTTTCGAGGTCCCGATATTCCTGTTCACTGACCTGGGTCTGGGCCTTGCCCATGTCGTTTACGTACTTGACCGCCGCCTTGCCGGCGATCCGGCCTTCCGCGAAGGACCCTGACGAGAACTTGTGGGCGGTGCCGCCGGTGGTGTCGCCGGCGCCGAATAGCCCGTCGACCGTCATCATCCGGTTGTATCCCCAATGATAATCCGCGGGAGCACAGTCTTCCGGTCCGCTCACCCATGCACCCGAGCAGGTGGCGTGAGAACCCATGACATAAGGCTCGGACGTGGTCAGCTCGGGATTGGTGTGCTTGGGGTCGATGTTCTGCGAAGCCCAGACGACCGCTTGCCCGATTGTCATGCCGAGAAAATTCTCCCAGCCAACGGTCTCCTTGTGGGGGTCCTGAAAGGCCTCCTTGGTCACCATGCGGATGGGGCCGCGGCCGGCCGCGAGTTCCTTCAGCAGGGCGTGGTTGCGCAGGCAGGTCGGCACCGGGTGATGGTCGACGTAGTCACCCACCAGAGCCTTGGTGTCCTCGTACCACCTCTTCTCGTACTCCTCGCCATAGCCGTTCTGCGTATACGTCTTCAGATGCAGGAAGTAGGCGCCGACGGGACCATAGCCGTCCTTGAAGCGCGTCAGGACGATGCGGTTTTCCATCTGCGTCATCTTGGCGCCGACCTGGATCGGAAGCGCGTAGCACGACCCGCTGCTCCAGGGCGCATACCAGGTCCGTCCCATGCCCTCGCCCACGGCACGCGGCTTGAAGATGTGGGACGCACCGCCGGCGCCGACGATGACCGCCTTCGCGCGAAACACATAGTAATCGCCCGTGCGGACGTTGAAGCCGACGGCGCCGGCGACCCGGTTGGCCTTGCTCTTGTCCATCAACAGGTGGGTGACCATGATGCGGTTGTAGACCTCGGTCGCGGCCTTGCGGGCCGCCTCGGCGACGATCGGTTTGTAGCTCTCGCCGTGGATCATGATCTGCCACTTGCCTTCGCGCTGGTACCGTCCGGTCTTGGGGTCCTTCATCATCGGCAGGCCCCATTCCTCGAACTTGTGCACCGTGGCGTCCACATGCCGGGCGATGTCGTAGCCTAGGTCCTCGCGCACCAGGCCCATGAGGTCGTTGCGCGCGTAGCGGACATGGTCTTCGGGCTGGTTCTCGCCCCATTGCATGCCCATGTAGCAATTGATGGCGTAGAGACCCTGGGCGACGGCGCCGCTGCGCTCGATGTTCGCTTTCTCGACGCAGACGATCTTCAGGTCACGTCCCCAGTACCGGGATTCGTAGGTTGCCCCGCAGCCGGCCATGCCACCGCCGATGACGAGGATGTCCGCGTCGACGAATACCGTTTTCCTGCCTCCGAACAGTGCCATCATGCAACTCCTACTTGAGTGGTTGCGGGCGCAACGTGGGCAATCCGCCCTCGGTGTTGAGCCCTTCCGGTTCGTGTGCGAGTTCCTGCTTGGCGAAATCCTCGGGGCGAGGCGCCTCGTACTCGGCCGGCCCCTTGATCGATCCCCAAGGCGTCGTGCGGATCGGGGACACGAAGTTCTTCTCGCGGCCGTCCCGGAACTTGAGCCGCCAGGAAATCGTCGCCTTGGCCTCTTCCCGGAGCACCCGCACGCTGTGGCCCAGAGGGGCGAAGTCCGCATAACCGCGGACGTCGATCGCGTGCTGCGGACAGGCCTTCACGCAGGAGTAGCACTCCCAGCACATGTTCGGCTCGAGGTTGTACGCGCGCCGATAGGTCTTGTCGATGTGCATGATGTCGGACGGACAGATGTCGACGCAATGTCCGCATCCGTCGCACCGGGTCATGTAGACGAAGGTTGGCATGGGTTTCGTTGTTTCCAGTAATGAAGACCGATGATCGGCGGGTCAGTAGTGCCGGGGTTGTTCGCGAGCGCTTCCGAACAGCTCGGCCTTGTCGGCGGGCCGCGGCATGTTGCTCCTCGAGTCGTTCGCGGTGGAAACCCTTTTTTCGAAGGCCGCCGCGGGCTTGAAGAACATGTGAGCAAGCTTGGACCACGGTACCGATCCGAACAGCACGGTCGTGGCAATGACGTACAGGCCGAAGAACACGCCGATCCCCGAGCTGCCCTTCGCTTGCAGCAGGGCCCAGATCAAGCCCGACGTTGCGCTGCCGAGAAGCGAGAGGATGAACAGATCCGCGCGCATGATGCGGAGCGGCGATTGGCCCTCGGCGGCGACATCGACGCGAATGAAGAACCAGAACCAGTATCCGCCGATGCAAATCATCAGGCCGCCGATCCACCAGAGGAGCGGGAGAGAGTCGGGCGCCGGCGTCGCGGGCGTCGGGTAGCCGAGCACCATGACCGCGGTGGTGACGAAGTAGAGCAGGAATCCGTACATCGTCAGCAGATGGGCGAGCCGGCGGCGGGGGTTGCAGAATTCCCCGGACGCGAGCACGTCGACAAGGCCGGTCTGGACAGCCAGCGACACCCATTCGCCGCCACCGATCGTCTTCGATCCTTTGCCCTTCGATTTCCGCCAATTGGCGAAGAAATACGTGGCGCTCCCCTTATGTACGACGTCGAACAACGTCCCTGCCGCAACCAGGACGATCATGATGACGACGTAGGCCTGCATGACGGCAGGCGGTATGGACGCCGAAAGCTCGGCAAACGGATTGACGGTGAACATCATCGATCTCCCAGTGCGCGTTTCTGTCTCGGAAAGAATGGACGCCTATGAATTGAGCGTATGCAGGTCGAAACGCATCGCGTCGAGATCGCCCAGCATCCACGTTGCGGGCGCGGAGAGGCCGGCGATGGTCCCCGGATTGACCAGCCAGGTTTCGCCGCCCTTGACGTTCGCGACGCGGCGCATCTCCGCCTCGTGCGAATGCCCGCAGCAAACGAGGTCCCAGTCGCCGGTGCAGGCCATCGCGTGACCGTAATCGGGGTAGTGCACCAGGAAGATCCTGCGTCCGCCGAGCTCCAGGCGAGCATCCGGGCCGTGATATTGAAGCTGGCCGCCCCTTTCGCGCACCCAGCGCGCGAGCGAGACCGGATCGCCTACGTTGTTCCCGTCGACGAGATGCAGCGGCAGTCCCACGGCCAGGGCCGCGCGCAGGGTCTGCGTGCCGATGAGATCGCCGCAGTGAAACACTGCCTGCGCACCCTGATCCGCCGCAGCGCGCACGGCGGCGGCGAGCGGATCGGCCCGGTCGTGGCTATCGGAAACGATGCAGATCTTCACGTGCGCATCCTGGTTTCGAGATTCTTTCCTACCGCGCCGAATGACCGGCGAGCTTCACTTCAACCTTCTGCGACGCATCGAGCCCGGCGTAGTACTCCCGCAGGATCGCGAGTACCTCGGGCCGGCTGAACTCGGGCGGCACTTCGGAGCCTTCGGACAGCCACTTGCGCAGCTTGGTCCCCGACACGAGCAGCCGGTCGGCGTCGTCGTGCGGACACGTCCGCGCGGAGGCCATGCCGCCGCACTTGTAGCACCAGAACGTCCAGTCGATCTTCAACGGCTGCGTCTCGAGCGCGCCCTTCGGGATCTGGTCGAAGACATGGTGCGCGTCGAACGGGCCGTAATAGCTGCCCACGCCCGCGTGATCGCGGCCGACGATCTGGTGCGAGCAGCCGTAGTTCTGCCGGAAAAGCGCGTGCAGCAGCGCCTCGCGCGGTCCGGCATAGCGCATGTCCAGCGGATAGCCGGCCTGCACGACGGTCTTTTTCACGAAATATTTCTCAGCCAGCACGGCAATGGCCCTCGTGCGGACCTCGGCCGGAATGTCGCCCGGCTTCAATGCCCCCAGCAGCGAATGGACGAGCACGCCGTCGCACACTTCGATCGCGACCTTCGCCAGATATTCGTGCGAGCGGTGCATCGGGTTCCGTGTCTGGAACGCGGCGATCTTCGACCATCCGAGCGCGGTGAAGAGCGCCCGGGTCTGCGCGGGCGTCATGAAGAGCGCACCGTACTTGGCCGCGAACTCGCCCGTCGACAGCACCCTGATCGGCCCGGCGAGATTGACGTCGCCTTGCTCCATCACGAGCTTGACGCCCGGATGCTCGACGTCGGTCGTCCGGAACACGGTCGCGCATTCGTGCGCCTTGTCGATCGCGTATTTCTCGGTCACCTTCATCGTCGCGAGCAGCGCGCCGTCGTCCGGATCGACGAGCGCGATGTCGCGGCCGGTCGCAATCGTTGCGGCAGTCGCCTTGTCGGCCGAAAGGGTGATCGGGATCGGCCAGAAGAGACCGCTTGCCGTCTTCATGCCGTCGCACACGCCTTGCCAGTCCGCGTGCGTCATGAAGCCTTCGAGCGGCGTGAAGCCGCCGATGCCGAGCATGACGATGTCGCCCTTTTCGCGCGAGCTGACGCGGAGCTTCGGCAGCGCCATCGCGCGGCGCCGCTCGGCGGCGAGCTCGTCGCCGGTCAGGAGCAGCGGACGCAGATCGCCGCCACCATGAGGATTAACGAGTGCCATGAGGGCCACCTCCTGGATCCGGGGCGGGCCGCGCGCCGCACCTGAATGCATCCGCGCGCATATGACTCATGCTTTGGGATGCTGAGCTAATTACCATAGTCCCTGGAGTGCAAAAAAAACTTGATCCACGTTAACGTCAGGCGACGGCCTGGTAGTAGAGATTTTGCGGGTGATTCGCCTGTGCGAAAAAGAACCAGCGCTCCGCGAGGAGGCCCAGGTACTGGACGACGAACGCCGCCAGCAGCAGCGGCGCCGCCGCGCCGGTCCAGCCGATGGCGAGCAGCCCCAGGGGGACGACAAAGGCGCCGAGCAGGAAGATCCATTTGACCGACCGCAGAACCGGTGTCGACCTGCCGTGGAAGAACTCGCGCGTGTTGAACGAGCCGCCCATGAATCCCATCGATTTCTGGACGATCCGCGGATGCTTGATCCCGATCGCGGTTTGCAGCGTCGATTTCGGCGCCAGGCGCCGGTTGCGGACGAGCGACGCGGCGCGGCTCGCAAATCCCAGCAGCGTGATGACGATTGCCCAGCTGACGAAGAACCGGGTCAGCTCCGGCGCCACCCCGGCAGCAAACACGGCGGCGAGCGTGAACCCGGACGCGCCGCCCAGCAGGATGAAATTCGCCACCGTCAGCGGGCTCGCCCATTCGCGCAGAAACGGCAGGCACGCGTAGATCATCGCGGTGCACACGAAGAGCGCGAAGGCGAGAACCGTCCCGAGGACGCCGAGGACGACGGTGGCGTCGATCGCGATGCCCGAGGGGAGCGTAAAGACGACGGGCCGGATGCCCGCGAGATGCGCCGCGCCGAAAAGGAACACGACGCCCATGAACGCCGGCAGCACGATCACTTCGCGCGAGAGCCACGACGTGCGCCACTTCGTCGCCGCGCGCCACGCCCGCTCCGGACGCCCGAGATGGAAGAACGAGGCGATGAGCCCGCCGACGAGGAAGAGGAGCGCAATCAGGCTGCCATGCGCGTAGAACGCGTGCCCGTCCTGCGCGGGCAAGAGCCCCGCGAGCGCGTAGAGCTGCACGGTGAAGAGCGCCAGGAAGAACCCCTGGCCGACGCCGATCAGCGTCGTGAGCAGCAGGACGGAAGCATCGGGTCTCATCGGCGGATCACCAGGACATCACGTCGTCGAGCGAAGGCTCGGACTTGGCGGGCTTCGGCAGCAGGCCGTCGACCTTGAGCGGGTTGTCGACGCGCACGAGCTCGTCCTCGTGGATGTGCATCGGCGTCTTGCGTCGCGGCAGATAATGGTTCGACGGATGCGTTCCCCATTCCGGCATCAGCGCGTAGCCGGCGTTGTCGCGGATCGCCTGCGACACGACGGAACCCGGGTCGTGGATGTCGCCGAAGAGGCGCGCCGACGTCGGGCACGCCATCACGCACGCCGGCTTGCGCTCCGCTTCGGGCAACGCGGCGTCGTAGATCCGGTCGACGCACAGCGTGCACTTGGTCATCACCTTGCGCTCGGGGTCGATTTCGCGCACGCCATACGGACACGCCCACGAGCAGTACTTGCAGCCGATGCACTTGTCGTAGTCGACGAGCACGATGCCGTCGGACTTTCGCTTGTAGCTTGCGCCGGTCGGGCACACCGGCACGCACGGCGGGTCCTCGCAATGGAGGCACGATTTCGGGAAGTGGACCGTCTGCGTGTTCGGGTATTCGCCGACTTCGAAGGTCTGCACGCGGTTGAAGAACGCGCCGGTCGGGTCCTTGCCGTACGGCTCGAAATCGGCGAGCGGTCCGGCAGAGCCCGACGTGTTCCACTGCTTGCACGACGTCACGCAGGCGTGGCAGCCGACGCAGACGTTGAGGTCGATGACGAGCGCAAGCTGCGTCACTTGCGCGCCCCCAGTCCTGCAACGTACGCCTGCCAGCGGGGTGTCGCCGCCGTCCCGGGCGCCGCCGGCATCGCCGCGAATTGCGGCCACGTAGACCTCGGCTCCGCGGCCTCGGCCGGGTAGATCCGCACGCGGACGTCGTACCACGCGGCTTGTCCCGTAACCGGGTCCGAGTTGGAAATCGGTCCGTGCGTCGACGGTCCCGGCAGCTCCTCGGAAATGAGATGGTTCAGCAGGAATCCGCGCTGCGATTCGTTGGCGTCCGCGGACAGCCGCCATGCGCCGGCCGACTTGCCGATCGCGTTCCACGTCCAGACAGTGCCGGGCTCGACTGCCTCCGAGTAGCTGCAGAGGCAGCGTACTTTGCCCCACGGCGATTCGACCCACATCCAGCCGCCGTCCTCGATGCCTGCCGCGCGCGCGACCTTCGGATTGACGAACAGGTGGTTGTGCGCGTGGATCTGTCGCAGCCACGCGTTCTGCGAATCCCAGGAGTGGTACATCGCCATCGGCCGTTGCGTCACCGCATTGAGTGGAAACTTGTGCAGGTCGGATTGCGCTGCCTCCAGCGGCTCGTAGTAGAACGGCAGCGGATCGAAGTACGTTTCGATCCGTTTGCGCAGATGCTCGGGCGGCTGCCGCGACATTCCCCTGCCCTGGGCTGCGAGGCGGAACTTCTGCAGCACCTCGGAATAGAGGTGGATCAGGATCGGCTCGGCGTAGCGCTGAATGCGCATGCGCTGCGACCATTCGAGATAGCCCTTGTTCCAGTTGCGCATGTACTGGTAGGACGGCGGCAGCTTGTAGCGATAGACGCAATTGTTCTGCGCATACATTTCCCACTGCCGCGGGTTGGGCTCGCCCCGCATGAACTTTTCGCCGCCCTTGCCGCGCCAGCCGGCGAGAAAGCCGATGCCGGACCCCGGCTCGGTCTCGTAGTTGACGACGAAATCGGGATAGTCGCGAAACTTGCGTGTGCCGTCCGCACGGACGAACGCCGGAAAACTGAGGCGGCCGGCGAGCTCGATCAGCACCTCCTGGAACGGCTTGCATTCGCCGGTCGGCGGAACGACCGGAATGCGCACCGAATCGACCGGACCATCGAACTCGGAGATCGGCCGGTCCAGCATCGACATCACGTCGTGACGCTCGAGGTAGGTCGTGTCCGGCAGCACGAGATCGGCGAACGCCGTCATCTCGGATTGAAACGCGTCGCAGACGACGATGAACGGGATCTTGTACTCGCCGCGATTGTCCCCTTCCGTGCGCTTGTCGTTCAGCATCTCGCGCACGTCGGCCGTGTTCATCGTCGAGTTCCATGCCATGTTGGCCATGAAGATCATCAGCGTGTCGATCGGATACGGATCGCCGCGCCAGGCATTGGTGATCACGTTGTGCATCATTCCGTGCACGGCGAGCGGGTATTCCCACGAGAACGCCTTGTCGATGCGCACGGGCCCCCCGTTTTCGTCGACGAAGAGATCGTCGGGCTCGGCCGGCCAGCCGAGTCCCATGCCGTCGAGCGGATGGTTGGGCTTGATCGCGAGCGGCGTATTCGGCGTTTTGGCGCACGGCGGGATCGGGCGCGGGAACGGCGCCTTGTGGCGGAAGCCGCCGGGCCGGTCGATCGTGCCGAGCAGCGACATCAGGATCGCGAGCGCGCGGATCGTGTGAAAGCCGTTCGAGTGCGCGGCGAGTCCGCGCATCGCATGGAAGGCCACCGGGTTGCCGGTGACGGTGTCGTGCTCCTTTCCCCACATGTCGGTCCAGGGAATCGGCAACTCGATCCTGGCGTCGCGCGCGGTGATGCCCATTTCGTGCGCAAGACGACGGATCGCCTCGGCGGGTATTCCCGTGATCCCGGCGGCCCAATCGGGCGTGTAGTCTTCGACCCGTTCCTTCAGGAGCTGGAACGCGGGCTTCACGGCCGTGCCGTCGGAAAGCCTGAATTCGCCGAGCAGGTACGGATCCGTGCCGTCGCTGTGCGTGACGACCGGCCGGTTCGTCGCGCGATCCCACCACAGCTTGTTCTGCGGGTCGAAACAGCCTTCCTCGCGCGGCACTTCAGTGCGCACGAACATTCCGAACTCGTCGTTCGCAGCGTCCATGTTGACGAGCTGTCCCGCGTTCGTGTAGCGGACGAGGAAGTCGCGGTCGTAGAGTCCGAGCGCAATCAATTCGTGGATCAGTGCGAGCAGCAGCGCGCCGTCGGTGCCCGGCTTGATCGGCAGCCAGTCGTCGGCGATCGCGGAATAGCCGGTGCGAATCGGATTGATCGAGATGAAGCGGCCGCCGTCGCGCTTGAATTTTGATATCGCGATCTTGAGCGGATTCGAGTGGTGGTCCTCGGCAGTGCCGAGCATCACGAACAGCTTCGCGCGCTCGAGGTCCGGGCCGCCGAACTCCCAGAACGAGCCGCCGATCGTGTAGATCATGCCCGCGGCCATGTTGACCGAGCAGAAACCGCCGTGTGCCGCGTAATTCGGCGTGCCGAACTGGCGGGCGAAAAGGCCGGTCAGCGCCTGCATCTGGTCGCGGCCGGTGAAGAGGGCGAATTGCTTCGGATCGGTCGCGCGGATCCTCGCGAGGCGCTTTTCGAGCAGCGAGAAAGCCTCGTCCCACGATATCGGGACGAACTCGCCCGCGCCGCGGTCGGTGCCGGGCTTGCGCTTGAGCGGTTTCGTCAGGCGCGCCGGCGAATATTGCTTCATGATCCCCGAGCTGCCCTTGGCGCAGATGACGCCGTGGTTCAGCGGATGATCGGGATTGCCTTCGATGTAGCGCACCTCGCCGTCGCGCAAGTGCACACGGATGCCGCACCGGCACGCGCACATGTAGCACGTCGTATTGCGCGTGGCCGTCGTCGCGCCGGGCAGCGGCGCGGCGCGCGGATCGTGAAGTGGGCGATCGGTCATCACTGTCTGCTCACCCGAGGCAGTGCGCGAAGCCGCAGCGGCGGCGCGCGGCAAGAGTCCACCCTTCCCATGCCCGGGCAGCCTCCATTACGGCAAAGTGGGTGTCCGGTGTCTATAGCCACCCCGGGGGAGTCGAGGATACTCCGGATGGGTGACTCGGGCAGGCGATTGCCGTGGAATGGCGCGTTCCTTGCGCCACGCAGAGCGAGGCCCCATAATTTTGACCCGAGGGAGCAGGTTTGCGCGCGAGTCCCGGGGTGCTTCGAAAACAGGGACGGCGCAGGGTTCGCATGAGGAGGAGAGACATCGTCATGCCGCAGCACGCGGGTCGAACCCGCACGACGAGGAGTCCCGTTGCCGACCGCACGTCGGCGGCGCGATCTTCCGCGCTCGACGCCCCCGTCGGTACACCCGCTCCGATCGACGCTCCCGTACCGGAGCTCGAGGCGGCGTTGTCGCCGATGCTCGAAGCCGTGGTCGGAATGGCGGGCGCGACCGCGGGAGCGGTGCGCGTCGTTGCCGCGGATGGCGTCCACCTCGAGCCGGGAATCGCGGTCGGTCTGCCTGCGGCCATGGGGCGAAGCGGCGCCGGTGCGATCACGTTCTGGTGCAGCCGCTGCGACCAGGCGCGCAACCCCGAAGCCGATTGCGTGAAGAGCCATCTGTGCGGCGCCGAAGATCGTTTCTCGATCGACCTCTCGGGTCCGGCGTGCCGGCACGTGGTTGCAGTTCCGTTACGGTTCCGTGGTGCTTCGGTCGGAACGCTCGACCTCATGTTCGAGCAGGAATGCGAGCTGCCGGCGGAGACGATGCCGCTGCTCCGCGCGACGGGCGAGCTGATCGGTGTCGCGCTGGAAAACGCGCGCCTCACGCGCGAGAACCTGCGCGCGAGCCTGACCCACGAGCGCCAGATGATGGCGAACGAAGTCCACGATTCGCTGGCGCAGGGCTTGACCTACATGCGAATGCGGATGAGCCTGCTGCGCGATGCGATCAGGCAGGGCGACGAGCTGCGCGCGTTCAAGTACTGGAGCGACGTCGACGGCTCGCTCACCGATGCGCATCATCGCTTGCGCGAGCTCATCACCTATTTTCGCAGCCGGATGGATCCGCAGGGCCTCCAGCACGCGCTCGCCGGGATCGCGGCAACCTACTTCGACCGCACGGGCGTCGCGCTTGCGTTCGACAACGCCGTTCCCGAGCTCCAGTTGCCGGTCGGGCGCGAGGTCGAGGTGTTCCACATCGTCCAGGAAGCGCTCGCCAACGTCTCGCGCCACGCTAACGCGCGGCAAGCCCGACTCTCGCTCGATCGAACGGCCGGCGGGTATGAAGTCGTCGTCGAGGACGACGGCATCGGCATGCCGGCGGAATCCGCGAACGGCGAGTCCGGCCACTACGGGATCGCGATCATGCGCGAACGCGCCCGTCGCATGGGCGGCGAGCTGGTGATCGCGCCGGGCGCAGCGGGCGGGACGCGCGTGGAGCTTCGCTTTCCGGCGGTGCAACCCCAGCGCGCAGGCCGGCAGCCATGAGCGAGAACATCCATGTCGTCCTGATCGACGACCACGGCCTGTGCAGGCGCGGGCTCTCGGAGCTCCTCGAGCAGCGCGCGAACATCAAGGTGAACGGCACGACGGGCAACCCCGACGAGGCGGTGCGCCTGTTGCGCGAGACGCGTCCCGATCTCGCCGTCATGGACCTGCGGATGACGCCGACCGACGGCTTTACGCTCCTCACCCGGATCCGCGCCGAAGGCATCGACACGCCGGTCCTGGTGCTGACGATGAGCGACTCGCAGGACGACCTCGCACGGGCGTTTCGGGCCGGCGTGCGCGGCTACCTGCTGAAGGACATGGATCCGGACGACGTGATCGACGCGATCCGGCGCACCGCGCGCGGCGAAGTCGTCGTCGCGCCGATGATGGCGATCAAGCTCGTCGACATGCTGCTGCCGGGAGAGCCGAAGAAGTCGCGCGACAGCTACATGAAGCAGCTGACCGAACGCGAGCGCGAAATCCTGCAGCACCTGTCCCGCGGCAAGAGCAACAAGGCGATCGCGCAGTCACTGTCGATCAGCCACGACACGGTCAAGCTGCACGTGCGACACATCCTGTCGAAGCTCGGGCTCACCTCGCGCGTCGAGGCCGCCGTGTTCGCCGTCGAGCACCGCACGGGATCGGACACCTCCCACCAGGCGTCGGGCTGAGTTCGGGAAAAAGACGCTGGCCCGCATCCGCGGGAATGACGGATTCATTGCGCCGTCCCCGCGAGCTTGCGGGGGCCGGGACCCGGTGACGTTGGTGAAGAGGCCCAGCGCTCCGCTACCCCAGGAATGTCCTGCTCTCAATCCACTCCAATGCACCAGAACGATGGCGGCGGGCTCGGCAGGTCCGGATAGCGTTCCCGCAGTTGCAACCGCAGCTGCTGGGCATACCGGATGTCATCGATCGACGCGGTCGAGGGCGGGAGGCAGGGATCGCGATATTGAACGGGATCGAGATCGGTGTCGGTGGTCCAGTGGCTCATGTTCGTTCCTTCGACGTCGTTGATCCCTGTTGCGCGATTCACGGTTGCCGGTCTGACGAGCATTCCGCGGGTAAGGGTTTTTGGTGGGTTGCGCGTAAGTGAAAGGCTATTCGCAAACGCGATCGCTACCTTGATGGGAATCAATACGCGGATCGCCATAGCCTCTCTTCCGCTCCTGGAGTTGACGCCGATCAAACCAAACGATGCCCGACACGGGCGCGGGGTGACAATCAGCCGTTCGGACGTGGGGTGCTGCGAGGGAGCCGGTCCCGGCTCACGCCCGGCGCTTGGCGCGGGGAGGCGCGGCGGCGGCCGGAGCGCTTTG
>Ga0335082_10004618_pt1 | contig 15024 bp, 14 predicted proteins | sample Lox_Sample_41_FD_206718 | JGI IMG/M metagenome (GOLD analysis project Ga0335082, IMG submission 206718) | Soil microbial communities from Loxahatchee National Wildlife Refuge, Florida, United States - Lox_Sample_4.1 | ecosystem: Environmental > Terrestrial > Soil > Wetlands | place: USA...
ATGCCATCGCGCTCAATTCCATCCAGTTCAACACCGCCGTCACCGTGGGCCCCGCGCTTGCCGGTCAGGCACTGGCGAAACTCGGTGAGTCGTGGTGTTTTGGGCTCAACGCGCTCTCTTTTCTGGCCCCAATCGTCTCCCTGTCGATAATTACCGCGCGCTACCTGCCAGAAAAAACCACCGATTCCATTTTCGGAAGTTTGAAACAGGGAATCAAGTTCGTCCGCCAGCAGGCATCGATGGAAGCGTTGATTGTTCTGGCATTCTGTATGACCGCTTTGAGCATGCCGCTGCGTACTTACATCCCCGTATTTGTCAAGGACATCTTCCATCGTGGACCCGAGACCTACGGCAATCTGCTTTCGCTGATGGGGATTGGCTCGATCTGCGGCTCGCTGACGGTCGCGTGGTTGGGCAATACACGCCACAAGGGACGCATCGCCTTGAGTACGTTGATCACCCTCGGCGCTGGGATCGCGATTTTTTCGCTCTCCCGATGGCTGCCGCTGAACTACACGATGCTGGTACTGGTGGGAGCTTCGATGATGACGGTGTTCGCCACCGTAACTTCGCTTGTTCAGCTGATCACCACGAACGAGATGCGCGGGCGGGTGATGAGCGTTTACAACTGCGCCTTCCGTGGCGGTATGCCGATGGGAAATCTGCTTTCCGGCTGGCTGGTCCCTATGTTCACAGCCCCGCTGGTGTTGTCGGTCAATGGGGTCTTGCTGGTGATGGTGGCGTTGTATTTTCTATTCATCCAACGGCGCGTGGCCGCGCTGTAATTGGTCTCGCTCACACGAACTCGAGCATCACAATTTCCGGATTCGATCCCAGGCGCAGCGGCGGCCCCCAGGTGCCCGCTCCGCTCGAGGTAAGGACCTGCAACTTGCCGATCCGGCTCAATCCATAGACGAACTGGCGGTAGATTCGCCGCGCCATCCAACTCCAGGGGATGAACTGGCCCACGTGTGTGTGTCCGGAGAGCTGCAACGAGACGCCGGCAGCTTCGGCGACCTCAGGACGGTCGGGTGCATGCGTAAGCAGGATACTGGCGCGATCGCGGTCCACGTTGAGGCGCTGCAGCACAGAGGCAAGCTGCCCGTCCTGGGTGCTATTGCGATACGGCACACCGAGAATTTGCAGCCCATCCGCTTCTACCTTTTCGTTGGTCAGCACCCGCACGCCGGCAGCTTCGACCGCGCGCAGATACTTGCTGTCATCGCCGAACTGCTCGTGATTGCCGGCCACAAAGTAGACGCCATGCGGTGCGGTGAGCTTGCTGAGTGGTTCCGCAGCCCGGACGGCATCAATGGCCGTTCCGTCGTACAAATCACCTGCGATGAAGATTGCGTGCGGCTCCTCTTTCAGAATCTTGGCCACCATCCGTCGCAGAAAACTGCCGTTGCGCACGTGGCCGAGATGCAGGTCGCTGATGAGTGCTGCCCTGCGCCCTCGCCAGGTGTCTGGGAGGTTAGCGAGGCGGACGCTGATGCGCGTGATACGCGTCCAGCTTGCGTTGAAGATGCCGTAGAAACCCGCGATCGCCGCCAGGCTGAAGAGTGCTTCCGCAATTGGATGGAAGGGTACGTTCCAACCAACCAGGCGCATTGCGCCAAAGATGACCCACGACGATACTGCCGCTAGCAAGAGAAAACTGAACACGCCAAGCCAGACCGCGGCCGCCCGGTAAAACGTCCGTACCGCGGCGTTGGTGTAGCGAAAAGCCAGGATCGAGGCGGCTACGAAACTCACAGACAGCAAACCCAGAGCGATTGGCAGCCAGAGTTCGCGCAGGCCGCTTGCGAACGTCCATGTCTGATAGAGGAAAATGTGCGCCAGAAAAAGAATGAGCTGAAATACAGTTATGAAACCAAGAAGACTTCTTCTCACCCGCATAAGACATTAGATTCGGGTCTCGCCCGTCCGTATTCACGATTTTGGCGGCGCTAACTGGTAGTAGCTAGAAGCTGGGTGAACGCCTATCCTACGTAGGGTGCCGGAACTCCCCGATATTTCCGCCTACATCCACGCGCTGGAATCGCGGATCGTCTCTCAGCCGATCGAGAAGATTCGGCTGGCCAGCCCGTTTCTGCTGCGGACCACGCAACCGCCACTCACCGAAGTGGAGGGCCGAAAGGTGCTCGAGTTGCGGCGGATCGGCAAGCGCATTGCCATCGGGGTGGAAGGCGACCTGTGGCTGGTGCTTCACTTGATGATTGCCGGCCGCTTGCACTGGCGGGCTCGCGGTGCAAAGCTCGGCGGACGCCAAAATCTTGCCGCCTTCGATTTTCCCAACGGCTCGCTCGTCCTCACCGAAGCTGGCGCCAGGCGGCGCGCATCGCTGCACATACTGCGTGGCGAAGAAGGTCTCAAATCCGTTGACCCAGGTGGAGTTGACGTTCTCACCAGTGATCTCGAATCTTTTCGCGCGGCGCTCACCGCAGAAAACCGCACGCTGAAGCGGGCGCTTACCGACCCGCGAATGGTCAGCGGCATCGGGAACGCGTATTCCGATGAGATCCTGCATGCTGCCCAACTCTCCCCCGTCGCGCTCACGCAAAAGATGAAGCCGGAGGAATGGGAGCGCCTGTACACTGCGACCCGCGATACGCTCACGCTCTGGATCGACCGCCTTCGCGCGGAAGCCAACTCTGCCTTTCCAGAAAAAGTGACCGCGTTTCGCAAAGGGATGGCCGTCCACGGTCGCTATGGAGAACCCTGTCCGCGATGCGGCGAGAAAATTCAGCGTATCCGCTATGCCGACAACGAGACCAATTACTGCGCGCGCTGCCAGACCGGCGGCAAGCTTCTGGCGGACCGAAGCCTTTCCCGGTTGCTGCGGTCCGACTGGCCGCGCACGCTGGACGAACTCGAAGCCCTGAAGCAACGGTAGCCGAGCGTATTTGGCCGCCCACAATCGTGTCCGGCAGAACACAGTTTTCGTCGACGCCTACCCGTACTACTCCCGTCGTATCAATACGTTGCCGACTGGCCACCGGCCTGCCTTTACTCCCTGCGACTGGAGGACCCAGCACAGGAGGCAGTTTATGGCAGCGTTCACCCAACTTGGATTATCAGGACAACCAGAGGACAATCACGAAAAGAAACCATCCGCGAATGTTTCCGCGAGAGCGCGGCACTCGCAACCCATCGGCAATCAGAGCGTCGCTGTTTTTGCAGGCGCATTGATCTTCACCGGCCTGATTGGAGGGCTGCTGCTTGAGACCAGCGGCTGCTCCCGCACACAGGGCAGACCCGTCATCGAGGCCCCATCGGCGCAGGCCACACAGCAAGCGATCAGTGCGCCGGCCGCAGTGCCCACGGCCGCCGTGGCTGCCACGCAGACACCGGCCGTAAAGAAAGTCGTCAAGAAGCGCCGCCCGGCGACTGTCTTGTACAGTGACAATGCAACGGGCGTGTCGTTTCTCTATCCCAAGAAATACCCGCTGAAGGCGATCGACAACACCAAGCAGGAAGCTGTTGCGCTGCCGTTCGACATGAACTTCATTCAACCCGGCGGCATTGCGCTTGCTTCCGTTGCGTTGCCCAAGGGCTCGTACCCTGGAACCGATCTGGCAGCGGCATCGTTCAACGTCAGCGTCAACAAAAACCTGACTGAGGAGCAGTGTGGCCAGTTCACGCTGCTGCAGCTCGCTTCCACTGACGACCTGGCAGTGCAGCCGACCAAGATGAAACTTGCCGGCCTAGAGCTGCAGGAGATGGAAGCGATCAGCGGCTCCGGCGACAAGCAGGCCGACGCGAAGTATTACCACCGCTTCGAGAATGGCACCTGCTACGAGTTCGCCATTGGGCTTTCGACCGAAGCCAGCAAGAGCGACGACGTTGTGCTGCCCGTCGATCGTGAGCAGGTGTTCCGCCGATTGGAGAGGATTCTGGCGACCGTAAAGCTTACCCCGCCGGCCACTCCCGAAGCCGTTGCCAGCACGGCCCCGGCTAACCCGGCAGCCCAAGCGGCTCCGGCACCGCAAGATGTCGCGGTCAAGTAGCCGAAGCCAACCCATTGAAGGGCCGCGGATCTTCGCGGCCCTTTCTGCTGTGATGTGCAAACCATTTCACATGGACAGTTGGAGGGAACCGGGGTATAGTTCTTCAACCGCGAGAGCCGTGCCCCGCGCTGCTCCCAGCAGGCCACACGGCGATTCTGCGGTACAACTCAGCGTAGAAGGCTTCTCCCATGCATCCCAGGATCACCGTCGCAGTTGCCGTGCTCGCCGCGGCACTCTTATTTCTGGTAGTAGTCCCCGCGTTCGCCCAACACACGGTCGTACAAATCAGCGTCGATCGCTTCCAGAACTCCGATAGCGTGCACCGCACCGAAGTCGAACCCGATACCTTCGCCTGGGGATCAACCATTGTGAGCGCCTTCCACGTGGCTCGGCGCCCGGGGTCGATCGGTTGGGGGAGCGCCGACGTCGGCTTCTCCACTTCCACCGACGGCGGCCTGACTTGGACCTATGGCTATCTTCCGTATCTCACTGTTAACTACAAGAACGGTCCTTACTACGGCGCAGCCGATCCCGCTGTGGCGTATGACGCGAAGCACGGCGTCTGGTTGATTTCGACGTTGCCTCTCATCAGCCCCATCGGCGATGTCGCCGTCAGCCGCTCGCTGGACGGCATTCACTGGAGCAAGCCCATTTTGATCGACGGCACGCACCTCGACGACAAGAACTGGACCGTATGCGACAACACCTCCACCAGCCCGTTCTACGGAAACTGTTACACCGAGTGGGACCAGGCGTTTGGCAGCGGGGACGTGTTGATGAGCGTCTCGAGCGACGGCGGTAAAACCTGGGGCCCGGGCAAGGCGTCGGCTGATCACGCAGGCGGACTCGGGGGCGAACCACTGGTGCAGCCCAATGGAACTGTGGTAGTGCCTTTTCAGGGTTTCGGTGTCGAGGCTTTTCGCTCCACGGATGGCGGCAAGACTTGGTCGAACACGGTCACTATCGCCAACATCGCCAGCCACGGACAGGCCGGCAATTTCCGCAACTTTGACTTGCCCTCGGCGGAAATCGACGGCTCCGGAAAGATCTACGTGGTATGGAACGATTGCCGCTTCCGCAGCGGATGCAGCTCCGACGACATCGTGATGAGCACTTCGACGGACGGAGTGACCTGGACCTCTCCCGCCCGCATTCCCATTGATCCCGTCACCAGCACGGTGGACCACTTCATGCCCGGGATCGGAGTCGATCCAAATACAGCCGGGGCCTCTGCACACCTGACCGTAGTTCTCTACTATTATCCGGTTTCGAACTGCGGCAGTGCCTGCAAGCTGAGTGTCGGCTTTACCACTTCCGACGATGGCGGTGCCACATGGACCAAAGGACAGTTTCTCGCAGGCCCGATGCAGCTGACTTGGCTGCCGCTGTCCGATGCTGGTTACATGGTCGCGGATTACATCAGCGTCTCTTACACCAATGGCAAGCCGTTCGGGGTCTTCGCCGTGGCCAAGCCCCCAAAGAACGGGCTGCTCAACGAATTCATGGCCACAACCAAGGAACCGCTGACGGTCTCGCCCGACGAGCCGCGACTCAGTTCGGCAGCCGACAAGCCGGTGCCCGGGGTGAAGTCTGACCACGCCCTGGTTCGCTACTACGATGATGAAGGGCGGCGGCGGATACCGGAGTCCCGGCTGAAACAACAGGCTTCAAGACCTTGAGGGTACTGTAGGGCCATTACCAACGTGACGTCGCGCTGGCTGCCGACAGGTTCCATACTCTTCCTATGGGCCTGAGCCAGGTCATGATCGATTTTCTGCAGCCCGTCGGAGTGGGCGTAGCTGCGGTTCTTCTGCTTTTGGCGGTGGTTGGATACAGGCTGCCCCGGCGCTCCGCGATGCTCGCCCGCCGCCACGTAAAACAGTAGCGTTCCGTCCTCCTTCCTTTGCCTGACCTCCCGTTTGACGGGCTTCTGCGCCGCGTGAGATATTGTCTCGCTCCACCATTTCAGCTCAACCATTGCGCACGCGAACGCGGAGCTTGTCGCTTAAATGGTCCGTCTCATTCCGAAAGATCACAGCTTCTTCGACATGTTCGCCAAAATGTCGAGCAACCTCATTGCCGGGGCTCGCACCATGGTGGATTTACTCGAGAACGGCGGCGATATCAAGTCCAAAATTGAGGAGATTCGCCGCATTGAGCACGTTGGCGACGACCTCACGCACGCAATCCTGACCCGGCTCAACCAGACTTTCATCACCCCCTTCGACCGGGAGGACATTCACCGCCTGGCTTCTTCCCTGGATGATGTTCTCGACTTCATCAATGCCGCAGGGGCCCGCATCATCATGTATCGCATCACCGATCCGCCGCCGGCGGCTGCCGAGTTAGCCAGGGTCATCCTGCAACAGAGCCACGAACTGCAGAAGGCCGTGGCCTTACTGCAAAAAAATGGCGACATGCTGGTGCACTGCGTGGAGATCAACCGCCTGGAGAACGATGCAGACCAGATCTCGCGTGCCGCCATCGCTGAGCTCTTCGACCGGGAAAAAGACCCCATCAACCTCATCAAAACCAAAGAATTGCTCGAGTTTCTCGAACTTGCGACTGATAAAGCCGAAGACGTCGCTGACGTGCTGGAAACCGTTGTGCTGAAGAACGCCTGAAGCTTCCGTATTCTGGCAAACAGGGAACCGGTGAGACCCGATCTCCTTCTGCTCCTCATAACGATCCTGGCGGCCTTGAGCTTTGACTTCCTCAATGGATTTCACGACGCCGCCAACAGCATCGCTACGGTGGTATCCACCCGCGTGCTCTCGCCCAAACTGGCAGTGCTGTGGGCCGCATTCTTTAACTTTGCTGCAGCGTTTTTTCTTGGCACAGCCGTGGCCAAGACCATCGGCAAAGGAATGATTCACATTGACTCGGTCACCCAATACGTGGTCATCTCCGGGTTGCTGGGGGCAATCGTGTGGGACCTGCTGACCTGGTGGTGGGGCTTGCCCACCTCTTCCTCCCATGCTCTGATCGGCGGTTACGCCGGCGCCGCGGTCATGCGCTCCGGCTGGCAAGTCATCATCGCCGAGGGATGGTACAAGACTCTCATCTTCATCGTAGTGGCGCCGATCATGGGGCTGGTTCTCGGGCTGACGTTCATGGTCGCGGTTTTCTGGCTGTTACGCAATAAAGCACCCCAGCGAATTGACGCTTGGTTCCGCCGGCTGCAGCTCTTGTCCGCCGCCGCGTACAGCTTGGGGCATGGCGGCAACGACGCGCAAAAAACCATGGGCATCGTGGCCAGCGCACTCTACGGGGCCAAGATTCTGACTGCTTCTGAGCTGGCAGGAGATTGGGGACGCTTCCACTGGCCAATCATCCTCGCCGCCCATACGGCGATTGCTCTGGGAACCTACCTCGGCGGCTGGCGCATCGTCCACACTATGGGATCACGTATCACCAAGCTGAAGCCGGTGGGCGGCTTTTGTGCGGAAACCGCCGGCGCCATCACCCTGTTCTCGACTGCCCTGGCGGGAATTCCTGTAAGTACTACCCACACCATTACAGGAGCCATTGTCGGCGTCGGCGCCACCCATCGTCTGTCCGCGGTCCGATGGGGTGTGGCGGCTCGCATCGTATGGGCATGGGTCCTGACCATTCCAGCCTCAGCGTTTGTCGCTGCACTCGCCTTCTGGCTGGTACGTTTGGTGTGTCCCGGAGCATAGCCCGTGAAACGGTTATTCTGCTTCGGCGGCTTTCACTTCGATCTTTTCGAACGCCGCTTCCGCGCGTCGCAAGGCTTCCTGAACGTTGGCGCAGATGTTGTCGCGTCCCACCACGTCCTCAAATTCCGCCTGGTGCATGACCTGAGACGGCTGCTCGCGTGCCCCGCATAGGATCAGCGTGCGCCCCGTCTTGTGAAGTGCACGCGCGACCTCCTCCAGCGCAAACAATCCCGTGGCATCGATCGCCGTCATGTTCCGCAGACGGATGATCACGATGGGGGGCAGTTGGTGCATCTTTTCCGTAATGGCCGCAACCTTCTCGGTTGCGCCAAACAGAAAGGGGCCATGAATGCGGAAGATGGTGGCGTAATAGGGGATGTCCTTGTCCTGCAGGATGTGCACTCGTCCGTCTTCGATGTAGTCGTCGGTAACCTGTGAAACCGTCGTCGTACTGGCGACGCGCGCAATGAACAGCAGCGCCGCCAGGATCATCCCGGCCTCAACCGCCACCGTCAAGTCGGCAAACACGGTGAGGGTGAACGTCACCAGCCACACGCTGATGTCAGTTTTTGTGAGCTTCAGCAGTTGCGGAATCTCCCGCCACTCTCCCATGTTGTAGGCCACCACCATGAGGATCCCGGCCAGCGTGGCCATGGGAACATAGCTCGCCAGCGGCGCGGCGAACAGCAGGATGCACAGCAGCGTGGCAGCGTGGATCATCCCCGCGACCGGCGACTGCGCTCCGGAGCGAATGCTGGTCGCAGTGCGGGCAATGGCTCCGGTTGCAGGCAGGCCGCCGAACATCGGCGACACGATGTTTGCCACTCCTTGGCCGATCAACTCCACATTCGGATTGTGCCGGTCGTTGCTCATGCGGTCTGAGACCACTGCCGACATCAAGGACTCAATCGCGCCCAGCATGGCGACAGTAAAGGCCGGCCCTAATAAGCCGTGGATCAGATCGGCGCGAAAGTGCGGGATGGCCAAGTGAGGCAGGCCGCTGGGAATTCCGCCGAACCGGGTGCCGATCGTTTCCACCGGAAGCCTCAACAGATATGCGGCCGCGGTCGCTCCAAGCATGCCCACAATGGCTCCCGGGATGCGATTGGAGATCGCACGGCACAGCAACATCACCCCTACGGTGCCACCCGCTAGAATCGTCGCCTTGGGGGACCAGGTCGGGAAACTGGCGGCGAGGGCCTTCATGCGCAGCCAGAACTCTCCGGGCACCTTGTCCATTCTCAGTCCAAGAAAGTCCTTCACCTGAGTGCTGGCGATCAACACAGCGATCCCGTTGGTAAACCCAATCACCACTGGGCGGGGGATGAACTTCACCGCTGTGCCCATGCCGGTCACACCCAGGATCACCAGGAGGAAGCCCGCCATCACGGTGCACATGTACAACCCATCCACGCCGTGAGCTGCCACGATGCCTGCTATCACGACCACAAAGGCGCCCGTAGGGCCCCCGATCTGCGTTTTCGAACCACCCAGCAGGGAGATCAGAAACCCGGTCACGATCGCGCAGTAGATTCCAGCTTGGGGTGTGAGTCCGGAAGCGATCGAAAAAGCCATGGCCAGCGGCAGCGCTACCAGGCCCACAGTGACTCCGGCAACTGCGTCGTGGACAAATTTTGTGAGGTTGTAGTCGCGAAGGCACAAAACCGACTTCGGCAACCAGCGGTCGTCAAGATTCAGGGAAAGTATCACCGACATTACCACTTATTATGCCTGCCGGGCCCGCCGGGTTCAGTGACGCTCAAGGCACCCAAGGCACAGATCTCGCGTGTCCCCCGGTCACGGCGTTACCGAAAAATTGTCCGGCCGGCCGCTCGCGTCAGGTACACTAAGCAATTCTCACCCCCTTCCAGGAGGATTCTGTTTATGCCCGAAGGCACCCTCAGTGGCGCCGATTTCAAGAAGCAACTGCGCGCCGGCAACCCCAAGATGGGGCTGTTTCTCAATGCGCATAGCCCCACCCTGGCCGAGCAACTTGCGCACAGCGGCTACGACTGGCTACTGGTTGATACCCAACACGGCCCCATGGGCTACGAGAAGCTGTCCGCCATGCTGAGCGGGATCGCCAATGGCGGCGCTAAGTCCATGGTTCGGGTGGGCGGATACGACGACCGGCCTGGCATCCAGCAGGCCCTCGACCTTGGTGCTGATGGCGTTCTCGTTCCCTACATCAACACCGCCGAAGAAGCCCGCCAGGCCGTGAGTTGCACCAAGTACCCCACCGTGGGCACGCGCTCGGTGTACTTTCCCCAGCGCAGCATGAACAAAGCCGGATTGCTCGGCTATGCCGGCAACTTCAATAACGACGGTATCGTCGCGCTGCAGGTGGAAACCGCGTCCTGCATTGAGAACATCGCGGAAATCGCTGCCGTCCCCGGCGTCGACATTCTCTTTCTTGGTCAGAACGATCTCTGCATGTCGATGGGCCTTTACAACAAGTACGAGTTTCCCCACATGTACACTTCGCCGGAACTCGATGGGGCCACGAAAAAACTCACCGAACACGCCCGCAAGAACAATGTCATCCTGGGGTTGTTTTTGTTTGGTACTGCGCGAGTAGGCGAGTTTCTGGAGAAGGGTTTCACCTTCATCAGCATCGGGAACGATCTGCATCACGTGCTCACGCAGGCCGGCGCCTACGTCGCGGACATGGAAAAGACGGCAAAAGAGAAAGGCAAAACCTGGACCAGGCGGACGACCGCATTGTTCTAAACCTTGTAGGGCGGACATTCTTGTCCGCCCTTTCTGATCCCGCGCCGGCTGCCTGAACCTCACCTTACTACTTCGGCTCCCATGTCCCGGCTCCCACTGCCCAGACTCTTTGGTAACTAGAAACCCTGCTTTGGCCGTGATTTCATCAACTTTAGGGAGAGTGGTTTAACCCACGGCCCCTAGGAGCAACTATGAAGAACCATCTTCTGGTCTGCGTGTTCGTCTTTGCCCTCGGCGGATACAGCCGGTCGCAAACTGCCGGAGCGGGCGAACTCAAGCATTTCGCCCTGGACAACCTGGCCGGCGTGCGTGCCGTGACGGGGGTTTCCTTCGATGCAAAGATCTCGGCAGATGGGAAAGGCTCGCTCCGGGTAGATGCTCAGCAGCCAATGACCGTCCCGCTGTTCGAAGTCAGAGATGTCAGCATCGACAATGCCGTGCTGATCTATCAGGCTAGCCTGCAGTCCGAAAAGCTTGATGGGCGGGCCTTCCTGGAGATGTGGGTGCGTATCCCCGGCAAAGGAGAGTTTTTTTCGCGAGCTCTTGATCGCTCGGTGACTGGCACGATGAGCTGGATGACGGTGGCTGCCCCATTCTTCCTGCAGGATGGTCAAAAGCCGGACTTGATTCGCCTCAACCTGGTGGTGGAAGGCAAAGGCCGAGTGTGGATCGACGACATCCACCTCTCGCGCGCTCCACTGCCATCTCACTGACGCGCTCCGAGGCAGCGAATGAAGCGTTTCCTTCTGATAGCTGGAGTGGTCCTCGCCGTCACCGCCCTGTGGGCGGTAGTACGGCGGGTGTTGCCAAGCTACATGGAGTATCGCGGGGAGCAAATCAAGTTGACCAGGTTCTATTTCGACTACGACGACTACAAGAATGACCCGGATAACATTGACCCCTCTGAGACACGGCGCGTCCAGCAACTCGTGTCCCATGCCCCGATTATGCGATCATTCCCCAGCCGCATGGAGGCGGTGCACGCCGTCTTCGAGATAAAGTTTCCTGGTTACGGCGCCGGCAGCCTGGGCCCAATCCAGGGCGGCGAGGGCGCCCTGAACGGGCTGTCCGTGGAAATTCCCAGGGCAGAAAAGAACCGCTATTTCATCTTTCGCAACAGCGGCGGACGCTATGTTCTGGTGGATGACTTTATCCAGTCCGATGAATCCGGTATTCGTGAAATTTACCAGGATGGCACCAACCTCGTATACACCACAGGCGATGGCCGCAAACTGACACATCCCATGATGAAAAGTGACTGAGGACGGCAACTCCGTCGATTACGCCTTCTCCACCACGCCGGTCTCGGCTTCCCATCGTGCCCGGGCTACATTCAACTTGTACCGGGCGACGTTCAGGTTGCTGGCTGCCTTGTCCCGCATCTCTTTCCAGTTCTGCGCCTGCGCCGGATCGCGGGTTTTCAGCACACTCAGGTTGGTCTCCGCTTCGCCCGCGTAGACGGCAGCGGCGCCCAAGTTTTGCGCCACGATATGGTCGATGGCGTTGGCCCGCTGGATGGCCATGCTGAAATCGTCCGCCAGAATGTGGATCTCATCCGGCAGTTGCGGATAGGTGTCAGAGGCAATTCGCTTGAGCCAGTCTTCGATGGTGTGCGTGGCAACCTTGATCTGCAGACTCACCGTCCCGACATCCGCCGTACGCTGCACGTCCATCTGCTGGCGCAGCAGGGATAAGCTTTGTTCCGCAATCTCCGCTTGGCGGTGCGACACATCCACCTGCGCCCGCGTGGCATCGGCCTGCCGCTTGGCATACCACGCGTAGTAAACGTTGATCGCCGTAAGCGCCACGACCAACAGCACGTTGGCCACGGCCGCATAGGCCTGAATCTGATTTACGCTCAGTCCAAACGCCTTCTCGTCCATGGGGCCCCGTCACGAGAGTATAGAACAGGGCTTGGATTTGATGGCCGGGCGCAGACGGCCGGTGTCCTGATCCTCCGCTTGGCCTTCTTCGCGACCTTTGTGAACACTCTGCGATCTTCGCGGTCGAAAGCTCTTTGCCGCAGAGTATGTAAAGGACCGCCATGGCCAACCCTAGCCACATTTCCACATGACCCATGTCTTTTGTAATCAAATTCAACAGAAATTCACTTTCGAGTCACCCAGACGTAACTCGGCTGCCACACAATTGAGCGCATTCCAAATACACTCGGAGGACATCTGTCTGTGCGAAAGACTCTCATCGCCTTTGCTCTCTGTCTGTTGACCACGCTTCCGGCTGCCTCTCAAGTCAATCTGCTCGCGCTTGGCGCGCTCACTGACTCTAAGGCTGGCCACTATACCGATCTGTCTGGTCTCACCTACAACCTGGAGAACGGTGTACCCGCAAACCTTCTGGGCGGATTGGGCTCAGGACTGGCTTGGGCATCCGGCAACACCTTCCTCGCACTGCCCGACCGCGGGCCCAACGCCGTCGAGTTCGACGACGCCATCGACAACACTGTGACCTACATCCCGCGATTCCACACCGTGACCATGGACCTTGAGCCCAGTAACGGTGGCGCCCTGCCCTTTACCCTTACGCCCACTCTGCGTAAAACCACCCTACTCTGGAGCTTCCCCGGACTGGTTTACGGCTCCGGCGACGGACTTGGCGTCGGTCCGGGCCGTCCGCCACTGAACAACTTCTTCCAGCACTACTTCTCCGGTCGCTCCGACAACTTCGACGCCAACCGCAATTCCGGCAACGCGAGCGATGCTCGCCTCGACTCGGAAGGAATCCGCATGTCCAACGACGGTTTCCGGGTCTACATCTCCGACGAGTACGGTCCCTACGTTTACGAGTTCGACCGCTTTTCAGGAGCTCGTCTGCGCAGCTTCAAGCTGCCCGATCATCTGTTTGTGGCCAATTGCAAGCCTGTGGGGAGCGACGAAATCTCCGGCAACACCAGCGGCCGCACAGCCAACAAGGGCATGGAAGGCCTGGCCATCACCCCCGATGGCAAGACTCTGGTCGGTATCATGCAGAATGCCCTGATCCAGGATGCCGCCGAAGGTGGCGATGCCAAGAACCTGTTACGCATCGTATGGATCGACCTTCGCTCCGGCAAGGCCACCCACGAGTATGCCTATTTGCTCACGGCCGGCTCCGGAGTTAGCGAAATCGTCGCTTTGAATAACCACGAATTCATGGTGGACGAACGCGACGGGAAAGGCCGGGGTGACGACAGCAACGCCAAGATCAAGCAGATCTTCAAAATCGACCTGGCCGGCGCGGTGGATGTCATGAACATGGATGGAACCCAAGCCGCAATGAACGCCGTCACCAAGTCGCTCTTCCTCGATATCGTGCAGGTCCTTGGCGACAATGGCATCACGCCCGACCAGGTCCCGGCCAAGCTGGAGGGCGTCGCCTTCGGTCCGGATGTGAACAACAATGGAGTTACCACCCACACCCTGTGGGTGGCGAACGACAATGACTTCCTGCAGGACTTCGACGGCACCGACACCAATCCCAACAACTTCTACGTTTTCGGCTTCACCGACAACGATCTTGGCGGCTCCCAGTACGTTCCCCAGCAATTCCGCCGCTTCTGATTTGCCGCGACGCGAGGGCCACACTGCATCTCCCAGTGTGGCCTTTTCTAGTGCGCTGTGGAGCGGACATTCTTGTCCTCACAGACTCGAGATCCGTACCCTCATTCGCGGGCAAGAATGCCCGCGCTACGCACTATTTCGCTCCCGCAAACTCTTCCGGCAGCGGGTTGTCCGGCCGCTCATCATCCCAGCAGATGCTGACGACCCACCAGCGCCTGCCATCGTTCAGCAGTTGCACGCTGTTGATGCCCCGGTCGAACGGTTTTTCCCCCGGCGCGCGCCGCGACTCATAACTGCTGAACACCTGGGTGATGTTCCCAAAGGTCTGCGCTTTGTTCACGATGGCATTCTCGTAGAAGGGCGCGCTCTTGAAGACATCGGTGGCAAGGCGGATAAAGTCCTCTTCGCTCATGGGATTCACGAAGACCGTACCGTCGGGTTTCTTTCCTGTCTGGGTGAACCGAACCTGTGGGACAAAGAGCGAGCGGAAGCGGTTCCAGTCGCGATCTCCAGCCGGCCCGGAAATCGAGTCGTACATGGCGCGCAGAATTCCGTCCATCGTTCCGACGTCTTCTTTTTTCGGCGCCGGGACCTGCGAGGCAAGGTCCACCGCCATCTGTGCGCCCGCGGCGCTGGGATGCACCGCCTTGGGCTGTGGCTCCTGACTGGAAGTTTGTGCCGCTGCCATACCTGCGAGAAGTAACATTGCCAGCAAACGTTTCACGGGTCCTCCGCTGCGTTGATCTGAAAAGCCGGGAGAAGTATACCGGGCGAGGATGAACGCAAACCAGGGTGGAGCGGCTCCCGTCCTGGCGCGCTCGACACGAGCCGAGATTTCTTTGAAACGCGGCTCGCCTTTCCGTCACTACTGCTGTAGCAAGCAAACTTACTGCTCTGAGGGAGGTCCCATGCCCACTGGCCTTCTCGTCGTGACCGGCACACTGGATGCCGGCCAGTTCTGGCCGAACAAAGGCTCTGACGCTGACACCGCCAACGTCACCATCAACACCAGTTCCTTTCAATTCAGTTCCACCGGAAAGAGATCAA
>Ga0335082_10004620_pt1 | contig 15020 bp, 9 predicted proteins | sample Lox_Sample_41_FD_206718 | JGI IMG/M metagenome (GOLD analysis project Ga0335082, IMG submission 206718) | Soil microbial communities from Loxahatchee National Wildlife Refuge, Florida, United States - Lox_Sample_4.1 | ecosystem: Environmental > Terrestrial > Soil > Wetlands | place: USA: Florida...
GCTCGGGGCATGAGGGTCGTCGAGGTCCTCCCGGAAGCCCGCAAGCGCCTCACCGACTCGCTTGGCGTCGCGACCTTCGAGGCTCCCGCGCAGGCGGTGCCGTACGGCGACCTCGTCGTGCTCGCGGTCAAGCCGCAGCAGATGCGAGAGGCCGCGCGCGCCGTCGCGCCGCACCTCAAGCAGGAACTGGTGCTCTCGATCGCCGCCGGCATCCGGCTCGCGGATCTCGGGCGGTGGCTCGGCGGCTACGCCCGCCTCGCGCGCTGCATGCCGAACACGCCGGCGCTGATCGGCCTTGGCGTGACCGGGCTCTATGCGCGGCCGGAGGTCACCCCGGCGCAACGGGCGCATGCGCAGGCCGTGCTCGAGGCCGTCGGCGAGGTGATTTGGGTCGACGAGGAGGCGCTCCTCGATCCGGTGACCGCGGTCTCGGGGAGCGGGCCGGCATACGTTTTCTTTCTCATCGAGACGCTCGAGCGCGCGGCGCGCGAGGTCGGGCTCGATGCGGCCGCGGCGCGCCGCCTCGCGCTCGGTACGTTCCGCGGCGCCGCGGAGCTTGCGGCGCGCTCGCCCGAGTCGCCCGCGACGCTCCGCGAACGGGTCACTTCCAAGGGCGGCACGACCGAGCGGGCGCTCGCCTCGATGCGCACCGACAAGGTGGACGAGGCGATCGCGCGCGCGGTGCGCGCTGCCAACGAGCGTGCGCGCGAGCTGGGCGAGGAATTCGGAAAGGATTGAGGCGTGGGCGGCCAGATCGCGCAGCTCCTCATCGAGACCGCGTTCGGTCTCTTCATCTATGTGGTGCTGCTGCGATTCTGGATGCAGGCGCTGCGCGCGCCGTTCCGCAACCCGGTCGGCCAGTTCGTGATCGCGCTGAGCGACTGGGCCGTGCTGCCGCTGCGGCGCGTGGTGCCGTCGTTTCGCGGCTACGACCTCTCGAGCTTCGCCGTCGCCTGGATCGCGCAGGTTCTGATGATGGTTCTCCTCTACGCGGCGGTGGCGGGCGGCACGTTCGTCGCACCGGGGCTGACGGTGCTCGGCCTCTCCCTCGTCGGCCTGCTCCGCGCAAGCCTGCACCTCCTGATCTTCGTCGTGATCGTGCAGGTGATCATGAGCTGGGTGAGCCGCTACAACCCGCTCGCACCCGTGTTCGATGCGCTGACGCGGCCGTTCTACGGCTTCTTCCGGCGGTTCATTCCGCCGATCGGCGCGGTCGATCTCTCGCCGTTGCTCGTCGTCGTCCTCGCCCAGGTGCTGCTGATCGTGCTCGACGGCATGCCGCGCGCGTTGCTGACGAGTGGCTGAGGCGGGCTGGGCGCGGCGGACGACCGAGGGCTGGGCGCTCGCCCTGCACGTCCAGCCGGGCGCGAAGCGCTCGACGGCGGCCGGCCTTCACGGCGAGCGGCTCAAGCTCCGCATCGCCGCGCCCGCGGTCGACGGCCGCGCGAACGACGCCCTGGTCGCGTTCGTGGCGGAAAAGCTGGGGGTGCCGAAGGCCCGGGTCGCGGTCGCCCGCGGCGAGCGCTCGCGCGACAAGCTGGTGGTGATCAGCGGAGAGTGCGAACCGTCGCGGCTCGCCGAAACCGGCTGAGGGACGTTCAGCCGCGCTCGAACCGGACCTCGCCCGCGACCAGGGTCCAGCGCACGACACCCGGCAGCTCGTAACCGAGGAAGGGCGTGTTCTTGCCCATGCTGCGCAGCCCAGACGGCGCGACGGTGAAGTAGGTCTCCGGGTCGAAGACGCAGACGTCCGCCGGCGCCCCGATGCCGAGATGCCCGGCGTCGATGCCGAGGATGCGCGCCGGCTCGGAGGTCGCCCGCGCGAGGGCCTGCACGAGCGGCAGCCGCACCTCGCGGCTCCACTTGAGGGTAAGCGGCAGCAGGAGCTCGAGCCCGGTCGCGCCGGGCTCGGACTCGCCGAACGGCAGCTGCTTCGCGTCGTCGTCGACCGGCGTGTGGTCGGAGCACACCGCGTCGATCGTCCCGTCGGCGAGCGCGGCGCTCAGGGCTTCGCGGTCGCGCCGGCTGCGAAACGGCGGCACGACGTGACAGTGCGAATCGAAGTAGCCGAGGTCGAGCTCCGAGAGGTGCAGGTGGTGCGCACTCACGTCGCAGGTGACCGGCAACCCGTCGCGTTTGGCGACGCGGACCATCTCGACCGACTCGCGCGCCGAGAGGCGGCACAGGTGCACGCGCGTACCGGTGACCCGCACGAGCTGCAGGATCGCGCCGAGCGCGATCGTCTCGGCGAACGCCGGGATCCCCGGCAGCCCGAGCCGCGTCGCGACCTCGCCGTCGTGGGCGACTCCGCCGTGCGCGAGATGCGGATCCTGCGGACGCAGCCAGACGGGCAGGCCGAAGGTCGCGGCGTACTGCAGGGCGCGCCACAGCACCTGCGTGTCGGCGAGCGGCACCTCGGCCTGCGAGAACGCGATGCAGCCGTGGTCGCGCAGCTCCGCCATCTCGGTCAGGCGCTCGCCGCCGAGCTTCGCGGTCAGCGCGCCGACCGGGTAGACGCGCGCGAGGTTCAGGCTGGACGCGCGCCGCGTGAGCATCTCGACCAGTCCCGGCTCGTCAAGCGGGGGATCGGTGTCGGGCGGGCAGGCGAGGCTCGTCACGCCACCGGCGACCGCGGCGAGCATCTCCGACTCGAGCGTCGCCTTGTACTCGAGCCCCGGCTCGCGCAGCCGCGCGGCGAGGTCGACGAGGCCCGGCGCCACGACGAGGCCGGTTGCGTCGATGACGCGCTCGGGTTCGAAGCCCCGCGGCGCGCTCGCGATGCCGGCGACCCGTCCCTCGGCGATGTAGAGGTCAGCCGGACGATCGACACCGTGCTTCGGATCGACGAGCCGGCCGCCCTTGATGTGAACCCTCATCGCCATCACGAGCCGCCGAGGATCGACATCACCGCCATCCGCACCGCGATGCCGAACGTGACCTGCGGCAGGATCACCGAGTGCGGCCCGTCGGCGACCGCCGAGTCGATCTCGATGCCGCGGTTCATCGGGCCGGGATGCATCACGATCGCATCGGGCTTGGCGAGCGCAAGCTTGTCCGGCGTCAGGCCGTAGTACTTGAAGAATTCCTGCGCGGAAGGCAGGAGCGGCCCGCCCATGCGCTCGTTCTGCAGCCGCAGCATCACGACGACGTCGGCGCCGGCGAGGCCCTTGCGCATGTCCGGGAACACGCGCACGCCCAGGCTCTCGACCCCTGCGGGCAGCAGCGTCTGCGGCCCGATCACGCGGACCTCCGGCGTGCCGAGGATGGTGAGGGCGTGGATCAGCGAACGCGCGACCCGCGAGTGCAGGATGTCGCCGACGATCGCCACCGTCAGGGCAGAGAACTCCTTCTTGTAGTGGCGGATCGTGTAGGCATCGAGGAGCCCCTGCGTCGGGTGGGCGTGGCGGCCGTCGCCGGCGTTGATCACGTGGCGCTCCGGCCCCACGTGCCGCGCGATCATGTGCGGCGCGCCGCTCTGCGCGTGGCGCACGACGAACATGTCGGCGTGCATCGCCGCGAGGTTGTCCACGGTGTCGAGCAGCGTCTCGCCCTTCTGCGTCGAGGACGTGCTGACGTTGAGGTTGATCACGTCGGCCGACAGGCGCTTCGCCGCGATCTCGAACGTCGTGCGGGTGCGCGTGGAGTTCTCGAAGAAGACGTTGAACACGCTCATGCCGCGGAGCAGCGGCACCTTCTTCACCTCGCGCTCGGTCACGCCGAGGAACGACGCCGCGGTGTCGAGGATGTTGACGATGATCTCGCGCGGCAGCCCCTCGAGCGTGAGGAGGTGGGTCAGCTCGCCGTTCGAGTTGAGCTGCGGATTACGCATCGTCGAGCCGCAGGGAGAGGCGTCCCGCGTCGTTCCGGTCGAGGCGCAGCATCGCGCCTTTCGCCACCGCGACCGTGGTGCCGCAGTACTGCGCGCAGATCGGCAGCTGCCGCTCGCCGCGGTCGACGAGCACGACGAGCGCGATCGACTCCGGCCGGCCGTAGTCGAACAGCTCGTTCATCGCCGCGCGCACGGTGCGGCCGGTGTAGAGGACGTCGTCGACGAGCAGGAGCCGGCGGTCACCGACGTCGAACGGGATCTGGCTCGCCTTCACCGACTTGTGGAGGCCCGACTTGCGGTAGTCGTCGCGATAGAACGAGATGTCGAGCCGCCCGAGCGGGAGCGCAAGCCCGAGCTCGCGATGCAGGCGTTCTGCGAGCCACGCACCGCCGGTGTGGATGCCGACCATCCCGGTCGCCGGCGTCACCGCCGGCCGGAGCTTCTTCACCAGCTCCGCACAGAGCGCTTCGGCGTCAGGCAGCGGCATCGCGGTCGAAATGGTCCTGGAGGATGACCTGCGCCGAGAGCGGGTGGGCAAGGTCCCTGTGCCTGCGCCCGCCGCGGCCGATCGCGCGCAGGCGCGCCTCGGCCTCGGCCGACGAGAGCCGTTCGTCGACGAGCGTCACCGGCCGGTGGAACCGGCCCTCGAGTTGCCGCGCGAACCGTTCCACGCGGGGCGTCAACGCGTGCCGCTCGCCCTCCGGTCCGAGCGGCAGGCCGACCACGAACCGCGCCGGGCGCCACTCCGCGACCAGCCCCGCGATCGCGTCGAACCGCGCGGCCGCACTGCGCGCGTCGATCGTGGCGAGCGGATGTGCGACCTGCATCGCGTCCTCACCCACCGCGACGCCAAGGTAACGCTCGCCGAAGTCGAACGCGAGCACCGTCCCGGAGCGCACGCTCACGCATGCCCCGCCTCGTCGGCGAGCGTCGCGTACGACACGCCGAGCAGCTCCATTGCCGCCGGCAACCGCTCCTCGGCCGGCACGTCGAAGATGATCGAATCCTGCGCCGCGACGGTGAGCCAGGCGTTCTGCTGGAGCTCGTGCTCGAGCTGGCCCGCGGCCCAGCCCGAGTAGCCAAGCGCGAGCAGCATCCGCGCGGGGCCAGTGCCGTGCGACACCGCTTCGAGGATGTCGCGCGACGTGGTGAGCCCGAGGCGGTCGAGCACCGGAAGCGTCGAGCTCCACTTGCCGACCGGGGCATGCAGGACGAACCCGCGGTCGGTCTGCACCGGCCCGCCGAAATAGACCGGCATCTCGGCCAGCCCGCGCGCGCCCGTCTCGAGGTTCAGGCGCTCGAAGAGGGCCGCGAGCGTCATGTCGATCGGGCGGTTGACGACCAGCCCGAGCGCGCCCTGGTCGTTGTGCTCGCAGATGAAGGTGAGCGTCCGGGAGAAGTACGGATCGGCCATACTGGGCATGGCGATCAGAAAGTGATCGGTGAGATCCACCCGCGACACAGTTGGAATTGTACTGCGGGGCACGTGCTAGAGTCTCGCGCCCCGCACGCACCCCCGGCAGCATGCCCCCCGTCCGCGACTGCGCGCTGGCGTGGTTTCGCCGCGATCTCCGCGATTACGACCACGCCGCCCTGTACCACGCGCTGAAGGCCCATCCGCGCGTCTACTGCGCGTTCTGCTTCGACACCGAGATCCTCGACGCGCTCCCGGCGCGGGCCGACCGCCGCGTCGAGTTCATCTGGCACGCCGTGAAGGAGCTCGACGCGAGCCTCGCCGGCCGCGGCGGCGGGCTCGCGGTGCTGCACGGCCGGGCGCGCGACGCGATCCCGCGGCTCGCGCGCGAGCTCGGCGCGGCGGCAGTCTACGCGAACCACGACTACGAGCCGGCTGCAAACGACCGCGACGCCGAGGTGGCGCGCGCCCTCGCCGCCTCGGGGATCGCGTTCCACACCTTCAAGGACCAGGTGATCTTCGAGCGAGACGAGCTGCTGACCGGAGCCGGGCGCCCGTTCACCGTCTTCACGCCCTACAAGAACGCATGGCTGAAGAAGCTCGATCGCTTCTACCTGAAGGCCTACCCGGTGGCGACGTACGCCGGCCACCTCGCGCCGCCGCCACGAGCCGGGGTCCCGCCGCTCGCCTCGATCGGGTTCGAGCCGACGAATCTCGGCGCGCTCGACGTCCCGACCGGCATGTCGGGCGCGCAACGGCTCTTCCGCGCCTTCCTCGACCGGATCGGCGCCTACCACGAGCGCCGCGACTTCCCAGCGGTCAAGGGGCCGTCCTACCTCTCGGTGCACCTGCGCTTCGGCACGGTCTCGATCCGCGAGCTCGCCGGCGCGGCGCATTCGCTCGGCGGGCGCGGCGCCGAAACCTGGCTCTCGGAGCTCGTCTGGCGCGATTTCTACTTCGCGATCCTCCACCACTTCCCGCACGTCGTCGGCCACGCGTTCAAGCCGGCGCTCGACGAGCTCGCCTTCACGAACGACGAATCGAAGTGGCGCGCGTGGTGCGACGGGCAGACCGGGTACCCGCTGGTCGACGCGGCGATGCGGCAGCTCACCCAGACCGGCTACATGCACAACCGCCTGCGCATGATCGCGGCGTCGTTCCTGGTGAAGGATCTGCACGTCGACTGGCGTCGGGGCGAGCGCTACTTCGCCGACCACCTCAACGATTTCGATCTCGCCGCGAACAACGGCGGGTGGCAGTGGGCAGCCTCGACCGGCTGCGACGCGCAGCCCTACTTCCGGATCTTCAACCCGGTGACGCAGTCGGAGAAGTTCGACGCCGAGGGGAAGTTCATCCGCAGGTACCTCCCGGAGCTCGCGCGCGTCCCGGCAAAGTTCGTCCACGCGCCGTGGTCGATGCGGTGGCCGGAGCAGGAGGCGTCGGGCTGCGTCATCGGTCGCGATTACCCTGCGCCGGTCGTCGATCACGCCCGGGCGCGGGCGATCGCGCTCGAGCTCTACGGCCGAACCCGGAAGGGCTAGGCCCCCCCCGGGCCGCAAGGCGGCTTCGCGCGGCGGGCGGTCCTTCTACACGTGCGCCGGCTTCCGCACGAAGCCGGCGATGTGCGCGAGCAGCTCTTCTTCCTGGTACGGCTTGCCGAGGTAGACGTTGACGCCGATCTCCTTCGCGTACGCGCGGTGCTTGTCCGCGGTGCGCGAGGTGATCATGATGATCGGAACGTGCTTCAGGCGCGAGTCGGCGCGCACGTTGCGCGAGAGGTCGAAGCCGTCCATCCGCGGCATCTCGATGTCGACCAGCATCACGTCCGGCACCGTCTCCTGCAGCTGCTCCATCGCGTCGACACCGTCCTTCGCGGTCGCCACGTTGTAGCCCTCGCGCGCGAGCAGGCGCCCGGTGATCTTGCGCACCGTCAGCGAGTCGTCGACGATCATCACCGTTGGCACGACCGGCGCGGCCGACGCCGCCACTTCGGGCGTCGCGGCCTCGACCACGGTCGCCCGACCCTGGACAATCTGCTCGCGGCCGGCGAGGATGACCGGGTTGATGATCAGCACGATCTCCCCGGTGCCGAGCACTGTCGCGCCGGTGATGCCGGCGACGCGCGCGAGCAGCGGCCCGGTGTTCTTGACGACGATTTCCTGGCTGCCGATGACTTCGTCGAGCTGGATCGCGGCCATGTTCGGGCCGGTCCGCACGAACATGATCGGCGTCACCCGTCGCGCTTCGGGCTGGAATTCACTGTCGCCGAGCAGCCGCGGCAGGTAGCGGAACGGATAGCGGCGGTTCTGCCACTGCGCCTCGCCGGCGGTCTGGAACGCCGACAATTCGTCGGCCTTCACCTGACGCACCTGCTCGACCATGACCGCGGGGATCGCGAAGGTGACGCCGGCCGCGCGCACCATCACCGCCTGCGTCACGGCGAGCGTGAGCGGCAGGTAGATCGTGAACTTCGTCCCGCGCCCGGTTTCGGTCGAGAGCTCGACGCGGCCGCCGAGGGCTGCGATCTCGCTCTTCACCACGTCCATGCCGACGCCGCGGCCGGCGAGCTGGGTGACCTCCGACGCCGTCGAGAAGCCGGGGTGGAAGATGAACTCGGCGACCTCGGCGTCCGACGGCGTGTCCTCGGGCTTGAGGAGCCCCTGGGAGACCGCCTTCGCGCGGATGCGCTCGTAGTTGAGGCCGGCGCCGTCGTCGGTCACGGCGAGCACGATCTCGTTGCCTTCCTGGCGCACCTCGATCTTGATCTCGCCGAGCTCGGGCTTGCCCTTGGCCACGCGCTCCGCGCTCGGCTCGACGCCGTGGACGACGGAGTTGCGCAGCATGTGCTCGAACGGCGCGGTGATGCGCTCGAGCACCGAGCGGTCGACCTCGACCTGGCCGCCCTTGATGTCGAGCACCGCGCGCTTGTCGGTCTCCTTCGCCGCCTGCCGCACGATCCGGAACAGGCGCTCCGAGATGCTCGCGAACGGCACCATGCGAATGCGCATCAGGTTCGCCTGCAGCCCGCGGGTGAGGCGGGCCTGCGCCGACAGCGCGATCTCGCTCTCGCCGAGCGCCTTCAGCAGGTTCTGCTGGACGGTCGAGACGTCGTTGACGCTCTCGGCCATCATCCGCGTGATCTCCTGGAAGCGGGTGAAGCGGTCGAACTCGAGCGGGTCGAACGTCTTGTCCTGCTCCTGTGCCAGCGCGACGCGCGACTGCATCTGGCCTTCGGCCTGGATCTCGATCTCGCGCAGCTGCGCGCGCAGGCGGTTCACGTTCTCGGTCAGGTCGAAGAGCGCGCTCTTGATGCCGCGCATGTCGCCCTCGATCCGGCTGCGCGCGATCGACACCTCGCCCGCCTCGTTCACCAGGCGGTCGATCAGGTCGGCGCGGACGCGCAGCATCGCACGGGTCGCGGCGGCCGGATCCGGTTCGGCGGGCTTCGCCGGCGCGGCGGGCGCCTGCTGCTCTTCCGGTCCCGGACGTGCGGCCGGGGGCTCGGCGGCGGACTTTGCGACCGGCTGCGGCGCGGCCGGCGCAAGTGTAGCGACCGATGCGGGTGCGACGGGCGCAGCGGGTGCGACGGGCGCAGCGGGTGCGACGGGCGCAGCGGGTGCGGCGGGCGCCGCCACCGACGCGGGTGCAGCGGCCGGCGCAGGCGCCGCAGGTGCCGCAGCGGGGATCTCCGCCGGCTCGGGCGGCAGTGTGCCGGCCGCCTGCGGGTTCACCAGCCGGTCGTACAGGAATCCCATCCGGTCGTAGGAGACCTCGAGCTCATCGAAGAGGGTCGGCGGCAGCGCCTTCAGGCCGATCGCGTTCTCGACGCGGCTCTCCATGTGGTGCGTCAGCTCGCCGAGCGCCATCGCCCCGCACATGCGGGCCGAGCCCTTGAGCGTGTGCAGGGTGCGCTGGAGCGCGTTGCCGGCGGCGGCGTTGTCCGGGTTGGAGCGCCAGTCGCGCAGGCCCTGGCCGACCGCAGGCACAAGCTCCTGCGCCTCCTCGAGGAAGATCGGCAGCAGCTCCGGATCGATGTCGTCGTCGAGGCGGCGGGTACGGCGCTCGACCGGGATCTCCTCGACCTCGACCGCGGGCGGTTCCGCCGGCACAGCCGGCGCTTGCGCCTCGTCCTGCTGCACCGGGAAGGCGACGACGTTGCTCGGCGCGGCCGGTACGGGCGGTGGCGGCGGCGCGGGCGTGACGAGCGGCGGTTCGATGATCGCCGGCTCGCCGATCGGCGAGGCGCTCGGCGACGTGGCGCCGCCGAGGATCGGCACGACCTGCGAGAAATCGAGCGATGGGGGCTCGTCATCCGGCAGGTCGGCCGTCGGGGCCGCCGCTGCGCCGGGGCCGCCGGTCGGCAGGGCGAAGTCCAGGTCGCCGAGATCGATTCCGGACTGGACTTCGGCCGCCGGCGCGGGGGTAACCGTGTCGGCTCCCGGTAGCGAGAAGTCGAGCGAATCAACTGACAGCGGGGGCAGCGTAACCGGCGCGGCAGGTGCGGCCGGAGCCACCCCGAGAGCGGCACCGCTCAGCCGCGCGATGAGGTCGCCCACCGGCTGCGGGAGCGTGCGTGCTTCGGCTGCGGCGAGCATGACGCCAAGCGCGTCGATCGACGCGCCGATCAGCGAGCACGCGTCCGCGTCGGCCGGTTCGCCGACGAAGCGCTCGAGCATCTCCTCGAGGCCGTGCGCGAGCTCGCGCATCGCGCTGAACCGCACCGTGCCGGCGATGCCGGCGAGGGTGTGCGCGGAACGCTCGAAGTCCTCGGTGACCAGCTCGCCCTCGGCGAGCTTCGCCTGCCCGGCGCCGAGATGCGCGAGGTGGGTCCGCGTCTCCTCGAGGAAGATCGAGTAGAGCGCCGGCGAGAGCGCGAGGCCGCCGACGTTGATCGACTCTTCCTCTTCCGCCGGCGCGGCCAGCTCGGGCGCGGCGGGGGCAATCTCGACCAGCGCGGCCGGCGCCGACACCGTCTCGGGCGCGCTCGGCGGGACGATGGCCGAAATGTCGATCGCCGGGAACTCGATCGCCGGTGGGGCCGCGGCGAGCGCGGCCGGCGCAGGTTCGGCGACCGGCGCAGCAGGTTCAGGTGCAACGACGGGCGCGGCGGCTGCCGGTGCAGCGGGCTCCGGGACGGCCGGTTCGGGGGTGGCGGGGGCGGGCGCGGGCGCCGCCATTTCGAGAGTCACCTCGCCGAGGGCCTCTCCGGCTTTCACCTTCTGCGCGATCGCGACGATCTGCGACTCATCGGGGCTCGCTCCGCCGCCCTTCAGGCTCGAGACGGCGCCGTCGAAGAACTGCCGCGCGGCTGCGACCAGCGTGAAGAGATCGGGCGTCGCGGCGCGCTCTTCCTCGAGCCAGCGGTTCATCACCTGCTCGACCGCCCACGCCGCCTCGCCGAGGCGGGTGAGGCCGACCATGCGGCCGCTGCCCTTCAGCGTGTGGAACCCGCGCCGGATGGTGCGCAGGACCTCCATGTTCTGCGGCACCTCGCGCGCCTGCTCGAGGCTCGCGGCGATCGTGCCGAGCACCTCGCCCGCTTCCTCCAGATACACCGCGAGCAGCTCCGCGTCGATCGTTTCGTCGCTCGCCGTCATGAGCTTCTGCGCCTGCGCCGAGGGCGCGGGCGCGGCGGGCGCGGGCTGCATCTGCGTGAGGACCTGCGACACCTGCGGATCGAACGCCTTGGCGTCGCTCGTCTCGAGCAGCTTCAGGATATCGGCCGCCTGCGCCTCGGTCCTCGCATCCGCGACCAGGCCGGCGTCCTTCTGCAGGGCCGCCGCCTTCGCCTTCAGCTCCGCCTTCAGCTTCGCGTCGGCCGGCCGCCTCTGCCATTCGTCGACGAGCCCCGAGAGCGCCTTCTTGCCCTGCTCGAGCTCGGCTTCGACCGTCACCGTCGGCGCCGCGGCGGCCTCCGCCTCCTCGGGCGCCTCGGCCTTCCTCGCCGAGATCGGCCTCATGAACTGGTCGAAGTCGGCCTTGCCGTGCTGGAGCGCATCGACGTAGAAGCCGAGGCCAGACAGCGTCCCCGCCACGCGCTCGAAATCGCCCTGCGCCGCGGTGTAGTCGCCCTTCGAGAAGCGCTGGATCTCGACCGCACAGGTCGAGAGCGCTGCGGCCGCCCGGTCCTCGTTCAGGATCGTCAGCGCGCCGAGCACCTGGCGGATCGGCTTGTCGAGGCTCGCCAGGTCCGAGCGCTTCGAGGCGTCGCGGAAGAACGAGTCGAGCGCCTGCTCGATCGCCCGCAGGCTCGCCTGGATCTCGGACACCACCTGCGCCATCAGCAGGCGCTCCTGCGCGCGGCGCGACATCTCGTCGAGCACCGGTACCGGCGCGGCCTCCTGCAGCGTCTCGCCCTTCACGATCGCCTGCAGCCGCTGGTGCATCAGCCCCGCCTGCTGCGCGAACTCCTCGCCGAGGTTGGCGAAGTTCTCGACCGCGGTCTCGATCAGGAGCATCGCCGTGGCGACTTCCATCGCCACGTTGTCGCTCGCCTTCTCGGTCGCATCGCCGATCCAGCCGCCGATCGCGACGATGTCGTGCGCGAGCAGCACCAGGTTCTGCTGCTTCAGCTCCGCCGCGCGTGCGCGTATCTGCGTCGCGAGGTCGCGGAAGTTGGCGAGGCTCGGCTGGTGGCCGGAGGCGACCTTGTTCCAGGCGGTCTTTGCGTTGCCGACGAGCTCCCGCAGCGCCTTCAGGCTCGGGTTCTGCGGCGCGCCCTCGCCCTTCAGCTCGAACGTGGCGGGCACCGTGCCGGCGAGCCGGAACACTTCCTGCACGTTGCGCACGTGCTCGGTGGCCGGGCGCGCACGCGCAACGGCAAACAGCGCCTCGCGCATCAGCCGCTCGGCGACCGTCGCCGAACCTTCCATCAGCCGCTTGAGCTGCTGCTCGACACGGTTCGCGAGGCGCGTGATGAGCGGCGCGTCGGTGATCGCCTTGGCGAAGAGCGCGTCGAAGAAGCCGAGCGCGACCCACCAGAAGGTGCGGCTCGCGGGATTGGTCTGCGCGGCCTCGACCGCCGCGACCGCCGCGCGCATGTCCTCGACGCCGCTCGCGTCCTTCTTGATCAGCTTCAGGAGCCCGCGCTGATAGCGGCCGCGCTGGTCGCGGTAGTACGCGGCCGCGTCGGCGGCGGCGAGCTCGACCGGCGGCTTCTCGCGCCGCGGCGGGCGCTGCAGGAGGTCCGGGTAGTAGAGATCGACCGGATCGGCGCCGTCGCGACCGCGCGCCTTCAGGACCTCGCCGTAGACGGCAAAGAGCCGGAGCGGCTGGTTCGGTTCGCCGCCGAGCAGCTGGTCGAGGTACGACGTGATGCCGCCGAACGCGCGCTCGGCAGCGGCGAGCTGGTCGGGCTTCGGCGCGCCTTCCGACTTGGCGATGTCGCCGAGGAGGCCATCGAGCTCCTCCGACAGGCGCGTCACGCCGTCGAGGCCCACGATCTGCAGCGCGCCGTGCGCCTGGTGAAAGTGGGTCTGGGAAAACTTGATCTGCTTCGAATCGCCCGGATTCGCGGCGTACGCCCGCAGGCTCGCCAGCGATTTCTCGAGCGCCTGGTCGATCTCGCTCTTGACCCAGGTGAGTGGGCCGAGGTCGAAGTCGGCGGCCGTGCTCATCGATCTCCCCCGCGCGGTGTTGTGGTTATCGAAAACTCGCCCGCGCGTGCTAAGCGATCTTGAAGTTCGCCACCGACCCCTTGAGTTCCTGCGCCAGCTTCGCGATCTGGCCGACCGAGACCGCGGTCTGCTTGGTGCCTTCCGTGGTCTGCTTGGTGACCGACAGGATGTCCTGCATCGTCGTCGCCACGTGGCCGGCGGCCTGCGCCTGCGCCTGCGCGGTGACCGAGATCTCTTCGATCAGCTGCGCGAGGCGGCGCGAGACCTCGCCGATCTCGGACAGCGCCTGGCCGGCGGCGTCGGAGAGTTTCGCCCCCTCGACCACGCCGACGGTGCTCTTCTCCATCGCGGCCACCGCGTCGTGGGTGTCGGTCTGAATCGTCTTCACGATCGCGGCGATCTGCTTCGTCGCCTCGGCGGAGCGTTCCGCCAGGCGCTGCACCTCTTCCGCCACCACCGTGAAGCCGCGGCCCGCTTCGCCAGCGCTCGCCGCCTGGATCGCCGCGTTCAGCGCGAGCACGTTCGTCTGCTCGGTAATATCCGAGATCAGCTCGACGATCTCGCCGATCTCCTGCGAGGATTCGCCGAGGCGCTTGATCCGCTTCGAGGTCTCCTGGATCTGCTCGCGGATCTCGCCCATGCCGGTGATCGAGTTCGACACTGCCTCCTGGCCCTTCTGCGCGGCCGACAGCGACTGGCGTGCGACGCTCACCGACTTCGACGCGCTCGCCGAGACCTCGTTGATCGCGCGTGCCATCTTGAGGACCGAGGCGCCCGCCTCCTGAATCTCCTTCGACTGCCGCTCGGCGGCCTGGAGGAGCTTCACCGAGGTCGCTTGCGCGGACTCGGTGGCGCTCGTCACCTGCGCCGCCGCGCTGTTGATGCGGCCGACCAGCACGCGCAGCTCCTCGATCGTGTAGTTCACCGAGTCGGCGATCGCGCCGGTGATGTCCTCGGTCACCGTGGCCTGCACCGTGAGGTCACCGTCGGCCAGGCTGCCCATCTCGTTCATGAGGCGGAGAATCGCCTCCTGGTTCGCCTTGTTCTGCGCCTCGGCCTCGCTGCGGAGCCGTTCGGCTTCCTCCCGCAGGCGCACCTGCTCGGAGGTGCGTCGCTCCGTCTCGTCGCGGTAGGCCTTGGCCATCAACAGCACGAGCAGGATTGCGAGCACCGCGGCAACCGCCATGGCGATGTAGTTCCAGCGCGTGCTCGCGAGCTCGCCCTCGTAGCCCGCGGCGAGCTCGTCGCTCGCGGTGAGCAGCGCCTCGGAATCGGCGACGATGCTGCGGCCCGCCGCCTTCGCGTTCACGAGCGGCTGCAGACTGCCGAGGATGGAGTTCACGGCCTGGCGGTATTCGCCGTAGGCGGCGTCGAGCTCCTTCAGCTTCTCGACCGTCTCGGGGTCGCGGGCGGCGGAAACCCGGAGGCTGTCGCTCCCCTTGGAGAGCCCCTGCAGGATGTCGCGGAAGGTGTTCGAGTCCTTGCCGAGGAGGAAGGTCACCTCGGGGTCGATCGCGTCGGAGGCGAGCAGCGCGTTGGCGTTCTTCGCCATCCGCTGGGTCAGCATGACGAGCTGGCCGGAGAGCGAGATCTCGCGCGAGCCGGACTGGCTCTGGAGCTTGAGGGCGGAGACCTGCTCGGCGAGGTCGAGGAGCACCGGGTTGTTGTTGTTGATCCCCTTCACCGCGTTGCCGAGCTGCACCAAGCTCTTCTGCTGCCCGAGCACGAGGCCGAGGTTCTTGTCCATCTTCTGCCAGAGCTGGGTGATCTTCTCGAGCGGGGGCTTCACGCTCTCTGAGCTCGCCGGCACCTCGGTGCCGCCGATCGAGCCGCCGTTCGTGAGCGCGTCGACCAGGCCGGCGAACTCGTCGCGGGACTTCTTCAGCCGTGCGAACGCCTCGCCGTTGCCCTGGAGGCCCTGCTGCGACTCCTTCGCGATCCGCTGCGACAGCATCCGCATCTGGCCCGCCGCGTTGATGTACGCGGTGCCGTTCACCGTGGTGCGGATCGCGAGGAGCCCCACGATCGCGATCAGCAACACGGAGACCGCGAGCGCGATGATGAGCCCCTGCATCCGGGTCCGGAACGACTTGCCGCCGAGGAGCGGCGAGGCCTTCTTGCCCGCATCGAAGGTAGTGGTCGTCGAGCCCGCGGCCTTCTT
>Ga0335082_10004623_pt1 | contig 15017 bp, 16 predicted proteins | sample Lox_Sample_41_FD_206718 | JGI IMG/M metagenome (GOLD analysis project Ga0335082, IMG submission 206718) | Soil microbial communities from Loxahatchee National Wildlife Refuge, Florida, United States - Lox_Sample_4.1 | ecosystem: Environmental > Terrestrial > Soil > Wetlands | place: USA...
CCGATCTGGCTGTAGTCGTAGATCTGGCCGATGAGGAACGTGATGCCGAGGACCAGGGTGACGGCGAACCAGCGGACCATCCCGCGCCGATCGTCCCGCCGGATCGCCCAGACGCCGGCCTGGCAGGTGAACGAGCTCGACACGAGGAGGATGGTGATGGCCAGTGCGAACCAGGGATCGGCGTGGAGGTTGAACTTCTCGGCCAGCTCGGGCCCGACCGTCTCGGCGGTCGGCGGCCACGCCGGCGCGTTGGCCCGCGTGTAGAAGTAGGCCGAGAAGAGGCCGCCGAAGAACATGACCTCCGAGCAGATGAACAGGACCATCCCGAGGATCGGGTTGCTGATCCCGCGCGGGTGCTCGGCGGCATGGCCATCGCCGTGCGTCGTCGTGACGGCGGTCGAGGCCGTCATGCGTGCGCCCCCTCCTGGATCGTGTCGGCGTGGCGGACGTCGAACACGGGCCGCTCGGAGCGGATCTGGGGCAGGTGGTCGAAGTTGTAGGGCGGTGGCGGTGAGCTCGTCGCCCACTCCAGGGTGTTGCCCTCCCACGGATCGTCGCCCGCCGGCTCACCGCTCCGGAGGCTGATGAAGACGTTCCAGAGGAACGGCAGCATCGAGGCGGCGATGATGAAGCTGCCGATAGTCGCGACGAGGTTGAGCTGGCTCCAGCCGGCGGTCGAGGCGTAGACCGCGATGCGCCGCGGCATGCCGTCGAGGCCGAGCATGTGCATCGGGAAGAACGTCAGGTTGAACCCGATGAACATGAGGACGAACTGGACCTTGCCGAGCGTCTCATTGAGACGTCGGCCGCTCATCTTCGGGAACCAGTAGTAGATGCCGGCCATCACCCCGAACACGGACCCGCCGAACAGCACGTAGTGGAGATGGGCGACGACCCAGTACGTGTCGTGGAGGGCGAAGTCCACCGGCACGGCCGCGCTGAACGCCCCGTTGATCCCGCCGATCAGGAACATCGAGAGGAACCCGAGGGCGTATAGGAGAGGGGTCGAGAAGACGAGCTGGCCGCGGTACATCGTCGCGATCCAGTTGAACATCTTGACCCCGGTCGGGACCGCGATGAGGAACGTCATGAAGCTGAAGAACGGCAGGTAGACCGAGCCCGTCGTGAACATGTGGTGGGCCCAGACCGAGAAGCCCAGGGCGCCGATCGCCGCGGTCGCGAAGACGAAGGCTTTGTAGCCGAAGAGGGGCTTGCGCGAGAAGACCGGCAGTACCTCGCTGATGATCCCCATCGCCGGCAGGATCATGATGTAGACCGCCGGGTGGGAGTAGAACCAGAACACGTTCTGCCAGAGGATGGCGTTGCCGCCGGTGGCCGGGTCGAAGAAGTGGCCGCCGTAGTTCCGGTCGATGAAGAGCATGATCAGGGCGCTCGTCAGGACCGGCGTGGCCATCACCACGAGCACGCTCGTGACGAGCACCGTCCAGGCCATGATCGGCATCCGGAACATGGTCATGCCCGGCGCTCGCATCTTGAAGATCGTGACGAGGAAGTTGATGCCGCCGAGGATCGAGCTCGTCCCGATGAGGGTCACGGCGACGATCCAGAGGTCGGTCCCGGTCCCGGAGTATTTCGCCTGGGCGAGCGGGCTGTAGCTCGTCCAGCCCTCGGCCGCCGCGCCACCAGGGACGAGGAAGCCGGTGATCATGATGATCCCGGCCAGAGGCAGCATCCAGAACGACAGGGCGTTGATCCGGGGGAAGGCCATGTCCGGCGCCCCGATCATGAGCGGCACGGCGTAGTTGCCGAAGCCCGCCAGCATCGGGATGACGAAGAGGAAGAGCATGAGCGACGCGTGCATGGTGAACAGCTGGTTGTAGAGATCCGGCGAGATGAGCTTGTTGTCCGGGACCGCCAGCTGGGTCCGCACGCCGAGCGCGAGCAGGCCGCCGATGAAGAAGAAGACGAACGAGTTGATGACGTAGAGGATCCCGATCTTCTTGTGATCGGTCGTCGTCACCCATTCGTACAGGCTGCTCCGATAGGCGGAGGCGGCGGGCGTCAGCGCGGTGGTCGCCATGCGAGCTCCTTACTGGACCGTGAGCGTGCCGGTCATCGTCGGGTGGACGGTGCAGTTGAACGTGTACGTGCCGGGCGGCAGGGCCGGCACGTTGTAGGTGACGGTGGTCGGGCCGGTCACGATGTCGCCCCTGAACGCGTCGGTCCCATCGGGCTTCTTGATCTCGATGTTGTGCTGGACGCCGGCGTCGCTATTCGTGAAATCGATCTGGAACGGCTGGTTGGCCGCCGTCTGGAGCGAGGTCTCGACGAAGGCGACGTTCTTGGCCTCCACGGTCAGGGCCTGGCCTGACGGCGCACCGCTGGGCGCCGGAGCGCCGCTCGGGGCGGGCGCCCCACTGGGGGCCGCGCCGCTGGGGGCCGCGCCGCTGGGAGCAGCCCCGCTCGGAGCAGGGGCGCCGCTCGGTGGGGCCGAAGGCTGGGCGGCGATCTGCTGCTGGAGCCAGGTCTGGTACTCCGCCATCGAGTTCGCCGCGTGGACCTCGAAGACCATGGTGTAGTGGCCGACGCCGCACAGCTCGGCGCACTGGCCGCGGAACGTCTGGCCGGCATCGCTCGGGTCGACGGTGAAGTCGAAGGTGTTCGTCTGGCCGGGGACGACGTCCCGCTTGAAGAGGAACTGCGGGACGTAGAAGGCGTGGATGACGTCCGGGCTGTGGAGCTGGACCTCGATCGGCACGCCGGGCGGGACCTCCAGCGAGCCGAACACGCCGTCGCCGTTGGCGTCGGTCGTGAACAGCGGCGTCTTGCCGTCGGGGCCCAGGTAGATGAAGTCCCAGGAGAACCGGTTGGCGATGGCGTAGATGCGGACGGTCGGGTCGGCCGTCCTGGCGTCGACCGTGTTCAGGGCCTGCCACGAGACCACGAACATGAACAGCACGATGATCGTCGGGATCACCGTCCAGACGATCTCGATGAGGTTGTTGCCGTGGATCTGCGGGGGGAGCTCGGTGTCGGTCGGGCGGCGCCGGTAGCGGATGACCGCGAAGACGATGAGCCCTTCGACGAGGAAGAAGATGACGACCGCGATGAGGAAGACGATGTCGTAGAGGTTGCGGGTCGAGGCGCCCTCAGTCGTGACCGGATCCGGCGGGTAGAGCCCGGGGATCTGCGACGCGCAGCCGGCCAGGAGGAAGGCGAGCAGCGGCAGCGCGAGCGCGAGGAGGCGCGTCCGCGGCTTCCGGGTGGTCGGCATCCATCTCCTCGAGCGGTCGAGCGCCGCTCCGCGGACGGGCGCGGCGGCACTCCGGCAGGGGTCGGCGATGCGCCTCGTCCGCACGGGGCGAGACCGCCCGCCCATCATACCCGGCGAACGCGGGGCCGTGCGAGGAGAACAGGCCGCTCGGCACTGTCCCCGGATCGGCATGGACGTCGTTCCGTGGCACGATGGAGCGACCATGGCCGGTCACCGCCGCAACATGCTCGCCTCGGTCGCCGGGGCCCTCGGAGCCGTCGCCGCCTGGCTGGCGGTCGTCGAGCCCGTGGCTGCCCATGGCGCCGACTCGCTCACGCCGCCGAAGCCGTCCGACATCCTCCTCGACTGGACGTTCGACCCGCTCATCGCCATCCCCCTCCTCGTCGCCGGGATCGCCTACGTCTGGGCCGTCCGGCGGGTCGAACGCGAGCATCCGGCCAACCCCGTGCCGCGGATCCGGACGGTGTGCTTCCTGGCCGGGCTGGTTGCGATCGAGATCGCCCTCCAGTCGATCGTCGAGCGCTACGACACGACGTTCCTCTGGGTCCACATGATCCAGCACATCATCCTGACCCTCATCGCGCCGCCCCTCCTCGCCCTCGGCGCGCCAGTCACCCTCCTTCTCCGCGTCTCCTCGTCCGACGTCCGCCACCGATTCCTCCTGCCGGTGCTCCACAGCCGGATCGTCAGCGTCCTCTCGTTCCCGGTCTTCACCTGGTTCTTCTTCGCCGGCGTGATGTGGGCGACCCACTTCTCGCCGATCTACCAGGAGTCGCTCATCGATCCCGGTGTCCACGACCTCGAGCACCTCCTGTTCCTCACCGCCGGGATCCTCTTCTGGTGGCCGGCCGTCGCTCTCGACCCGAGCCCGTGGCGGATGAACCACCCGGCCCGGATGCTCTACACCGGCCTGCAGATGCCCCAGAACACCTTCCTCGCCTTCGTCATCCTCAACGCCTCGACGCCCCTCTATGCCCACTACGCGAACCTGAACCTCGGCTGGGGCCTGCCACCGCTCGCCGATCAGCAGCTGGCCGGGGCGATCATGTGGCTGGTCGGAGACCTCGTCTTCATGGTCTCGATGATCCTCATGCTCGCCGGCTGGATGCGGAGCGAGGAACGCGAGGCGAAACGGGACGACCGCCAGGCCGCCGCGGCGATGGCCGCCATCCACGAGCGGGAGCTCGCCCTCGCCGACCGCCTCGCCCGGGAGCGGGGCGAGCGCTGACCCTCCCCCGTCTCAGGCCGGGACTGGCGCCTCGAGAAGCGAGCGGTACTGGGCCGGATCGACGTTCCCGCCGCTGACGACCGCGACGACCGGGCCGTCGATACCGTCGAGCCCCGCCTCCGCGGCCCGGAAGCGAAGGGCGGCCACCGACAGCGCCCCGGACGGCTCGGCGACGAGGCGCGATTCCTCGGCGACGAGGCGGACAGCCGCCGCGATCTCGGCCTCGCTCACGGTGACGATGCGATCGAGAAGGGCGGCCAGGTGGGCGAACGTCCGGCCGCCGAGAGCCTGGGTCCGGGTCCCGTCGGCGATCGTCCGGCCGACGAGCTCCGGCGGCCAGCCGACGACGTGACCGGCGGCGAGCGAATCGCGGGCGTCGGCGGCGAGCTCGGGCTCGACGCCGATGACGCGGGCCTCGGGTCGAAGGGCGCGGATTGCGACCGCCACCCCCGACGCCAGCCCGCCGCCCCCGACCGGTACGAGGACGGCCGCGACGGTCGGCAGGTCCTCGACGATCTCCAGGCCGCACGTGCCCTGGCCGGCGATGATCCGGTCGTCGTCGAACGGCGGGATGATGGACAGCCCGCGCTCCGCGGCGATCCGCTCGGCGACGATCCGCCGTTCGTCGCTCGACGGGCCGACGACGACGATCTCGGCCCCGTCTGCCGCGACCCGGCGGGCCTTCAGCGCGGGCGCGTCCGACGGCATGACGACGACGGCCGGGACGCCGAGGAGACGAGCGGCCCGGGCGACCCCCTGGGCGTGGTTGCCGGAGGAGTACGTGATGACGCCGCGGGCGCGCTCCGTGGGATCGAGGGAGGCGATGGCGACGTAGGCGCCGCGGATCTTGAACGCGCCGATCGGTTGGAGCGACTCGGCCTTGAGGAAATGCCTGTCGTCGGGAGGCCCGAACGGGACGAGCGGGGTCCGGGTGGCGACGCCCCTGAGGGTCGCCGCGGCGGCCCGGACCGCGTCGATGCCGACGAGCGGCCGCGCGGCCCCGGCAGAGGGGTCGGTCTCGTCCGCCCGCGTGTCGGTCGCCACCGCGGTCAGCCCTTGCCCTGAGCGATGAGGCGGGCGCAGTCGATGCAATGCTCCGCCCAGGGAAGGGCCTCGAGCCTGGCCGGGGCGATCGGCCGGCCGCAGCGGAGGCAACGCCCGAACGTGCCGGCATCGAGACGGGCGAGCGCTCCTTCGACGAGGTCGAGCTGCTGCTCGGCCCGGTCGCGTAGGGCGAGGTCGCGCTGCTGCTCGAACACCTGGGTCGCCGCCGCGGCCTGCGAGCCGTACGTCATCTGGCCGGGGGCGATGATCGTCGCCGCGAGCTCCTCGCGGAGCCGCGTCCGCTCGGCTTCGAGCGCCTCGCGCGGGTTCGGTGTCGCCTCGACCGTCCGCTCCGTCTCCATCGACTGATGGTACGCGCCATGGTGTCGGGGCCGACGGCGGATATACTCCCCGGGAGTACCGTGACGACACCGGAGGGACCCGTCCGAATGGCCACCGATCCCGTCTGCGGCATGGAGGTCGAGACGTCGACCACGCCGGCCGCCCTCACCTTCGAGTACAAGGAAGAGACGTACTACTTCTGCAGCCGCGGCTGTCGGCTCGACTTCGAGGAGGACCCGGAGAGGTACCTCGACCCGGGTTACGTCCCGTCGATGTGACGGTGTCGCGGATCCGGATCGGGATCCGGACCCGGCCCTGGCGGTGGCGTCGATAAGTCGCCGGTAAGGGCCGCCTGTGAGACTCCTTCGATCATCCCGGCGGGGGAGCCGGGTCTCGGACGGCAGGGGCACACGGGAGGTGTGCCCATGTCTCCATACGGCGGGCGGATACGGGTGATCGCGGCCGGAGTGGCGGTCGCCGTCACGGTCTTCGCCGGATCCTCGGACCCTGACGGCTGGGGCGGTGGTGCCTCGGTCGCGGTGCCGGCCGTCCATGTCGCGATCCCTGCCGGCGATCGTCGTCCGGTCGGTCGCCGCTGGGCGGGCGCGCGGACGGAGGGCCGGCGCTGGACCGCCTCGCTCGAACCCCACGGCCGCCGCTGGCACAGCGGCTGACGGGATCGTCAGCCGGTCCGGCCGGCCGCGCCTCCCGTGTCGGACGTGAGTCGAGCGGCGAGGTAGACCGGGATCGTCGAGAGGAGGATGAGGAAGACCGCCACCACGTTGACGATGGGCCGCTGGTTCGGCAGCCGGAGGTGGTTGAACACCCAGATCGGGATCGTCTCCTGGGTCCCTGCGGTGAACGTCGTGACGATGATCTCGTCGAACGACAGGGCGAACGCGAGCAGACCGCCGGCGAGGATCGCCGTCCCGATGATCGGGAGCGTCACGTATCGGAACGTCTGCCACGGATCCCCGCCGAGGTCCCGCGACGCCTCCTCGATGGACGGAGACGACCGTCGCAGCCGGGCGATCACGTTGTTGAAGACGATCACGACGCAGAACGTGGCGTGGCCGATGACGATCGTCAGCGTTCCGAACGGGATCCCGTAGTTGTTGAACGTGGCGTTGAGGGCGATGCCCGTGACGATGCCCGGCAGGGCGATCGGGAGGACGAGGAGGAAGGACACCACATCCCGTCCGAAGAACGAGTGGCGATGGACCGCGAATGAGGCGAGGCTGCCAAGGACGAGTGCCGTGATCATCGCGAAGAACGCCACTTCGACGGAGAGAAGGAAGGCGTCCCGGACGTCAGGGTTGGAGAGCGCGTCCGCGTACCAGCTCGTCGTCCACTCCTGGATCGGCCAGACCTGGATCCGCTGGGCGTTGAACGAGTACAGGAAGATCACGAACAGCGGGAAGTACAGGAAGAAGAGCGTCAGCCCCACCGCGATCCGGAGCAGCCGCCGGCCCATCAGAGCGCCTCGAATGCGCCGAAGCGACGGGCGATGAGCAGGTAGATGGCCATGATCGAGATCGTCACCATCGCCAGGGCCGCGGCGAACGGGGTGTCGCCGGCGACGCCCTGGCTCGCCGCGATGGTGTTGCCGATGAACTGGGTGTTGCTGACGAGCTCGGGGGTGATGTAGTCACCGAGGGTCAGGCTGAACGTGAAGATCGAGCCCGCGAAGAGGGCCGGCCGCACGAGCGGCAGGACGATCCGCCGGAACGTCATCCGCCCACCCGCGCCGAGGTCGGCGGAGGCCTCGAGGACGGACGATGGGATCCGTTCGAGGCCGGCGTAGAGCGGCAGGATCATGTACGGCAGCCAGAGGTAGATGAAGACGATCGTCATCGACAGGTCGCTGATGCCGAACAAGTCGGACAGGCCGCCGAGCCCGACCAGGTTGAGAGCCCAATCGAGGATCCCGTTCTCCGACAGGATCACCCGCCAGGCATAGACGCGGACGAGATACGACGCCCACAGCGGCAGGAGGACTGCGATCGTGAGGAATGCCCGCCGCCGCGGCGAGGCCACCCTCGCCATGTAGTAGGCGATCGGGAACGCGATGAGGGCGTCGCAGATCGTGACGATGGCGGCCACGACCACCGTCCGCAGGATGATGACTTGGTAGACCGGCTTATCGAGGATCCGCTCGAAGTTCTGGAGCCCGAACTCCTTGACGATCTCGCCGTTCTCGACATGCCAGAACGCCGATACGAGGAGGACGGCGAGCGAGCCGAGGTAGACGATGCTGAACGCCCCGAGCGGCGGGAGGAGAAGCCCCGCCAGTTGGAGCCGCCGATGGTGGTGGATCCAGGCGAAGAACCGGGCTCGCGGACCCGACGGGAGCCGGGTGGGCGTGGCAGCGACGGGCGACGTGGTCATCGGAGGAGCGCGGCTCCGGGCGGGGCCGGAGACGACCCCCGGCGCTCGGCGGGGCCCGACCCGCTCAGCACGATCGCGGGGACAGGTCGGTGAAGGCCGGCGCCGTGACGGCGCCGGCCTTCGGTCCGCTTCGAGGTGTGGGCCTCATCAGCCCTTGACGTCGGTCCAGGCCTGGAGCCACTGGTCGTACGGCACGCACGTCTGGCCGCGGCTGTCACCGCAATTCGCCGACGGCGTCTTCCAGAAGGCGATCTTGTCGTAGAAGTTCAGGTCCGTGACGTGATACGCCTCACAGAAGTTCGGGATCGAGTACGACCCGTAGCCACCCGGCTTGTCGAGGATGTCGCACGCCTTGGGGTTGGCCGGCGCCTCGCCGAAGTACTCGGCCACCTGGGCCTGCACCTGCGGCGTGATCATCCAGGCCATCCACTTGAGCATGCAATTCGGATGCTTGGCGTATTTCGACAGCATCCAGGTGTCGGCCCAGCCGGTCATCCCCTCGCTCGGCACGACGGCCGCGACCTTGATGCCGGCGGCGAGCAGCGCATTCGTCTGGTACTGCCACGTCGTCCCGAGGAGCGACTGGCCGTTGGTGAAGTTGTCGATCTCATCGGAATACGAGGTCCAGTACTTGCCGACGAATGGGTGCTGGGCCTTGAGGAGCTGGATCGCGGCGTTGAACTGGTCCTGCGTGAGCTCGTACGGGTCGGTGATCCCGAGCTGCGGTTGCTTGTCGGCGAGGTACATCGCCGCATCGGCGATATAGATCGTCCCGCCGTAGTCGGTCACCTTGCCGCTGTACTTCTGGGCCTCGGCCGGGTCGAAGACCGCGCTCCAGCTGATCGGGGCCGGGTTGACCTTGTCGGTCCGGTACATGAGGGTGTTGCCGCCCCAGCCGTGGGACACGCCGTAGTGGACCCCGTTGACCGTGTTGTGGGCCGGGCTCTTGAGGAAGTCCGACAGGCTATTGAAGTCGGGGAAGAGGCTCGGGTCGACCGGCGAGATCTCGCCTGCCTCGATGAGCCGGTTCGACGCGTCGCCCGAGGCCGACACGCCGTCGTACTGCCCGTGGCCTTGGGTCATGAGCGTGTACATGTCGTCCGACGTGTCGGCCGTCTTCGCCACGACCTTCCCGCAGTCGGGGTTGGCCTGCTCGAACGGATGGACCCAGTCGTATTCCTTGACGTTCGCGCCGGACTCGGCGTAGCCGGCCCAGATGATGATGTCGAGCTCGCCCTCGCCCGTTCCGATCGAGGCGATCGGGGTCGGCCCGGACGGGGCGGCCGACGCGGCCGCGCTGCCACTGGCGGCCGCCCCGGATGCCGGGGCCTGACTGGCCGGTGCCTGGGTCGGCGGGGCGGCGGTCGGGCTCGGTGTCGCCGAGCTGGAACAGGCGCCGGCGATCACGGCCACGCTGGCCATGACCCCGAGCAACGAACGAGTCTTCATGCTCCTCCTCCTCCGGTCAGCCGCTGACGGCGAGATTGTGCTGGCGCTGCCAGATCAGGCGCACGGGCCTGCCCTGCAGCTCGAGTGCCTCCATCGATGAGGTCGCCAGGTTCTGGCGGGTGACGACGAGCTCGCCCCCGGCGTCGAGGGCGACGACGTAACGGGTGTCGGACCCGAGGTAGACGACGGTCCGGATCGTGCCCAGGGCCGTCGACTCCGAGTCGCCCGCCAGGTCGCCCGGCTCGGCGAGGCGGATCTTCTCGGGTCGCACGGTGAAGGTCCCGTCCTGCCCGACGATCGCCCGCGCCGCGTCGCCGGTCAGGAGGTTCGACGTACCGACGAAGCCCGCCACGAACGCCGTCGCCGGCCGCTCGTAGACCTCGGCCGGTGTGCCGACCTGCTCGATCCGGCCGTGGTTGAAGACGGCGAGGCGGTCGCTCATCGCGAGCGCCTCCTCCTGGTCGTGGGTGACGTAGATGAAGGTGATCCCGACCTCGAGCTGGATCGCCTTGAGCTCGATCTGCATCTCCTCCCGGAGCTTGAGGTCGAGCGCCCCGAGCGGCTCGTCGAGGAGGAGCACGCGGGGCCGGTTGACGAGCGCCCGGGCCAGGGCGACCCGCTGGCGCTGGCCGCCGGACAGCTGGGACGGCTTGCGCGACTCGTATCCCTCGAGACGGACCATCCGGAGGGCGTCCTTCGCCCGGCGCTTCCGCTCGGCCGACGGGACCTTCTTGACCATCAGGCCGTACTCGACGTTGCTCCCGACCGTCATGTGCGGGAACAGGGCGTAGTCCTGGAAGACGGTGTTGACGTCGCGGAGGAACGGGGGCTGGCGGGAGACGTCGATCCCGTGGAGGAGGATCCGCCCGGCCGTCGGCAGCTCGAAGCCGGCGATCATCCGCAGGGTGGTCGTCTTGCCCGAGCCGGACGGGCCGAGCATCGAGAAGAACTCGCCGTCCCGCACATCGAGATCGATGCCACCGACGGCGACCACGTCCCCGAACCGCTTCTCGACGGCCTCGAGGCGGACCGCGGGCGCCTTCGCGACGTCCCCTGCCGGGGTCGCCGGTTCGCTCACGTGGACGGCCATGGCGGGTGCGGTCACGCGATACCTCGGACGGGCGGATCGCCGGTGACGCCCGTCGCGCGATGGGGGACGCTGGATCGACGGGCGCTCGGTCGGTCGCGTGTCCGCGGCCTCCTCCTCCGGGTGCCTGCTGGGGCTCGACCGGCCGCGGAACGCCCGCATCGTGCGGTGTCGGGGCGGGGGAGTCAAGGAGTATGTCGGGGGACGAAACGACCCGCGTCGCGGGCCGGACCGGACATCCGGCCGGCGGGCCGTAGACTCGGCGCCGATGTCCCCCCATCCGACCGTCTCCGCCGCCCGAACCTCCGGCCGATCCGTCCTCATCGCGGGTCGTCCGCCGGCGGCCCTGGCCGCTGCGATGGCCGCTGCCCTGGCGTTCGCCGTGGCGATCGCGGCCTGCGACGGCGGCTCCGCCGCGACCACGCCGCTCGCTGGACCCGGCACGCCCGATCATCCGCGCGAGGTGAACATCATCGCCCGCGAGTACGCCTACGCTCCGTCGACGATCGTCCTCTACCCCGGCGAGACCGTGCTTATCCATCTCGTGAACGCCGGTCTCGAGACCCACGAGGCCGTGATCGGGGACGCAGCGACCCAGGGCGCCTGGGAATCGGCCGAAGCGGCGGTGGCCGGCGCGCCGCCGGGACCCACTCCGCTCGTGACGGTCCCGTCGGGCACGACGGGACTCCGTCTCGTGGCGGCCTCGGGCCAGCGGGTCGACGCCGTATGGACGGTCCCGGCCGGAGGCCCGCCGCTCATCGTCGGCTGCCACATCCCCGGTCACTGGGCCCAGGGGATGCAGGTGCCGGTCTCGTTCGCGGCCGCCTCGCCCTGAGACGGGCGCGGTGGTACGCTCCCTACGCTCGACCCGCCGGCGACCCGCTCTCGCGGCGAGCGTGGATCGTGACCGGCGCGGTGGATGAGCGCGGAGGAGACCTGGATCAATGGCCTACGTCATCGCCGAGCCGTGCATCGACGTGCTCGACATCTCGTGCGTCTCGGTCTGCCCCGTCGACTGCATCCATTACGAGGAAGGCGTCGACCGGAAGCTCTTCATCGATCCGAACGAGTGCATCGACTGCGGGGCCTGCGAGCCGGAGTGTCCGGTGAACGCGATCTTCCCCGAGGAGTCGCTGCCGCCCGAGTGGGTCACGTACACGGCGATCGATGCGACGTGGTACACGGATCGGGCCGGCGCACGGGCGGCCGTCGACGCCGAGAAGCCGCGCTGACCTGTCACGCCCGGGCCGTGACCGTCCGGTGAGGGCCGCCGTCTAGAATCCCGCGCATGCGGATCGTCTCCCTCCTGCCCTCGGCGACCGAGATCGTCTGCGCCCTCGGCCTCAGCCGCCAGCTCGTCGGGGTCACCCACGAGTGCGACTACCCGGCCGAGGCCCGTTCGAAGCCGGTCATGACCCGCCCGACGCTCGACCTCGTGGGAGCGTCCAACGCGACGATCGACCGGCGGGTCCGGGCGGCAGTCGAGAGCGGCGCGCCGCTCTACGAGATCGACGAGGCGGCGCTGCGGCGGGCGAAGCCCGACCTCATCCTCACCCAGGAGCTCTGTCACGTCTGCGCACCGAGCTATGCGACGGTCCAGGAGCTGGCCCGGGCGATCAGCCCCGACATCACGGTCCTCTCCCTCGAGCCGACGAGCATCGAGGGGATCTTCAACTCGATCACCGCGGTCGGAGCGATGACCGAGACCGAGCGGCGGGCGATCTCCCTCCTCGGGCGGCTGCGCGGGCGGCTCGGCCGCATCGAGCAGAAGGTCGACAAGGCCCGGGCGGCCGGCCATCGGCCGCTCCGCGTCGTCGGTCTCGAGTGGCTCGATCCGCCGATGGCCGTCGGCCACTGGGTCCCCGAGCAGGTCCGCCGGGCCGGCGGCTGGGATCTCCTCGGGCGCGACGGCGAGCCGGCGGTCCGGACGACGTGGAAGGACATCCGGGATGTCGAGCCCGACATGCTCCTGCTCATGCCGTGCGGCTTCGACCTCGCCGGGACGATCCGCGAGTTCGGGCGGATGCGAAAGCCGAAGGCCTGGGCCGACATCGTGGCGGTCCAGCGCCAGAACGTCATCGCCCTCGACGGCTCGGCCTACTTCAGCCGGCCCGGACCGCGGGTGATCGATGGCATCGCCCTCCTCGCCGAGATCTTCGATCCGAGCCGGTTCGTCGACGTGTCGCCGCCGATGAGCTGGGAGCCGATCCCGGTCTGAGCGGGACTCACCCGACCGGACCGACCACCGCCATGCCCTTCCTCGCCGAGTTCACCTGCCTGTGGTGCGGCCGCCCCCAGGTCGTCCGCGACGCCGACGACCTCGAGGGCTGGGCCCAGCTGTGTTCCGACTGCCTCGGTCGGGCGGGCGACAACCCGTTCCTTCGCTATCGCCTCCGCGACGCGCTCGCCGAGCGGTCAGGCGCGACCGCCGCGAGCCCGGAGCCCGCCGCGGCCGCCGCGACCGACGAGCCTCCCGATCTCGACGCCGAGATGCTCGCCTACTACGAGGCCCGGGCGCCCGAATACGACGATTGGTACCTCCGCCGCGGCCGCTACGCCCGCGGCCCCATCGACGACATGGCCTGGTCGGTCGATCTCGACATCGCCACCCGCTGGCTCGACGGGCTGCCGCTCGCGGGCCGGATCGTCGAGCTCGCGACGGGGACCGGCTGGTGGTCGCCGCTCCTCGCCTCGAAGGGCGAGCTGTGGTGCTACGACGGCACGGCGGCCCCGCTCGAGCGCGCCCGTGAGCGCCTCGTCGCCCACGGCCTGCGTGCGCATCTCCACGTCCGCGACGCCTGGGCCGAGCCCGACGCCACGTTCGATGTCCTTTTCACCGGCTTCTGGCTCAGCCATGTACCGCGGCCCCGACTCGGTGCCTTCCTCGACATCGCCCGTCGCTGGCTCCGGCCCGGCGGCCGCTTCGTCTTCATCGACTCCCGGTTCGATTCTGCCTCGTCGGCGGTCGACCACCGGCCGAGCCGGGAAGCCGAGACCACGATCCGCCGCCTCGACGACGGCCGGACGTTCACGATCCCGAAGGTCTTCTACGACCCGGCCGAGCTTTCCGACGCGCTGCGGGCAGCGGGCTTCGCGGACCCGCGCGTCGAGACGACCGACCGGTTCTTCCTCCTCGGGACCGCGACCATACGGGGCGACTGACTGTCTCCGGGCGCAAGCGGGCCGAAATCGGGCCCGATATCCGCCCGGCCGGGCCGCTGAGCCCCGTATACTCCCCGCCATGTCCCCCCTGAAAGACCGGACCATCGCTACCGTCGGCTCCGGCGTCATGGCCGAGGCGATGATCGCCGGCCTCCTCCGTGGCGAGCTCGTCGAGGCCGGCCAGGTCGTGGCCAGTCATCCGCGGGCCGAGCGCCGCGACACCCTCCAGCGCCAGTACGGCATCCGGGTCACCCCCTCGAACACCGAGGCCATCGCCGGCGCCGACGTCGTCGTGCTCGCCATCAAGCCGCAGATGCTCGCCCGGGTCGGCCGGGAGATCGGCCCCAGGCTCCGCGACGGGCAGCTCGTCCTGTCGGTCATCGCCGGGGCGACGACGACGGCACTGACCGGCTTCCTCGGCCACGACCAGGTCGTCCGGAGCATGCCGAACACGCCGGCCCGGCTCGGCCGCGGGATGACGGTCTGGTACGCGACGCCGGCGACCACCGCCGAGCAGCGGGATCAGGCGAGCGCCCTCCTCCGTGCCCTCGGTCATGAGCTGGAGGTCGACGACGAGCGTTTCGTCGCCATGGCGACCGCGGTGAGCGGCACCGGACCGACCTACGTCTTCCTCGTGATGGAGGCCCTCATCGACGCGGCCGTCCACCTCGGCTTTCCCAGGCACGTCGCCCACGACCTCGTCGTCGAGACGCTCGAGGGGAGCACCCACTTCGCCAAGCAGTCGGGGGATCACCCGGCGGTCCTCCGCAACATGGTCACGTCGCCCGGCGGGACGTCGGCGGCCGCGCTCCACGAGCTCGAGTCGGGGCGCCTCCGGACCGTCCTCTCCGAGGCTGTCTGGGCGGCCTACCGTCGGACGGTCGAGCTCGGTGACGAGCTCGAGGCGTCGGTCGAACGCGAGCCGGGCGGCCGGTGACTCTCGCCTCGACCGGGGCTGCAGCGGCCACCCCGCCCGCGGCGGCAGGAGATCCGGCAGCGGTCGACCTCCGTCGAGCGCCGCTGGCGGCGGTGCGCTCGGTCGACCTGCGGGCCGGCGACCGCGACTTCTGGGCCGACGAGCG
>Ga0335082_10004624_pt1 | contig 15017 bp, 13 predicted proteins | sample Lox_Sample_41_FD_206718 | JGI IMG/M metagenome (GOLD analysis project Ga0335082, IMG submission 206718) | Soil microbial communities from Loxahatchee National Wildlife Refuge, Florida, United States - Lox_Sample_4.1 | ecosystem: Environmental > Terrestrial > Soil > Wetlands | place: USA...
GCGGCGCCCTGCGCGATCGAGCCCAGCAGGTCCGCCGAGGTGACCACCACGTCGGACAGCTCGACGCGGAAGTGGCGCTCCCAGTTGGTGGTCTCCTGCGCGTCGAGCTGCACCCCGGGGGCGTGGAGATCGACCAGGAAGACGCCGACGCCGGCGGGCGTCCGCGCCGGCACCAGCACCGCGGCGGCGGCGGCTGCCCCCGGCACGGCGATCTTCGTGCCGGTCAGCCGCCACCCGTTGCCGGCGGCGGCCGCCGCCGTCAGCGGCGCACGTGGGTCCGCGCCCGCCTCGCTCAGCGCGGCGCTCAGCAGCGTCGTGCCGCGCACCACCCCGGGTAGGTAGCGCTGCTGCTGCTCGGCCGAGCCGAAACGCGCCAGCGGCAGCGCCGCGGCGGCCACGGTCGAGAGCAGCGGCAGCAGGACGACGCGCCGCCCCTGCTGCTCGAGGACGAGGCAGAGCTCGACGAGGCCGCCACCGCTGCCGCCCACCGATTCGGGGAGTGCGGCGCCGAGGATGCCGGCCTGGGCGAACGCGGCCCAGACGTCGCGGTCGTAGCGCGCGTCGCTCGCCTCGATCATCTTGAGACGGTCGAGCGCCGCGTGGTCGGCGAGAATCTGCCCCGCCAGGTCGGCGAGGGCGCGTTGATCGTCACTGAGCGAGAAATCCATCGCGTCCCCCTCGCTACATGCGCGGCTGGACGGGCATGCCGAGGCCGAACAGCACGATCAGGTCGCGCTGCATCTCGTTGGTGCCGCCGCCGAAGGTGAGGATGTGAATGCCGCGCAGGAACGTCGCGATACGGCCGTTCAGCACCGCCTCCGGCGACCCGGGCCGCAGTGTGGCCGCCGGGCCCATGATCTCGAGCATCAGGCGGCAGGCCTCGAGGTAGAACTCGGTGCCGAACACCTTGATCGTCGAGGCGTTGGCCGGGTTGAGCGGCTGGTGCTGCTCCGCGCCCCACGCCACCTTGAAGTTCATCAGGCGGAGGAACTCGAGGCCGGTGTGGATGCGGGCCAGGTTGAGCTGGACCCAGGGCTGATCGATGACGCGGCCGCCCTCGGGCAGGCGGGTGTCCTTGGCCCACTGCAGCACCTCGCCGTAGCGAGCCTCGAGCATCCCCGGGCTGCACAGCGTCACCCGTTCGTGGTTGAGCTGGTTGGTGATCAGCTTCCAGCCGCCGTTGAGCCGGCCGACCAGGTTCGACACCGGCACGCGCACGTCGTCATAAAACGTCTGGTTGGTGTTGGCGTTGCCCATGTTCTTGATCGGCACCACGCGCACGCCGGGCGCCTCGCGCGGGACGATCAGCATGGAAATACCCTTGTGCTTGGGCGCGTCGGGGTCGGTGCGGACCGCGAGCCAAATGTAGTCGGCGTCGGTGGCCAGACTGGTGAAGACCTTCTGGCCGTTGATGACGAAGAAATCGCCGTCGCGCACGGCCCGGGTGCGCAGCGACGCGAGGTCCGTCCCGGCGTCGGGCTCGGTGTAGCCGATGGCGAAGTGGAGCTCGCCCTTCAGGATCTTGGGGAGATAGTACCGCTTCTGCTCGTCCGACCCGTACTCCATGATGGTCGGCGCGACCGAGTTGATGGTCAGCATGGGTACCGGCGCGCCGGCCCGCATCGATTCATCGAAGAAGATGAACTGCTCGATCGGGGTCATGCCGCGGCCGCCGTACTCCTTTGGCCATCCGATGCCGAGCCAGCCGTCCGCCCCCATCTGCAGGACGATCTTGCGGACCTCCGGTCCAACCCCCTCACTGCCGCTGATGGCCTCCTGCACCTCGGGCGTGAGGAGCTTCCGGTAATAGGCGCGGAGCTCCTGGCGCAGCGCCTCGTGTTGCGAGCTGTATGCGAGCCTCATGACTGCCCTTGTTATCGTACTCGAATAGACTCGGCCAGATCCGCGTCGCCCGCGGCGGCGCGCGGCTCAGCGCGGCCGGTAGGGACCGTTGGCGGCGTAGTTCGCGAACGCCCCGCTCGCCACATCGTACTCGACGCCGAAGAACGCGTCGCCTCCGTCGCACACGACCACCGGCGCGTGCAGCCAGGCGTCGCGGTACTCGGGGCGCGGGTCGCCGTCGGCGTAGTCGTGCGCGAAGCAGTTGGCGTAGACGTAGCGCCGTCCGTCGCGGCTGAAGCCGACGTACTGACAGCGGTACTGTGAGACCGGCCGGCTGGGGGCCTCGGTCCCCAACCCGTCGATGAACCCCGGGAGGCGCGCCTCCAGGCGAGCGACTTCTTCGGCCGCCGGCGTCCAGTCCGGCTGCGCGCCGCGCGGTGCCGAACGTGAACACTGCGCGAACACCGGTCGGGCTTGCTCGCCGGACAGGATGGCGCCGCGCTCGGTGCGCACCGGCGGCGCGCTCGGCGTCGGGAGACTCGCGGCGCCGGCGACGGCACCGGACCACAGCAGCGCGGCCAGAGACGCGGCGACGCGCGGGGGGCCGGCGAGGAACGCCCGTCGAGCGGCGCGCACTCAGAACACCCCGCGCCCGTGCAGGGTGGCGATCGTCTGGCGGTTGAGATCGTAGACGATCTCCGGGGACACCCCATGCGGCTCGAAGAACGGCGTGACCGGCAGGAGCAGGAGCTGGTACCAGGTGCGGCTGCGGCCGCGCACCTCGATGGTGCCGAGCGGTTCGCCCTTGTCGGTGGTGATGCTGGTGGCGACGATGATCTCGGTGGTCACGACGTTGGGGATGATGAGCAGCGTCAGATAGGACAGGGCGGTCAACACATCGCTCTGCTGCACCTCGGCGCGCAGCGTGACGGCGGCGTGCAGGTCGCTGCGCCCGGCGCGGAGCAGCACGTCCGAGAACAACCCCGACTCGCGATAGGCGCGATTGGTCGCCCAGCCCCAGTCGTCGAGGATCGGGCCGAGGTCACGCGGGATCCCGTCGACCACCGCGCCGCCCGAGACGACCAGCGTCAGGGTGGGCCGCGGACCGCCCTCGGCCGGCGGCCACACGTCGGTAAACGCCGGCGGGGCGCTGCGCACCGTCACGCACCCCGCGCTCGAGACGGCGACGGCGAGCGCCAGCGCCAGCGATTCCCTTCGGACCGCGGTCAGAGCCATCCGCGATCACCCTGCGCCGCCCGCCGCCGGCGCGCAATCACTGCCCGGATTCTGGGGTTGTGCACAAGCGGTGGCTCCGTGCCGCGGATCTGTACCCATTCATTCTGCAGTAGAGGCGGCCGCCCCCGGCCGCCAGGCGCGTCCACGTGCCCACGCGTCCACGCGCCCACACGCCCACGCATACACGCGGACGCGCCCATGCAGACACGCACACACGCGGCCGCGACACGGCGCACGTCTTGGTATATGTGGAGGTCCTCGGGACATGATGGACGACGTGGGCGAGGGGAACGGCGAGCGCGGCGTCACCCCGCGGATCGTCCAGCGTGAGGTGCGTGACTTTCTGCGCGCCCACGAACAGCGGCGGCGCCAGTTTCCCCGCTCCCTGCTGGTCGGACTGTTCGCCGGCCTCGTCGCCGTCGCCTTCCGCGCGGCACTCATCGCGGCCGACGGCCTGCGCGATCGGCTCCTCCTCTTCGTCCGGGCCCATGAGCTCCTGATGTTTCCGCTGCCGCTCCTGGTCGGAGCCGCGGGAGGGGGCGTGGCGGTCTGGATGGTGCGGCGGCTCGCTCCCGAAACGGCCGGCAGCGGGATCCCGCACGTCAAGGCGGTCCTGCACGGGCTGAAGACGATGCGCTGGCCACGTGTGATGGCGGTCAAGTTCCTGGGCGGGATCAGCGGGATCGGCACGGGGCTGGCGCTCGGACGCGAGGGGCCGACGATTCAGATGGGCGCGGCGGCCGGACAGATGGTCAGCGGCTGGTTCCAGTGCACGGCGCGAGAGCGCCGCACGTTGATTGCAGCGGGCGCGGGCGCGGGGTTGGCGGCCGCCTTCAACGCACCGCTGGCTGGGCTGGTCTTCGTCCTGGAGGAAGTCCAACGCGACTTCTCGCCCGCGGTGTTCGCGGCGACGTTGGTCGCCTCGGTGGTGGCCGACATCACGACGCGAGTCCTGCTCGGCCAGTTGCCGGTCTACCACGTGCAGACGGTGGCGATTCCGCCGCTCAGTCTGTTGCCGTTCGCGCTGCTCGTCGGCGCGGTCGCGGGCGTGTTGGGCGTGGCGTTCAACCGCAGCCTGCTCGCCGGCCTCGGGCTGTTCGAGCGGCTCCGGCGGTGGCCAGCGTGGACGGGCGGGGCGCTGGTCGGCGCGGTGGTGGGCGCCGTCGCGCTCGGCGCGCCGCTGGTCGTCGGCGGCGGGCAGCATCTGGTCGAGCGGATGCTGGCCGGCGAGATGCCGCTGTCGGCCCTGGCCGGCGTGTTCGCGCTGCGCTTCGTGCTCACGATGCTCAGCTATGGGTGCGGTGCGCCGGGCGGCATCTTCGCGCCCTTGCTGGTGCTCGGAGCCGTGATCGGGCTGGGGATCGGTGACGCGGCGGTCTGGTTCGTTCCCGACACCGCCGCGCCTGGGCCCACGTTGGCCGTGGTGGGGATGGCGGCGTACTTCACCGCCATCGTCCGCGCGCCGCTCACCGGGATCGTGCTGATGGTCGAGATGACGGGCAACTACTCCCTGGTGCTGCCCCTGGTCGTCGCCTGTCTGACCGCCTACGGCGTGGCGGATTTTCTCCGCGACCTTCCGGTGTACGAGGCGCTGCTCGAACGCGACCTGCTGCGCGCGCAGGAGCGCCCGGAGCTCGGCAGCACGCTGCTGCTCGACCTCACCATCGCTCCGGGCGCGCCCTTCGACGGCAAGCGAATCCGCGACCTCGGCCTGCCGCCGGGATCGATCATCGTCACGCTGCGGCGGGGCCGGCACGAGGAGGTGCCGAAGGCCGATTCCGAGCTCGTCGCCGACGATCAGATCACCGTCCTCGTGGCTCCCGACGCGGCCGCCGCACTTCCGATGCTGCGCGCCGGCGCGGGTTGAGATGAACGAGACCTCTTTGGTCGCTGGTCGTTCGTCGCTGGTCGCTGGTCACGCCTCTCGAACCACCAGCGACGAGCGACCAGCGACCAACGACCGTTCACTGGTCACCGGTCACGCCTCTTCTTCCGCCAACACGACCCGATCGAGCCGCAGCGCTTCGCCGACGGACCAGGCCTGAAACGGACAACCGCGCGGCGTGTGCGGCGGGTCGCCGTCGGCGATTTCGGAGATGTGACCGATCCCGGCCTGGTCGAGGTGCGCCAGCAACGGAGCGAGGAAGCGGTGGCGTGCCGCGCGCTTGGCCGCCGGGGTGCCGTCGCGCACGCGGACCCAGGCTTCGACGAAGGGGCCGAGCAACCAGGGCCATGCGGTGCCCTGGTGGTAGCCGCCGTCCCGCGCCCGCGCGTCGCCCCGGTAGTGCGGCGTATATCCGGTCTCACCCGGGGCGAGAGAGCGCAGGCCGAGGGGAGTCCACAGATGCTGCTCGGCCGCGTCCACCACCTGCCAGGCGCGTTCGCCGTCGAGCAGCGCGAGCGGCAGGCCGCCGACCGCGAGCACCTGGTTCGGTCGCAGGCTGGGGTCGGTGGTTCCGGCGACGTGATCGCAGTCGACCACGTCGAACAGGCAGCGGCGCGCGGCGTTCCAGAAGCGCTCGGCAAACGCCGCGCGGCCGCGCGCCAGCAGATCGGCCCAGCGCTCCGACGTCTGGCCGCCGATCCAGAGGGCGTTCAGCCACAACGCCTGCACCTCCACCGGCTTGCCGATGCGCGGCGTCACCACCCAGTCGCCGACCTTGGCGTCCATCCAGGTGAGCTGCACGCCCGCCTCGCCGGCGCGGAGCAGGCCATCGGCGTCGGCGCGGATCCCATACCGTGTCCCCGCCGTATAGCCGGTGAGGATGGCGTCGACGGCGGCGCGCAGGGCGCGTGCCTCGGCGGCTGGCAGCGCCAGCCCCGCCGCACCCGCCGCGGCCAGGAACTCGTACACGGCGACGATGTACCAGAGCGAGGCGTCGACGGAGTTGAACTCCGGCGCCTCGCCCTGATCGGGAAACCGGTTCGGCAACATGCCCTCGGAGACGGTATCCGCCCACGCCACCAGAATCCGCCGCGCGTCGGTCAGACGTTCGCCGGCCAGACACAGTCCGCGCAGGGCGATGAACGTGTCGCGTCCCCAATCGGTGAACCACGGATAGCCGGCGATGATCGTCCGGCCGTCGCGCCGCTGGACGACGTAGGCAGCGGCGGCGCGGTGCAGGCGGGTGGGATGAACGCGCCGCGCCCGTTCCGCCGCCCGCCACGCGGCGATGGTCGACACCGCGTGCGCGGCCGGATCGACGGGAAACGCGCCGGCGCTGTCGGCGGCGAGAATCCAGATCGCTTCGCCGGCGGAGAGGTCCCAGGTCAGCGTGCCGGGTGAGGCGAGGTCCTCGGTGCAGTCGAGCCCGCGCGCCTGCTCTTCCTTGTACAGAAAGTTGCGGTACCAGGTCGGGTCGGGTGCGTACGTGGCGTTGGCCAGCGACAGGGTCGCCGGGACGCCTGGATACGGGCGCCAGACCAACCGTTCACCGTCCACCTCGGGTGCGTGCTGAAACGCGGCGTTCTCGCGATGCAGGGTGTGGTAGTCGCGCCCGGACAGGAAGGGACGCAGGCGCAGACGTGCTGGCGGGCCGGGCTCGACCACCCGCCACGAGAGGGCCACCGCGGCGGTGCCGGCGGGGATGAAGATCTGCTGTTCGACGGCGCAGCCATCAGCCAGCCGGAAGTGCCAGCGCGGCCAGGGGTCGGCGCTGAAGGACTCCACCTGCCAGGCGCCGTCGGGATAGATGGTGCCCGGCGTGTAGCGCTGCGACGTGATGGCGTGCTGGCCATCGGGTGTCTCGACCCAGGCATCGAAGCCGTTGACGAGCACCATCCGGCCGGTCGGCGGCGACGTCGCCGCCAGCAGCAGCGCGTGGTAGCGGCGCGTGCGCAGGCCGGCCACCGTGCCGCTGGCAAAGCCGCCGCGGCCGTCGGCCTCTAGCCACTCCTGGGTTTCGTCCGCGGGTAGCGACATCCTCTTTCCCGGCCGCGGCGACCTTGGGGCGGGGCGCGGCGATTGTGCAAGCGATCCGCTGTCAAAATCCGCCGCGGTTTACTACGAGCTTCGGCGGCGGGCCGGGGCTGTCGGGGCGATCACGGCGGACCACGCGCAAACCGTCGGGAGAGGAGGAAGGACGATGGCCACTCGGGTTCTGAGCTGGGTCCTGGCCCTGGTTTTCATCGCGGCTGGTGTGCCGAAGATCATCGGCGTCACACAGGCCGTGGCGGGGTTCGAGCACTTCGGTTACTCCGCCACCTTCCGCGTGCTGATCGGCTTGCTGGAGGTGGCGGGCGGCGTGGCCCTGCTGGTCCCCGCGGTGGCGCTGTACGCGGCGATGCTGTTGATCGTCATCATGGTCGGAGCGGCGTGGACGGTCCTGCGCGCAGGCGATTCCGTCGCCGCGCCGATCATTGTCGGCATGCTGCTGGCGGTGTTCGCCGTCCTGCGCGTACGCACGCCGGCCCCCGGCTGAGCGCTCGGTCGCGCCCGGCGGCGGAGACGCGGCGCGCGCCGGCCTACTTCTTGGCGGCGCGCTTGATCGTGAACTTGCCGAAGTCGAAGCCGAGATCGACGCCGGTGCCCTTGCCGGCCAGCGCCAGCGAGACGGTGCCCTTGGTGAGCACCTGCGCGTTCGAGGCCTTGCCCGCCCCGGCGTCCACCCCCGCCGTCGCGTAGTTGCCGAACAGCTCGCCGATGCCGCCGACCTCGGAGAAGCTGCCGACGCCGTTCACGATCTTGAACTTGCCGAAGGTCACGCCGCCGCCCTTGGTGCTGATCGTGACGTGGGCCGACTGATGATTGTCGCAGGTGATGGTCCCGGTGCCGTGTGCCGTCTCGTAGATGGCCGACCACCCCGACAGTTTGAACGTCATCGAGCACGTGGTCGTCGCGTCACTGCGCGCCGGCCGGGCCGCCAGCGCGCCGAGCGCCAGCAAGCCGATCGCCAACGCCTTCCCGATTCGTCCTGCCTGCATCGTCGCCCCTCCTGTGGTTCGGCGGCCTCCCCGCCGCCGCCGCGTTCGATCTGATCTGACAAAATTCCGAGCCGCTGGGAAGGGCCGCGGCGTCAGACGTGTCGGCTCGGCAGATAGTGGACCGCGACCGGCGCGCCGCGGCCGCGCAGATCGACGAGCTCCGGGCCGAGGAAGTCGGCCGGCGGCACGGCGGCGTGCTCGAGCGTGGCGACCGACGCGATCAGCGCCGAGCCGAAGCGCTTGTTACACTCCTCGAGCCGCGCGGTGACGTTGACCGCGTCGCCGATCAGCGTGTACTCGCGGCGAATCGACGCCCCGATCGTGCCGACCAGCACCTCGCCGGTGTGCACGGCGATGCCGATGCGCACCGGCTCGCTGGCGGGCCGCGCAGCGTTGAACTCGTCGAGCGCTGCGAGCATGCCGCGCGCGGCGCGCAGCCCCCGCGCGGCGTGATCGCGGCCTTCGAAGAAGGCGAGGATGCCGTCGCCGATGTACTTGTCGAGCAGCGCGCCCTCCGCGGCGAGGGGCACCGCGACGGCGGAGAAATAGTCGTTGAGCAGCGCCACCGCCGCGGCCGGCGCGAGCCGCTCCGCGAGCCGTGCGTAGCCGCGAATGTCGGCGATCAGCAGGGTCAGCTCCTCCTGGCGGGCGGCGCGCTCGACGTTGCCGCTGCGCGCCAGCTCGCGCGTCAGGCCGGGCGGAACGAATCGCTCGAGCACGGCCTCCTCGCGCGCCTTCAACACCATGTAGCGAAAGATCCGCGCGCCGTTGGCGCCCACCGCGCCGGAGAACCAGATGACCGCCGCGACGGGGAGGACCTGTTGGAGCGGGAGGGCGAGGCTCACGGCGAAGAACGCGTACGCCACGAGCGCCACCACGGTTGCCAGCGCGGCCGCGCCGACGTCGATCCGCAGGGCGCCGGACAGGGCAAGGAAGACGAGCAGCGCCGGCGTGAGCACCTCGAGCTCCGTGGCGCTGATCGTCGGCATGCCGAAGAGCGACGCGAAGCGCTCCCGGAAGGGGGCGTGAAAGAGCAGCGCGCTGCGCACGGCCAGCCAGCCGTCGACGACGATCAGGGCGTAGCGGAACCACCGCGGTGGACTCGGCCGGCGCAGCACCCGCCAGACCAGCGCCCAGACAACCACGCCGCCGGCGAGGCCAACCACGAAGAGCGGCGCGAAGGTCGGGTTCAGCAGTCCGACCTCGGGCCCGACGAGAAACGCGACCAGCAGCCAGAACACGGCCCGCACGCCGTGCAACGCCAGCTCGGCCGAGCGCTCCGCCTCGGCGAGGAGCACCCGTGACGCCGGCGTGTAGGTCGCCAGCGTCGCGAACGGCGACGCAGCCCCGAGCGCGGCGGAGAGGCGCCGCAGTCGCTTGGGCGGCTGGATCGGTCGCATCGGTCAGCCGCGCGCGCGGGCGCTGGATGACACGGGCGTGCGCCTCAGGTCGGCGCGAACCAGCCGCCGACGTCGGTGGCCAGGACGTCCGCCTCCTTGGGCCCCCAGGTTCCGGGCTCGTACTCGCGCACCGGCGACGGTGCCTTCAGGATGGGCTCGACGATCTGCCATGCCGCTTCGACGCCGTCTTCGCGGGCGAACAGCGTCCCGTCGCCCTCCATCGCGTCGCCGAGCAGCCGCTCGTAGGGCTCCATGTCGTCGCCGGTCGGGTGCTCCACGGCCGTGAGCTCGACCGGCGTGAGGCGGCGCTGCGGATCCTCTCCGGGGTGCTTCACCTGCGCGCCGATGCCGATCTGCACTTCCGGGCTGAGGCGGAAGCGCACGTAGTTGCCGTGCTGCGGGAACTGCTTCGCGAGCGGCGGGCGGCGCAGCCGCACCAGCACCTCGGTGGTCGTGGTCGGCAGGCACTTTCCGGCCCGGATGAGGAACGGTACGCCCTCCCAGCGCCACGAGTCGATGAACACGCGTACCGCACCGAAGGTCTCCACCTGCGAGTCCGCCTTGACACCGTCCTCCTTGCGGTAGCCGCGGAACTGGCCGCGCACGAGCTGTTCCGGCTTGAGCGGCGGGATGCTGCGGAAGATCTGCACCTGCTCGTCACGGATCGCGTCGTAGTACGCCAGGGCCGGCGGCTCCATGGCCAGGAAGCCGACCACCTGCAGCATGTGGTTCTGGATGACGTCGCGGATCGCCCCGGTCTCGTCGTAGAAGCGGCCGCGCCCCTGCACGCCGAAGTTCTCCGCCATGGTGATCTGGACGCTGGCAACGTAGTTGCGGTTCCAGATCGGCTCGAGGAAGGTGTTGCCGAAGCGGAAGAAGAGGATGTTCTGCACGGCTTCCTTGCCGAGGTAGTGGTCGATGCGAAACACCGACGACTCGGGGAACACGCTGTGCAGGGTCTTGTTCAGCGCCTGCGCCGACTCGAGATCGTGCCCGAAGGGTTTCTCGATGATCACGCGCGCGTCCTTGGCGCAGCCCGTGCGCCCGAGCGCGGCGACCACGGTGGGAAACATGCTGGGCGGGATCGCGAGGTAGTGCGCCGGGTGGCAGGCGCCGCCGAGCGCGGTGCGCAGCGCCGCGAACGTCGCGTCGTCGTTGTAGTCGCCATCGACGTAGCGCAACAGCTCGAGCAGCTTCTTGAACGCCGCGTCGTCGACGCCCCCACCGAACTTCGTCAGGCTGTCGCGGGCTCGCTCGCGCAGTTGGTCGAGGGTCCACCCGGCTTTGGCGACGCCGACCACCGGCACCGTCAGGTGGCCGCGGCGAATCATCGCCTGCAGGGAGGGGAAGATCTTCTTGTGCGCCAGGTCGCCGGTGGCGCCGAAGAACACCAGCGCGTCGGAGTGGGGCGCGGTCATGACGGGGCGTCCGTGTCGATCGGCACGGTTGACATGCGATCCTCCTCTACCGTCTGATGGGACTGCAGCGTCGCACAACCACCGGTGCGAGGGCCAGCGCTCGCGCGGATCGGCTCGCCTCGGGTTCGCTCGTGAGCGGCTTCTGCGCTCAGTCGAGGATCTCGCTCACGCGCTCCGACGGCCGCGCGATCACCGCACGCGCCCCGCGGATGACGACGGGGCGCTCCATCAGCTCTGGATGCGCGAGCAGCAGGGCAATCACCTGGTCGCGCGTCTGATAGTCGCCTTCGTCCAGCCCGAGATCCCTGAAACGCTTGTCCTTGCGCACCAGCTCGGCGGGTGCGCTCGGCAGGAGGTCGAGGATGCGGGCGAGGCTGGTGCGATCGGGCGGGCTTGCGAGGTACTCGATGACGTCGACCGCGATGCCGCGCTCGCGCAGGATCGCGAGCGCCCCACGCGACTTCCCGCACACCGGGTTGTGGTAAATCGTCACGCGCTCCATGGGCGGCAGCCCTAGTCCACCGCGAGGCGTCGCGCAACGGCGGGCGCTCGGCGCATCATTCGCGGCGCGGCGCGCCTTGCGCTGTTCGCGCCGCGGGTGCTATCCGTGCTGCCGCTCAGATGGATCTTTTGTGTGCGTATGGAGCATCGACCAACACAAGGGGGTTTATTATGAAGTGCTTCAAATTAATAGCGATTCTGACCTGCTTGTTTGCCCATACCGCGACCGCCCAGACGTGGAGCGCCATCAGCTTCTCCACCACGCCGCAGAACCTTCCGCTGGTCGTGGCGGCAGCGGACACGCTGATGAACTCGGCTGCCGGCAAGGAGTTTCCCGGCAAGCTCCTGCTCCAGGCCGAGGTGGCCGACGGGTCGAATCCCGCCACGCACAGCTTCGTTCCCATCTACAAGACCGCCGCTCAACGTGAGGCATATCTGCAGAAGCTGCAGGCGGATCCAGCCTGGAACGACTTCTTGGGCGAGATGACGAAGCTCAGCCAGCCGGTGGCGACGAATCTCTACCGGGTGGTGAAGAGCTGGGGCGAGATCGTGGACACGGACCATGTCTGGATGGGCTATGCGTTCCATGTCACCGACGAGCCGAGCTTCCTTGCCGCGCTCGCGCGGCTGATGGCGTCGCCGACCGGCAAGAAGTTCCCCGGTCAGGTGTATCTCTCGGAAGTCGTCGCGGGCGGGATCACTCCGGTGACCCACCTCATCTCGGTCGGCTACGCCAGCGAAGCCGAGATGGAGGGCTGGAATGCTTCCCTGAGCACCAGCGCCGATTGGGCGGCCTATCTCAAGGCATCGCGCAAGGCCGCCGAGTTCCTTGGCGGCTCGCTGTCCCGCGATCTCAAGACCTGGGGACCGGCGACGTTGAGCAGCCTCGCCGGTCACTGAGCTCTGCTCGACGAGCTCTGTTCGACGATAGCCCGGTGGGTCATTGCTGGCCCACCGGGGCGGCGGCCCGTGCCAACACCCGGGGTTGCAAGCGCGCGCGCGTCCTCACTATGGTTTCCGCGTCGATGACGGAGGACGGGCGAGGACGCAAGCCGCACGTCGACCCCGACGGCGTGCGCATCCGCCGGCTGTCAGGCGGGCGCGGCAGGACCTGGCTGGCCGTGCTGGCGGTCGGCCTCCTCGGCGCGCTGCTGTTCCTGGCGGTCCGCCCTGCGCCCGACGGCGAGCAGCCGGCCGCCGAACCGGTCGCGGTACCGCGTCGGGCGGTGGCCGCGAGCGACGTGCGCCCGCCGGCCGCACCGGTGGTCGAGCCGCACCGGCCGCGCCCGGTGCCCCCGGCGGTGCCCGCCGCCGTCCCGCCGGCGGCCGCGGAGGCCGCGGCGCCGGACGATGCGAGCGAGCCGCCCAGCAAGGAGGATCCGGTGTTCGGTGAAGCCAAGCCCGGCGAGCGCAGCGGCATCGCGCTCTTCCCGCCGCCCGGCACCAAGCCGATCAAGCGCGGCATCCTCGTCCCCGACGACTTCGAGCTGCCGCCGGGCTACGTGCGCCACTACCAGGCGACCGACGATGGCGAGCGCGTCCCCGCCATCCTGATGTTCCATCCCGACTACCATCCGGTCGACGCGCACGGCGACCCGATCGCGCTGCCGGCGGATCGGGTCGTCCCGCCCGAGATGGCGCCGCCGGGCATGCCGATCGAGATGCTCGAGCTTCCCGAGGACCAGGGCGCACCCGCAGCGTCGCCCTGATCGCGGTCCGTGCGCCCCCGCCTGCTCGCGCTCGCGTCGGTTGCCGCGAGCGCCGCTGCGTTTGCGCTCTACGCGCGCGTCGAGTGGCCGTGGCTGATCCTCGGCTGGTGCGGTCTGGTGCCGTGGCTCGGCGCGCTCGACGACGAGCCGACGCTGGCGCGCGCGCTCGGCAGCGGGCTGTTGATGAGCGAGGCCTTCGCCGTCGCCGTGTTCTTCTGGTTCGCGCAGGCGATCGCGACCTACACCGGCGCGCCGCTGGCCGTCGGGCTGCTCGTGCTCCTGCTGCTGGCGCCGCTCCTGCAGCCCCAGTTCATCGCCTTCGCCGGCGCCCGCCATCTGGCGCGCCGCCGCGGCGCCTTGCTGTGGCGCACGGCGCTGACCGGCGCCTGCGTCTACGTCGGCACCGAGTGGGCGAGCCCCAAGCTGTTTGCCGATACGCTCGGGCACGGGCTCTACGCGTCGCCGCTGCTCCGGCAGGCCGCCGACCTCGCCGGCGCGCACGGCCTGACGTTCGTGCTGCTGATCGCCAACGAGTGCGCGGCGTCAGCGTGGCGCGCGCCGGCGCTGCCGGCCGCCGGGCGGAGCCACTGGCGCGCGCGCGCGACCCCGGCTGCGGTCGTCGCGCTGCTCGTCGCCGCGCTGCTCGGCTATGGCGCGTTGCGCTATCGCCTGCTCGCCGCAACGGCGGAGGGCGCGCCGATTCGCGCCGGGATCGTCCAGGGGAACATCAGCCACTACGAGGAGCTCGCCCGCGCGCGCGGTACCTACGACGCCGTCCGCTTCATCCTCGCCGCCTACTTCGATCTCTCCACCGAGGTTCTGCACCAGGCGACTGGAGGCCCCGTCGACCTGCTGGTCTGGCCGGAGACCGTGTATCCCACCACCTTCGGCGTGCCCAAGAGCCCCGATGGCGCCGCGTTCGACCGCACCATCGCCGAGTTCGTCAACGCCGCGGGCGTACCGCTGGTGTTCGGATCGTATGACGTCGACGGGGGCAACGAGTTCAACGCCGCCGTGTTCCTCCCACCCTCCGCGGACGGGGCGATCAGCTACGACACCTATCGCAAGACCAGCCTGTTTCCCCTCACCGAGCGAGTTCCGGCGCTGCTCGACTCGCGCGCGGTGCGCCGCTGGCTGCCGTGGCTCGGCACCTGGAAACCGGGCGCCGGACCGCCGGTCGTGCGGGTGCGGTTGCGCGACGGGCGCGCGCTGCGCATCGCCCCGCTCATCTGTTACGACGCGGTCGACCCGCGCCTCGCCATTCAAGCCGTTCGCCAGGGCGCCGAGGTGATCCTCACGCTGTCGAACGATTCCTGGTTCGCCACCGGCGGCGGCCCCCGGCTGCACCTCGTGGTCTCCGCCTTTCGCTCCATCGAGACCCGCCGGCCGCAGGTCCGGGCCACCAACACGGGGATCTCGGCCATCATCACGCCGACCGGCGAGCTGCTCGGCAGCATCGGCGTCGAGGAGCGCGGCACCCTCGCCGGGTCGATCGTGCCGGTCCGCGATACCTCCACCCTCATGCTCGCCTGGGGCGATTGGTTCGGTCCGACCGCGCTCGTCGCCGGCGTGGCGTTGCTGGTCATGACGCGTCCGGGCGCGCCGCGGCGGTCCCGCTGATCGCGCCGCTCCCGCGGGCCATTTTTCCGTCCGCCACTTTTCTTGTTGACCCCGATTTTCGGCCTGTGCTAGCGCGTGGGAGAACGTCCGCATTCAGCGGCTCAACCCAGAGGGGGGAACTATGCGTCAGTTGAGTCAGCGGCTAGGGCGGGGGATCGCGCTGGCGTGCATCGCGGCATCGGTCGCGACGGCCGTGCCGGCGGCGGCATCCACCATCAACCAGAACACCTCGTGGACGATCGACCGGTCCGGCACGTCGACGAAGTACCGCGTCGTCGCCTACGGGGACTCGATCTTCGCCGGGTACCACGGGTCGATCTTCAACGTGGCCAAGCGCGCCGCGCCGTGGGTCGACGGAGAGTACGCTT
>Ga0335082_10004625_pt1 | contig 15017 bp, 11 predicted proteins | sample Lox_Sample_41_FD_206718 | JGI IMG/M metagenome (GOLD analysis project Ga0335082, IMG submission 206718) | Soil microbial communities from Loxahatchee National Wildlife Refuge, Florida, United States - Lox_Sample_4.1 | ecosystem: Environmental > Terrestrial > Soil > Wetlands | place: USA...
TAAGTTCGCTGAATGGGATGGACCCAACGTGCTAGTGAAAGCTCTCGGAGATGCCGGATCTCAGCGGCTCCTGAAGCGATCCGGTGCGTATCTACTGTCGGTTCAGCGTGTCGGGGTGCTGGGGCTCGATGACATCAGCATCCAAACTCCAGGTGACCCGGGAGAATATATCCATGTCCAGACCTTCCACCTCCGTCCCGGGAAGGGCGCTGACTTCGCTGCCTTTATGAAGTCAGACTACCTTCCTGCGTTACGCAAAGCGGAGGTTGGGAATGCCTGGATGAATGAGCCGGTGTTCGGAGGCAATACCAACGACCGCGTAATGGTGATGCCGATGCACAAGCTGGCCGAGCTTGACGCCGGACCAGCAGTTCGCAAGGCGCTCGGAGTGGAGGGAGCGCGCGCTCTTGCCGTCAAACAGGCTGAAATCGTGGGATCGGTCAGCCACATGGTCGGTCACATCAGAACCGACCTGAGCCTGATGCCGCCGCCTCCGCCCAAGAGTACAAATTAGTAGCGGCAATCACCTCACGCCGCGGCTCGGTTTCGGGCGGCGGCGTGATAAATTATCGACATGCGCGACCTACGTGCTCTCGCTGCTGCTTATCCTGTCAGAACGCGATTCATTGTTGCGGCGTCCTTCTCGGCGCTACTCTTCTCTCAGCGCGCGCCTAATACAACCGAGCAATACCGCCAGAGGTCGGAACAATACGAGCGCGAGGGGTTGGCCCAAGCTTTCAAAGGCATCACGGCAAACGGAACTGTCGCTCCAGGATTGTTTGCGATCCGCTCCACCGGCGTATCAACCGAGCCGGTCCGTAAAGCGGCGGTGGCGTTTATTGCCAGCTTGACCGACGCGCAACGCGGCAAGAGTTTGTTTCCGGTCGATGATCCGGAATGGCGCAAATGGATGAATCAGCATTTCTATGTTCGACAGGGCGTCAGCTTCAAGGAGATGACGGATTCACAGCGTGACGCGGCGTTCGGGTTGATTGGCGCCTCGCTCAGCGCCAAAGGTCTGAAGCTCACTCGCGACATCATGCATCTGAATGAAACCCTGGCTGAGCTGACCAACGATCACGAGTTTCTCGGCGAATGGATGTATCACATCACAGTGATGGGTAAGCCTTCCGATACCGATCCGTGGGGCTGGCAGCTCGACGGGCATCACGCCATCATCAATTACTTCGTGCTCGGCGATCAGGTGGTGATGACGCCGTATTTCGCGGGCTCCGAGCCTGTAATCGCGACTTCCGGCAAGTACAAAGGCACCGTGATTCTCCAGGACGAGCAGAACAAGGGCCTCGCGATGCTACGCGCTTTGACCGACGGGCAGCGAAAGAAAGCGATACTTGACTTTTCGAAGACCGGCAACAACAACCTGACCGAAGCGTTCAAAGACAACGTCGTTCTTGACTACGCAGGCGTCAAGGTCTCTGAGTTATCGGCGGCGCAGCGAGCGAAGCTCGTTGATTTGATCGATCTGTACATCGGCAACATGGACGACGGGCACGCGCGGGTGAAGATGGACGAGGTGAAGAAGCATTTGGACAACACCTGGTTCGCGTGGATCGGTGGAAGCGGCAACAAGAGCGTGTTCTACTACCGCATTCACAGCCCCGTAGTTCTGATCGAGTTCGATCACCAACGCCCGGCGAATCTGGCGAGCTTCGCCTCAGATCCGAGCCAGCCGACTCGGGAGCATATCCATGTGGTCGTCCGCACGCCTAATGGGAACGACTACGGCAAAGATCTATTGCGGCAGCATTACGAGCTGCATCCGCATACGAGTTAGATGACCCGCTCTTGCGCGCGAGATGCGCAAGCCAGTGGCATGCGCAACAGGGCCGCCCTGATTCTGAGCGTTATGAGCGGCTCGGGATTGCTCGTTGGACGAGCCTCTGGCTTGTCCTGGTCGCGAAGCGAGCACTCGTTCGATGATTGCGGATAGTTCCATTTCAGCCAGGCACCTGCCTGCGGCTGGCAAGGGCGCAAGCCGGAGGCATGCGCTAAAGGTTGCATTATGAACCGGCTGCGGCTGACACGCCTTTGTTCATTTCTTTTACGCGTTCGTCCAGGTGATCTTTCATCTTAAGTAGCGGTACGCCCTCGGTCCACCACTTCGGCGGCTGGCGGTCCAGCAGCTCGTAGTCGAAGAACTCTTTCATCCGGACCGTGTAGTCCTTCATGTTCTCGGGCTTGCGCAGGCCATGGTTCTCACCTTTGTATTGCAACATCACAACCTGTTTACCCATGCGCCGCAGGGTGTTGTAATACTCGATGCCTTGGGTCCAGTCGACCGCGCCGTCTTTATCGTTGTGCAAAATAATCAGCGGCGTGGTTACGTTCTTGGCGTGATACACCGGTGAATTTCGCTGGTAGGCTTCCAGGTTGTCCCATGGTCCACCGGCGAAGCGGCCCTGGCTGCTCTCGAAGATCGGTTGGTTCGCTGAACCGCTATTCCAGTAGATCGCGTTATACATGGCGATCATGTCGGTAAGCGGCGCGCCGGCGATAGCTGCGCTGAAAGCGTTGGTCTGCGTGACCACGAAGGCCGTCTGATAGCCACCCCAGGAGTGGCCATGCAGCGCGACACGTTTCGGGTCAACTACGCCGGTGGCCTCCGCAGCTTTGAGAGCGGGAAGGATGCACCATACCGCGGACATCCCCGGATCGTTGACCCTATAGACGATATCCGGTGTCAGAACAGCGTAGCCGTTGCTGGTGTAGACCGCCGTGTTGAAGCCGTTGAACGTGGGAACAGAATAGGAGTTCGCCGACTGCGACAGCTTCTCGTAGATGTACACGACCGTCGGGTACTTCTTGCCGGGTTCGTAGTTCGCCGGCAGGTACAACGCGCCTTGCAGCTTGTCGCCTTTGTCGCTTGTGTAGTCGATCACCTTCACGCCCTTCGACCACAGGAAGTTCTTCTGTTGCGGGTTGGCGTCCGTGACTCGCTGGCCGCTGGCGAGTGAAGCTTTCGCGACGTAGAAGTTTGGATAGTCTTGCGTCGTCTCGCGCGTGTACAGGTAGACGTCGGCGTTCTTTGCTTTCAATAAAGTTGTGTAATTGGCGTCATCCCAAGACAACATGCGGACTCCGGCTTTGCCAGGATCGATGACGCCGATGCCATCCTTCTTGGTCCACTCGCCGTAGCCGTTAACGTACATCGTCTGCGAGAGGTCGATTCCTTTTTCGTCCGGGTCCAACCGGTAGCGGACGCGATAGCGAATCTTGTCGGTTTTGCCGTTGCCTGTCAGGTTCACGCCGGGTCCACCGTGAACTGACGCCTTCCAAATGTCCCAGTTGTCGGTCAAGAGCACGGCGCTCGAATCTTTTGACCAGCCGATGATCCGCGTCGGCGGCTTCACGACGTTGTGATCGTCTTCGGTATCGTAGAACACGGCGGAAAGATCCTTGGTGATGTTGTAGGATTGCCCGGTCGACAAATCAAACGTGTAGAACGCGCCGTCGTCGTAGTAAAGGAAGTGCGTCCCGTCAGGTGACGGTGCGTTGACCCAGCGCCCCTTTTTGAGCGCGAGCTTCCGCTCACCGGTCTGCAGATTCACCGCGTAGACATCTTCGAAACGTTTGCCGTCCAGGTTGCCTTCGAGTTCATAATCGCGGACGTCGGTCCCCATGCCGTACTTGAATTCGGGTTGCACGTTGACCTGGCGCAACGCTTCGTCGGAGAGCCGGAGAAATTTCTGCTCGGCCGGCCGGTACAGGCAAAGGTAGCTAAAGTTCTTGTCCATGTTCTGCTGAATCTGCTGCATGGGCTGGGTACGTTTGTCCTTCCAGTGCCAGATGACCATGTCGGGCTTATCGGGCTCGTCATCGGCTTTGGCTGAAGAAGCAGGCTTGGCGTCGGCGGTTTTTTCGGAGTCGTCTGCATCCTTGTCTTTGTTGGCGGACGGCTTTTTCGGCCTCATTTCGTGAATGCCGAACGTTACTGCGGTCAGGTCGTCTGTCCAATGCGGGACACGATTGGGGCTGATGGTCATGCCAGCCGGGAACGATTTGTCCTTGGTGGGGTCGAAGACGTTTTTCTCGGGGCTCGGCGCGGTGAGATTCCTGAATGCAACGAGCGTCAGGCGCTTGTCTTCCCAGGCCTTGTCCTCGATGCCTCGCGTGGTCGCTAAACCGTCGCCCTTTTCGGTCCAGCCCAATCCTTTGTACGTGGCCTTCGCGCTATCGAGCGGAAGGACCATTCCGGTAGCCATGTTTCGCAGCTCGATGCCATTGCCGGCTTTGTCCTGGGCATCTACCAGCCAGGCGAGCCAGTTGCCTTTCTTGTCGAACGCAAAATCGGACACGTTGCCGACGTTCAGTTCGTTGCCTGTGGCTAGTTCATGCAGGATGAGGTCGGAGCCCGTGGGTTTGTCGTCGGCGGGCGGGGCGGCGGAAGCGTCGGCCGGCGGGGGAACGGCTGGAATGGGCGGCACTGGAGTGGGCGCATACCGGTGCAGTGCGATGGCCGAGGAACGCTCGCCTGAAAAAGCGAACTTTCGGATCTTGTCGAATTCCGTCCTCTTGCCCGCCGCCAGTTCCACGAGCAGGAGCTTACTCTGGAGGGGCTTCTTTTGCTTCTTCAGAGTCTTTGCTTCCTTAGCGGTTGGATACACCAGGAATGCGGCCCATTTCGAGTCGTCGGAGAGCGCCAGATCCCGGGGAGGAGGGACGATGAGAGCGCCTGGGGGAAGATCGACGCGAGGCAGTTCGCCGATCGGGTAGCGTTGTTCAGCACCGTCCTTGAGGTTGCGCAGCACGACCTCGGAGTTGCCTTCGTTGGCCACGAGCTTGTACGCGAACCATTGGCCGTCGTTCGTGACCATCGGGGACTGGATGCGCTTCCACGCCAGGATGTCCGGAAGTTGGATGGAGCGCGGCGCGGAGCCTTCGGTCGCGGAACGAAGAGGCAGGAAACACGCGGCGGCAAAGAGTACGGCGAGGAGAACACGCTGCTTCATGGGGGAATGGTATCACTTCCCCCTGATATGCCGATGGCCTACTTATCCTGCTTGTCCTGAGGCGGCTTTTGCGGCGGTGGCGGGCGGCGGTAGAGCATTTCAAAGTCTGGCTTGGAGCCAACGTTGTATGAGGTTGTGGTTGAGCTCGTGGGCCCGGGCCTCGAGCCCTGCGGCGACGGTCCAACGCCGGTTGTCTGCGTAGTATCTGTGGTAGTTGTCTTGGTTGTGACTCGATTTGTCTTCAGCGGCCGATAATCGATGCGGTCGATGTCTTGTTTGTCGATGCCTACTTCTTCGTTCTTAACCACGACGATCAGACGATCGTCCGTGCAGTCGCCCATGGTGGCGATCAGAGGAGGTTTGCCCTTTTTGTAGATACGGAGCTCGGTACCGGTCTTCAGATCCTTGACTTTGTCCCAGGTGTTGTCGGCCGCGAGCGCGGTCAGGGCGGAAAGAAGGAGCAGTGTCGTCTTCAACATGATTGAACCTCATCTATCGAGAACATTTCTCGCCGGTCTCCTCCCAGTCGGTCACGTCAATGGGGATGCCTTGCATGCATGCGGTCGGCCCAGTGTGGGGCTTGCCTTCGATCATGATGACGATGCCGGGCTCGGGCGGCGTGGCGGCGAATATGACGTAAGTGGTCTTGCCATCGAGTGTCCTGAGCAACAGGCAGCCTCCCTCGACGGCTTTGCGGACGCAGCCGATGGCTTTCACCTCGCGAACTTCGGCTTTGGGTTTCTGGGGGGTTGCGGAAGTTGTGAGAGCGATGACGGCCAGTCCGGCGAGGCACTTCATACGGCAGTCCTATTGTCTCATTTCGGGACTTCTGTACTCTCCTGAAACCTTCTCGACCTGCCGATAGACAAATGGTAGAACTATGTCGAATTCACTATTGGGCGAAGAGCCGGGGCCGCCGCAGCCCTCCATCGAAGAGGCCTTCGCGAAAGCCGCGGAGAAGCGGAAACGAATGACGTACCTGGCGATTCCGGTAACGATCGGCGTCGGGTTATTGGTCGCAGTCATTTATATTGGTGGCCGGATGGTGTCGGCCAAACCTCACGCTGCCCCTCCTACTGTTGCTGCGTCCGCACCTATCAGCGTTCCGCCTCCTCCGGTTCCTGTCGAGCCCGCGAAGGTGGAGCCACCAAAAACCGAGCAGGTAGCGCCGGTTGAGATTAAGCAGGCACGCGCAGCGACGGAACAACCGCAGGAGGTTAAGAAGGAGGTAGCGACTGTCGCGAAAGTTACGCCGCCTTCGTCGGCTCCTGCTCCGCAGCAGCAGAAGCCCGTCGTTCACAACAATACTCCGTTGACCCTGATCACGCCTCGGTCTGGCGAAACGTATCTACAACTCGCGGCGCTGGGACCACGGACGGTTTTGAGGTATTTGGATGAACTGCGCGCCGGTGACCTGGAGCCTTGTGTTGCACCGGGTCCAACGCCGGATCTGTTACGCGTATTGGTAGGGCCATTTCCGGACTCGGGCTCGTTGAGCAAAGCGAAAGCCAGGCTCGACGGCGCGAAGATCGAGTGGATCATCCGAGCGTACTAGCGTCCCGGAGCGGGGACAACTTTGGTGTCGTTGGGTAGGAACTGGTAGTTCAACGTCCAGACCCTTGTCGTGTCGCCTTCTTTGGCCGCGCCGAACTTCCACTTTCGCGACGCCTGCAGGGCTGCTTGCGCAAAATACGAACTCGGTCCTTGCGTTTCGAGTTCCGCATCTACTACGTTGCCTGCGGCGTCGACCTTGACTTTCACGCTGACCCGCACGCGTCCACGTATGGATCTTCTGGCGCGTGGCAATACGTCGGGCAAAACTTGATGAACGACATCGCCGGAACCGGCGGCGCTCGTTGCGGGTGTTGGCGCTGGTGGCGGAGTAACTGATGGAGCAGTGCGAGCCGCCACTACGGGAGGCTTCTCCTTCTTGCTCTTTTTCGATTTTGGCTCTGCCGGCGTCGCCCCGGGTTTAGGCTCCGGCTTCGACAAGTCCGCTTTGGACTCGATTGCGGGCTTTGCGGTAACTGGCGGGGCAGCCGTCACCGGCAAGCCATCTGTGTGCGTGCGTAATCCAGGGCCGAAGATGATTCCCAGCAAGATCAAGGCGAGCACGCCGGACAACGCGTAGATGAGCTTATGCGGCACGCCGCGCGATTCCTTCGGACGCCGAACAGTTGCTGTTGCTGTACGGTTCCGCAGTAGATCCTGGAGCGCCGCGACGGTGGAGCGGCTGCGCGGATTGCGTCGCAGGCACTGTCGCGCGATCTCGCCGAATGGAGGAGGCATCGATTCGGCGCCCGTCGGCTCCCCGGTTCCTTGGGGGTCCCAAACGGGATGCCGTTGAGTCATCGCCTCAACCAGCGTCACGCCGAGCGACCACACATCGCCGGCCGGCGAGTATCCTTCCGTCGCTAGCTCTGGTGGGTCATATGGCCCTGCCTTGGGCGGCCCGTAATCGCCCGTCCGGCTCAATTGATCGCTCGAGATTCTTAAGCTTCCATCGACTGCAAAGATGTTGTAAGGTTCAAGATGTCCGTGCACGAGGCCTTCGGCGTGAAGGTAGGCCAGACCGCTGAGCGCAGGATCGAGCATCTCGCGAGCTTCCGCCGCGGTGAGCGCGCGGTGCGTCAGGACTTCGCCGAGGTTCTCTTCGGCGTACTCCATCACCACATAGAGCATCGACATGTCGTTCACCTTCGCGCGGCCGGAGGTGAAGAGCCTCATCAGATGAGGGTGCGATAATTTTTCAGCCCGTCTCCACTGCTGCAATTGTCGCTTGGCGCCCCGCGAATCTTCTGAAACGAGCCCAATTGCCGCGGCTCGCGTTTCCGGCTCGCCGTAAGCGGTGAGGAAAACAGCGTGTTGATCATCGCCGCCCAAGTACCGTTGCAGCGGGAACTTAGCGTCGACGATTTGGCCTTCTAGCTGTTTCCAGGATTCGCTCATAAGAGTGCGGACAGTGCTAACAGAGAGCCGCTGGAGCGGACTGATCAGTTCGGGGGATGACTGTCCTTGTTTTCTACTCCGTGCGCGTGGTCGTTCCTCCGGCATTCTTTATGTACTTATCGAACCAAGTGAGCTTTTCCCATAGGACATGTTCGATCGTTTCTTTGGCGCGGTAGCCGTGGGCTTCTGCCGGCAGGAAGACTAGACGGACGGTGCCTCCGTTGCCGCGGATCGCCTCATACATACGTTCGCTCTGAATCGGAAAGGTTCCGGAGTTGTCGTCCGCTTCGCCGTGGATCATCAGGATGGGAACTTTGATTTTATCGGCAAACAGGAAGGGTGACATTTGCAGGTAGGTACTCTGCGCCTCCCAGAAAGAGCGCCGCTCACTCTGAAATCCGAACGGCGTAAGTGTCCTATTGTAGGCGCCACTTTCGGCGATGCCGGCGCGAAACAGATTGCTGTGCGCCAAAAGGTTCGCGGTCATGAACGCACCGTAGCTATGGCCGCCCACGCCGACCCGGGTGGGATCGATGACACCCATCTCGGCGGCCTTGTCGATGGCCGCCTTCGCATCGGCGACGACTTGCTCGACGTAAGTGTTGTTGACGACATCGATGGTCCCCACTACCGGCATAGCGGCGTCATCTAAGACCGCGTAGCCCTCGAGCAGAAAGAATAATTCCGAATAGCCGCCGATGGTGGTGAAGCGTTTGGTCGAGCCAGTTATCTGCCCCGCCGTGTCGGCATCGTTGTACTCGCGTGGATAAGCCCACATGACTGCGGGGAGCCGTGTCCCTGGCTTGTAGTCCGGCGGCAGGTAGAGGGTCATCGACAGGGGGACGCCGTCGGCGCGCTTGTAAGTCACCAGTTGTTTGGTAATGCGGCGGACTTGAGGCGCGGGATCTTTGAACGATGTAAGAGCAATCTCAGAGGTCCCGTTATGCAGATAGAAATTGGGCGGCTCGGTCGGGCTCTCGCGGCGCGTGATGAAGCTGGTGCCATCGTCGTTCAGCACCGCTTCTACCATCTCGTACTTGTCCGGCGAGCATTGGAATAATCGGTGCGATTGTCCGGTGGCCAGGTTAAAGCGATCGAGGAATGGCCGATCACCCTGCGGCGATGCCCCCTCGCCGATCAGCAGGATGGAATCGCCGGATTGCATGAGGGCGGAATCACCTCCACCACCTCGGCCGAAGAATCCACCGCCGCCCGCCCCACGGCCTGCGGTTTGACGGCGCTCTACCGGGCGACCAGGATCCTTGTAACGATCTTGCTGATTGCGGCTCCAGATCAGCTTGGCTTCGGAATTTGGTTTGGAGGTGTCGATTTCAAACGTACGTACGACGCGGGTGACGCGATGAGAGTCCTCAACCAGCGCGAGGCCCTTGCCGAATTGAATGCCTTGGAAGCGCTCTTCGGTTTTGAAGACTTCTACGGGTTCGCCGCGGAAGGGAGCTTTGATGGCGACGATCCTGTCGCGATGCGGAACCTTCTCTTTCGGATTGCCCCCGTCCAGCGCCTGAACCCACAGCAGGGTGGCGGGTTCGTTGGGAATCCAGTGAAAACTTCTGGGGCCGGGCGCGATTCCACCGAGGTGAGATTCCTGCAAGGGCAAGCTTGCGAGTTTGTAAGCGACGGCGCCGCTCTGATCCCAGATTTCGACTTCCTTGGGAAATTCACGCGCTGGATGCAGATAGGAAAACGGCCGATGGAGGCGCGTCACCAGGATGTCATTGCCGTCGGGCGAGAGGTTAACGCTGTCGAGCAGTCCAGGCTTTCCGATCGAACTCACGGCGCCGCCCGAAGTATCTACCTTGGCGAGCTGCGCGGTGGCGTAGTATTCAAAGAGATCCTCGTCGTGAGGGTTCTGCAGCATGTCCTCATAGGTCGGCGCCGGACGAGCTGTGCCCAAGCTTTCCTGAACATGCGGACCTGGCGGGACCGTTGGATCAACAGGCGCGGGACCACGCCCCGAGGCGACGGACTTCACCAGGACGGTGCGATTGTCGGGAAGCCACTCGATCGGATCGCCCATGACGGCATTCAGCTTGATGCCTTCGATGCGGTGCGTCTTGCCGGTTACAGGATCGCCGACCCACAATTCGATACCGTCTTTCGCAATATTGGAAAAAGCGAAATGCTTGCCATCGGGCGACCAGCGTAAGCCTACGACTCGGGCGTTGGCCGGCAGAGTGACCGGCGTCTTTGTGCCTTCAGGAAGCTTCACCAACGTGACGGCCATACTGTATATGGCCAGGTGCAATCCGTTGGTGCGAGGGTTGATGCGCAGCCCCGCGAGCCGCAGCATTGGTTCGGACACCTCGGCGATGGGCGGGTTCCGTTCCGACTGCGAAAGCGTGGCGTAAGTCCTGGTGGGGTTCACTCCTAGCGTCGGCGGGATGGGTGCATTCAGGATGTCCACGATTTCCTTCGACGGCTTTTGGTAGGTGAGTTCCGCCGAGACGGGAAGGGCTAAGACGAGCAGCAGGATCTTACGGCGCATCGCGTGTTCCTCCAGGTACTGTTACTGTCGCCAGCTTATGGGAGTGGGTGGGCGGAAGTCAATCGCTGTTGGACAAACGTCTGGTTTGTCCCGACAAGCCGGAGGCTTGTCCAACGATGTAGCATAGGCTCTGGATGAATTTGAGATTCTTACTACTTGCTGTGATGGCGACGTCGTTGCTGGCGCAATCGAAGCCGCAGTATGAGATCTATGCGATTCGTTATGCGACTATTCCGGATTTCTCGGTGGCTGGTCTTGTGGCGGGAGCAGATCGGGCGCGAAAGCTCGATATTGCCATGATGGTCTGGCTGGTTCGGGGGGATGGGCGGAATATCCTGGTCGATTCCGGGTTCTATCGTGATCAATTCTTCAAGCAGTGGCACGTCAACGATTTCGTGAAGCCTTCGGAATCGTTGCAGCGGGTCGGGCTTAAGCCTGAAGACATCACCGACGTGATCATCACGCACATGCATTGGGATCATGCCGATGGGATGGACTTATTTCCCAAGGCTCGCATCTGGCTGCAGAAGGATGAGCTGCAATACTACGCTGGTGAGGCTTGGCAATCGCCGCGGACGCACGGCGGGATCGATCCGGACGACGTGATCGCGGCAGTGAAGTTGAACATGCAGGGACGTGTCGGACTGGTGAATGGCGATGCGCAGGAAATTCTCCCGGGAATTACTTGCTATACGGGCGGGCGGCATACTTACGCGTCGCAATTTGTGGGCGTGAGCACCGCGGCGGGGATCGTCGTGCTGGCCAGCGACAACATGTATCTGTACGAGAATCTGGAAAAACACGTGCCAATCGCGGCAACGCTGGACGCTGCGTCGAACCTGCGTGCGCAGGATAGGATGAAGCAACTCGCGGCTAAGCCGGAACTGATCATTCCCGGGCATGATCCGGCGGTGATGAAGAATTTTCCGAATCCGCAGCCGGGCGTGGCGAAGATTCAGTAAGAACATTTTTGGGCCACGGATTAACGCGGATGAACACGGATAGAAAAATGAATGTGCTCTCTGCTGTTTAACGTCGCGTGTTGCGATAGACCTTGCCGCCCTTCATCACGAACACGACCCGGCGCACGGCGGTGATGTCCTCCAGGGGGTTGCCTTCGGTGGCGACGAGATCGGCTTCGTACCCAGTCGCGACTGCGCCGATGCGATCGCCCATCCCAAGTGACTCGGCGGCCAGTGAAGTAGCGCTGATCAGCGTCAGCATTGCCGGGTCGTGCCCTTCGCGCACTCGATAAATGAACTCCTCGGCATTGCGTCCGTGGGCGCCCGCTACGGCGTCTGTACCGAAGACCACTTTTACTTTGATAGCGCGGGCGCGACGGAGCACATCGGCGGTGGGATCGATGGCTTTCTCGAGTGACGTGAAACTCGCTTCCGGAAAGTTAAAGCTGGGCCGATTGTCGAGGTAGTTGTGCAGCACCAGGAAATTCGGATCGAAGTACGCGCCTCGTTGCGCGATGAGCTTGAGCGTCTCGTCGTCCAGGAAGTCTCCGTGTTCAATCGACGTACATCCCGCCAAGACCGAAGCTTTTGCACCTGCCGATGAAATCGCGTGGACCACCGAACGCAATCCCACGGCTTTTGCCTCGCCACAAGTAGCTTGGATCTGTTCGTCGCTCATGGTCTGCGCGCCACCGGCTCCCATGCCCGCCGTGGCGAAAAGCTTGATGACGTCTGCGCCTTCTTCCTTGGTCTTCCTCACCAGGGCGCGAAGTTCTTCCGGCGTTCCGCTCTTATCGTTGATTTGGCGGATCGATGTGAGAACGCGCGGGCCTGGGAGCAGGCCGTTGTTTACGCGGTCGCGGACCTCCGCATCCATCGCCGCTCCGACACTTTGGACCGTCGTGAACCCGCCCTGAAGCGTCATCCAAGCGTTTTCTGCGGTGTAGAGAGCGGAACTTTCCGGCTTCTCGCCGCGGTTTACGAGCTTATGATTCGCATCGAAGTGCCAGGTGAGATGAACGTGAGTGTCGATCCAGCCGGGCATCACCGTTAAGCCGCGGAGATCGTATGTTGGGCTACGATGGCCGGCGTCGATGGTTTGAATTCGTGCACCGTCGATGACGATTTGTTGATTCCGCAGGACGCCTCCCTTGCCGTCGAGTATGGTACTTGTCTGGAGTACGAGCGGTTGCGCAATTGCAGTAACGAGCCACAGAGGAAGAGCGAAGCAGCGCGGCAGCGAATGCATTTTCAGATTGTATACAGACTGCGGCCACGGATGCGCACGGATAAAGGACTGTCCGCCGATTGCTGGAATGAGGAACACCCGAGGCTTCCCAGGATTCTGAATGACCGCTCTGGGCGGTGCATATCGATTCGATGACATAACGGTCGACCTTTCCGAAAGGCGCCTCACAGTCTCGGGCGAATTGCGACCGTTAGAACCCAAAATATTTCGTTTGCTTGAATTCTTCATAGAGAACCGCGGCCGCGCCGTTTCGAAGGAAGAGATCTTCGCCGCCGATTGGCCGGAGACGGCCGTCACAGACAATGCGCTGACTCGCGCGGTTGCGCAGTTGCGCAAAGCCCTTGGTTAACTCATGGCGATGAGCCGTCTTTCGTCGGCGCGTACTCGCCGGATGGCAAGTGGCTGCTGGTAATGCGGCAACACAATGAGTCCGCTGAGGTTGCAACCATCAGTACCGACGGAGCCAGAACCGAGACGCTGATCACTATGTCCGGCTTTCTCGGCGATTGGTTTCCGAAAGGCGACAAGATATTGGTCTACACGAATCCTGGCGACGGCTCTCGCCTCTACTCTTTGACGCGGGAAACGCACCAGCTCAAGGAGCTAATCCCTTCGATTCCCTTGCGGATGTACATTCGCTATCCGCATTTGTCACCGGATGGAAATCGACTGCTTTACGAATTCAACGAGTCGACCGGAAATGTCTTTATGGCAGAGTTGGGCATTCGTTAAGTCAGGATAACGACAGATCGCGAAACCGGTGTCTGCTGTAGGGATCTAACCTGCATGGCCCCGCAATTGCATGTATCACCGGCAGCGCGTCCCTTTTTCTTCCTTGTTGAGCCTCGAGTCGGGAGGAAGCCCTTGAAAGCCATCGAAAAGTCCTTATGTCGTCTGATCATCTCTATCGCCGCGCTGGTGTGTTGCCTGGACACGGCGAGTGCGCAGAATAACACACTCGTTGCCAATCCGCCGCAACTCGCATTCAACACCGCCCCGGGAGTCATTCCGGCGCAGACATTAACGATCACGTCGACGAATGGGCCGCTGAATGTCACCATCAATACGTTTTCCGACACCAACTGGCTGCAGGTGACCCCAACCAGCGGAACCACGCCGTTGTCGCTCACGGTGGCGATCGGTCCGAGCGCTCCGACGTCCGCCGACACGGGATTCATCAACATCAGCGCCCCTGGGGCATTCCTATCAGTTGCGGTGACGCTCACTCCGGGCGGGGGCGGCGGAGGAGGGCCCAGCGCTATCACGGCGACTCCGAATTCACTGAGCTTCTCTTTTGATTCCTCGAACTCGTTGCCGGCGACAAAATCCATACTAGTGACGAGTAACAATCAGAACGTCAACTTCTTCACCGCGACGCCGGTCATCAACGGCGGTGGAAGCTGGCTAGCAGTCTCTCCAACCATCGGAAGTCTTCCGAATACGTTGCAGGTGACAGTAACTCCGTCCGCGTTACCGCCGGGGGCCGGCCCCTTCAGCGCAGCCGTCGCCATCAATCCGCAAGGCACGGCGGGTATCAGTGTGCCGGTGCAAGTTACCGTTGGAGGTACTCCCGCAATCCAGGTGACTCCGAGTCAACTGTCATTCGCCTTCCAGTTAGGAACGAATGGCCCACCGGCGCAAGCCCTTTCGATTCAGAGCAGCACGGGCGCTAACGTCAGCTTCAGCGCTACGACGAGAACCTCCAGTTGCGGAAATAACTGGCTGGTGTTGTCTCAACAATTTGGCGTGACGCCTAGTACGATCAACGCGCAAATCAATACCTCGGGACTGTCCGCCGGACTGTGCTCGGGCGAGATCGACATCACGGGAACGGGCACATCCAATGGAAGCGTTGCGGTTGCAGTCAGTCTGCTGGTGACCAATAATCCATTGCTGCAAGTGCCGACGACAGGTCCGAGCTTCACTTATCAGATCGGCGGAGGGACGCCGCCGGCGCAGAACGTGCTGATCACCAGTTCAGGAGCGGCGGTCAACTTTTCGGCGGTTGCTTCACCGATCAGCGGGGGACCGAGTTTCCTGCTTGTGAACCCTGCCACTGGTATCACCCCGATGTCTGTTGCACTATCTCTGAACCAGTCCGTATTAGCTGGACTTGGGCCGGGCATGTATAGCGAGAATGTTTCGGTAAGCTCTGGCGGAGCGGGTAACTCGCCGCAGACATTCCCGGTGAGTCTGGTGGTGAGCAGCGGTTCGGTACTTACTGCCAGTGTTTCGTCTCTACACTTCAGTTACGAGATCGGCCAAGCTGTTCCGCAGCAGCAGAGCTTTACAGTGTCGAGTTCGGGAGCGCCAGTGAACTTCCAGGTGGCTGCGAACACGAGCAATTGTTCCGGGTTCCTGTCGGCTGCGGTGAACGGAAC
>Ga0335082_10004626_pt1 | contig 15016 bp, 14 predicted proteins | sample Lox_Sample_41_FD_206718 | JGI IMG/M metagenome (GOLD analysis project Ga0335082, IMG submission 206718) | Soil microbial communities from Loxahatchee National Wildlife Refuge, Florida, United States - Lox_Sample_4.1 | ecosystem: Environmental > Terrestrial > Soil > Wetlands | place: USA...
ACGCGGAAGCCGCGCCGCTCGTGAGAAGCGAGATCGCGGCGGCGCAGCGACCGAGCGCGCGAAGCCGAGGTTCGAGTCGTCACCGCACGGGTCCCCCGATCTACCGCGCGGAGCGCGGAGCAGGGGGGACGAACGCCGGACCTCTAGCGCAAGCGGAGGCCCGTCGCAGTTCTCGGTAGGGAGCAGCCGCCGCTCAGTACCCGCGGAACTCCTTCGCGCTCTCGTAGGCGAACCCGATGCAGAGCGCATGGACCAAGGCTCAGGACTCGAACGCTTCTCTGGGCACGCCACTCTGGCGGATGATCGACCGCAGCGTCCCTGTCTTCAGCTCCGGATGGTCGGGAACGGGAACCGTCACCGTGCCGGATGGCGTTCGCCGTTGCATGACCACGTGGCTGCCTCGGCGTCGTACCTCCGAGAATCCGTGCGCTTCGAGGATCCGACAGACCGCGCGTCCCGAGAGGACGCGAAGTCTAGCCATGTGCCGTATCGAACCGGGTGACGTAGATCTCCCCGCGCAGGCGTTCCTCCAGCTCGCGCGGATCGGCGGTCTCCAGGAACAGCTCGACGGCTTCCTTGAGATTGGCCGTCGCCTCTTCGACGGAAGCACCCTGACTGGCGACATCGAGCTCCGGACAGAGCGCCACGTAGAGGTCGCCCTCGCGCTCGAGGATGGCAGTGAAGCTGCGGCGGCCCATGGTTCCTCCGGTGCGGTGCGAAGGCGCGAAGTGTAGCCATGGATCGGCTGGCCGATGGCTCCACCGAAGCGAGGCCTCGCACTTCCGCGAGGTTGTGCGCGGTCCGCTCAGTACCCGCGGAACTCCTTCGCACTCTCGTAGGCGGACCAGATGCAGAGCGCGTGGACGAGGAAGCCCGGCACGAAGATGGCCCAGTAGGCGAAGCCGGTGGCGAGGAACCAGACGGCGCCGGCGCCGAGGCGGCCGGTGTACACCTGGCCGAGTCCCGGGATCAGCGCCGAGAGCACCGCGGCGACGCCCGGGTTGGGTCGCGGCACGCGGCGCAGGATCAGGTCGTCGTCGAAGTCGGGTCCGCTCATCGGCTCTCCTTCGCAGGGGTCGACGAGCGAGAGAGCAAGGCGTGTGCCACGGCCGCGCGGGCGGGGCGAGCTCGCTCGGCTCGCGACGCAGCACGGCAACTGCGCCAGCGCAGGGCGCCCGCTGCACCGCGCAGCGCAGGCGCTGCGGCGCGCGGGCTACGCCTCGGCGCCGAGCTCGCGGCGCAAGGTCTCCTCGAGCAGCGCCAGCTCCGCGCTGCGCGAGTGGCGGCGTCGGTCGAGACGCTCGAGCGACGAGAGCCCCGCCAGCACCGAGACCGTGTAGCGCTGGAGCATCGCGACTCGCCGCGGCGGCAGCGGCGAGTCGGCGAAGATGCGCGCCCAGATCCGGTTCAACGCGCCGACCATCTCGCCCTGCCAGCCTTCACCCTCCGCAGTCAGGGGCGGGAGGTGCAGCAGGATCTCGAGCGTCGAGTGGAAGTGCGGGCTCGAGAAGTGCTCCCACGCCCGCAGCGCGAACTGGTGGATGCGGAGCGCGAGCGGCGCGTCGGGCGAGACCTGCTCGAGGCGCTCGGCCAGGTGCGCGAACGATTGCTCGAGCACGGCCTCGAGGATTCCGTCCTTCGCACCGAAGTGGTGCTGGACGGCGCCCCAGGTGACGCCCGCGCGCTTCGCGATCTCGCTGGCGGTGGTCCGCCCGAAGCCCTGCTCGGCGATGCTCGCGACGACCGCCGCGAGGATGCGCTCGCGCGTCGCGGCCGTGCGCTCCGCCTGGGTGCGGCGCACCTGCGGACGGCGCGGCGCGCGAGAGCGCTGCGCTTCGCTCAATTGCCGAGGCGCTCCACACCGGTGTCGAAGCGCCAGGCGGTCGCGGTGGAGAAGCGCATCAGCGCCGCCTCCTGCGGCGTCGTGGCGGGCGCGCGCGAGGCATCGAGCGCGAAGTCTGCGACGATGCGGCCGTCGCGGGACTCGACGCCGCGGAGGCTCGCGTGCGGCGCGGCGCCCTGCGCGGCGGCCTCGAGGCCGCGCGTCTCGCCGCGCGCCAGCAGCCCGAGCCAGCCGGGGCTCTCGGGATCGAGGAGCTTCGCGTCGGCGGGCTCCATCACCAGGCGGACGCCGTCCGCGCGCGCTTCGACGCGCCGCGAGAATCCCGGCGCGAGCGCGCCGTGGAGGCGCAACACCGCGGCGAGCGAGTCGGCGTCCCCCGCGTCGGCGCCGAGCGCCTTCGCGAGTCGCTGCGCGCCGACCCACGCCACTCCGATCCACTGCTTCGCGATCACCTCGCGCGCCTTCTCCCTCCCGAGTCGATCCCGCACGGCGAGCTCGGCCGAGCTCGAGAGCAGGTGGCACTGGATCTGGAACTCGCGGGCGACCGCGGCGAGTGTCGGTGACGAAAGCTGGCCGAGCTTGAGCCCGGGCACGAACGCGCCGCGGTAGTCGTGCAGGCCGGTCGGGCTCGCCTCGCCGGCGCGCTCGTTCGGGACCGAGGCCAGCGGCAGCGCGCCGACCGTGTTCGTGTGCTTCGCGGGACCGACCGGGTCGTTCGCGGGGTCGATCTCGATGGTCCAGTGGCAGTGCGGGTGGCGGTCGGCGGGACGGCGCGGGGGCCGGTGGATCGGGCGCACGCGCGCACGCGGGTTGGTGGCGTAGGCCGTCGCGTCGAAGGTCGGATCCTCGATCGTGTGACACATGCCGATGACGCGCGCCTCGCCGTGCGGCTCCGTGTCCATCAGCGCGCCGCAGTGGAGCAGCCAGAACTCGCCGCGGCGTTCGCTTTCGAGCTTGTAGCCGACGTCCATGTACTGGTGCGGGAAGCCGACGTCGAGCTGGAGCGCCTTCATGATCGCGCCGACGCCGTCGCCCTCGATGCCCATGAGTCGCCGCATGCGGCGCGTGTAGATCGGCGAGGCGCCCATCCACTCGTCGATCGCGATCGCGTCGACCTGCGCGATGCCGCCGGTCGCGATCGCGACCTGTGGCATCAGCGCGCGGTCGAGCAGGTGCCCCATGTGCATGGACTCGAGCGCGACCGGCAGCAGGCGCTCGCGCGGCAGGGCTTCGAAGGCGGGCCCGTGGGGACTCATGGCTCTCCCTATCTCGAGTCGAGGACCGGGCGCCAGCCTATCACGATTTACATTGCAAGCGCAATGTATCTGGCATAGGCTGCGGCAAGCCGAGCGAAGCGAGGCGCGCAGCGAGGCGAAGCCGAGCGGAGGTCAGAACGTGAACGGGGCTCGCGAAATCCCCAGCCTCTCCGGCGGAGGCCGGCGCACCGGCCACCTGATGGCGTTGCGCCGCGATCCGATCGGGCTCTTCCGGCGCGTGCGCGCCGAGTGCGGCGACCTCGGACACTTCCGGCTGATCGATCGCGACGTCGTCTTCTTCTCGGGCGAGAAGGCGCAGGAGACCTTCTTCCGCCAGCCGGACGAGGTCTTCGATCCGCAGCCCACCTCGAACGAGCTGATGCGCCCGATCTTCGGCGAGGGCGTCGTCTACGACGCGCCGCCGGAGAAGCGTCGCGAGATGATCCGCTCGCCTGCGCTTCGCGACAGCAATCTGCGTCAGTCGGCGCAGATCATCGCGGAGGAGACGGAGCGCATGGCGGCGACGCTCGGCCGCGAGGGCGAGATCGATCTCCTCGACTTCACCGCCGAGCTCACGATCTACACCTCGAGCTCGTGCCTGATCGGGAGGCCCTTCCGCGAGTCGCTGACCCCCGAGTTCTCGCGCAAGTACTTCGAGCTCGAGGTCGGCACCGACGCGATCGGCTACCTCGATTCCAAGGTGAACATCGAGGCCTTCCGCGTGCGCGACCGCGCGCGCGAGCGCTTGACCTCGCTCGTCTCCGGCGTGATCCGCGAGCGCCAGGCGATGGCCGAGCCCCCGCGCGATCTGCTCGGCATCCTGCTCTCGCTGAAGGACGGGGAGACGCTCCGCTACTCGCCGTCCGTCATCACCGGCATCCTGATCTCGACCATGTTCGCGGGCCACCACACCAGCGCGGGCACGGCCGCGTGGACCTTGGTCGAGCTGCTGCGCGCGCCCCACCTCATGAAGCGCGTGGTCGACGAGCTCGACGGCATCTACGCCGACGGGCGCGAGGTCAGCTTCCAGGCACTGCGCGAGATCCCGCAGCTCGAGAACACGGTGAAGGAGGCGCTGCGCCTGCACCCGCCGCTGATCTGGCTGCCGCGCACGGCCCTCGTCGACTTCCCGGTCGAGGACTTCGTCGTGCCGAAGGGGACGATCGTCGCGATGTCGACGGCGCTCTCGAACCTCGATCCGGCATGCTTCTCGGAGCCCGAGCGCTTCGATCCCGACCGCTTCGCCGCGCCGCGCGAGGAGGACGCGAAGCACCCGTTCGCCTACGTGCCCTTCGGCGGCGGACGCCACCGCTGCCTCGGCGCGAACTTCGCATTGATGCAGCAGAAGGCGATCTTCTCGGTGCTGCTGCGGCGCTTCGAGTTCGAGCTGGTAGCGCCGCCTGCGAGCTACGTCGACAATTACTCGGCCATGGTCGTGCGCCCGAAGCAGCCCTTCCGGGTTCGCTATGCAAGGAGGCCGACGTGAGTCGGCCGACGCGCAGCGAGGCGCAGCCGAGCGAAGTTCAGAAAAGAACTGAGGAGCATCGACACATGTACCCCGGCATCGCGGGCAAGGTGGCGATCGTGACCGGCTCGGGCGGTGGCATCGGCGAGGCCTACGCGAAGGCGCTCGCCGGCAGCGGCGCGAAGGTGCTCGTGGCCGAGATCGAGAAGGCGAAGGGCGAGCGCGTCGCATCCGAGATCCGCGCCGCGGGGCAGGAGGCGGTGTTCGCGGAGGTGGACGTCTCCTCGCCCGCGTCAACCGCGGCGATGGCGGCGCGCGCGGTCGAGTCGTTCGGCGGCATCGATCTCCTCGTCAACAATGCCGCCATCTTCGGCACCATGAAGCTTTCGAGCCTGATGGACGTCGACTACGACTACTACCAGCGCTTCATGAACGTGAACATGAACGGTGTGCTGCTCTGCACGCGCGCGTGCGCGCCGGCGATGAAGAAGCGCGGAGGCGGCGCGATCGTGAACCAGTCGAGCACGGCGGCGTGGATGGGCGTCGGCTACTACGGGCTCGCGAAGCTCGCCGTGAACGGGCTGACCCAGTGCCTCGCGCGCGAGCTCGGGTCCGCGCGCATCCGCGTCAACGCGATCGCGCCGGGGCCGACCGACACCGAGGCGCTGCGCGCGACGGTTCCCGATGCCTTCAAGAAGCAGCTCGTCGCCTCGCTGGCGCTGCCGCGCCTCGGCAGCCCGGACGACCTCGTCCCGACCTGCCTGTTCCTGCTCTCGGATGCCGCCGGCTGGCTGACGGGCCAGGTCGTCAACGTGGACGGCGGCCAGATCATGCGGCCGTGATGGAGAGGTCGAACACCAACATGGTCGTTTCTCTGATCCTTCGTTCGCCTTCGGCTCACTGCGCGCCGCCTCCCGCGGCTTGCTGACGCCGTGCGGATCCGGGTCGACTTCGATCTGTGTCAGGGGCACGGCGCCTGCAAGAGCGAGGCGCCGAACGTCTTCGACGTGGACGAGCGCGAGCACCGCGTGATCGTGCTCGCCGAGGAGCCGCCCGAGTCGGAGCGCGAGGCCGTGAAGCGCGCGGTCAAATACTGCCCGACCTTCGCCTTGAAGCTAGAGGACTGAGGTGTCGCGCTACCCCTTTCCCGCGACGCCCGATGGCTGGTACGGACTGTGCCTCGCCTCCGAGCTCGCGCCGGGCGACGTGAAGGCGCTCAGCTACTTCGGCCGCGAGCTCGTCGCCTTCCGCGGCCACGACGGCGGGCCCCGGGTCTTCGATGCGCACTGCCCGCACCTCGGCGCGCACCTCGGCGTCGGCGGAAAGGTCGAGGGCGACGGCATCCGCTGTCCCTTCCACGGCTGGCGCTTCGACGGCCGCGGCTGCCTCGTCGAGGTGCCGCGGCTCGCGCGCACGCCGCAGGGAGTGCGCGCGCAGAGCTATCCCGTGCAGGAGCGCAACGGCTTCGTGCACGTGTGGTTCCACGCGCGCGGAGAGCCGCCCGGCTACGACGTGCGCGAGTTCGTCGGCGACCCCGCGCAGTGGACGGCCTGGCGCGCGAACGAGTACCGCGTGCGCGTGCACGTGCAGGACATGACCGAGAACATCCTCGATCGCGCGCACTTCCTGCACGTCCACGACATGCAGCCGCCCGACGAGGAGCGCTTCGAGGCGCGCTTCGACGGCCCCTTCATGGTGGTGGAGCAGAAGCTCAAGGTGACGGCGCTCTCGCCGGCAGGCATCGAGGTGCTGTCGATCACGACCAACTGCGGTCCCGGCATCTCGGTGGCGGAGGTGCACCAGGGGCCGCTCCACATGATCAACTACATCACGCAGACACCGATCGATGACGAGATGACCGACGTGCGCCTGCACTTCAGCATGAAGCGCCTCGCGGACGAGGGCGCGAGCCGCACGGTGGCCGAGCTGAACGACCGCATCACGCAGGAGCAGTTCCGGCAGGACGTGCCGATCTGGGAGCACCGCGCCTACCTCGAGCGGCCGCGCCTCACCGAGATCGACGGTCCGGTCGCGCAGTACCGGCGCTGGTACCGCCAGTTCTACTCGGGCTGGCACGGCGCCGAGGCGGAGGCACGATGAGCGGAGCCGCGGCGCGCGCGCTCGGACCCGACGATCCGGTCGAGTACGACCCCTTCTCCTACGAGCAGGACGAGGATCCGTATCCGATCTACCGCTGGATGCGCGACTACGCGCCCGCCTACTACAACGGGCGCCTCGACTTCTACGCATTGACGCGCTTCCAGGACAACCTCGACGCCTTCCTCGACGCGGCGACCTGGAGCTCGGGCTGGGGCACGAGCCTCGAATTCATGGACCGTCCGAAGCCCGACACCGGGCTCATGATCTACATGGATCCGCCGCGCCACACGCGCTACCGCAAGCTGATCTCGAAGGCCTTCACACCGCGCAGCATCCAGATGCTCGAGGGCGAGATCCGCCGCATCGCGACCGGCTACCTCGATGCGCTCGCAGGCCGCTCGCGTTTCGACGTCGTGACCGAGTTCACGGCGCGCCTGCCGATGGACGTGATCTCGTCGATGCTCGGCATCCCCGAGACCGACCGGCAGGAGGTGCAGCGCAACTCGAATTGCATCCTCCACCGCGAGCCCGGCAACCCGATGCCGGTGAAGGAGGCCTTCCGCGCGCAGGCCGCGCTGATGACCTACATGACCGCGCAGATCGAGGACCGCCGGCGCCGCCCTCAGGACGACCTGATGACGCGGCTCACGCAGGTCGAGCTCGACGAGGACGGCGGGCGCGCGCGCCTCTCCGACGACGACATCCGCGCCTTCCTGATCCTGCTCGCCACGGCCGGCAACGAGACGGTGACGAAGCTCCTCGCCACCGCCTTCCACGAGCTGTGGAAGAATCCCGACCAGCGCCGGCGGCTCGTCGCCGATCCGAGCCTCGCGGCGAGTGCCGTCGAGGAGACGCTCCGCTACGACCCGCCCTCGCAGTACCAGGGCCGCGTCACGACGCGCGAGGTCCTGCTCCACGGCGTGAAGATCCCCGAACACGCGCGCGTGTTGTTGATCAACGGCGCATCGGGCCGCGACCAGCGCCGCTTCCCCGATCCCGACCGCTACGACGTCGGCCGCGAGATCGACATGCACCTCGGCTTCGGCTACGGCCGCCACATCTGCCTCGGCGCTTCGCTCGCGCGCATGGAGTCGCGCATCGGCATCGAGGAATTCCTGCGGCGCTGGCCGGAGTACGAGATCCCGTCGGGCGGGGCGGTGCGCATGCACTCCTCGAACGTGCGCGGGTTCGCCGGGCTCACGATCGAGGTCGGCGCTTAGCCTGAATCCGCGGCACGCGATCGCGGGTGGCCGACGGGCTCCTCGGGTGGCGTCCTCGCTCCATGGCTCGCCGCGCTCGATCTCGGAAGCTGGATCGCGGGCGGAGAGCGCGGCTGCGCTCTACTTCCGCTCGGGCGCCCCCCACCGTCGCCCGTCGGATCCGGCGTGTAGAATGCGACGCGCTGTGAACCGCCTCGATCTCGACGATCCCCGCGAGCGCCTGCTCGGCCGCTGCCTGCGCCGCCAGGCCGAAGCGATCCCCGACCGCGACTTCCTGGTCTCGGGCGACACACACTGGTCGTACGGGCGAGTCAACGAATTCGCGAACTCGATGGCGACGGCCTTCGGCGAGCTCGGCGTCGCGCGCGGCGACACCGTCTGCCTGATGATGGACACCCACCCGTCCTACGTGTGGACGACGCTCGGGCTGAACAAGCTCGGCGCGGTGTGGGTGCCGACGTCGACCGACTACAAGGGCACGTGGCTGCGCGACCGCCTCGCCGAGAGCCGCGCACGCGTGCTCGTCGTGGACGAGGCGCTCGTCGCGCGCGTGGCGGAGTGCGGCAGCGCGGGCCTTCCCTTCGAGCGCGTGGTGGTGCGCGGCGACGCAGCCGCGGCCGCGCCGCTGCGACTCCCCGCGGTGTCGTTGGCCTCGCTCGAGCGCGCGCCCGGCAAGGAGCCCGACGACCGCGAGCTCTTCCTCGGCGACACCGCCGCGATCCTCTGGACCTCGGGCACCACCGGCCGCTCGAAGGGCGTGATGCAGAGCCACAACGTGTGGATCCGCGCGGCGGTGAACGGCGCCGAGAACGCGGGGCTGCGCGAGGGCGAGATCATCTACTCGTGCCTGCCGATGTATCAGTCGGCTGCGTGGGTCTCGAATATCTACCGCGCGCTGGTGTGTGGCGTGCCCTGCGCGATCGACGCCCGCTTCTCGGTCACCGACTTCTGGGACCGCTGCCGCTTCTACGGCGCCACCATGACCTTCACGCTCGGTGCGATGCACATCTTCCTGTGGCAGCAGCCGCCGCGCGACGACGACGCGGACAATCCGATCCGCACCGCGGGCATGGTCCCGATGCCCGAGGCGCTGATCGAGCCCTTCAAGCGCCGCTTCGGCATCGAGGAGATCCATCAGGGCTACGGACAGAGCGAGGTGATGGCGCTGCTCTCGCGACGTCCGGGGCGACGCTATGCGCCGAACTCGCTCGGCGAGCCGGCCGACGGCATCGAGGTGAAGATCCTCGACGACCGCGACTACGAGGTCGCGCCGGGCGAGACGGGCGAGTTCTGCATCCGGCCGCTCGAACCCTACGCGATCTTCAACGGCTACTTCGAGCGCCCCGAGCTCACCGTCGGCGCGTGGCGGAACCTCTGGTACCACACCGGCGATCTCGGCCGGCGCGACGCCGCGGGCCAGTACTACTTCGTCGACCGCAAGGCCGACTTCATCCGTTTCAAGGGCCGCAACATCGCGTCGGTCGAGGTGGAAGCGGCGGTCGCCGCGCACCCCGCGGTCGCGCAGGCGGCCGCGCACGGCGTCACGTCGGAGGAGCTCGCCGCGGAGGCGGAGCTGAAGGTGTGCGTGGTCTGCAAGCCGGGCCAGCACGTCGCCGCGGAAGAGCTCGCGCGCTTCGTGGCCGACACGGCGCCACGACACTTCGTGCCGCGCTACATCGAGTTCCTCGATGCACTGCCGGCGACCCCGACCGGCCGCGTGCAGAAATTCGCGTTGCGCGAGCGCGGCGTCACCGCGCGGACCTGGGACGCGAAGCGCGCGGGGTTCGTCGTCGCGAAGCGCTGAGCGCTACGCCGGCGCACCTCGAGACCTCGCAAACCGGGTCTCATCCTCTGAACTTCGCTCGCCTGCGGCTCGCTGCGCGCGCCCCGAAGCGGGGCGCTTGCCGGGCGGCGACCCGGTCGCCGCCGCCCGGCGAAGTCCCTACGAGCGCGTGCGTCGCGCGCGCGCGCCGAGCGCCAACATGCCCACGCAGAGCAGACCCGCCGGCGCCACGCCTAACGCAGCAAGGACGGCAGACAGAATCAAGATTCGCTTCATGACTCGAGAACTCCCTTCCTGAATGAACTTCGTGATCCCCCGACGGAGTTCTGCCCCACCGTACACCCATCCCCGCGGAGAATTGTGAAAATTCTCGTTTCTCCGAGGGAAGGACCCGGAGATGTCGCGCAGTCTTCTTTACAAGCGGAAAAGCGGGCTCAGCGGCCCGGCCCGCGCTCGAAGGTCGGAACCCCGGGCGGGATCACGTGGAAGCTCTGCTTCTCGGCCGTGAAGATGGCCATCTGCGGCATGCCGAAGACGCTCGGGTCGTCGAGCGTCCCTACCTTCAGCATGATGGCGCCCGGCAGGCCCGGCGCACGCGTCACTAGGTGCGTGCCGCACTCCGCGCAGAACTCGCGCGTCACGGGATTCGGGAGATCGCTCCGTCGGAAGCCCTTCGCCTTTCCCTTCGTGTACTGGAATCCCGCCTCCGGGAACGCCATCACGTAGGCCGGGGCGCCGCCCGCGATGTACTGGCACTCGCGGCAGTGACACTCGCCCCGGAACATCGGATCGCCGCTGGCGCGATAGCGAACGGCGCCGCAATAACAGCGGCCTTCGACCTGCATGCTCGTCCTCCTGCGCGACCGGCGCGTCGGCGCCGCGCGCGGCACCACCCTATCACGACGGGCGGGACGGCTGGGCCGGCGGGTCGCTCTGCGCGCGCGTCCCGTCCGCGAGCTCCTCGAGCAGCTTCTCGAGATCGGCCGGGCTGACCGGCTTGGTGAAGTGGCGGTCGAAGCCCGCCTCGCTCGCGCGGCGCTTGTCCTCGTCCTGACCCCAGCCCGTCAGCGCAACGAGCAGCATGCGCGCGCCCCACCCCTGCGCGCGGATCTCGCGCGCGACGTCGTACCCGTTCATGCGCGGCATGCCGATGTCGAGCAGGAGCACGTCGGGGCGGAACGCGGCCGCTTCCGCGACGGCCTGCTCGCCGTCGTGAGCCGTCCGCACGTGGTTGCCCATCATGCGGAGCATGATCGCGAGGCTGTCGGCTGCGTCGCGATTGTCGTCCGCGACGAGGATGCGGAAATCCCGCCGCGCCGCGCGCGGGCACCGCCTCGGCGTCGCCGCCTCGGCGGAGGGCGACGCGCTCGCGGCGCGCAGGTGCACACTCACCTGCGTACCTGTGCCGAGGCCCTCGCTCGACACCTCGACGCGGCCGCCGTGCATCTCGACCAGGCGCTTGACCAAGGTGAGCCCGATCCCGAGACCCCCGTGCGAGGGCTCGAGCGAGTGATCGACCCGCGAGAACATGTCGAAGACGCGCGCCAGCGCCTCGGCGGGGATGCCTCGTCCCGCATCGCTGACCGTCACGCAGATCTCGTCGCCGCAGCGGGACGTCGCGACGTCGATGCGCCCGCCGCGGTCCATGTACTTCGCCGCGTTGTTCAGCAGGTTCGAGAACACCTGGGCGAGGCGCACGGGATCCGCGTCGACGCATACGGGATGGCGATCCCGCCCACGTGCAGCACGTGGCCGGACGCGTCGATCAGCGGCCGCGCCGTCTCGACGGCGCTCTCGAGTACGCTCGAGAGCGCGACGCGCTCCTTGCGCAGCGCGAGCTTTCCGACGGTGATGCGGGAGACGTCGAGCAGATCGTCGATCAGCCGCACCATCTGTCCGAGCTGTCGCTCCATCATGCTGCGCGCGTGCTCGAACGCGGCGCCTTCGTCGGAGAGCGCCATGATCTGGAGCGCGTTGCGGATCGGCGCGAGCGGATTGCGGAGCTCGTGCGCGAGCGTCGCCAGGAACTCGTCCTTGCGCCGGTCCGTATCGCGGAGCTCGCGCAGCAGGCGCGCGCGCTCGCAGGCCACCGTCACGTAGTGGCTGATGGTCTGGAGGAACTCGAGCTCGCCCTGCTCGAAGGCGTCACGCCGGCAGCTCCCGAAGGTCAGCACGCCGAGCAGCCGGCCCTCCGCGACGAGCGGGCTCCACACGCAGGCGCGCAGCCCGAGGCGGCGCGCGGGCTCGAACATCGGGTCGCGCGACTCCTGGATGTGCGGCGCGACGATGCGCTCGCGGCGCGCCGCCGCGATGCCGTAGGCGCTGCGCGAGAGGTCGCTGCGCGCGAGCCGGCTCGCCTGCTCCTCCGACAGGCCGGCGTAGGAGCGGAGCTCGAGCGCGTCGCCGGTCCCGGTCGGCGAGAAGTACATGTAGGCGTCGAGCGCGAGGTGCGGCGCGATGCGCGTGAAGAGCGCCTGCATCATCGCCACGGATTCTTGCGCGGTCAGCAGGACGGCGGCCGATTCCCACAGCAGGCGCAGCGTCTGGCTCTGCTTGCGCAGCATGTCGTCTGCGAAGCGCCGCGCCGTCACGTCGCGCGCGATCTTCGACGCGCCGGTGATCCTCCCCGCGTCGTCGCGCACCGGAGAGACGGTCAGCGAGACCGTGATCAGGCGGCCCTCCCGGGTGCGGCGCACCGTCTCGAAGTGCTCGATGCGCTGGCCGCGCGAGATGCGCGCGAGGATCGCGGCCTCCTCGCTGTGCCGCTCGGGCGGGATGATCAGGGTGATGTGCCGACCGATCGCCTGGTCGGCTGTGTAGCCGAAGATGCGCTCCGCGCCGCGGTTCCAGGAGCGGATGGTGCCGTCCAGCGACTTGCTGACGATCGCGTCCTCGGACGACTCCACGATCGCGGCGAGCAGCGCGCGCGCGCGATCGTCCTCGGGATCGGGGGGCGTCTGCGACATCCGAAAGGGAATTCCCGCCTGGAATCACCGTAACACGGTACGCCTATACTGCTCGCGCCCCATGGCCTCGCTCACGCCCGATGAGATCCGGCGCCGTCTCGATCACCCCGTGATCGATGCCGACGGCCACTCTCTGGAGTTCTTGCCGGCCGTCCGCGACCACTTGCGAGAGATCGCCGGAGAGAGCGTGGCCGCGAAGCTGGACGAGACCTTCGCGGCGGGAGCGCGCATGCACGCGCTGCCGGCCGCCGTGCAGCGCCAGCTCGGCGTCTTCCGCATGCCGTGGTGGGCCTTCCCGACCGAGCGCACGCTCGACCGCGCGACGGCGATCCTGCCGCGGCTTCTCTACGAGCGGCTCGACGAGCTCGGCATCGACTTCGCCTTCGTCTACCCGACCTTCGGACTGATGGTGCTCTCGGCGGAGGAGCCGGAGCTGCGCTCCGCCTTCACGCGCGCCTTCAACGCCTACTATGCCGAGGCCTACGCCGGCCTCGGCGACCGGCTCTGCCACGCGGCGATCGTGCCGATGCACGATCCCGCCGAGGCGGTCGCGGAGATCGAGCACGCGACCGGCGCGCTCGGACTGCGCGCGTGCGTGCTCGCCGGGCACGTGCTGCGCCCGCTGCCCGGGGCGGAGTCGGTGCGCGGCGCGCGCTGGCTCGACCTCTTCGACGCCGAGAGCCCGCACGACTACGACCCGGTGTGGCGTCGCTGCGAGGAGCTCGGCATCGCGCCGACCTTCCACTCGAGCGCGATGGGCTGGGGCAGCCGCCGCTCGCTCCGGAACTACGTTTTCAACCACCTCGGAAACTTCGGCGCCTCGGGCGAAGCCAGCTGCCGCGCGCTCTTCCTGCACGGCGTCCCGGTGCGCTTCCCGCGCCTGCGGTTCGCCTTCCTCGAAGGCGGCGTCGCGTGGGGCGCGAGCCTGCGCGCGGACCTCTGCTCGCACCTCGAGAAGCGCGGGCCCGCGAGCATCGGCAGCCTCGATCCGCGCGCGCTCGATCGCGACGAGCTGAGGCGGCTCTTCGCTCGTTATGCGCCGAAGCGCTTCGCCGAGCACGTGGGCGAGCTCGAGGGCGCGCTCGCGGTGCTCTCGCGGCCGGACGAGGATCGCGCGTCGATCGACGAGTTCGCGCGCTCGGGCGTCGCTTCGGCCGACGACGTCGTCGCCGTCTTCGACCGCTTCCACTTCGGCTGCGAGGCCGACGATCCGCTCGTCGGCACGGCCTTCGACTCGGGCGGCGAGCATGCGCCGCCGCCGCTGCGCCCGATCCTCGGCTCCGACATCGGACACTGGGACGTGCCGGACGTGACACAGGTCCTGCCCGAGGCGTACGAGCTGCTCGAGCACGGTCGCCTCACGCGGGAGCAGCTCCGCGCCTTCCTGTTCGAGAACCCCGTATCGCTCTTCGCAGGGGCGAATCGGTGCTTCTTCGAGGGCACCCGCGTAGCCGACGCAGTTCGGTCCCTCTAGAGCGCGCGCCGCCGCGACAGCAGCGCGAGCAGCGCGCAGCCCGAGCCGAGGCCGAGCAGGAAGCCCGGCTCCGGGATCTCGACCGCGCCGATGTCGCAGATGGAGCTGCCGTTGCCGTCGCCGTCGCGAGGGCGCGGGAAGGCTCGCTGGTCGACCACGGGGCACGCGAGCGGGTCGCCGCGGTCGATGGCCGGACTCCCCGTGAGCGGAAGATGCGTCTGCGTTGCGCCGCCGTTGTTCGCGAGCGCGCCGAGCAGCGGGTTGGTCGAGACCGTGTCGCTCGCGTTCGTCAGGTCGCAGTCCGAGGACGCCGTGTCCGTCAGGTTGTGGCCCGCCGACCCGATCCCCAGGGCGTTGCTCGAGCAGTTGTCCGAGCTCGTGCCGACCTTGTTCTGCGACACGATGCTGTTGCGGAAGGCCGAGCGCTCGAGCAGGAAGACGCCGCCGGGAGAGAAGTCGGCCGTGTTGTCGTGGATGGTGCTGGAGTCGATCACGGCGCTGTTCGCGAAGAAGGCGCCGGTCGCGCTGGCGTGGTTGCCGCTGACCGTGCTGTCCACGATCTCGGCGGAGAGGAACTCCGCGCCGCCGCCGTTGTTTCCCGACGAGTTGACGTTGTCGATCAGGCTGCTGCGCGTGAGGTACGCCTCGTGCAGGAAGAGCGCCATGCCGCCCGTGTTGTTCTCGATATCGGTGCGGATCATCCGCACCGGCCGGTTGCCCGCGCCGAAGAAGCTGTCCGTGGAGGAGCTGATCGCGGAGCCGCGCGCGGCCTGGTTCGCGGTGAGCCGCACTCCGATCAGGTCGAGCGGGAAGTCCGCCTCCAGCAGGATGCCGCCGCCGTTCAGGCTGCCGGCGTCGCCGCCGGTGATCGCGAGGTCGCGGAGCTCCACGCGATCCACGCCCGTCGCG
>Ga0335082_10004627_pt1 | contig 15015 bp, 13 predicted proteins | sample Lox_Sample_41_FD_206718 | JGI IMG/M metagenome (GOLD analysis project Ga0335082, IMG submission 206718) | Soil microbial communities from Loxahatchee National Wildlife Refuge, Florida, United States - Lox_Sample_4.1 | ecosystem: Environmental > Terrestrial > Soil > Wetlands | place: USA...
AGGAAAGTCATGCGTCGCAAGAGCATATGCACCGTGGCAGCCATCATCCTGCTGACATTCACCCTGTCCTCGTGCGCTTCCATGCAGCAAACCTATCAGGAGAATCCCAAGGCCATGCTCGGCGGCTTGTTGGGTGCCGGCGCCGGTGCCGGCATTGCGGCCCTTGCCGGCGGCGGTCCAGGGGCGATTGTCGGCGCTGCCGTCGGCGGTGCCCTGATCGGTGGCTTCGTCGGACACAAGATGGACGAGAACGACAAACAGCGGGCGGCACAGGCAGCGCAACAAGCCTTCGAGAGGAATCAGGCGGGCCAACCTTCCGTGTGGAATAACCCGCAGACCGGCAATTCCGGATCGATCACGCCGACGAGGACGTATCAGCTCGCCAACGGCCAGTACTGCCGGCAATACCAACAGACGATCACCATCGGTGGTGAACAGCATCAGTCCTACGGAACGGCGTGCCGGCAGCCGGACGGCAACTGGCAGATCCAACCGAGCTAACCGCGGAACGCAACGAGGAGATTCTTATGCGCCTTGTCGTAGCAGCGTTCGTTCTTGTGAATGCCCATATCATGCTCAGTAGCGCGGTGTGGGCCCAGGGTCCGGCACAGTCGTACGATCCGCGTGCGGCCTTTGCCCAGGTCGACACGAACAAGGACGGTCAGATCGATATCGAGGAGTTTCACGTGCGCCTCGTCGAGGTGTTCTACAATGCCGATACCAACAAGGACGGCGTTCTCAGCGTCGACGAATATGGCCGGCTGCCGTTCTCGGGAGCATTCAAGGCCGCCGATGCCAACGGTGAGGGCCACATCTCGCTGCCCGAGTTCGTCACGATCCGGTTTCGCCAATTCGAAGAGGCCGACGCGAATCACGACTATCAACTGTCCGTCGACGAGGTGGTCACAGCGTACGAAGGGGGACAGAAGCAATGAAGCCGACCGGAGCACGCGTGGCTGGCGCCGCTCTCGTAGTGGGGTGGCTGCTGCTCCAGGGCTGCCCTTCGGCCTACCAGCGGACCTACAACCAGGAAATGCAAACACTCGAGGCGCAGCAGCGTGCCGCCAACGCACAAGCGGAGGCGGCGCACGCGCAGGCGAGCAAATACGCTGCGGTGATCTACTTCGCGGTCGGCAGCCCCAACCTTGACCAAGATGCGTATCGGCAACTCAACTGGTTCGTCCAACAGATGCAGCCGTACCCGCAGGCGCTGTTTTTGGTGCAGGGGTTTGCCGACTCGACCGGCAGCGAAGTGAACAACCAGGGACTCTCGCTGGCGCGCGCCCAAAATGTGGCGGACTACTTGGCTTCACAAGGCATCGTCCCGCCGCGGATGCAGGTGCAAGGCTTCGGCGAACAATATGCGGCTGCCTCCAACGAAACCGCGCAGGGCCGCCGTAACAACCGCCGCGTCGAGGTCACGGTCCGTTGAGCCGCGTTGGCTGCAGCGGTTGGCCAGCGATTTCAGCAAAGTTTCCGACAGCCCTGTCGAGCCCCGCGCGTTGACAGCCGCAGGGGGCACGTCTAATCGTCAGCCGACCATGTCGGCTGCAGACTTTGTGACGTGCGAGCTGGCGCGCCGTCAGGCCGCGGGCCTGGTGCGGCGGCTCCGGCCCATCGATGGCGCGCAGGACACATGGGTCACCGTGGATGGCCGCCGCACGCTGCTGCTGTGCTCGAACAACTACCTCGGACTGGCAACGCATCCGGCGGTGCGCGAGGCGGCAAGTCGTGCCGCACTCGACTATGGCGCCGGCGCGGGTGCATCGCGCCTCATCTCGGGGTCGATGCGCCTGCATCACGCCCTCGAAGAGCAGCTGGCGGCGTTCAAAGGCACCGACGCGGCGCTGCTGTTCAATACGGGCTACCATGCCAATGTCGGTGCGATCACCGCGCTCGTCGGTGCGGACGATGCGATATTCAGCGACGCGCTGAACCACGCCAGCATCATCGACGGTTGCCGCCTGTCACGCGCCGCCATCTCCGTCTATCCCCACAATGACGTGAGCGTGCTGAGCGATCTGTTGGTTCGCAGCTCGGCACGCCGGCGGCTGGTGGTGACGGAATCGATCTTCAGCATGGACGGCGATACCGCGCCGCTGGCGGCAATCTGCGACGTCGCAGAGCGCTGCGGTGCCATGGTGATGGTCGACGAGGCACATGCAACCGGCGTCGTCGGACCGCGCGGCGCGGGCGTTGTCGCCGCGCTCGGACTGCAGCCGCGCGTGACGCTGCAAATGGGCACGCTCGGCAAAGCGCTGGGCTCGTTCGGCGCTTTCGTCGCCGGACGCCGCGCCGTCGTCGACCTGCTGATCAATGCGGCGCGCAGCTTCATCTACACCACGGCGCTGCCGCCGCCTGTCGTGGCGGCAGCCTCTGCCGCGCTGGCGATCGTGGCGTCCGATCCGATGCCGCGACAACGCCTGGCGGAAAATGCGGCTCGTCTATGGCAGGGCCTGCGGCAGAGCGGCCTGCACGTTCCGGAGCAGCCGGCGCACATCATCCCCGTCATGATCGGCGATGCGGCGCAGACGATGCGCATCTCTGAGCGCCTGCTCGAGGCGGGTGTATTCGTGCAGGGCATCCGGCCGCCCACCGTGCCGCACAACACCGCGCGCTTGCGGGTCACGATGATGAGCACGCACACACCCGAAGACCTGCACCTGGCTGTCGAGACGTTTCAACGCGTCTTCGCCGAGAGGTGAGGATGCCCCCGAACCCGGAGGAGCTGACCGCGTGGGATCAAGCATACTTGTGGCATCCGTTCACTCAGATGCAGGAATGGCTGGCCGAGGAACCGCTGATCATCGCAGGCGGTGACGGCAACTACCTGATCGACGCCTATGGCAATCGCTACCTCGATGGCGTGTCGTCGCTGTGGTGCAACGTCCACGGCCATCGCCACCCGGTTCTGACTGCCGCCCTCCACCAGCAGGCCGATCGGATCGCACATTCCACCCTCCTTGGCCTGGCGAGTGTGCCGTCGATCGTGCTGGCGCGGCGCCTGCTCCAGATCGCGCCGCAGGGGTTGACACGTGTGTTCTATTCGGACGCCGGCGCCACTGCCGTCGAGATCGCTCTCAAGATGGCCTATCAATACTGGCAGCTGCGTGGGGAGGCGCGGCGCACGCAGTTCGTAGCGCTCACCGAGGCATATCACGGCGACACCATCGGTGCGGTGAGCGTCGGCTACTCCGAAGCGTTCCACCGCTTCTTCAAGCCACTGCTGTTTCCCTGCCACAAGCTGAATCCTCCGCACGTCTTCCGCTGGCAACGCGCGATGCATCCCGACGCCGCTGTGCAGGCGGCGGTGACGGAAGCCGAGACACTCCTGGCAGAGAAGGGAACCGAGATCGCAGCGCTGATCGTCGAGCCGTTGATGCAGGGGGCGGCGGGAATGTGGGCGCACCCTGCGGCGTACCTGCGCGCCCTCCGCGCCCTGACGCGACAGCACGGTGTCCTCTTGATCTGCGACGAGGTTGCGACCGGCTTCGGACGCACCGGCAAGATGTTTGCCGTCGAGCACGCCGCGGTCGTTCCCGATCTCATGTGTGTCGGCAAGGGGATCAGCGGCGGCTACCTGCCGCTTGCGGCGACCCTCGCCACCGAGGAGATCTTCCGCGCTTTTTTGGGTCGCTACGAGGAGTTCAGGACGTTCTTCCACGGGCACACCTACACCGGCAACGCCCTGGCGTGCGCCGTAGCGCTCGCCAACCTCGACGTGTTCGAAGCGGAGCAGGTCCTGGCACGGGTGCAGGAGCGGACCCGGCAGTTGAGCGAGCGGCTGGCGGCGTTTGCCTCGCTGCCGCATGTGGGCGACGTGCGGCAGTGGGGCCTGATGGCCGGCATCGAGCTAATGGAGCACCGCCACGATCATCGTCCGTACCTGCCGGCCGAGCGGATGGGTATGCGGGTGACGCTGCACGCCCGGCGTCACGGGGTCATCCTCCGGCCCCTCGGGAACGTGATCGTCCTCATGCCGCCCTTGAGTATCACCGAAGAGCAACTGAACCTTCTGTGTACGGTTACCCGCGACGCCATTGTTCAGGTGACCGGCCCGGTTTAGCCCATCGCCGCTCAGTGGTTCCCCTCGCCAAATCCTGGAGCCTTTTCGTCATAAGTGGAATCGTTTCGGCACACCCTGATTGACCCGAGCGCCCTCGGCCGTTAAGCTTCACCGCGGCATGGCGATTGCTCAGGCTAAGGGCGTGGGAGATGGAGACATGCAACTGACCTACGACGAGACCAGCTGGACGCGAGCCGAGAACGACGAACTGGCGCCGGAGGAAACCCGCAATATTCCATTCTTCGGGTTCGCCACCGCAACCCTGCTCAGTCTGGGATTGTGGAGCTACATCGCCTGGACAATCTGGGCGGTCGTCTGGTAGTCGAATCGGTCTTTCGTTCGCTTCCCCCCTCCGCTACACCGGACCCGTGCAGAAGGCGGGTCCCGTGAAATTCAGAAATCTCTTCATTACAGGAACCGACACCGGGATTGGCAAGACCACGGTGCTATCGGCCATCGTGGCTGCCATCCACCGGCAAGGCTGGAGGGTCGGGGTTCTCAAGCCCGTGGAGACGGGTTGCTACCCCGGGCCAGACGGCCGGGTGCTGCCGCATGATGCCGCCCAGCTGCAGTACTTCTCGCAATGCCAGCTCGACCTGCGCAGCATTTGTCCGGTTGCTTTGACGGAGCCCCTGGCGCCGCTCGTCGCCGCACGCCGCGAAGGCGTCTGCATCGACATCAACCGGATCGCAGAAGCGCATGCGGCTGTGGCCGCGGCGCATGACCTTACCTGCATCGAGGGGGCCGGCGGTCTGTTGGTGCCGATCGCACCCGGGGTGACCTTCGCTGACCTGGCGGCGCGTCTCGATGCGTTGGTTGTCGTGGTGGTAGGCTCCAAGTTGGGTGCGATCAATCATGCGTTGCTCACCATCCGTTACGCGCAGTCGGTTGGGTTGCGGGTGCTCGGGTATGTCGTCAACTTCCTCACTGCTGAAGCGGACGTGGCGGCGCTTACCAACGTTGACGTTCTGGCCGAGTGGTGCGGCCCGCCGTTGGGCGTCATCCCCTACCTGGGAGTGGTGGCGATGACTGGGGAATGCCGGCAGCGGCTCGCCGATGCCGCCGAGGCGCACATTCGGATGAACGAGCTACTTGTGCCGTGCTGACGGTTGCATCGCCGCGGCCAGCGCCGCCTGGTAGACGCGCTTGATCGGCACGTCCTTCTGCGTCGCGATCCTCTTGCAATCCTCGTACTCCGGGGCGAGATTCTCATGGCCGTCGGGGGCCATCGCCACTTTGACGCGCACCGGACCGAACACGGTGCTGACCTCCCTGATCACACGGTTGAGGATGCGCCGGCGCACCGGGTAATAGCGCACGCCAATGGCCGACGTCTCATTCAGCACGATGGCCGACAGCAGTTCGCGCTCATGTTCGCTGCACAGGACGCTGAGCACGATTCCGGGACGATTCTTCTTCATGTGGACCGGCGCGAGGTAGACGTCGCGGGCGCCGGCGCTCAGCAGCCGCTCGATCACGTGATCGTACAATTCAGGGTTGAGGTCATCGATGTTGGTCTCGACAACCAGCAGTTCCTCGTGGCCTGTGGCACTGCTGCGTTCGCCGAGGACGAGTCGGAGGAGATTGGGGCGGTCCTTCAGGGTTCGCTCCCCCGCCCCGTAGCCGCAGCCGAGGATGCTCAGCTCTGCTGCCGGACCCGGTGTGGCCAGTGCCACCACGATCGCCGCACCTGTCGGCGTGACCAACTCGCCCTCGCCATCGCCGGGCTTGGTGGGAAAGCCGCGCAGCAACTCCACGGTTGCCGGTGCCGGAATGGGCAACGCCCCGTGTTGCGATGGCACGACGCCCGATCCGAGCGGGAGCGGTGAGACGTAGGCTGCCTCGATGCCGAGGTGGGTCACGCCCACCGCGGTGCCGACAATGTCGATGATCGAGTCCACCGCGCCGACCTCGTGGAACTCGACATCATCCGCTGTGACACCGTGCACGCGCCCTTCAGCCTCGGCGAGGCGCGCAAAGATGGCGAGGGCGATGCGTTGTGCGCCTGCCTCCAGCTTGCTGTCTTCGAGCATGCGGCGAATGTCGCGGAACGCCACGTGCCTGTGGCCGTGCGCCGCGACCTGCACGTCAAACTTGGTCGCCGCGATGCCGTGCACGTGACGCGTCGCGGTGCCTATCGTGTAGCCGCTCAATGGCAGCAGCTTGAGTTGCTGCTCGAGCGCGTCCAGCGGCACGCCGAGGGCCAACAGGGCCCCGACGCTCATGTCACCGCTGATCCCAGAGAATGCGTCGATGTACAGCACCTTCATCGCAGACTCCGACAGGTGCTTGTCGAGGGCTGAACGTGAGCGGGTTTACGCAGCCTGGACTTCTCCGAGGCGCGCGCTGTAGTTCTTCAGCTGAATGCGCATCGCGGTCTCGCTCACGCGGAACAGACGCGCCATCTCCTTCACGACGTGTTCCGGGTACTCACGCTTGATCCGATAAGGAAGAAAGCGGTCCAGCATCGACAGCGGCATGAGCAACGCCGCCGCGCCGAGATCGGCCTCGCGTTCGAGAGCGCTGCGGCGTCCGTCGCGATGGTGTTCCGATGTGCGGCACGCCGTCAGGTCGGTGAGCTGCCCATGCGGGTAGTGCAGTTCCGCGTGCATGATTTCGTGGGCAAGCGTGAAGCGGATGCGGGTGCGGGGATTGTGTTTGCGCAGGTAGATGGTCTTCTGCTCGCCGTCCGGGCTCAGGAAAATGCGGCCATCGAGGCCCAATGGCATGTCGACCTCGAAGACCTTGTACGAATCATGCAGCGCGAGGAAATCCTCAAAGCGGAAGGGCGGGAAACGAAAGTCGAGGCGCTGGTGGATGTGGTCGACGATGGCCAAGATGTCGCGGCTGCGCCGCTCTTCCGACGGATTTTTTCGCATGTCTCGACGGCTCGCTTTGAATTTGGGTTGACGTGGACTGGGATTGTCTAGCACGAGACCGCTACCAGGGAAAGGGGAGATTTCGATTTTACGACGGGCGCGAGGGGGTCAGCCGCCGCAGCCCGACATCGGCCAGAAACAGCAGCATTGCCGCGGGGATCAGCAGCCAATCCAGAAGGTGATCGGAGCGCCGCGTGCCGGGCTCGCGGCCGACGATGGTGCGCAGCGGTGCGTCGACCGCACCACCCGTGTCGGCGGCGAGCTGGCCGAGGAGCGGCAGGTTTGGACGGTCGGCCTCGAACTCCTCCTGCGGCTCCTCGTCCCGGTCTGGCATGGTTATCAACTCCGTGCGTTGCCCCGCGTCGCGGGTGCCCCGACGCTTGGTGATCGTCAGCGGATAGCGGCCACCGGGCAACGCTCGTATGCGGGCGACAAACTCGCGCGGTGCGTGTGGAACGAAGGGCACGTCGAAGGGCTGGTCCAAACCCGGGAACACCCGCGCCATCAGCACGCCATCGTCCTCGTCTTCGAACGAATGCAGCGTCAAAGTGGCCTGCCCGTCGACGCGTCGCACCGCAAGCGCGTAGTCCCAGGGCGTCTGTTCGCGCACGACCCAGTGCACCACCTGCGACCACAGTTTTCCGAACCCCTCCCAGCCGACCCAGGTTTCGGCGTCGTCGTCGAGACTGGCGGTGAAGGTGGCGACGCGACCGAGCCCATACTGCCACGCTGCGAGCACCGGGTCCTTCTTATCCCGCGCCAGCACGTACGCCATCACGTCTGCGCCGGGCTTGGCGCGCGAGTAGGCGTAGCCGTTGAGATCGGGCAGGTCGTTCGGCTTGATGCCGCGCAGCGCCTGGCTCACACCGCCGATGCGCGGCGCGAATGTCTCGTTTCGCCGCGGCGCCTGCGACATGGCCTGCGTCGTGTCCTTCAACAGTAGCTCCGGCAGGGTCTCGACGTTCTCGACGTGATAGAACTGCCCGCCCGTGCGCGACGAGATGTCGTTGAGCAACGTCAGGTTGACGGTATCGTCGCCGATGCGGACGGTGGTGACACTGATGTCCGCCTTCGCCAGCGCGGCGATCAGCGGATAGTGATCGCCAGCGCCGCGGTTGGTGTCGCCGTCGGTCAGTAGAATGGCGTGCTTGGTGCCGATGCGTGAGTCGACCAGTTGCGCGCGCGCCGATTCGAGCGCCTCGTAGAAATCGGTGCCGCCGCCCGGCTGCAAACGTGGAATGTCCTCCAGGAGAACGGCCCGATTCTCCTTGAGCGCCCGCAGTGGCGCTATCTCGAAGGGTTGCGAGTCGAACACGATCAACCCGACGAAGTCAGAATCCTTGAGCTGGTTGACGACCGCCAGGGCAGCCCGCTTGGCGTAGGAGAGCTTCGACTGCTCTTCGCTGCGTTCCAGACGGTTGCGGATGTGATAGCCCATGCTGTTCGAGTGGTCGATGAGAATGAACAGCGCCAACGGCTCGCGCTCGGCGCGCGGCGGTTGCCGCGGTTCGAGCGTGACCGGCAAAATGCGCTCAAAGGGTGTCTTCTTGAACGCCGTGTCGCCGTAGGTGCGCTCGCCAGCGACGACGATGAACCCGCCGCCGAAGTCCTTGACGTAATGCTCCAGCGCTTCCAGCCGCCGCGCGTTCATGCCGGCGGCGGTGACGTCTTCGAAGACGACGCAGTGGTAGCCGACCAGACCATCGACGTTTGCAGGAAAGTCGTTCGGGTTGATGGTCGTCACGCTGAAGTCTTTGCGCTGTAGGGCGTCGGCGAGCGGCGAACGCGGCTGGGGGCTGACCAGCAACACACGCGACTTCCCGCCGATCATCAGCGTTGCATCGCGGTAGTTGTTGCCGGGAATCGCATCCCCCGCTGCCTGCACCTGGGCGCGCAGGCGATGACTGCCCGGTCCGGTCATCCGGTATGGAACCTCCACGGCGTTCAAACCGGGCTGCAAAGTGATCGCCTCCGTGCCCACTTGCTCGTCGTCAATCAGCAGGCTGAGGGCGACAGATCGCGCGGCGGACTGGTTGCGCAGGATGACGCGGATGGGAAACACACTGCCCTCGGCAACCAATGGAGCGACCGCAACCTTTTCCACCGACACGTCCGCGGCCCGCGTGTGCGGCGGCACGGCCGGGTAGATGCGGACGGCGGCGCGTGTCGCGCGCGTGATCTGGGCTGCGGCACTGCCGCGTGTCTCGTTCCCGTCGCTCAGCAGCACCAAGCGGCGCTCCGTGTCGGGCGGAAAGAGAGCCAATGCCGTCTGCAGTGCCGCGCCAATGTCCGTGGCCGTCGCCGACACCGGCGGCGCCTCGAGATCGATCGGCTCGGGACGAGCGGGCGGCCGCGCGACGTGCGTGTCTTTTCCGAAGACCACGACGCCAAGCTCGTCACCAGGGGCGAGCGCTGCGGCCACTTGATCGAGATAGCGCTGCTGCCATTGCCGTCCCGGCGCATCAATGCTCTCGGAGCGGTCGACGGCCACCACCACCGACAAACGGTCGCTCGGCAAGTACGCGCTCAGCGCCACGCCCGCCAACGCCAGGACGACGAGGGCGTAGGCGCCGCCGCGGCAGACCAGCGCCCAGCGGTGCCGACTGGTGGCGTGGCGCGCGAGCGCGAGGAAGACGGGAATCACGAGGAGCGCGAGGAGTCCCACCGGATGCCGCACCGATAGGCTCACGCTCTCGGGGTGCGCGAAGAGATACGAGAGGCTCATCGGTTCGGTCACGACGCCACCCTCCCGCTGCTGCTCCAGCGCGCCGCCGTCCATTCGATGACGAAGAGAGCCAGTGCGGCGGCGTACAGCCAACCGCTGTAGTCATTCTGCGGTGCACGCGGAGCAGCGTTGGCACGCAGCGTGTCGGCGGGTTGAACACTGCTGGGTGCGATCGGCGGTTCCTTGCTGCCGCGGCCGATATCGGACTCCAACGGATCGGTGAAATTCGCGAACAACCGACGGCCGGTGCCGTCCGCGCTGATCCGATACTCGCCGGCAAACTGCGGCTCGATGGTGGTCTGGTTGGCGGCTAGCGTCTGCATGGCACCGCGCGGGTCACGCACCCGCACCGGCTGTGCCGGCAGTTGGCCGAGCGCGTAGACTTCACCGGTGTGCACCACCGTCGCGTCGTTCGGCTCGGGCGTCAGCCAGCCGAGCAGGTTCATGAAGAAGAGGAAGAAATTGACGTTGTCGGTGCTCAGCAGACGTTCGGCCTCGAGGTCGAAGGTGATGCAGGCGATACGCTGGCCATCATGCTCGCCGGCAAATGCGAGGGGGAACTCGCGCTCGATGGTCCGCGACCATAGCAGCGTCTCGCTCCACTCGGGCGCCGAAACGATGCGTGCCCGTTGCAACGGCAGCGACGCCAGCGGTCGCAAGGACTGCAGGGCAGCATGATGCGCATCCCAATCCAGCACCTCGATGCCGGTGGCGTCACCGGATGCCGGGAAGAATGGGTTGTCAGCCGGGGGATAGATGTACAGCGCGTTGACCGGAGGCGGCACGGCGGGAACGATGCGGTGGAAGATGGTGACCGTGGCCTGCTGTGCCTCCTCGGGATGGAAGTCTTCCGGACGCACCACCTGCAGTTCGAGCGCCGGCGCCGCCACCGCCAGCTCGCGCAGGTCGTCCACCAGCGGGGAGGGCGCCGAAACCAGCAGTAGCCGCGCGTGCGTCAGCGGACGGATCCAGCCGTAGGCGACGTTGTCCACCGCCAGAGCGTCGGTGACTTCGAGCTCCGCGAGGACACGCCCTGGACCGGGGAAATCGTGCGCCAGAAAGGCACGTGACTCGCGCGCTGGAATGGTGAAGCCGTTGCGCGTCACGACCCGGTCTTCGAGCCGGACAGTCAGAAAGCCGTGGCGCTCGCGATGCGAGAAGTTCTCGACCCGCACGTAGGCGCGCGCCCCACGGTAGTCCTGGAATCGTCCCTGGTAGATCTGCAATCCCTCGATGGCCAGGTTGTCGTCGGTCTCGCCGACCTGGAACACCCGCACGCTGTCGCGCAGCGCCGGCGGCAGCTGGCTGCGCGGGATGTCCGTGAAGACATCGACTGCGGTCGGCAGGTCGCTGCGCTGCCGCGCAGTCTCAGCGAACGCCAACGCGATCGCCAGATCGCCGCTGGTGTCCGCGGGCACGGTCTGCAGTAGCGCTTGCTCGACGGCGGCGTGATCGCGCGTGAAGCCGACGACGACTTCAGGAGCGCGTGCGGCGGTGATCAGCATCACCTCGTCGTCCGCACGCAGGGCGCGCAACTCCTTGAGCGCCTGGTTGCGCGCGTCATCGAACCGGGTACTGTTCCGTTCGCGCGCCTGCATGCTCGCCGACGTGTCGAGGACGAAGACGTGGCGGGCGCTAACCGCTGCGCTCTTGTCGTCGCGCCAATACGGCCGCGCCAGGCCGGCGATCAGGCTGGTCAGCAGCAACAGCTGCAGGAGAAAGAGCAGGTCAGGCCGGAAACGCCGCGCACGGATCGTGTCCTCACGCACCGCCTCCCACAGCAGCAGCGACGGCACCGGCACGCGCCGGCGCCAGCGCTCCCACAGATAGAAGAGCACGAGGACGCCGTAGAGGCCGGAGAAGAGCAGGGCGAAAGGTTCGAAGAATTGAATCATCGGTTCATCGGTTCATTGGTTTCTTTCACCACGAAGGACACGAAGATCACGAAGGGAGGAAGTGAGGATCTTCTCTTTCATCCTTCGTGAGCTTCGTGCTCTTCGTGGTTTCATTCTCTGACACGGCTCAACGCGACATGTTTCGGGATCAATCGAGTCTCCCCTCTTCAGTGATCAATGAGCCGATGAATCAATCAGTCAATGAATCAAGCCTGCTGCTGGAAGGTCATGGAAGACGCATCGCTCGATGCCGCCGCCGGTGTCGGCGACGCAGAAGGCAATGCCGCAGCGGTTGCAGAACATCTGCAGGTGGCTGATGTGCTCGTTCAGAGCACGTTCGTAACGTGCCAGGTTGTCGGCGGTGAGGGTGACGAAGCGCTGCTTGCCGGTTTCGGCGTCGATCAATTGGCCGCGCCGAAACACCCGGGTGGGGTCGCGCTCGGCCGGGCCCATCACGCGCACGGCGGCAACGGTGAAGCGCCGTGCCAGCAAGTCGGCGAGTGCGGCTTCGTACACCGTGGGTGGTACGAGGAAGTCGGAAAGCACCACGGCGACGCCCGGCGCACGTTGGTCCGCCAGCGCCGCGCCGATACCCGGAACCAGCGCCGTCTCCCCCTGTGGCTGCAGCTCCAGGAGGAAGTCGCGCAACGAGTGGAGGGCGCTGCGGTGGCGCAGAAAGGGCGCCGCAACGCTGGCGCGCGGCAGCGCCGCGCTGAGCCCGACGGCGCGTACCGGGTCGTGATTGCGCACGCTGACGTACGCCAAGCTGGCGGCCAGGCCGAGCGCGAAGGCGAACTTCCCGTCGTCTGCAGGAACCCCCATCGATGCCGAGGCATCGATGAAGATGTGCATCGGCGCTTCGCGCTCGGCACGAAACGTCTTGATGAGCAGCTCGTCGAGACGACCGTACGCGTTCCAGTCGAGATGGCGCAGGTCGTCGCCGGCGTCGTACGCCTTGTGGCGTTCGATCTCGATGCCGGAGCCCTGCGCGCCGCGCGGCATTGGCGTGTTGCCGGGGCGCGTGCTCAGCGACCGCCGCACCGTCAGGTGCAGCCGATCCAACTTGCGCAGGAAGTCGGGTGCCAGCGCCGCCGCCAGCACGGCCGCCGCGTCAGTGCCGGAGTTTTCGGGCTGCATGCAGGATGCGCTCGATCAGCATCCGCGGCTCGATGCCGTCCGCGACCGCCGCGAAGTTGAGTACCAGGCGGTGATTGAGCGCCGGGATCGCCACCCGATCGATGTCGTCGTAGGTCACATTCACCCGCCCATCGAGCAACGCTTGCACCTTTGCTCCCAACAGCAGTGCCTGCCCTCCACGCGGGCTCGACCCGAAGCTCACGTAGCGGGCGATGTGCTCGTCTGCCGGCAGCGGCGCTGCGCCCGGCGGGGCGAACTTCGATCCCGCCGGCAGCGTCGTGCGCACCAACGCCGCTGCATACTCTTCGAGGTGCGGCGCCACCAGCACCTCGCGGACGAGCGCGCGCAAGCCCTCCACACGCGCGGCCGCTTCCTCGCGCGCAAACACCGGCTCGACCGCCGGCAGGCCGGCGCCGGTCGTCCCGCCAATGATGCGTTGCATCTCGCTGTGATCGGGATACGGCAGCACCACCTTGAAGAAAAAGCGGTCGATCTGCGCCTCCGGCAATGGGTAGGTGCCCTCCATCTCGATCGGATTGAGCGTCGCCAGCACGAAGAACGGCGGGGTGAGCTTGTACGTCGTGCCCGCCACCGTCACCTGCAGCTCGGCCATGGCTTCGAGCAACGCCGACTGTGTCTTCGGCGTGGCGCGGTTGATCTCGTCGGCGAGCAGCACGTGCGAAAACAGCGGGCCAGGCACGAAGGTGAACTCGCGCCGCCCGTTGCCGTCGACCACCATCCGCGTTCCGGTGATGTCGGCAGGCATCAAGTCGACGGTGAACTGGACACGGTTGAAGGACAGGTTCAGCGCCTCGCCGAGGGAGCGCACCATCAGCGTCTTCCCCGTCCCCGGTACGCCTTCGATCAGCACGTGGCCGCCGGCGAAGAATGCCACGAGGATTTGATCGAGCATCTCGCGGTGCCCGACGATCACACGGTGGAGTTGCGCGCGCAGGCGCTCGAAGGCGTCGTGGAACTCGCGAACGGCCTGCTGGGGGTTCTCGGCACTCATTGGTCGCCTCGCAACGAATAGACGCGGCGCACGATGTCCTCATACTCGGGCGGAATCTCCGCCTTGCGCAAGGCATCGTCGTTCAACTGCCGCTCGCTCAATGCCACCTGGGTTGCGCTGCCGGCGCCGGCCGAGCCGCTGGCCCCGCTCTTCTTGCCGGAAGGGCGGGGCTGGTTGCCCTTCTGTTCCATGGCACGCAGGAATGAGGTGATGGTCAACTTGAAGGTCTTCGTGGTCCCCTCGTTGCCGACGGCGCTCAGGGCTCTGTCGCCGAGCAAGCCTCCTGGACTCGACCCCTCGCCAGCGGCGGGTGAGTTGCCGTCGAAGTTCTGGTTTGCGGGTTTGCCGTCCTGACGTTGCGCGCGCTGGTCACCCGACTTGGCTTTGCCTGGTCCCGGCTGTTGTCCCGGGGCCGTGCTCTTCTGCGCTCCTTGCGCGTTCGTTCCGTTCTTGCCGGGATCAGTTCCGTTGCGCTGTTGGCGCGCTTCAGTGTCTTGCTGACCTTCGCGCGTCGCGAGTTCGCGATTGGTCTGGCCAGATCGTGCCGCCAGCTCTTGCGGCCGGTCCATCGCTTCGGCGTGAAACGCGCGGCGGATCGCATCCTGCAAACGATCCGGCAAGGCCGTCAGCGGGCTGGCGGATGGGGCGAGTTCCTCGCGGTCGCCTGCTGCGCCTTCTGCATGCGGCGGCGCAGCGGGCGCGTGCGAATCCTCACCTCGTTGCCCGGCAGCGGATGCCGCGCCGTCCGAAGATTTCTCACGCGGCGGAACATTTTCGGCCGCGCTTCCCCCAACACCGCTCCCCTGTGGTAGGTCCCCAGCTGCGGGCAGCCCCGCCGCGGATGTGCCACCGGTCGCCTGCATGCCGCCGCGACCAGCCGCGAACGGTGCATTGGCGGCTACCGCTGTCCGCGCACTTGCCGCGGCCGTTTGCGTTGGTGGCGGCGCCGGCGGACGCCGTTCGATGAATGCCGTCGAGCCGAGTGCGAGGAGCGACGCGAGCAGGGCCAACACTGACTTTGGAATCCGCCGCGGCGCGATCTGTTGTAGCTGCCACTGCTTGCTCAAGGCGAGGAGCTGAGCAACGAGCACCGGCGCGAGCCGTGCCGGCCGCGGCCGCGCCCGCAGATCGACGAGCGTAACCAGCCGGTCCGTAAGCCCGCCGCGCCGGTCGGCCAGCCGCGCGGTCGCAGCGACATCGAGCCACCGCCGCCGCGCTGTAAGCCAGCCCCAGACGGCGACAGCCAGACAGAGTACGCCGCCGCTCCAAGTCGCCGCGCGGAAGGCGACCGCCGAACCCCG
>Ga0335082_10004628_pt1 | contig 15011 bp, 4 predicted proteins | sample Lox_Sample_41_FD_206718 | JGI IMG/M metagenome (GOLD analysis project Ga0335082, IMG submission 206718) | Soil microbial communities from Loxahatchee National Wildlife Refuge, Florida, United States - Lox_Sample_4.1 | ecosystem: Environmental > Terrestrial > Soil > Wetlands | place: USA: Florida...
GCCCGACGGCACCATCGTCGTCGAGGCGAGCGGCACGGCAGGACAGAGCTTCGGCGCGTTCGCGGCGCGCGGCATGCTCCTCGTGCTCGAGGGAGACGCCAACGACTACGTGGGCAAGGGGCTCTCCGGCGGCGTGCTCGCCGTGCGCCCGCCGGCGCGGGCGCGGTTCAAGGGCCACGAGAACGTCATCGTCGGCAACACGTGCCTCTACGGCGCCACGAGCGGCAAGCTGTACGCGGCCGGGTGCGCCGGCGAGCGGTTCGCGGTGCGCAACAGCGGCGCCGAGGCCGTCGTCGAGGGCGTGGGCGATCACGGCTGCGAGTACATGACGGGCGGCATCGTGGTCGTTCTCGGCCCCACCGGCCGCAACTTCGGCGCGGGCATGAGCGGCGGCGTGGCCTACGTGCTCGACGAGGACGGGAGCTTCTCGTCGCGCGTCAGCAAGGCGACGGTGGCCCTCGAGCCGATGGACGCCGAGGACGACGAGAAGGTGCGCGCGCTCGTCGAAGAGCACGTCGCCCACACGCGCAGCGCGCGCGGGCGCGCGGTGCTCTCGGCGTGGGGCAAGCGGCGGTTCCTGCGCGTCATGCCCCACGAGTGGCGGCGCGTGCTCGAGCTCAGGAGGAGCGCGTAGTGGGCGATCCGAAGGGCTTCCTGCGTGTCCCGCGTGTCGAGGAGGACGAGCGCCCCGTCGACGAGCGCGTCCGCGACTGGCGCGAGCTCGTCGTGCCGGGCGACCCGCCGCAGGTGCGCAAGCAGGCCTCGCGCTGCATGGACTGCGGGATCCCCTTCTGCCACCAGGGTTGCCCGCTCGGCAATCTCATCCCGGAGTGGAACGACCTCGTCTACAAGGGCGATCTCGCCGGCGCGGCGCGGCGACTCCAGGCGACGAACAACTTCCCCGAGGTCACCGGGCGCGTGTGCCCCGCGCCGTGCGAGGCGTCGTGCGTCCTCGCGATGCGCGACGAGCCGGTGACCATCAAGACGATCGAGCGGACCATCGCCGACCACGTTCGTTCGGCGGGTGGCTTCGTTCCGCAGCGCGCGAGCCAGCGCTCGGGCAAGCGCGTGGCCGTCGTCGGATCGGGCCCCGCCGGCATGGCGGCCGCGCAGCAGCTCGCGCGGGCCGGACACGACGTCGTGGTCTTCGAGCGCGACGAGGCCGTCGGAGGGCTCCTCCGCTTCGGCATTCCCGACTTCAAGATGGAGAAGGACGTTCTCGACGCGCGCGCCGAGCAGATGCGCGCCGAGGGCGTGGTCTTCCGGCTCGGCGTCTCGGTCGGGCACGACGTGCGCGGCGAGCAGCTGCTGCACGAGTTCGACGCGGTGGTCCTCGGCATCGGCGCGCGCGCGCCGAGGGACCTGCCGATTCCCGGCCGCGAGCTCCGCGGGGTGCACTTCGCGATGGAGTTCCTCGCGCAGCAGAACCGGCGCCTCGCCGGGCAGGAGCCCGAGGCGGCGAGCGCCATCCTCGCGACGGGCAAGAGGGTCATCGTCATCGGCGGCGGCGACACGGGCTCCGACTGCGTGGGCACGAGCGTCCGTCAGGGCGCGACGAGCGTGACCCAGCTCGAGCTCATGCCGAAGCCCGCGCTCGTGCGACAGCCGGCCAACCCGTGGCCCGAGTGGCCGCTCGTGCTGCGCACTTCCACGTCGCACGAGGAAGGCGCCGAGCGCGACTGGTCCGTGTCGACGCGCTCTTTCCGCGGGGAAGCTGGCCGTGTCGTCGCGCTGGAGGCCGTGCGCGTCGTGCTGGACAAGGGCAAGATGGTGCCGCTCCCCGGGACCGAGCTCTCGGTGCCCGCCGACCTCGTGTTCCTCGCGATGGGGTTCGTCGGGCCGGAGCGTGGTGGGGTCGTCGAGCAGCTCGGCCTCGCGCTCGATGCGCGAGGCAACGTGCGCACCGACGCGAGCGGCGCGACCAGCGTGCCCGGGGTGTTCGCCGCGGGCGACGCCGCCCGCGGGCAATCGCTCGTGGTCTGGGGCATCGCCGATGGCCGCCGCGTCGCCGCCGGCGTCGACGAGTGGCTACGACGCGCGCCTCTCACGCGCACCGGCACCTGAGTCTTCGCGTCGGCGCGTAGCGCGGCCTCTGCGGAGCATCAGGAAGGCGAGGCCCAGCAGCCACGCGGCGCCGTGCGTGTCGCCCTGCGGCGAGCCGAGGGTGCACGCGCCGCAGCCGCCGCTCTTCTTCTGCACGGTCTCTTCGGCGACGGCGGCGTTGCCCGAGGGCGTCGGGGCCTCTTCGGCCTTCTCTGACTCGGGCAACGTCTGCTGCGCAGCCTGGGGGCAGCTCGGGCAAGCGCTTCTCACGCGTGCGGTAGCATCGGCGAGCTTCTGGCGCGCGCGTGCGCAGCGATCCCCGGGGTCCATCGCGCAAAGGCGCTCGGTCGCACGGCGCATCGAGTCGAGCGCGCGGCACGCGGTATCGCAGTCGGCGCTCTGGGCCTGCGCCAGGTCGCGATCGATCTCGGCGACGACGGAGTCCACGTCCGATCCACCATCACGCGCGTCCGATCCACCGTGGGGCAGCTGCGCATACGCCGTCGCCGGAAAGATCGCGAGCAGCAGGAAGAGGCAGAGCCGCTTCACACGCCCACGAGAGCACGCGATCCGGCGCGACGGAAGCAGCGGCGCAGTGCCAAGACGCCAAAAACAGGTTCGGTGTCTCCCCGCCGAACCGCGGTGAAGTCCTTGGCGTCTTGGCAGCGCGTCGCCGATGTCGCTACGTGCGCACCCTGGAGCACATGACGTGCCAAGGGAGCGGCCCGCGAAAGCCCTTCGTTTTGAGGGCACCCTGGACGATCGCTCGGCAAAAACCGAGGGAAAAACGATCCATCCTGATCGCAACCCCCGTAACGGGTTCGTGTACTCTCCGCGAGGATGGCGGTCGCCGTCGGCATCGATCTCGGCACCACGAACACCGTCGTCGGGGTCGTGCGGGACGGGGTTGCTGCGACGATCGCGGATCCGGGCGGCTACCGGCTCATCCCCTCGGTGGTCTCCTTTCACCCGTCCGGCCAGACGCTGGTCGGGCGCACGGCGCTCGACCGCCGGCTCGTCGACGCGGCGAGCACGATCTACTCGATCAAGCGCCTCATCGGCCGTCCGTGGGGATCACCCGAGGTCGAGGCGGCGCGCGGCAAGCTGCCGTTCGAGCTGCGCGAGGGGCAAGGCGCGGCGACGCAGGTGGTCGTGCGTGGCGAGCCGTACTCGCTGCCGGAGATCAGCGCGTTCGTGTTGCGGCAAGCCAAGGCGGTGGCGGAGGCGAGCACCGGCGAGCCGGTGGAGCGCGCGGTCATCACCGTGCCGGCGAACTTCAACGACCTGCAGCGCGCGGCGACGAAGATCGCCGGCAAGCTCGCCGGGCTCGAGGTCCTGCGCATCCTCAACGAGCCGACGGCCGCAGCGCTCGCCTACGGTCCCCAGGGCAAGGAGCAGGAGCGCATCGCCGTCTTCGACCTCGGCGGCGGCACCTTCGACATCACGGTGCTCGATCTCGCCGGCAACGTGTTCGAGGTGCTCGCGACGGCCGGCGACACGGCGCTCGGAGGCGACGACATCGACGTCGTCCTCGCAGAGCGCATGGCCGACGATCTGCTGAAGAAGCACCGCTTCGATGCGCGTGCGCAGCCCATGGCCTTCGGCCGCCTCCGGATCCTCGCCGAGGCGCTGAAGCGGGAGCTGTCGGGTGTCGACCAGTACACGGTGAGCGCCGACGACATCGTGCCCGGCGATCGCGGCAAGGCGGTTCCGTGGAGCTTCCGCCTGACGCGACCCGAGCTCGAATGGGCGTCGCTCGGCATCGTCGAGCGGACGTTCAAGGTCTGCCAGCAAGCGCTCGATGCCGCGTCGTTGAAGGCTTCGGATCTCGACCGCGTCATCCTCGTGGGAGGCGCGACCCGGATGCCCATGGTCGGCCGCAAGGTCGAGCAATTCTTCGGTCGCCCGCCGGTGGTGCGGATCAATCCCGACGAGGTGGTCGCGCTCGGCGCGTCCATCCAGGCCGCGCTGCTCGACCGGACGAAGCAGAAGACGGCGGAGGCGATGCAGCACCCCCGCATCCACGAGCGCTCGGTGGTCGAGCCGCTGCCGATGCAGCCCGAGCTCGAGATGAGCGATGGGCCGGTGCTCCCCGTCGTCAGCTCGGCGAAGATGCCTGCGGCGCCCCAGGTCCCGGCGCCCGTCATCAACGTGGCCGAAGCTCCCTCTCTGCCGGGTCAGTTCCTGCCGAGCGCGGGCGCGAAGGAGCTCGTGTTCGACGTGCCGTCCGAGAGCTCGTCGGCGCCGTTCGAGATCGAGCTGCAGGCCGCTCCTGCCGAGCCGTCGCGACCGCACATGACCGTCCCGGGCGCTCCGCCGCCGCCCATTCGTCCGCGCCAGCCGACGATGCAGTATCCCTACGAGGCGAGCGAGGCGCCCGCGCCCTTCGCGGCGAAACCGGAGCGCCCCGCACGTCCGCCTGCGCCCGCCGCGCCGCCTCCTCCGCCCCGGCCCGCGCCGCTGCTCATCGACGTGACTCCGCACAGCCTGGGCGTCGAGACCGTCGGCGGCTTCTGCGACATGCTCATCGACGCGAACACGCCCGTGCCTTGCGATCGCACGCGCTCCTTCGCGACGGCGACCGACAACCAGACGACGGTGCGCGTCCGCATCGCTCAAGGGGAGAGCAAGCGCTTCGACGAGAACACGTGCCTCGGCGAGCTGGAGCTCGCGGGCATCGCGCCCGGGCCGCGCGGGGCGACGCAGATCGCCGTCACGTTCGAGATCGATGCGGATGGCATCTTGAACGTGAAGGCGAAGAACGTCGCCACGGGCCAGGAGACCGCGGCGCGCATCCAGCTCGTGGGCGCGCAGAACGATCCGGCCGCGATGGCCGCGATGGCGGCACGGCAAGCGGCCCACCCCCTCGCTCCGCTCGGGTGATGCGCGATGCCGAGCAAGGACGCGCTCAGCGTGTACCTCGCGTCGCTCGAGAAGCGGACGTACTACGACATCCTGAGAATCCGGCCCGATGCCGACGCGGCCACGGTCAAGCGTGCGTTCCACGAGTTCTCGCTCCTCTATCACCCGGACCGCTACGTGGACTCGCCGAGCGACGTCACCGCGACTGCATCGGAGATCTACAAGCGCGGCGTGGAGGCTTACCGCTGCTTGTCGCGCCAGTCCCTCCGTGAGCGGTACGACCGCGCCATCGGGCGCGGCAAGCTGCGCATCGAGCCCGCGCGCCCGTCGACCGTCCCGCCGCCGCCGGTTCAGCGGACGCTCGTCGAGATCGCGCGCACGTCCCGCGGCAAGCAGCACGCCGTGAAGGCAGACCGCCTCATCACCGCGGGCAAGCTGGAGGACGCCCGCGTGCAGCTCGTGTCAGCGCTGCAGTGCGAGCCGGACAACACGGAGCTCTCGGAGCGGCTGCAGATCCTCTACGAGGTGCTCGCGCTCGAGCCGCCCTGAAGCGCCGAGCGGCGTCAGGCGCCTCGCTCGATGGCGGCGATGAGCTCCTTGGCCCCCTCGAGCGAGGGATCCTCGGTCAACGCGCGCTTGAGGAGCATGATCGCCCGCTTCGGGTCGCCCTGTCGGCGTGCGATCTCGCCCATGTACTGGTAGGCGAGCGCCTTGCTCATCGCGCCGGGCGTCTTGAGCAGCGTGATGGCGCGGAGGGCGCGGTTGGCGAGCTCGGTCTGGTCGAGGTCCATCGCGCGCGACGCGACGTCGGCGCACACGTCGCCGTTCTGGGCGTCGCAGTCGAGCGCCTGCCCGAGGGCGCGCAGCTCGCCGGCGCCATCGCCGACGTAGCGTGCGACGCGGGCGACGCGGAGATAGACGGGCGCGAGCTCCTTCACCCGCTTGCCCTTGTGCGGGGTGAGGATCTGCTCGAGCAGCGCCGAGGCCTCCTGCGCGCGGCCCGAAGCGGTGTACGCGTCGGCGAGGAAGCTGACGCCCACGGGGTCGGCAGGGCGCAAGGCGCGCGCCTCCTCCAGCGGTCCAGTGGCCGCGGCGGCGTCCCCGGCTTGCTCGAGCAGGATGGAGCCGGCGCGTAGCAAGCTGGCGAAGCGCGTCTCCACCTCGCCGCTCGCCTTGGCGTCTTCGAGCGAGAGGTCCGCCATCTCGTGCCAGGCTCCCGCTTGCGCGTAGATGTGCTCGAGCCGCTCGCGCACCGTGCGGTCCGCGGGCGCCAGCTTGCGAGCGCGCTCCAGGGCCGAGCGCGCGTCGAGGGGACGTTCGGCGCGCTCGCAGGCGTCGGCGAGGCGCAGCGCCGTGTCGACGACCGCGTCCGGCTCCTCCTCGAGAGCGATGAGGCGTCGGAGCGCGGCGCTGGCCGCGTCCCACCGTTCGAGCGCCGCCTCGAGGCTGGCCAGGGTACGCAGCGTACCGCGGTCCTTGGGGTCGGCCTTCACGAGGTCCGTCAGGATGACGCGGGCACCCTCCACGTCGCCGGCGTATGGCAGCACCTGGGCCTCGCGCAGGCGCAGCACGCGCACCGCGGCCGCGTCGCCGCGCTGCTCGGCCGCGACGCGCGACGAGCGAAGATGGTCCGCCAGCGCGCCGGCGTAGGCAGAGCGGTCTGCCGCGAACGCCGCCTCCATGTCCTCGAGGGCGCCGCTCTCGTCGCCCGCGCGGGCGCGCACGCCGGCTCGCGTCGCGAGCATCGCCGTGCGCTCGGGCGCGTCCTCGGCCGTGGCCTCGATCGCCGTCGTCAGCTCCGCCACCGCCGCGGCGGGTTCGCCCGCGTCGACCCACATGTCGACGAGGTCGATGAGCACCGAGGCGTCGTCCGGGGCCGCCTCCCGTGCCAGGCGGAGCGCCTCGGCCGCGCCGCGCGCGTCCCCCAGCTCGGTCCTCCTCAGCGCCGCCGCCTCGCGCAGCCGGGCCACGCGCTCGCCGACGTCGACGCGGGCGCTCGCATCCAGCACGCAGAGATCCGCCAGCTTCTGCCACTGCCGCTGCTCGCGGAACGCCGACTCGAGGCGAACGCGCAGATCGGTGCTCGCCGGATGTCCGCGGAACCCGAGCTCTACCGCCCGCTGCGCGCCCTGCGGGTCGCCGAGCTCGTCGCGGATGCGAGCGAGCTCGTTGGCCATCGTCTCCGCCGCGGGCCCCTGCTCCAGAGCGAGCCGCCGCTCCAGCACGTCGGCGCGCTCCGCGGCGTCGTCGCCGTCGGAGAGCAGACTCACGAGCGCATCGAGCAGCTCGCGGTTCTTCGCGTCCCAGTCCAGACCCGTGTAGTAGACGTTGCGGGCGTTCACGCGGTCCTGCTCCTCGAGCAGCCGTCCGAGCCGCAACGCGAGCGACGCGATCGCCTGCGCATCGCCGCGATCCTTGGCCGCATCGATCTGTCGCGACAGGATCTGCGCCAGCTCGTCGTGCTCGCCCGCGCGCTCCAGGATGGCCGCGAGCATCAGCGCGGCCTCCACCTGGCTGGGATCGTCATCGACGATCTCGCGCAGGACGGGCGACGCCTCGGCGTCGCTGAGCGAGAGCCCGTCCACGAGCGTCCGCACCCGCTCCGTGCGAAGCTTGGAGCGCTCCGCGGGGTCGTCGACGTAATCGACGACGCGGCCGAGCAGGTCCGCGAGCTCCCGCGGTCGCCCGAGGCGGCGGTAGACGGCCATTAGCGGCTCCCACGCTTCGCGATCCGCCGGCTCGCGCTCGTGCAACGAAGCGTACGTCTCGGCTGCGAGCTCCAGGTCGCCGAGCTTGTCCGCCGCGATGTGGGCCACCTCGAAATCGAGCCGGCGAGCGACCTCGGGATCCGCGATCTTCGCCGCGCCCTTCTTCAGCTCGACGGCGCGCCGAAGATCGCCGGCGGCCTCCCGCAGGCTCGCGAGGGCGCCCATCGCCCAGGCGAGGTTCTCCACGTTCTGGCGCGCCGTCTGTTCGCCTTCGATGAACCGTTCGAGGAGAGATTCCGCGATCCCCGGCTGCGCGATGCGCATCGCCATCTCGACGGCCTCGCGCACCGTGTCGATGTCGGCGCCGGGTAGCCGCGAGCGCAGCTGGAGGGCCTCGACCAGGGCCCGCTCGTGTCCGGGCTCGCGCCCGACACGCTCGAAGAGCGAGATGAGCTTCAGGTTCTTCGGATCGATCGCGGTGGCGCGGCGCAGCGCCTCCTCGGCGAGGTCCAGGCGTGGCTCGACGTCGAGGGCGTTCTCGAGCATCGGGGCGCCCTCGTCGAGCGTCGACTCGGACGCTAGGCGGAGCCCGGCGAGGCGATAGATGGAATCGATCGCGGCGCGCGGCCCGCCCTGCGCCGTCTCGGCCTCGATGCGCATGGCGAGGATGCGCGCCCGCTGACCGTCGTCACCCAGCCGCTCGTAGACGCGATCGAGGGCTCCGAGAACCTCCGGCGTGCGCAGGTCCAGATCGATGACGCGTTCGTAGAGAGCCGCGGAGCGGCGGTCGTCGTGCAGGTCCTGCTCGGCGATGGTCGCGAGGCGCACGAGAAGAGCGCTCGCCAGCGGCGCGTCCCCCTCCTTGCTCGCGGAATCGGCCAGCGCCGACACCGCCTCGACGTAGCGATCCATCGCGCCCACGCTCCGCGCGAGCGTCATGGCCGCTTCGTGGGCCTCGGCGGAGCGCGGGTCCGCCCCGATGCAGCGCAGGCGCACGGGCAGCGCCTGATGCGGTCGCCCGAGAGGTCCTGCGAGGACGTCCGCGAGCTCCGACAGCGTGCGCGCCGTGGCGGGCGACTCCCCGGCACGCGCCAGGCGCGCCTCGAGCACGCGCACGAGCGTCTCGAAGTCCGCCCGCGCGCGAAGCGCGCTCTCGAGTCGCTGCTGTTCGAAGTCGGTGCGGGCGGCCGCCTCGAGGGCGCTCTCGAGGATCTCGCGGGCGCGCTCGCTCTCGCCCTGCCGCTCGGCGATCGCGCTGAGCTCGAGGAGGACCTCGCTGCGCGCGACGGCCGGCGCGTCGCCGGCGTCCTCGCGGCGGCGGAGCACCACCAGCAGGGCGCGGTAGCTCTTCTCGGCCCGATCGAGCTGCCCGTCGTCGCGCGCGAGCTCGGCGAGCGTGCGCAGGATCTCGGGGTTCTGCGGGTCGACGCGGGTCGCGGTGTCGAGCTCCACGAGGGCGCGTGCCCGGTTGCCCATCGCAAGCTCGAGCCGAGCGATCTGGTAGTGCACCGGCGCGCGCTCCTTGGGCCGGCGGCCTCCGAAGGAGTCGATCATCGCCTGCAGAATCGTTCGCGCATCGTCGAACCGCTTGGCGCTGGCGAGCGCCGCGGCGTGCTCCAGGCGGACGGCGGCGTCCTCCGGGGCGAGGTCGGAGGCCTGCTCGAGCAGCGGGACGGCAGACTCGGGCTCGGCGCACCGCTCCGTGTAGAGGCGAGCGGCTTCGAGGAGCCTGGCCATCCGCGCGGCCTTGTCGGGCGCATGCGCCGCCGAGTCGGCGACGAGATGGGCGAGGCGGCTCCAGGCCTGCTGCTCGCGGTACAGGCCCGCGAGACGCTCGCGCAGCGGCTCGGCGTCGGGGCGGTCGGCGAGCGAGCGTTCGAGGCGCTCGGTCGCGCGCGCGGTCTGGCTCGAGTCCACCAGCGCGTCGACGAGCCGCAGGGTCGCATCCACGCGCCCCTCGGGCTCGATGACGTCGAGCAGGCGCTCCAGCCACTGCGCCGCCGCTGCCGAGTCCCGCCGCGAAGCGCAGAGGCGTGCGAGCGCGTCGAGGGACGCTGCGCGCGGCGCGAGGGCCACGACGCGCGCGTGGTACGACTCGGCCGACCGCAGGTCGCGCAAGCGGTCCTCGGCGACGGACGCTGCGCGGGCCCAGAGGTCGGCGGCCCTGGGCGCGTCGCCGTCGTTCTCGGCACGCTGCGCCTGGTCGGCGAGCAGATCGCGCAGCTCGGCGGTCCGCACCTCCGCGTCCAGGACGCCGACGAGCGCCTCCACCGTCTCGGCGTGGCGCGGCTCCTCGGCGAGGTTCTCGCGCAGCCGCTCGATCGCGCGCGCCTGCTCCTCGAGCGCGACGTGCAGCGAGGCGGCCGCCAGGCGGAGGTGGACGCGGCGCCCCGCGTCTCCCGTGGCCGCGATCTGCCGATCGCGAAGCGCGAGCAGCTCCCGCGTGCGCCCGAGCGAAGTGTACGTGGCGACCAGGCGTTCGCCCGCCTCCTCGTCGTTCGCGTCGTCATCGAGCAACGAGAGGAAGAGCGAGATGGCTCGGTCGTGATCGACGAGCTGGTCGAGCGCCACGCGTGCGGCGCGGCGCCTCAGATCCCGGCGCATCCCCGGGTCGAACGGAAGGGCCGCGCCGCCGACGAGCACGTCCAGCAGCGCACGCGAGTCTCCCTGCTGCTCGTGCACGTGCGCCAGCCCCTCGACCGCCCATGCGCCCACCTCGGAGAGGGACGCCGTGCCCTCGACCGTCGGCGGCGACGCTTCGCCGTCGCCCGTCCACCGGACCCGCACGAGCTCCAAGAGCTCATCGAGGATCGCTCGCGTGAGCGACACGTCCCCGATGGCGTCGCGGGCGACCTCGGCGGCCTCCCGGAGCAGCGCCGCGTCGCCGCCCGTCGCGCGCGAAAGGCGCAGCAAGCTGTCCGCCAGCGGTCGACCGCGGTTGCGCCTGCGCAGCTGCGCGAGCGCGGCGAGGAGCGTCGCGTTCGTCTCGTCGTGCAAGAGGGCGCGCTCGAACGCCGCCTCCGCCGAATCGGCGTCGCCGCGACGGTCGCGGTGCCACTCGGCGAGCCGAGCCTCGACGTCGCGACCGGCGGGGCCCGAGAGGCTCGCAGCTGCCGTGGCATTCGCGATGGCCGCCGTCGCCGCGTCCCATCCCCCGGTCTCGGAGGCGCTTCGCTCGTAGGCCTCGAGCAGCTCCGGCGCGGCCGAGCCGCCGGCGCGCGCGAGCTCGGCGACGACGCCCGCTGCGTCGTCCCACCGCCCGAGACGCGCGGCGACGGCGATCGCCGCGCAACCGACCTCGAGATCGCCCGCGCTTCGCACGACGCGCAGGTACGCGGTGAGCGCCTCGCGCGGCTCGTCGAGCCGGGTCTCCAGCGTCGCGCCGACGCGGGCCCACAGGCGTGCGACGAGCGCGTCGTCGCCCCGCGCCGCGCCCTCGATGGCCTCGCGGTACGCGTCCACGAGCGGCTGCCAGGTACCCGCTGCCTCCGCGAGACGCGCGATCTCGGTCGCGAGCTGCTCGCGCGCGGGCGCCAGCAGGAACGCGCGGCGAATCGCCTCGAACGCGAGCCCCGCGTCGCCCGCGCGATTCTCGGCGATGTCGGCCGACTCGGTGAGCACACCGATGCGTTCCTCGTCCGACGAAGCCACGCGCAGGCGGTGCGAGGTGAGCTCGAGGACCCCGCGCCAGTCGTCGCTCGCGCGCAGCGCCTGCAGGAGCACCTTGACCGCGGACCCGCCGTGCGAGTCGTCGCCCGCGAGCGCCATCAGGCCGGCGCGCGCGCCTGCGTTGCGCGGATTGGCCCCGAGCGACGCCGCGTACGTCTCGATGGCCTCGCCGGGCTCCTCCATCTCTTCGCGCTGCACGTCGCCGAGCTGGCGCAGGAGCTCCGCGCGCGTCCCGTCGTCGGCGGTCTGGTCGGCGCCTCGCTTGAGGAGCTCCGCCAGGTCCTTCCAGCGGCGCGTCTTCCGCAGAAGCGTCGCGAGCGCGAGGGCGACGTCGTCGGCGTCGCCGAAGTCGCGTCCGATCTCGCGCCAGGCGGCGATGGCCTTCGCCGGCTCGTCCAGAGCTTCACCCAGGAGCTTCGCGCGGCGCACGCGATCGGCCCGGCGCTTCTCGTCGCTCGAGGCAGCGCTCGCCCGGAGCGCGAGCACTTCGGCGAGGCGGGCCGCGTCGCCGCGACGGTCGAGCACGTCGACGAGCCCGTCGAGCGCCTCGAGGTCCGCCTCGTCCTCGCCCACGCGCCGCTCCCACAGCGCCGTCGCGCGCTCGTCCTGCCCGAGCTGCGACGCGAGCTTCGCGGCACGCGCGAGGGTATCGCGGCGCGCCGCCGCGACCTCTTCGACCGACGCGATGCGCTCGAGCACGTCGAGCCGCTCTTCACCGCGACCCGCCGACTCGAGCAGCGGGTCCAATCGCCGCCCGGCGGCGAGGACCTCCGTCTCCGCCACGCGCTTCCACGAAAGGACCGACGCGAAGAGCGTGATGGCGCCCGCGGCGTCGCCGATGCGATCGGCTCGTACGGTCGCCGCCTGCATCGTGAGGGACACGCGCTGCGCGAGATGGTCGGTGACCTCGGCCGCCGCCGCGAGCAGATCCGCGAGCCGCTCCAGGCGCGTCGTCCGCTCGGCGAGCTCGGCGAGCTTCTCCCGTTTCGCCTCGTCGCCCGGATCGAGCAGGAAGGAGGCGCCGAGCTGCTCGAGGGCGTTCGCCGGGTCCCCGAGCTTCTCGTACAGCTCGGAGAGCTGCGCGTGCCGCTTCGTGCGCTCCTTGGCGGACTTCACCGTCTCGAGCTCGATGACCAGCATGCGCGCCAGGTCGGACTCGCGCCCCGACTCGGCGTAGTGATCCCGCAGGAACGCCGCCGCGCGCTGGCGCACGGAGCCCTTGGAAGAGGCCGGAGGCTCCGACTTGCGCCTCCGCGAGCGGGGGGCAGCCTCGCTCCCGGGTGGCGGGATGGTCGTGCGGCGCACCTCGGGCGGGGGGGGCGCCGCGGCGAGGATGCGCTCGAGGAGCGCCCAGATCTCTTCCTCCGAGCCGTTGGCGTCCGCGTCGCGCCGCTGCAGCATCGGCTCGATCGCCAGCAGCGCCTGATCCGGGTCGCCCAGCTCGTCGAGCTGCAGTGCCGCGATGCGCGCGCGCGTGCGCCGCGCCTCGTCGCGCTTGAACGACGGGAGGCGCGCCCCGAGCAGCGCCACGAGCTCGCGGTGCTTGCCCTGGCGCTCGTAGAGGCGCTCGAGGGCGCCCACGATCTTCGGGTCGCCGGGCTTCATGTGATCGAGCTGCTCGAGGTAGTCGATGGCGCGGTCGGGCCGGTCGGCGAAGTCCTTCGCGGTCTGCGCCGCGTCCTCGAGGAGGCTGGCCCGCTTGCGCCCGGTCGCGTGCTCGAGGGCGCGGTCGTACAGGGCGAAGAGGTCGTCCCACCGCTCCGAGGCGTCCAGCAGCAGCTTGAGGCGGTCGAACGCCCAGTCGGCCGTGGGGTCGAGCTCGAGCACCCGCTCGAGGATGCGCACGGCGCGCGAGGAGTCCTCGAACCACTCCTCGTGGAACTGCACCGCGCGCTCGCCGATCGAGAGGACCTCCTCGCGGCCGAGAGGGCGCGCGAGCACCTCCTCGTAGAGCGCCGCCACCTCGTCGGGCCGACGCAGGGAACGCGCGAGCTCCTCGGCGCGGTCCCAGAGCGCCGCGACCTCCGGCATCTCGCGGGCCGCGCGCACGGCCGTCGCGATCGCCGCTTCCTGGCCCCCCTGGTCGCGCTGCAGGTCGGCCAGGCGCTCGAACCAGCCGCGCCGCGCGGTCGAATCGTCGGCGTCCGCGGGCGCCTCGAGCAGGCGTGTGAGGATCTGCGTGCGCACCTCGGCGTCCTCGGTCGCGTCGCACGCCTGCTCGAGCATCGCGATCGTGTCCGCGCGCGTCGACCGGTGAGCCAGGAGCTGCGACGCGAGCGCACGTGCCGTCGCGTCGCCCGGCGTCTCGGCGAGGACGGCGCGCAGGGCGGCGAGCGCCTCGAGCCATCGCGTCGTGCGCGCGAGCAACACCTGCGCGATCTCGAGCTCGATGGCGATGCGGCCGGCGCCCTCGGCCCGATCGCGGCGCGAGCGAAGCGCCCCGAGCGCGTCGTCGGTGTCGCCCGTCGCCAGCGCCAGCCGGGCGATGGCCGAGAGGGACTCGTCGGCGTCGGGGTCCACCTCGAGCACGCGGCGATGCAGGGAGAGGGCGTTCACAGGGTCGGCGAACACCTCTTCCTCGGCGCGGGCCCATTCGATCAGGCGCAGGGCGCGCTCGCCCTCGGGAGCGTGCTCGGCGCGCCACTCGAGCAGCCAGCGCCGGTCGGCACGACGGCGCGGCGACTCCGGCTCGGCGGCGATGAGCGCCTCGTAGGCTGCGAGCGTCGGTCCGTGGTGGCCCGCGTCCACCCGCGCGTCGGCGAGCAGGGCGCGGTAGGCGCGGGCTGCGTCGTCGGTGCGCTCCGGATCGCGGGCCAGCGTGCGGGCGCGAGCGAGCATGATCTGCGCGCGCGCCTCGTTCGCGCCGGCGCCGGAGTCGAGTCGTTCGAGCGCGTCCTCGAGCGCCCGCTCGAAGGCCGGGTCCGCCCCCGCCGCGGCGCTCATCCTCTCGAACGCGGTCAGCGCTTCGATGCGCGACGGGTCGAGATCGAAGGCCGCGGCCGCCCGCTGCAGCGCGGCGTTGACGTCGCCCAGCCGGTCGGCCAGCACGTTCGCCGTGCGCAGCCACAGCGCGATTCGCTCGTCGTCGCTGCCGGCCGCGTCGGCCAGCGCGACGTAGAGGCGCGGCAGCTCCTCCCACAGCTCGCCCCGTTCGCAGAGGGCGACCAGGTGGGAGGTGAGCTCGCGGTCCTCCGGCGCGACCTTGCGCGCGCGCCTGTAGTAGCCCCGCGCCGCGTCGTCGTCGCCCGCGCTCTCGGCGAGAGCGCCGGCCCGCTTCCACGCCGCCGCGGCCGCCTCGAGGTCGCTGACGCGCCGCTCCTCCAGCTCCCCGAGCCGGTCGAACCAGTGGATCTGCTCGCGCGGGTCCTGCGCCGTCTCGGCGCGCCGCTTGAGCACCGCGCGCGAGAGGTCCGTGTCCCCGAGCGCCTCGCCGGCGCGCTCGATGGCGTCCAGGTGCTCCGGCGCGAGCTGGGAATCCTCCAGGAGCCGGGCGCAATGGGCACGCGCGCGATCGGTGTCGCCGGTCACCGCGGCGACCTCGGCGAGCCGTGCCCGGATGCCGCGAGCCGCGTCTCCCTCGACGCGGCCGAGGCGTCCCTCGAGCAACGTGCAGAGCTCCTCGCGTCGCGACGCGAGGTCGTAGAGATCCGCGAGGGCGGCGAACGCGTCGGCGTCGTTGTCGTCGGCATCGAGCGCCTGGCGGTAGGTCGCGATGGCTCCGTCGAGGTC
>Ga0335082_10004629_pt1 | contig 15009 bp, 9 predicted proteins | sample Lox_Sample_41_FD_206718 | JGI IMG/M metagenome (GOLD analysis project Ga0335082, IMG submission 206718) | Soil microbial communities from Loxahatchee National Wildlife Refuge, Florida, United States - Lox_Sample_4.1 | ecosystem: Environmental > Terrestrial > Soil > Wetlands | place: USA: Florida...
GACCAATGGAGTCTATTTCGCCAATAGTCACTCAACTTTCCCAACGTTCACCACGGCAAACGCAGCAGTGATTGCAACCGGCCACAATCCGGGCGTTACCGGCGATTTCAGTAACACTATTTACTCGGGCTACCCGGTTTATAACACCGGCAATTTCGGAAACTTGCCGGGGACAGTAACCCCCTTCGTTGAGAACGACCAGATCCTGGCCGACTTGAACGAGCATCTTGGAGGGAACTATCTGGGTGGAGACACCCTCATGGCGTTGGCGCGGCAAGCTGGATACGCCACGGCAACGGTGGGTAAACTCGGCCCCGTTGCCATTCAGGACGTGACGCAACTCAACCCGCTTTCCGGAAAGAATTTCGTCGCTCCGGATGGGACGGTTATCATTGATGACAATACCGGCACTGCCAGCGGGGTTCCCTTGAGCGCGCCGATGACGAATGTGTTGAACTCAAGCAACGTCGGTACTGTGGCGACGCCGCGCAATCAGCCTTCGGGGAACAATGCGACTCCGGGTACAACATCCGCGAACGTCGGCCAGCAACAATATTTCGCCGATGCGTTGACCAAAGCGATACTCCCGTCTTTCCGCGCCCAGGGCAAGCCGTTCTTCGTATTGTTCTGGTCTCGCGACGCCGATGGCACCCAACACAACCAGGGCGACAGCTTGAACATGATGACGCCTGGAATCAACGGTGTGACTTCGCGGGCCGCGGTCAGCAACGCCGACCATAACCTGAAGCAAATTCTCGACTACATCAATAGCGTGCCAAGCTTGGCCGCCAACACGGATATCTTCGTGACCGCCGACCATGGATTCGCCACCATCAGCAAGCAGGCAATAGATCCGACCGGCAAGGCCACGACGAGCTACGCGGCGACCTTCACTTACAAAGACGCCACAGGCCGGCAGGAAGTGAATACCGGCTTCCTCCCGGCGGGCTTCCTTGCCATCGATGTCGCGCACTTCCTTAATTTGCCTCTGTACGATCCCGATACGGTGATCACGAATTCCGCGGGCACGCGCGTCTACATACCCGTTGACCCGACCATCCCGCAGCAAACAGCGACAGTGCGGCAACGGCCGACCTCGGGCGACGGCATCATGGGCGGCAGTGGCGTGGTGCAAGATTTTCCCGACGGAAAGGTGTTCGTCGCAGCGAACGGCGGTTCGGACCTGATCTATGTGCCCAGCCATGACCGCACCCTGGTGACCAAGATCGTCGATTTCCTAAGCAAACAGGATTACGTGAGCGGGCTCTTTGTGGATGACATCTTCGGACAAATTCCCGGATCGCTGCCGCTCAGTTCGATCGGCTTGAAGGGCACTACCGAATTGCCGGTGCCTTCCATAGCAGTGAACTACAAAACCTTCGCGCTCGATCCCGGGAACCGACTGATGACCGCCGTCCAGATCGCCGATTCTACGTTGCAGCAGGGCCAGGGCATGCACGGAACGCTCTCGCGTGATAACACGTTTAACAACATGGCTGCCATGGGTCCCGATTTCAGGCCAGGATTCGTAGACCGGCTGCCCGTGGCAAATCGCGACATCCCAGTGACGCTCGCTCACATCATGGGCATCACGCTCCGTAACGTTGAGGGTCGCGTGATCACGGAAGCGTTGACGGGCGGAATCAGACCGCGACAGATCGCAGAGTCGCTGGTGCTGCAATCCGGTCCAGCGGCTAACGGCATCTACACGGTTCTGCTCTATCAGCAACTGGGCCGCAACCTCTACTTCGATGAAGCCTGCTTTGTCACCGCGGCGAACCTCAGCTTTGAGAATCCCTGTGTGCCCTAGAATTCTGTGGCGGCGTCCTCCGAAAGAATAGCGGACGTCGCCTGAAGATTGCTGGACGAACAGCCCTCGGATCAGCAACAATGCAGAACATGAGTGCACTCGAAAACAAACAACTTCTGCAACACATCTATTCCGAGCTGTCGAAAGGCAATGGGCGACCTTTGTTGGACAGCTTGGCGGACGACGTCCGCTGGAGGGTCGCTGGAGTGACAAAGTGGTCGCGGACTTTTGACGGGAAGAGATCCGTTATCAAGGATCTCCTAGGGCCGCTTACAGCACAATTTGCCGGGCCATACACGGCGAGCGCTCATCGGATCATCGCGGAAGACGATCACGTTGTAGTCGAGTGTCAAGGGTCTGTCACGACCAAAGCAGGCAAGCCTTACAACAACAACTATTGTTTCATTTATCGAATCGCGAACGGCAAGATTCGGGAGATTACAGAGTACCTGGATACAGAGTTGGTTACCGCGGTATTGGAGGACCCGGGCGTTGCGGTGTCCGCCGGTTCCTAGAAATAGTCCCTGAGTTCGGAGAAGCTGGCGAGCTGCAATAACCGGCCAGTCGTCTCGCGCACATCTTCGTGCTCCAACCGCCAGGTGTGTTCGTGAGGCACGAACACCGCGCCGATTCCGACTTCCAGCGCCGGATTGATATCCGACTTCGGCGAATTACCAATCATCCAGGCAAGGTCGGGATCGAGGTTACGATCGCGAATCAGGGCCGAGTACGATGCCGCATCTTTCTCCTTCACGATCGCAGTGTGACCAAAGTAGATGGCGAGACCCGATCGGTCGAGCTTCAGCTTCTGCTCTTCCTGATTGCCTTTGGTGAACAGCGTGAGATCGTGCCGGGAGGACAAATACTCCAACGTCTCGTCGACACCGGGAATCAATTCGATCGGATGACTCACGATCTGTTCGGTCAAGCTCATAACCCGATCGAGGTCCTCGGCAAGAACGTCGCGCTCGGCGAGCCGGTGATAGCACTCCCGAAGGTTTCTAGCAAAATTCGCGGTGCCATAACCGTGGATCTTGTTATTGACGATCTCGATCTCGTCCAGCACGCCTCGCACCTCGATCGCGGACAGGCTGGAGTGCGACAGAAAGTCGACGAACTCGTCGAAAGCACGCTCGAAGTAGATGTTGTTCTCCCACAGCGTGTCGTCAGCGTCGATAATCAAGTGCTGCCGGCCGCGGATCTTCACATCCCCGGAGGCCACTTGGCATGTCCATTCGTCGGCGCGACCGCGCGCGCGTGCAGCACCTGGCGGCGGCGAGAGCTGTATGCGGGGAAAAACTCAGCCAGCCTTCGCATCCGCTCCGCTTCAGACCGTGTGGCCAGCAAGATCTGCCGGAAATCAAGATCGGGAACTACTTGCGCCAGTTGAAAACTGAGTTGCGGATCGGCCATTTCGGAATCTTGAAACGGTTCGGCTTGCTCCAAGGCTCGAAGGTCGTTATACGCCTCCATCACTCGTTTGCGCACTTCGGGAGCGATGGGATCGGATGCTTCGTCGTCAAAGAACTCGACTGCACCTCGGAGATACGGCTTCTCGTCATTGAGCATAATGATCTCGAAACGCCTCCGGCCGATCGTCACCAGGTCCATCCTGCCGTCCGGATATTCCTTGACCACCTTCTCGATTGTCGCGGTGCATCCGGTATTCACAATGCCCTTCTCGCCGGCCTGGACGACGCCGAATTCCGTCTTGCCTCGCAACACTTCGGAGACCATTTGTTTGTATCGCTCCTCGAAGATGTGCAACGGCAGCTCAGTCCTGGGAAACAGGACCACCTGAAGGGGGAAAAGCGGCAACAGCTCTTCCTGCATGTGTACTATTATGGCTTCTTACCTGGCGAGGTGGAGACCAAGTCCCGATGATCTTGAAATTAAAGCGCACACCGGGCATTTATCTGGTAGGTTTCATGGCCTGCGGGAAAACTACGATCGGCCGCCGGCTGGCCGACGAGCTGGGCTGGGCCTTCGCCGACATGGATGAGGACATCGAATCCCAACACGGTTGCTCGATCGCTCACATCTTCGACACGCGCGGCGAGGATGAATTTCGACGTATTGAAACCGAGGTGTTGCGGAAACGCGTACGTGAAGTCGAGAAGGGCAAGCCTCTGGTGATCGCTTTGGGGGGCGGCGCATTCGCGCAGGAACGCAATCTGGAGATGCTCGAAGAAAACGGGGTTACGGTGTGGCTCGATTGCCCGTTTGAGGTGGTGCGCGAACGAGTTGACGGAGCTTCCGAGCGGCCGCTGGCGCGCGATCCCGACGTATTCCGAGAGCTTTACGAGAGCCGGCGGGCGGCTTATGCGAAGGCGGAATATCGGGTGGAAATCACCAGCGACGATCCGGCAACAACGGTGGCGGCCATTTTGAAGCTGCCGATTTTCTAGCCGCCGATTAGATGAATTCCAGACTCTCCCGCGACGCGCTTCGTATCTTCCGTGCCGCGCTGGATGCGTCCGATCCCGCAGAAGCGATTCTCCGTCACGTCAAACTCGCGGGCGATACGCTGATCGCAGGCGGTCGGCGTTATCGGCTGTCAAAACCGTCAGCAAGAGGTTCCTTCCGGAACATTTATGTCATCGGCGCGGGAAAAGCAGGCGCGTCGATGGCGCAGGCCGTTGAACGACTCCTTGGAAGACGGATTACCGCAGGCTTGCTCAATGTGAAGTACGGCCACGTGGCCAAGCTGCGGCGGATCGAGCTAAACGAGTGTGGTCACCCGATCCCGGATGAAAACGGAGTGTCGGGCGCGCGCCGCATCGCAGAGATCGCCCAGCAGGCAGGCCCGGATGATTTGATCCTGTGCCTTATGTCCGGCGGGGCATCAGCGTTATTGCCCTACCCCGCGTCACCGGTCACGCTGGAGGAGAAGCAAGAAACTACCCGCCTGTTGCTCAAGTGCGGCGCGGATATTCACGAGCTGAACTGCATCCGCAAGCATATCTCGTTAATCAAAGGCGGCCAACTCGCGCGGATGGCTTATCCGGCGACGGTACTCGCGCTCATTTTGTCGGATGTCACAGGCGACGATCTGGACACGATTGGCTCAGGTCCCACTGTTCCTGATCGCTCTACCTTCGCACAGGCACGCGAGATTTTCCATCGATACGGAATTTGGAGCGATGTACCGGAGGCCGTGCGCGAGCGCCTGAGTGGCGATGCGTCGGAAACGCCGAAGCCGGGCGACAGGATCTTCGCGAATGTGCAGAACTTGATCGTTGGCGGCAATCGACTTGCGGTGGATGCCGCGGCGCGCCGAGCCAAGGCGCTGGGCTACCGTACGCTCGTGCTCTCCACATTTATCGAGGGCGAAGCACGCGAAGTTGCGGGCGTCCATGCTGCAATTGCCCGGGAGATCCGCGTGACGGGACGTCCTGTGAAACCGCCAGCTTGTGTGATCTCGGGCGGCGAAACGACGGTGACGGTTCGTGGACAGGGCTTGGGCGGCCGGAATCAGGAATTCGCGCTGGCGGTGGCGCAAGGGATCAACGGCCTTGAAAACGTGGTGATCATGAGCGGAGGCACGGATGGCAGCGATGGTCCGACTGATGCCGCCGGTGCGCTCGCCGATGGAACCACCATCGCACGCGCACAAACCCATAGCTTGATCGCGGCTGAGTATCTGGCCAATAACGACTCGTATCACTTCTTCGCGCGCCTGGGAGATCTCATCAAGACAGGACCCACGGGCACGAATGTGGCAGACGTCCGCATCATACTGGTCCGCTGAAGGCGCGGACCGTTCCAGAAGCTCCGAGCCGATAGCTGAAGGCTGACCACCGAAAGCTAGTTCCCCACATACTTCGCATATAAGCTTCGCGCGACACCAACATCGGTCGTTCCTTTCACGATCGCACGGCCATCGGGAAAAACCGTCAGTAAGTACGGTGGTATCTCAAAGCGCAGCGCGAATTCGTTGGAACGCACCGGCCCAAGAGGAGCTAACCGCGCGGCAAGTTCCGCCAAATGCAGTGGCCGATGTCGCTCGTGAATCTGCACCGCATTGCGACCGCACAGACTCACCGGCGCGCGATGTTTTCCCTCCAAATAAGGAAACTCGCTGCGTCCGCAGGCCGGACAACTCGGTTCTGGTCCAGGCTGCGCCACTTGCCGGATTTCACCGCTCCAAACGTCCACGGTCGTTATCTTCCGCGACGGTTCGGCTCCGCACAGGATCTTCAGCGCCTCGCTCACTTGTATGCTCGCGATCAGCGCAGTAATCGTACCGAGCACCCCGGCAGTCTCGCAAGTCGGCTGCGCGCCTGCAGGCGGATCCGGATAGATGCAGCGCAAACACGCGGAATCGCCCGGCGCGACTGGCATCGTGATTCCATAGCTTCCCACCGCCGCGCCATAAATCCACGGCCGCTTACGGCTCACCGCGTAATCGTTGATCAGATAGCGAGTCTCGAAATTATCCGTACCGTCAAGAATAAGGTCGGAATCACCAAGGAGTTCGTCCACATTCGCCGGCGTAAGATCGGCGACAGCCGGCTCGACCTGGATCGAGGAATTGATGGTGGCAATCTTGCGAGCCGCGGCAATCGACTTCGGCAGACCCTGTTCGACGTCGCATTGGTCGAACAACCATTGTCTTTGCAGGTTACTCAGTTCAACATAATCGCGGTCGATGATCCGCAAGAAACCGATGCCGGCGCGTGCCAGCGCCCCTGCTTGAAAACTTCCCAAAGCCCCGCAACCAACCACGGCAACGCGAGCGTCTAAAAGACGTTGTTGACCGGATTCTCCGATCGCGGAGAAAAGAATCTGGCGTGAGTAACGCTCACGATCCTGAACGGTCATACATCAAGATGGTACCAGCCGATGCGCTAACATGGTCCCTGGTGTCGACCCGGCTGGGCTTGCGGATAAGTGTCGCTGCGCTCGTCGCCCTAGGCTGGAGACCCCTTGCGGCAGCTCCCGAGAAGTACGAAGGCATGCCGGTCGCCAGTATCCGATTTGATCCCGAAAAGCAGCCGCTGAAGCCGGATGAATTACTCGCATTGATGCCTCTGCGGGTTGGTCAAGCTCTTAAAGCCGCCGACGTGACCACTGCGATCCAGCATCTGTTTGCAACAGGCGAGTACGCGGATATCGCCGTCGATGCCTCGCTCACCGCTGCCGGCGTCGCGGTGACCTTTCTGACCAAACCGGCATACTTCGTGGGCGCGGTTCGAGTGAAGGGCGTGAAGGAACCTCCCACCGGGGGTCAGTTGGAGATCGCAACGAAACTTGTGCCGGGGACGGCATACAACGAACAGGAGATGAATCGCGCAGTCGAGCGCCTGGTAGATATTCTAAAGCGTAACGGTTTCTACAACGCCACCGTCCGCCCAGAAACGAGGTTTGATGCCGCGACCCAGCAGGTGAATATCGATTACAGAATGGCCCCAGGAGATCGCGCCCGTTTCGATGGAATCGTCACCAGCGGTAAGCCCGAGCGCTCGATCGAGAGTATTATTCGCTCCACCAGTTGGAAGCGGCGGCCGTTCGGTTGGTTCGGCTGGAAGGCGGTGAATGAAAGCCTGTTGACCCGAGGCGTCGAAAATGTGCGCGCCTGGTATCCGAAACACAATCGCCTTCTGGCCAGAGTGACGCTCGCGAAGCTGGAGTATCATCCAGCGACCAATACCGTTACGCCCTCGCTCAACATTGATAGTGGCCCCGATGTCGACGTGCGAGTGCGGGGCGCCAAAGTCTCCGGTGGAAAATTGCGCAGTCTGCTGCCGATCTACGAAGAAAGTACGATCGATAGAGATCTGCTCGTGGAGGGTACGCGAGATCTCGCGGTGTATTTCCAGTCGCAGGGATACTTCGACGCCGGCGTCCAATACCAGATTGCGTCTCCACCGAATGGCAACCAGTTGATCGAGTACGAGGTGGACAGAGGCACTCGCCACAAGATTGTCAAGCTCGCCATCGAAGGCAACCACTATTTTGACGAAGACACGATCCGCGAGCGGATGACGGTGATGCCGGCGTCGCTGATCCGCTACCGTCACGGTCGCTACAGCCGCGAATACCTGGAACGCGACCTCGACGCGATCCGCGACCTTTACCGTTCTAATGGATTTCGTGACGTCGATGTGACTTCAACGATGACCGACGATTATCAGGGCAAGGAAGGGCAGATCGCGCTCTTCATCGAAATCAAGGAAGGTCCTCAGTGGTTCGTAGGGAAGTTCGATCTTGAGGGCGTCCCGGAGACCGACCGCACCTACTTGCGAACTCTGCTGCATTCCACCGAAGGGCAGCCATACAGCGATCTCAATGTCGCCTCCGACCGCGACAGCATCCTCGACTATTACTACAACAACGGGTATCCTGAAGCGAAATTTTCGTTCACTGCGACGCCCTCTGCCAAACCCAATCAAGTGGACCTGGCTTTCATGGTGACTCCTGGGGCGCGAGCCTACGTTCGCGGAGTTCTGGTCAGCGGCTTGGAGCGAACTCAACCAAATCTGGTGAGAGATCGTATCAGCCTCAAACCCGGTGATCCGCTATCGCAGAACCGGATCACCGGTAGCCAGAAGCGCCTCTACGATCTCGGCATTTTCGCCAATGTGAACGCGGCCATCCAGAATCCGGATGGCGAGGAGCCAACGAAGTATGTCCTCTATTCCATGGAGGAGGCGGGCCGGTATTTGATGAATACGGGCTTCGGCGCTGAGATTGGGCGCATCGGCGGAGGCTCGACCTCGCTGGATTCCCCCGCGGGCGCCGCCGGATTCAGCCCGCGCATCTCGTTCGGCATTAGCCGCTTGAATGCCTTGGGCTTGGGCCACACCATCAGTCTGCAGACGCTGTTGTCGACGATCGAGCAGCGTGCGCTTCTCAACTACCTCGCGCCGCAATTTCAGGGCAATCCGACCTTGAACCTGCAATTCTCCGGGATCTTTGATATCTCTCATGATGTCCGCACCTTCTCATCACGGCGCGAGGAAGGATCGGTTCAGTTGGGCAAGAAACTGTCGCGTGCAAACACTGTTCAATACCGCTTCACTTTTCGCAAGGTTGATATTCTCGGGACGCCCCTGATCTCGCCGGAGTTGATCCCCCTACTCTCGCAGCCGGTGCTGGTGGGATTCCCATCCGTGACCTTCATCCAGGATCGCCGCGACGATCCACTCGATGCACATCGCGGTATCTACACGACGGTAGACTTGGCCGTGGCGGCCAAAGAGTTCGGATCTCAAACCGACTTTGTACGGATCATTGCCCAGAACGCCACCTACTACCAACTGACCAAGAGTCTCGTCCTGGCCAGATCCACCAGCTTTGGCGTGATCTCCCGCTTGGGTGGCTTGCCCGAGATCCCGCTAGCGGAACGGTTCTTTGCCGGCGGTTCATCATCCAACCGCGCCTTCCCGGATTTTCAAGCCGGACCACGCGATCTGCTCACCGGCTTCCCCATTGGAGGCACCGCTCAATTCTTCAACAATATCGAGTTGCGTTTCCCGTTCATAGGAGACAACATCGGTGGTGTGCTGTTCAATGACATCGGGAATGTTTATTCGGGCCTCGGTAAACTGAGCCTGCGATTCCGGCAGAATGGGCTTGAGGACTTCGACTATGCAGTCCAGTCGTTTGGTTTCGGCATCCGTTATCGCACTCCGATCGGCCCTTTCCGCGCCGACTTTTCGCTCAGCCCGAACTCACCGCGTTTCTTCGGTTGCAAAGGGTCAGCCGATCAATTGCTGTACTGTGGCGTACCAAACCCGCCGCCTGGTATAACGCCGCTTCCTTTGGTTACGCAGCGAATCAATGTCTTCCAATTCCACATCTCACTCGGGCAGGCGTTCTGATGCGGCGCTTGATGAGCATGCTTCCTCTTGTACTCTTTGCTATGAGTCTCCTGCACGTCTCCGCCGAAATCATCGACCGCATCGCGATCATCGTAGGCAATCAAATTATCACCTACGGCCAGATCAATGAAGACATCCGGCTGACTGCGTTTCTCAACCGGGACAAGCTGGAGTTGTCCGCTGAACAAAGAAAAAAAGCAGCGGATCGGTTGATCGAGCAAACTTTGGTTCGGCGCGACATGGATCTCAGCCGTTATCCGCTGCCCGCGATGGAGGACGCGGTCGCCGCGTTAAAGGATATTCAGGCGCGTTTCAGCACGCCCGCGCAATACCAGCAGGCGCTGCCGGAATACGGCATCACGGAAGAAGCGTTGCAGCGCCGGCTATGGTGGCAGGTGACGTTGATGCACTTCATCGACTTTCGTTTTCGACCGGGCATTCAAGTTTCCGATGCCGACATTCAAGCCTACTATCGGCAGCAACTCGAGAAGTGGCAGAAGCAAGGCACGAACCCAATTCCCAGTCTGGATGAGTCGCGCGAGAGTATTGAACAGATCTTGACCGAGCAACGCATCGACGAAGCGCTTGATAAATGGCTGGCGGAAACTCGTACTCAGGTGGCCGTCCGTTATCACGATGAGGTCCTCCAGTGAGCCGGCCCAAGAAGGCGATCCTCTTCACGCTATTAGGAGCCGTCGCCTTAGTGGGGGTGCTCTTCAGCACGGCCGTAATATTGCTTCAAACGGACTGGTTCAAGAATAAAGTGCGCGAGAGGATCGTTTCCGTGGCGGAAACGGCCACGGGTGGGCGTGTGGAGATCGGAAAGTTCAACTACAACTGGCACAATCTCACGGCGGAAGTCGCACTATTCACTCTTCATGGCAAGGAACCGCGTGAAGCGCCGCCATTCTTTCGGGCGAACCGAATTCAGATTGGCTTGAAGATTATTTCGGCGGTCAAGAAGCAGGTGGACATTTCCTCTCTTGTCATCGAGAAGCCGCAGACGTATGTGACCGTCGCTCCCGACGGCTCGACCAATGTGCCGGTCCCGAAGGCCCCGCTAAGTAAAAAGAATTTGGCAGAACAGCTTCTCGATCTCAAAGTGGCTCACTTTGAACTTCGGGACGGGATCGTCGAATTCAATTCAGAAAAGATCCCGCTCAACGTCAAGTGCGATCAGTTGCGGGTAACGGCAGCTTACGAAGCGGGGACTCCGCAGTACACAGGTGAAGTTTCTGCTCGCTACATACATCTCACATCGCCGCGGATCAAGGCCCCTGTCGATTTCGATTTCAATTCAAAGCTCGCGCTCCGGCAAACCGAAATTCAGGTATTACAAGCGCAGATGTCGGCCGGAAAATCGAAACTCGAAGCAGTAGGTGCAATCCGCAATCTCTCGTCGCCGCACGCTGATTTCGTGCTGACCGCAACAGGGTCCGTGAAAGACTTGAACCGTGCGTTTGCGCTCCCCATTCAATCGCTCGGCAGCGTCGCATTCGAAGGCAGAGGATCGGTTCAATCGAGTCCCTTCCAGTACAAGTTGGAAGGTAAGGTCACCGGCCGCGAACTTGCCTACAATCGCAACGAGCTAGCCGTGAAGAATATCGCGCTGTCCTCGCGCGTTGAAATGACCCCGGAGAAGATTAGTCTGCCGGATTTGCAACTCGCCGCTTTGCATGGACAGTTCCGCGGTTCGGCTCAGCTGCTCAATTTTCAACGCCTATCCGTTAACGGCATCGTTTCGAACTTTGAGCTGAAGGAGATCGCGACTCTCGGACAGCGCGAAACGGGCGAATTGAACGGGATCCTGAGCGGACCCGTGCGGTTCGAAGGGCGGCTGGCAGGCTCAGGCCTGCAGGACATAACTGCGGATGGCCAGTTCACCATCATCTCGGGAACCGGTGGTGTTCCGCTCCATGGCGCGATCAACGTCAACTATAGCCAGCGTGCGGGAACCATCCAGTTGGGCAGTTCAGAGCTGAATCTCGGCTCGACACACATCGGAGTGTCTGGCACCATCGGCGAGAGGCTTCAGGTTCAGGTAGTCTCCCGGAATCTGAACGACGCTCTGCCTTTGTTTCCCCTGCTCGGTGAATCGGCGCCCGAACAGCTCCCGATCGCGCTCCACGGCGGCACCGCGAGTTTCGAAGGCACAGTTACAGGACCGTTCGCCAGCCCCCGGATTTCCGGCAAAGCGGATTTGACGCATTTTGCCTTGGACCAGCGCGAGTTCGATCGTGTCACCGCAACGTTCGACGCCGATGCGTCCGCTGTCAACCTGCACACCCTGAATATCGAACAGGGCAAAATGCGCATCGAAGGACAGGGGCGCGCGAGTCTCCACGACTGGAAGGTTGAAGACGCGAGCGCTATTTCAGCTTTGCTCAACGTGCAAGGCGTCGACATCCAGAAGATCCTCGCGGATAACGAGGACTGGAGTAAAATTCCCATCACCGGAATTTTCTCCGCGAGCGCGCATGTGACCGGAACGCTCGACTCACCACTCGCGACAGGCAACATCGATCTGCAGAATGTAGATGCCTACGACGAGCATTTCGATCGCATTCGAGCCGACGTCACGCTTACGGCGACGAGTTTGGAAGTGACCAACGGCGATATTCGAAGTGGAACTGCTCGCTGCACGGTGAGCGGCGCATACAATCATCCGGCGAACGACTGGAAAGACGGGTCGGTGCGTTTCGATGCGTCCAGTAACCGATTCAACCTGACCCAGATTAAGCATGTGCGAGATTTCAGGCCGGGCCTCGGCGGAGAACTGGAGGTCAAAGCTGCCGGCACGGCGAAAATCGTGAAAGGCGAGCCCAGCCTGACATCGTTGAACGGTCAGATAGCGTTGCGGAACGCCGTGGTCGATGAACGCAATTACGGAAACGTCGAACTCACGGCCGCCACGCGACTGCCGGTCTTGACTCTGGGCGCGAAAGTGGATCTGAATGGCATTCAGCTTCGCGGAGGCGGCGAGTGGCGTATGGAAGGCGACTATCCCGGAGAGGCGCGCGTCCAGATTCCGCAAGTCACTTTCGCCACTCTGCACGAGTTGTGGCCGGGTGCGCACCTGCGGGAAGAGCTGCCGTTCGGCGGATTCCTACAGGGCGAAGCGGTCATTGCTGGATCGCTGAACAAGCTTGCCGATCTGAAAGCCACGGTCACGCTCAGCACCGTGCAGTTAAATGCCGGTCCCAATGTACATCCGGTAGCGGGTACGCAAGCCCAGGATCTGGTCTTGAAAAACGCGCAGCCTGTGGTCCTGGAAGGTACTATCAAGAGCATCAATGTCCGCAGCGCCGAGTTTACCGCGAAGGATACAACGCTCAGTATGACCGGACGGTTGGCCCTCGACTCCAAGAATCCATGGGATCTAACTGTCAAAGGCCGGATTCATCTTTCCATCCTGCAGATCTTCAATCCGGATCTCTTAGCGGCCGGAACTTCAGTGGTAAACATGGTGGTGCGGGGATCCCTGACAGAGCCGCAAGTCGACGGACGGCTAGAACTGCAGAACGCTTCCGTCTACATTCGCGACCTGCCGAATGGAATGGATCAGGCGAACGGAGTGATCCTGTTCGACCGGAATCGCGCGACGATCCAAACCCTCAGCGCTGTCTCCGGCGGAGGACAGGTGACCTTCGAGAGTGGGAGTTTTGTTGGATTCCGTGGAGCGGCGCTAGTTTATCGATTGCAGGCGACGGCCCGCCAAGTTCGCTACCGTTCGTCCGACGGTGTAAGTCTGACCGCGGACGCCAACCTCAGTCTGCTGGGCACGTCCGAGAAGAGCGTGCTCTCGGGAACCGTGACTGTGGTCCGCGCCGGATTCAATCCCCGTACCGACGTGGGCGCCCTGCTCGCGTCGACCGCGAAACCGGTTTCTGTACCCACTACGCCGAATGAGTATCTGCGTGGAATCCAGTTCGACGTCAACGTCCTAAGCTCACGAAACCTGGAAATCCAGACCTCGCTCACGCGAAACATCCAAGCGGACGCCAATCTCCATCTGCGCGGCACTCCCGAGCGTCCGGTCGTCCTCGGCAATCTGACGGTGAGTTCGGGGCAGATCGAATTCTTCGGGAACAAATATACGATCAGCCGCGGGGAAATCAATTTCTACAATCCTGCCAGGATCGATCCGATTATCGACATGGATCTGGATACGCAGGTGCGCGGCGTCGTTGTGGACATCAGCTTTTCCGGACCCCTGAACAAGCTGAATTTCTCCTATCGCTCTGATCCTCCGCTGCAGACTAACGAGATCATCGCGCTGCTGGCGGTGGGTCGCACGCCGACAACGGTGGGTGGACTAGCATCCAGCCAGACTACCGGAAACACGGGCTATTTATCGACAGGAAGCAATGCCCTGCTGGGACAGGCCATCGCACCGGCATCGGGACGCCTGCAGCGGTTGTTCGGCGTGGGCCATATAAAGATCGATCCGCAGTTGAACGACATCACCTCGGTCCCGCAAGCGCGGCTCACACTCGAACAGCAAGTCTCTACGGACATCACGTTCACTTACATCACGAACCTGGCGCGGACCGACGAACAGATTGTTCGTCTGCAGTGGGACTTCAGCCGAAAGTGGTCGGTGGTCGCGCTTCGGGATGAGAACGGGGCCTTCAGCATCGATTTCCAGTACCGGAAGCGATTCAAATGAAATAAGAAGCGTAACTACGCCGCGAACGGTCGGCTAGCGCGCCTTCTGCCAAAACGACGCTTCCGAATCCCGCGGACTCCGGAAGCTGACCGTTGGAACGCCTCTCGGCTCATAGTAAACAGCGTAAGGAAACGAGAGGGACAGCGAGAGGGAAACGAGAGGGAAACGAGAGGGACAGCCTGAAGTGACTCCTTCCTCAAAACGATGAGGACCGCAGACTAGAGTGTCCCCTTCGAGAGTTTCTGCATTTCGGGGATTGCTCGTATCTTCAAGAAATGCCTCAAACTGTGCGATGCTTAGAGGCCTGTTTGGAAATTTCAATGAACCAGACTCGCTCACGTGCCAGCCTTATAGTCCTCCAGCTGCTTCGAACGGTTATTCGCAAAGGAGAAGGTCTGGGATGCCCGCCTATGAGATTCAACGACTTGGCTTGCAGATCGTTTGAATCTTCAAGCAAGATGAGGAAATTCGCGAGAGGGACGGACTCGTCTGTCCCTTTGGACAAGTTCGCGAAGTCCTCACTTCAGGCTGTCCCCTTCGATTCCCTCGATTGTCCCCTTCGATTCCCTTCGATTCCTTCGATTCCTCACCCAGCCGAACTTGGAATAGGTACCTTGGCCGCCAACCTGCCAAAATAGAAGATCCCGATGCGGCTCCGCAAAGTCCAGGGCAAGCTCAAGGTCGAGCACAGCATCATTGACGGC